>Ga0055479_10000154_pt1 | contig 11831 bp, 6 predicted proteins | sample Muzzi_PWC_D1_FD_57941 | JGI IMG/M metagenome (GOLD analysis project Ga0055479, IMG submission 57941) | Wetland microbial communities from San Francisco Bay, California, USA, that impact long-term carbon sequestration - Muzzi_PWC_D1 | ecosystem: Environmental > Aquatic > Marine > Wetlands ...
CGGCCTGACCATCCGTTGACAAACCAGTGTCACTTTCCTCTTAGCCGCCCATTCAACTGATCGGCAGTCAGCGTGAATGGCCTGGGTAACCGATTCAGCCGGAGATTCCTGAACCACATAGTGCCTCCGCACAAATCGGTCAATATCACCAATGACAGTCTATTTGGCCACTACTTGACCGGCCTTGGAATTAGGACGAAGATCGGTTACCTTCTGGACTTGGCAATTTGCGGTATACGCCCGGCGGCCAGCAGGCAAGGGACAGCGTGAGAGGCACAAATGGAAAGTGATTTAAAACAACATGTTACTTCAAAGAAGACCTGGATCAGGGGTTTTTACATCCTGCTCTTTGCCGTGATCTACTCCATCACGGAGATCGTGCTGTTTGCCGTGGTGCTGTTCCAGTTCCTGGCCATGCTGATCAGCGGCAATACGAATGAGCGATTATTGACATTCGGGCAGAGCCTGGCGACCTACATCTATCAGATACTCCGGTTTATGACCGCCAACAGCGAAGAACTCCCGTACCCGTTTAATCCATGGCCAGAGGGACCACCGCCACAGACCCGGGATAAATCCGTTTACACTGCCTCACCTGAGACCCCAGAAACCGAATCACCTCGCCTTAACGACGAATGAGCTCCGGCTCTCCGGATCGCAGACTATCAGTACCGCCATTGTCCGGACACCCCTGATCGGCGCCCCGGGCAAACCCCTGCTCAGCGTATGTCCCTACGATAACAGGAGATTGCCACCGTCAAGAACTACAACGTGAATCAGTTCACAAATTCACCGCTATTGGTGAATGCCGACTGCGGCGAAAAATGGACAAAATAGTTCACTATTGCTGCCGATAACCTTGTCAGAGAGGCTCAGAGAAACAAAGGTATTTAGACAAAGCGACCATGAATAGCAATGAAATTGCCTCAAAATGGATCAACCAGGTCAAAGGCCTGGTGTCTCCACCCGACATCTGTATCCGGATTTTCGAATTGATCGAATCGCAAACTGCTACGACACGGCAACTCGGCGACATCATCAGTCAGGATCCAAACCTCAGCGCACGCCTGTTGAAAATCGTCAACAGTTCGTATTATCACTTTTCAAGCCGCATCGATACCGTTTCACGAGCGATTACCGTGATAGGTATCCGCGAATTAAGCAGCCTGGTACTGGCGGTATCGGCAGCCAAAACCTTCAGAAACATACCCTCTGAACTCGTCAGCATTGATACTTTCTGGCGTCACAGTATCTATACCGCACTGATAGCTCGCGAGCTGGCCAAACGCTGCAACATATTGCATCCCGAAAGGCTGTTCGTGGCCGGACTGATGCACGATATAGGCAGCCTGATTATCTATAATCGTGTTCCAGGCGCAGCCAAGGCCATATTGCTGCAATCGAAAGGAAGTGAAAACGCCGTATACAGCCTCGAAAATGATGCCCTCGGCGCCAACCATGCCCAGATCGGTGGCATGCTTCTGAATAAATGGATGCTGCCAAAGATCCTGCGAGATGCTGTTATGTATCATCATGAACCTGAATCTTGTAAAACAGCCCCGGTAGAAGCCGGTATTGTTCATATCGCGGAAGCACTGGCTAATGCCTCCATCGTCGGCGGCTTCAGCACCGAGGCCTGCAGCCAGGATGAAATATCCGCCAATGCCTGGAAATCAACCCATATCAATGCAGATGAACTGGATACGGACGAATTGGTGAGTACGGCAGGATTGCACTTTGTCACCATGAATGAATCCCTTAGCGGCTGATGAATACCAATTATCCTGATGTCTGTTGCGAAATTTTTCACTGAGTATTCGCTCAACGATGGCAGTAAAGGCAACAGCGGGGTAAAATAACGCCCTGTGCGGCAACACCTGGATATCACCCGTGGCAATATCACCATCTGACAACACCCTAACCGGCACCCCAGCAGGCGGTGCAAATAGCAGCCTGGAAGCATTGCATCCGGCGTTCAGCTTCATACGCAGTGAATGCATTGAATCACTGAATGTCCGGGTTGAGGAATATCGCCACAAGATAACAGGCGCCATGCACTACCATATCGCCAGCGACAATCCCGAGAATGTATTTCTGGTGGCATTGCGCACCGTACCTGTCGATTCAACCGGCGTAGCCCATATACTTGAGCATACCGTGCTGTGCGGCAGTGAACGCTACCCGGTCCGTGATCCGTTTTTCATGATGATCCGCCGCTCGCTTAACACCTTCATGAATGCATTTACCAGCAGCGACTGGACCGCTTATCCATTCGCAAGCCAGAATCGCAAGGACTTCAGCAATCTGCTTGACGTCTATCTGGATGCGGTGTTTTTTTCCCGTCTTGATCAACTGGATTTCGCCCAGGAGGGTCACCGACTGGAATTCTCCGATCCCGACGACAGTAACAGCGAGTTAGTTTTCAAGGGAGTGGTCTTTAATGAGATGAAAGGGGCGATGAGTTCGCCGGTCAGCACCCTGTGGCAAACCTTGAGTAGTCATTTATTCCCGACGACCACCTATCATTACAATAGTGGTGGTGAACCTGCGCATATCCCGAACCTCAGCTACGAACAATTGAAGGCATTTTATAAAAAGCACTACCACCCATCCAATGCGATTTTCATGACCTTTGGCGACATCCCGGCGTTTGAACACCAGCAGGCATTCGAGAACCTGGCCTTATCACGTTTCAGCGGCCAGAAAAGTATCATTGATGTCCACGATGAGATTCGTCTGAAACAACCACAGACGATCGAGGACAGTTACGCCATCGATTCCAGTGATGCGGATAACAACAAGACCCATATCGTGCTTGGCTGGTTGTTGGGGCGCAGTATAGATCTGGAAGCCATGCTAAAAGCCCATCTGTTATCCGGTGTCTTGCTCGATAACAGCGCCTCCCCCCTGCGCCATGCCCTGGAAACCAGTGCACTGGGCAACGGACCCAGTCCCCTGTGCGGCATTGAAGACTCGAATCGCGAAATGAGCTTTATGTGCGGTATTGAAGGAAGCCGGCCGGAACAGGCCGAAGCCGTTGAACAACTGGTCATCGGCGTGCTGGAGGATATCGTCCGCAATGGCATCCCCCAGGACCATATCGACGCGGTGCTCCACCAGCTGGAACTCAGCCAGCGGGAGATCAGTGGTGATGGTTATCCCTACGGACTGCACCTGATTCTCTCCGGACTGTCAACAGCCATCCATCGGGGCGATGTCATTAACGCCCTGAATCCGGACCCGGTCCTGGAAAAATTACGCGCGGAGATACGTGATCCGGACTTCATCAAACGACTGATACAAACCCAATTACTGGATAATCCGCACCGGGTACGTCTGACCATGAAACCGGACCCCACCCTGGCTGAAACGCGTAAACAACAGGAAAGACAACGTCTGGCCGACATCAAGCGGAGCCTGTCCGAGGCCGATCGTGAACAGATTATAGCCCAGAGTAAGGCGCTCAATCAGCGCCAGATACAACAGGACGACCCCGCAGTACTACCCAAGGTCGACCTCGAAGACATACCGGCGACGGCACCGATCGTTAGTGGACATAACGCTCGCATCCATGACTTTCCCGTGCGCTATTATGAACAGGGAACCAATGGCCTGTGTTACCAACAGATAATCACCCAACTGCCGGCACTGGATGATAACCTGCTGCCATTGATATCACTCTATACCCGTTGCATCACCGAGCTTGGCTGCGGCAATCGTAACTACCTGGACACTCAGTCGTGGATAGACAGTATCAGCGGCGGCATCCACGCCTATTCGTCAGTACGCGGCGCGATCGATGACATCCAGAATATCAGCGGGTATTTTACTCTCTCAGGCAAGGCCCTGGTACGTAACCATGCTGATTTCAGCGAACTCATGCATGAAATGTTGAAGAACGTACGTTTCGATGAGTTGGCCCGCATACGCGAATTCATTGCCCAGGATAGAGCACGCAGGGAACATAGTATCACCGGCCAGGGTCACAGCCTGGCCATGGCCGCAGCCAGCAGCGGCATGAGTCCGGCAGCCTCCCTGCATCATCGACTGCGCGGACTGGAAGGCATACAGGCACTTAAACAGCTGGATGAGGCGTTGACGACTAACAGTAATAATGAGCTACAAATCCTGGCCGACCGATTCGCGGCCCTCCATAGGCAGATCATCGATGCACCGCACCGGTTCCTGCTGGTAGCCGAACAGGAACACCGGCAACAGCTTCAGCACGACCTGGAAACCCGCTGGCAGGGTCAGCATCAGCCCGACTCGTCCAGCACACTCAGTCTGGCAAACATACAGCAAGCTGAACAACAGATGTGGATCACCAGCACCCAGGTCAATTTCTGCGCCCGCGCCTATCCTACAGTACCGCCCGACCATCCGGATGCCGCTGCGCTGGATGTGCTGGCCGGTTTCCTGCGTAATGGCTTTCTGCACCGAACCATACGCGAGATGGGCGGCGCCTATGGCGGCGGCGCCAGCCACGACAGTGATAATGCCAGCTTCCGCTTTTACTCCTATCGCGACCCCCGCCTGCAGGAAACCCTGGACGACTTCGACCGGGCCCTCGACTGGTTACAGGATCAACCGCATGAGTGGCGCCAGATTGAAGAAGCGATCCTGGGGATTTTCGGCTCACTCGACAAACCCGGCTCCCCGGCAGGCGAAGCCAAAGAGGCCTTCTATAATGAGCTCTATGGACGCAGCAATGAACACCGTCAACATTACCGTGAACGCGTTCTGAAAGTAACGCTGGCGGATCTACAGCGCGTCGGCGCCACCTATCTGGTACCTGAAAAGGCCAGCACCGCAATCATCACCAGTAATGCAAACCTGCGGCAGCACGGCGATATGGGCCTGCAGGTATTCACCCTGTAATCCGCAAGTGATCGGATCGACATGCTCAGGACCCTGATCTTACTCTGTGCAAGTCAGGTTTCCACCTCTGCCCTCGGCGCCATCTTGATAGAAAGTGTTGATGACGAGGGTAAACAGGGCCGGGTACTGATCGACGAAGGCCGGGCCCGCATCGATGCCGGTTCACTGGGTGGTTATATGCTGATCAACCTGGAAGATGGCAGCGCCTTTGCCATCAATCACGGCGAGCGTGCTATCCTCGATCTGCGCAGCCCGCTGGTCACCACCGATCCTCATAACAACGATCATGCGCACGCGTCCACGCCATCACCTGCTGTCACCTTCAAGAAGATCGGCAAGGGGCCGCTCATCGCCGGTTTCGAGACCACACACTACAGGGTCAGTATCAATGGCCTGCACTGCTCTGACGAGTATCTGTCACAACAATTATTGGCCCTCCCGAATGTCAAACGCTTTATTGAGGTCATCAGCGAATCCACCGGCGCGGATTCGAGTACCGGCATGGATGTGCCATTTGATGTCGAAGCTCCCTGTGAATCCGCTGATGAGCTGGTTGACGATTACTACCCTGAACTGGGGATTCCCATGCGCACGGTTGACAGTAACGGGCTGGTCAGCCATGAGATCACCCGGGTAGATACCGAGATAGACCCGCCGGCAGGCACCTTCACCTCACCGCCAGGCTATAAAAAGGTCACACGTAGTGAATTGATTGAGCGATCTGCCAGACACCTGTCCGGCCACCCGGATATGGGTAATCTCAAGATTGAAGAGATAAAAAAGATGCAGCAACAGATCAAAGAACAGATAGAGATGCTGAAAAAAAGCCGCCGGCAGGATTCAGCGCCTGAAGATGATATCAATATCGACGTCGCGCCGATCAATAAATAGACCGACTTGGATGTAGGACGATAGTGGATAAGAAACCATCCCCGGATCTGAGCAGGCAACAGCTCGACGAAATCAGCCGGCGTACAATCACTGATTACAACGAACGTGCCCGGCAATTCCATGAACACACCCGCGACCATGATGTCAGCCAGAACATTAAATCGCTGTTACGCCATATCAACGGCACACCACCCTTGCGTCTGCTCGATTTCGGTTGCGGCCCGGGACGCGACCTGAAGGCCTTCAGCGAACTCGGTCACGAGGCCATCGGCCTGGATGGCAGTGAAAAATTCTGTGACATGGCGCGCGAGTCTTCCGCTTGCGAAGTGTGGCAGCAGGATTTTCTCAAACTGGAACTGCCGGAGTTGTATTTTAACGGCATTTTCGCCAATGCCACGCTGTTCCACGTCCCGACCCAGGAATTACCGCGTGTCCTCGAGGAACTGTATTCCACCCTCAAACCCGGTGGGGCACTGCTGTCATCCAATCCCCATGGCCGCAATGAGGAAGGCTGGCAGCGTCAACGCTATGCCAGCCTTCATGACCCACAGCAGTGGCAGACCTATCTGACTGCCGCCGGTTTTGTACTGCAGGATAGTTATTATCGACCCAGCGGTCTGCCACGACCACTGCAACCCTGGCTGGTGACGGTATGGGGGAAGTAGCTCCGACTTCAGTACTACGGGAGGAACATCAGGCCGTCGCCACTCGCGCCCTCTTCCGGGAAAAAGTAATCCGTGTCAGGAAAAACATTTTGAACAATAATTTGAAGGCCCGAAACAGCCGTAGCTTCAGCGCCAGTCTCGCGTATTGACGCAAATCCGAGAATCCGTAATCACGGCTCTTGAGCTTGGCCGCCAGTGTAGCCATCAGGGCATGCTCCCGGCGCAGCCGTTCATCGAGTGCCAGCCATTGCGGGATAGTGTTCTTCTGCCAGTAACGGTCAATCGTCGAGATGACCTTACCCAGATTTTTGCCTATATAGGTCATGGCAGCGGATTCTTCGGCTACCGTTAATCCATACAATTCATTATGCCCCAGGGCATCCATACGTACCGGCATCGAAGCCACACCCCAACGCGGGCTGGAACCGGATTTCACCTCCTTTTCCAGCCAGCCGTTGACGTCCAGTTTTGCCAGCGAGGTCAGGCCCACCTTGCCCAGCGTGGCAAAAGGATACAGCTCGTACTTACGATGTTTTCTCGCCACCTCGCGCAGCTTGGGCCAGAACATCTTCTCGATAAACATACCGGCAACAAACAGATACTCGATCGATTCAACGACATCCTCGTCATTGAAAAGCTTCAGGGTATAATGATCCGCCGACAGCCCGTCCAGCCGCGCAACAGGCTCGAGCAATTTTCTATATAACATCAGATAGGCGCCATAAAAGCTCTCGAGAAATTTGAACACCGGCGAGCGACGCCCGCTGACACAGGCATGATATTGGTTCCAGGCCGAATTCAACTGATGCAGCCAGTGCAACAGCGGGTTTCTTAACAGGGAATGCTGACACAACTTACGCCCCAGCATGGCCCTGAAAACATGGGCCGGCATCATTTGCATCAACGGCAGACCGATTACCAGCGTATTTCGTGACCACACAGGCAATATAAACAGGCGCGTCTTGACGATATCCAGCTCAAAACGTTCAGTGACGATGACCCGGTGTATCGGCATCTGGCCACGGACCATTTCCATCTCGGCGATCAGCCCAAACAGTTCATTCGCCACATCAGGCGTCAACCTCAGCCCTACCGGCGGTTTGGGCCTGATACGCGCCAGGCGGTAACTCACCCACAAACAGGCCAATATCGACAGCACCCACAGCGCCAGCGGCCACCAGTCCAGTACCGCCGGCCAGCCCGGTGCCGGCGCCGCCAAAAACGCCGTCCATAATCTGATCACGGAATAATAGGCCAACGCCGGGAACATTAGCGGGAACAGATACCCCAGCGGGGCGATAAGGATCAACAGGAGAATATTAAGGAGCGGATAGCGTTTCAGCCAGAACCGCAGCCTCCTCAGCAGCAACTCAGCCTTATTCTTGATCTCAGCCTTATCCACTCAAAACCTCTAAACCCCGGGGAAAAATTCAATTGTCATCCCTTATATATCGTCACCATTCCCCGGTTATAAAGCATCAGGTGCGTAATTGTGATTGAACCCTCATTACAATACAGCCCGCAAGGATGACAATGGGCCTTAATTGTCATACCACAAACAGTAAAAATTACCTTTAAAAACAATTAGATTATTCACAGTCAGACATTATGCTCGTGAACCCGCACCGCAATCATGACGCATTCCATTCGATCGTCTGATCTTGCCAATTTGAAAATACGAGGCACTTAACCATGGTGGCCGGCTCGCTGTATCTCCTCCTTGCCAATATCATCAGGTGCATCCATCTCGGAATCAATTCGTATATTCTGCATTAGTTGTTGCAGAAGATCATCACAACGATGCCTGAACTCATTCACATCAGTCTGACTATAATTCTTGACGATCTTGACCACCTGCAACATTGACCTGACAGCGCGTCGATCATCATTTACTCCAAGTGCGTCACTCGTCTCTTCAAGTCGGTCAAGTAGCCGCTGATGTCCGTGCAGATCCAGTTTTCGCGCAATGGTTATAAGCTCGGATATATCAGGAACAGATTCTGCCGCAAATTCAACCGATAAATTATCGCCATAATCGACCAGGTCCGGTCCTTCATCGACTTGCAGCTTGAATGATATGACCACTCCTGGATCCTTGAGTATGCGCAGCCATAAAACCAGGTTCTTTGTTTCCCCCTCAGACAGGGAGAATGGCCACACTACATCCGAATCCGATAATCCCGAATTTTTATTACTATCACTTATGCTCTCAACAACGGCAATCCCGTTGCCGATATTCCCCAGAAGTTTTCCAGAAACGTCGATACCATCATTTACAAGAGTAATATTTAAAGGAACCACTTTACCCGGAGAATATGAAAGTACCTGGGGATGTGATAATGTAATTAGATCTGCTACAGATAACAGCCATGCTGGCGCAAGATCGTTATACATCTCATATGCTATTAGATCGAGAAAATCCACTGCGGCATAAATTACCTGTCCATAGCCATATTTATTCGTTGTTATCGCGATACTCTTTCCATCAACGCCGGATATAAACCGCGCTAGAATATCGGCATCAGTTAATCGTATACCAGCAACCTTCTGAGCCGGTGAAAGGATCAATTGTTGCCCATTTCGGATAGATGACACAAATACAGCGCCATCAGCAACTGAGTTGAAACCATAAAATCTTATGCCTGCCAACTCCCCAAGCCAGCCATTATCACGACCATGGGTTCGTGCAACCAACATACCCATACCGTTAAAAACCAGCTCCCTGATCAGATGTCGATCCCGTTCACTGATATCAACCTTGGAAGAAAGAATAATCAATTGACTATAGGCTCCACTCCTAAGCTCGGTCGAAAAATCCCGGCTGCTGTCACTGACATGATAGGACCAGCCATCGTGATCCAGCATTCCGCGTAATGCCCGGACTTTTAACGAAGTTGAATAATGAGCACGCACATTGAGCTCTGCAGTTTTTTCATCATGCGTTTTATTAGATTCACGGTACTGGCGATGCGTTTCTGGCATATCATAAGGATCTACCAGCACCAGTATTCGACCCCTGTCGCCCATTTCCAGAGACGTTGATATAAGAATTGGCGGCTCATCGATCCTGAATCCACCATAGCCCAGGATCCTCGTCTCACCTGCAACAGCCGCCTTTATCGCACAGACATATCCACCCAACCCCAGCGGCCCGGTATCAATCTCATTCAACATCCAGTTACTATCACCCCCTGCCAGGCTATTTACCGCAAAGGGTGATTCATTAATGACATCCCCGGTATCACCCCTGACCAGCTGAAATCTAATATCCGGGTCTACGATGGTATCAGAGGAAAGATTTGTTACCGTTCCGCTGCAACCCACCTGCTCTCCCGAATAGACTGATGGCATATTGACATCAACCCTGCCGACAAGCCCTTGAAGAATACTTCGTTCAACCTCAAAGCCCAGGGTCCTGCTGGTGATAATTTTCCGGGTAAAATCATTCTTAAGTACAATCGTAACACTATAATCGCCGGCAGCCGCATCCTTCAGCGCCACCCTGAATACCTGATCCGTAAATCCGTTTTCCGCCAGTTCATTAGTAAATCTGGTCGCAAAATAAACGGGATTACCATCGGCGTCCAGGATACTTGCCTCAATCCTGCTGGCCGGTAAGATCGAATGACTAGCAATATTACGTATCCTGCCCTTTAATGTAATCACATCCCAGGACTGATAGAGTGGCTTGTCCGCGGTTATAGTCAGTTCAGGCAGAACATCGGAGCTTGATATGTCAAAGTAAGCCCTGGTTTCATCAAGGATACGACCTTCAGCATCGATGAGTTTGCCTACAATTTCATACTTTCCGGAATAGAAACCGTCCGCGGACCAGCTGTTTACAAGATCGAGAGCCCCACCACCTGCCAGATTCGATATCATCTGACTGGGGAATTCGAATAATACTGTATCATCACTGGACGCGTGAATCGCTATTTTGATCGAAGCGGCAGCGGGTATAGATGACTGATTATTTATCATTGAAGTGATTTTAATCTCTTCATCATGCTGATATGACGATTTGTCGGTCATTAATCCCAGATACAGGCCACTGTGAGCTGTAACCGTTGGCACGACCAGATCGAGACGAACAACTTCATTAGTAAAGGAATTTTTGAATGTCAACCATGCTGCATCAGCAACGGCACGCCGTTCATTCAATTGCATAGCCTGCAAATCAATATCAAATTCCAGTGAACTTCCTGATCCGGTTACACCCTTCCTGGACCAGACCCGCTGCGTCTTTCCATCAACACTCACTGCAGTCTTGTCGGGACCAGATGAAGGGTTCATCAATCGACTGGAGCTGGTTGTGACAAGATGAAGCTCCACATCGATGCCACCAAGGCGTTCCATGGCTGTCGGCAGATAGGATAAAACAAAACTGCTGGCCGCCAGACGACTGGTCAGCCCATTATTGACATTGTACCAGGAGCCATCCTCTACCTGGGTGCCAAGCAGAAATCCGATGGCTTGACGTACTGCCGGATCGTCGGGCGACGGCTGTATATTCTCCAGCGCCAGACCAATCAGTGCCGTCATCAACGGATCACTGCCGGTATTGTTATCTACCGACCAGTAATATTGACTCCACCCTCCATCACCAAGCTGGCGGTTTCGCAATAGCACTGCTGCTTCGATTATCGTTGAATCGATCTCCTGTAACAGACTGGCATCACTGATATAGGGCCTTGCATCCGCCAGACCCTGGATTATAGTGGCATGGACAGAATTGTTAGGATTCACCGCGTTATAACGCGAGATCAAATAACGTACTGCACCAGACAGACTCGCCCGGAATTCATCAAGTCGACTGCTATCGAATGATTGCTCTATCAGTGTATGGATATGATTGCCGTAATAACTGGCCAGATACACCTGATCCGATTTATGGTCGACCAGTATCCCCTGAAATTCATTCAGCCAGTCATTATCTTCAAGATGCAGCATTTCACTGCGTCCGTCAGCATCAATACGATAAACAAATAACGGATTATTACCACTACTGGTAACATAGATCTGATTCTGACTATTTACGTCCAGCCATTCAGGACGATAATACAAGCCGTCACTGACAACTGTCAGGGTATTATCGGGCAACAGCCTCAGGATGTTATACCCTTTATTATTGGCGACCAGCAAAAGACCCTGCCCATCGAAGGCCAGCCCTTTCGGCGAATTCAGCAGTCCATCTTTTGCCAGCACCTCTGCATTCTGGCCAAACTGATCCATCCGTATGATCTGGTGATTCCTGAAATCGGAGACATAAAGCATATCGTCGGGACCAAGTTCCACATCGAAAAGGGCGCTATCCGGTGCAAGCGGCGGTTCCCCAGGCATCAGGACAGTATCCTGGGTAGCGTCGGCGTTTATACGCACAAGCCCCCTGTTTTGAGT
>Ga0055479_10000157_pt1 | contig 11726 bp, 13 predicted proteins | sample Muzzi_PWC_D1_FD_57941 | JGI IMG/M metagenome (GOLD analysis project Ga0055479, IMG submission 57941) | Wetland microbial communities from San Francisco Bay, California, USA, that impact long-term carbon sequestration - Muzzi_PWC_D1 | ecosystem: Environmental > Aquatic > Marine > Wetlands ...
GTGAACTCGTTGCGCTTCTATCACGATGTCCTCGGCTTCCGCTACGTCAGCGAGTTCGACGTGAAATCCGCGGCCGCCGACAAGCTGATGCGGCTGGAGGACGTGAACCTGCGGGCCGTGTTCCTCGAGCGTGAAGGCGTCCGAATCGAGCTGCTCTGTTATGCATCCCCGCCGCATCAGGGAGACGGTTCACAACGCCCGATGAACCAGCTCGGGTTGACCCACCTGTCGATCCGAGTCGACGACATGACCGAAACGCTGTCCGAACTGGCCCAGGCGGGTGTCGAAGTGATCGAACAGACGCGTGTCGGCGGGCCGGGCGACGTCGAGCAGGCGGTGATGATCGCCGATCCGGACGGAACGCTGATCGAACTGGTTCAACAGCCGGGCGACTAGCCCGTCCAACGCTGGCTGATCGCGTGACCGAAGTAGCGCCGCTTGCCAAGGCGGATTCAGGGCTCGCCGTCGAGCTGCTGGCGCGCGCATTTCGCGACAACGCGCTCAACCGCGCGGTCGTCGCTTCTCCCGATCCCGATCGACGCACGAGGTCGAATCGCTACGGGATCGTCGGTGTGATCCCGGTCGCACGGCGAGTCGGCGTCGTGTTGGCCGCGAAGTCGGACGGGACCCTGTCCGGCGTGCTGGTATCCTCGCCGCCGAACCGCTTTCCGCTCCCTCCCTCGCCGCTGTGGACGCGGTTGCGCTCGCTGGTCGGACAGGGTTGGCGGGTCGCGCGATGTTGGGGCGATGTATTCGAGGCCCTGCAGCTGTTGCATCCGGTCGAGCCCCATTGGTATCTGTCGACGCTGGGAGTCGAACCTTCACATCAACGGAGCGGTGTCGGCACGGCACTGCTCGACGCGTGGCTGCGCGTGGTCGATCGCAGCGCACATCCCGCGTATCTGGAAACCGACAGCGAATCCAACGTTGCGTTCTATCGACGCGCCGGATTCGAGGTCTCGAATCAGACCGAGATCATGGGAGTTGCGGTGTGGTGCATGCTCCGGGCGGCACCCATCGACGCACAGCAGTAGTAGACTAAGCGACAGAGGTCCAACCCGACAGAGCAGGCAGGAGAAACCCATGTTCGGAAGACGCGCCGATGCGAAGCCGGTACGCAACCTCAACGCGCTGCGTCGGATCATGCCGTTCACCTCACCCCGCCGGAACGACTCGCTGTTCTACATGCGGCAGCGTGTCGAGGTCGAAGCGGCGCTGGAGTTCCTCGAAAAGAAGAACGAGCATCGCCCAGCGGACCGCCCCGTGACGTTGTTTCATCTGCTGCTGCGCGCTTGTTCGGTGGCGATGGCGCGGAGGCCCGGGGTCAACCGCTTCGTCAAAGCGGGCATCCTGTGGCAGCGCGACGGTATCTGGATCACGTTCAGCGCCAAGGTGAAGATCGAAGACGGCTCGCCGCTGATCACGGTCAAGCGCCGCTTCGAGCCGGAATCGGAAACACTCGACGAGATGGTCGACGCGATCTACGACAAGCTTGCATTCGGCCGATCGGGCAAGAAGACGACCAGCGACAAGGAAGTCTCACTGTTGTTGCGGCTGCCGGCGGTCGCGATCAAGGGGGCCCTGGCATTCTCGCGGCTGGCCGACCGGTGGGGGTTGTTGCCACGTGGAATGATCGAAGCCGATCCTCTGTTCTCTTCGCTTTTCCTCGCCAACCTGGGTTCGATCGACTACCCGGCCGGATATCATCATCTGTGGGAATACGGGACGGTATCGATCTTCGGTGTCATGGGCCGAATCGAGCCCGGTGACGGTGGCCGCAGAAAGATGGACTTGTGCTGGTCGTACGACGAGCGAATCGAAGACGGCCTCTACTCGTATCACTCACTGGAAATGATCCGCGAATCCCTCGAGGCTCCCGAGAGCCTGGTGGCTCAGATCGAACTTCCCGAATAGGAGCTGGTTTCGATGGCGGCGCATCGCAAGGATGCCTACGAAACGCTCGGCGTGAGCCGCGACGCGGACGCCGACACCATTCGCAAGGCGTATCGCAAACTCGCGCGCGAACTCCATCCAGACGTGAACCCGGACAACGCCGAGGCGGAGAATCGATTCAAGGAGGTTTCCGAGGCCTACGCGAAATTGTCCGACCCGGACAAGCGACGCGACTACGACGAATTCGGCGACGTCGCATTCCAGCCCGGCTTCGACCCGAAACAGGCGCGCCGCGCCCGCTCGGCGCACGGCGGCTTCCAGGAATTCGAGTTCGGCGGTATCGACGACCTGTTTTCCGATCTGTTCGGACGTGGCGGGCAGGGCGCGCGGGGCCCCATGCGGCGGCGGGGCGCCACGTTGGAGGCGACGCTCGACCTCGATTTCCTCGAAGCCGCGCGGGGTGGCGAGCAGAAATTTCAGATCTCGAGACCGACCGCGAGCGGTGGGAACCGATCGGAATCGGTATCGGTTCGAATCCCCGCCGGCGTGGCCGACGGCGGCAAGATTCGGCTTCGCGGCAAGGGAGGTGAAGGCAGTGGTGGCGGGCCGGACGGAGACCTCGTCGCTACCATTCGAATCCGCCCGCACCCCCACTTCAATCGAGAGGGCCGAGACATCTCTCTGGAGGTGCCGCTTTCGATCACCGAAGCCACGCTCGGTGCCAAGGTCGAAGTCCCGACTCTCGACGGACGCGTGACGGTGACGATTCCACCCGGAACCGACAGCGGCGCCCGGTTGCGCTTGAAGGGCAAGGGCGTGCGAAACCCCTCCGGTGGAGCACCCGGCGATTTCTTCGTGGTTGCGAAGATCTGCGTGCCCAAAGACCTGAATGATGAACAGCGCGCACAATTCGAGGCGTTGCGCGCGCTCGATCCAATCGGACTTCGCGACGCACTCGACGAGTTGAACTGAGCCCCACTGCGAGAAAGCCGTTTCAAGCGCGGCGCACGACCGATCTCGCGACAGCCGACGCCGCATCTCCGACCAGCACGATCACCGAACCCAGCAGCACCCAGAACACCAGCTCGTCGGTGTGGCCGCGTGCTCGCGCGTCGTCGATCCAGAAGCCGAGGCTGGCGATGCCGAGCATTCCCAACACGGTCGCCTCTCGCACGCAGGTCTCCCAGCGATAGAAGTGGAACAGCAGGAAACGCGGCAGCAACTGCGGCCACAGACCGAAAGCGACGATCTGGAAGCGACCGGCACCGAGACCACGAAGGCTCTCGAAGACGCGAGGCTCGGCGTTTTCTACGGTCTCGGCGCCCAGCCTGCCGAGGGTGCCGACATTGTGAAATGCCAACGCGCACACGGCGACCCACGGCGTAGGTCCGAGTGCGGCGAGCAGCAGGAAGGCCCAGACGTATTCGGGCATCGAGCGAAGCGCGATCAACACGGCGCGCGTCGTCACGTAGAGCGATGTCCACGCCATGCGCGCGAGAGGACGAGAGTCGGGCGACGCCCGCGACCAGGCGTCCGGGCGCGCAAACGTCCGGGCCGCCGGCAACGACAGCGCCAGACCGATCAGGCCGGCGATCGAGATCGCGACCAGCGAAATCGCGAGTGTCTGGGCGGCCGCGGTGGCACCGCGGTCCGAAAACAGCTCGGTCGACCACTGCCACGCAACGCGTGTGTCCCATGGCACGTGCTGCAGTGGAAACGGCCGCATTTCTTCGGCGAACCGTGTCAGATTGCGCGAACGCTGCTGCGAGAAGTCCCAACCGAAATCACCCAACCCGATGGCCGCGCACAGGATGGCGGCGAACACCAGCAGGCTCGCGCGCAGGAACGGATCTCGCGATCGTCGGGCACGCAGGACTCGAATCGGGTCTCGTACCGGCTGCCGGCGGCTCACGACGCCAACCTGCGGCGAACGGCCGCGCTCCACGCGTCGAACGCGATCACCAGTACGGCCAGCGTGTAGAGGTAGGTCCAGACTTCGCCGTAGTTCGTGGCGCTGAACGACTGGCGGATGAACAGGCCGAGAGTCGGGAAACCGAAGAATCCGAGAACTGCGGAAGCGCGCAGTGCGCACTCCATGCGGTAGAACGTATAGCCGGTGAAATCGGCCGCGACCCGGGGGATCAATCCGAACAGCATCACCTGCAGCGGGCGCGCTCCGATCTCGCGCAACGCATTGGCGCTGCCACGCGGCACCTCGTCGAGCATCTCCGAGAAGATCTTCGCGAGCACGCCGCCGTACGGCAGCGCGATCGCGACCACGGCGGTCGAATCGTTGAGACCGAACGCGACCAGGAACAACACCGCCCACAACAGTTCGTGGATCGAGCGCAGAAACCCGATCAATCCGCGCGTCGAGACGTACACCGCGGGAAACAGGCTTCGCCTCGCCAGGCGACCGGCGGCGGTGCGTGCTCCGGCCGGATCAGCGGCCCACAGCGCGGTGGAGGCCGGAATGCCGAGCGCGATTCCGATCACGAGCGACAGCGCGACCGCCGCTGCGGCAAAGCGGATCGTCTGCCATGCCCCTTCCAGCGCACCGATGAGCAGCGGGGGCGCATCGGCCGGGACGAAGCGGGCTTCGGAGACCCATGCCGGAGAGAGCGCTCGCGCAAAGAAGCGCTTCGCGGTGGCGATACCGCCGGCGCCCGGAACGAGTCCGGAGAGATCGAGTTCGAGATAGACGACACCCCAGGCTCCCGCTGCGAGCAGCGACAGCAACACGATGGCCCGCGGACCCACGGGCCAGGGACGCTTGCCCACGGCGTCAGCCGGGGTCATCGAGACCGCTTGCCGCTTCGTCGAACCGGTACAGCGCGTCGAGTCGACCCGGATCGATCGCTCCCGGTGACGCGTCGAATGCCACGCGTCCCGCGCGCAGACCGATCAATCTCGGAAAGAACTCGCGCGCCAGTCCGAGGCTGTGCAGACTGACCAACAACGTGAGCCGGTGTTCTCGAGACAATTCGACCAACAGCTCGATCGCATCGCGGGCTCGAGCCGGGTCGACGCTCGCAACGGGTTCGTCGGCGAGCAGCACCGTCGGCTGCTGGAACAGAGCTCGCGCGATCGCGACCCGCTGCTGTTCACCGCCAGACAGCTTGTCCGTGCGCGTGTAGAGCTTTTCGCCGATTCCGACGCGCTCGAGGATTGCATGGACCTGTTCGATCCGGGCCCGGGCCGGCCAGATCAGATCACGCAGCGAAGCAAACAGACCCTGCCTGCCCAGGCCGCCAGCCAGCACGTTCTGCAGCGCACGCAGGTTCGGTACCAGCCCCAGGTCCTGGTGGACGAACGCCACCGTGGCGCGCAGCTCCCGCAACTCGGAGCGGGAGAGACGAGAGATCGCCGCGTCGCCGAACCAGACGTGGCCGGACGAAGGGCGTTGGCTGCCATTGAGTAGCCGCAGCAGCGTCGTCTTGCCCGCACCGCTGGGCCCCACCAATGCGACGGCTTCGCCCTCACCGAACTCCAGGTTCACCGAGTCGAGCGCCCGCTGATCCCCGAAATCGACGCATGCGTTCTCGATTCGGAACTTTGCGGGTCGAGTCGACATGGACGCCACAGGGTGCGCGACAGGATCGGTCCCCGCCACGCAATCCGGCTTCAGCGAATGAAATCGAGATCGCGGGCGATCTTCTCGATCGCCGCGAAGTCCTCGTTCGATGCCGGGATCAACGCGCTCCGGGGAAAGGCCGACAGCAGCGCGGGATCATCGATTGCGATCAGTGCGTCCGCCAGCTCGTCGGTAAACCCTTTGCCGAATTTCGTCTCGAGGTCGGGGTGCGCAGTGAACGCGTAGTCGGGATACACGGGAGTCTTCCAGATGACGATCGCGACTTTCGGGTCGGTCGTGCCCTCGGCGACGCGTCGATCGTAGACCTGGTAGTTGAGCGCACCCACCTGGAACTGGCCGCTCTCGACGAGTTCGGCGGTTCGGTCGTGGCTGCCGGAAAACGAGATCGCCCCCAGAAACTCTCGGGGCGACTTGCCGGTGAACTGGCGAATGAAGTACTCCGGCATCAGCCGCCCGGATGTCGAGCCCTGCGAGCCGAAGGTGAAGGTCTTGCCGGCGATCGCTTTCGGAAAATCCGGTCCCGGCTCGATGCCCGCATCCACGTGCGCGATGAAATAGGAGTAGTACTCGGGGTCTTCTGCGCCTTGCACGATCGCGCGTGCGCCCGGCACGGCGTGGCGCGCCTGCACACCGGTGAGACCACCGAACCAGGCCAGCGAGATGTCGCCGTTCTTGAACAACTCGACCGCGTCCGGGTAGCGGGTGGCGTGAACGTATTCCACCTCGACACCCAGCTTGTCCGACAGGTACGCGGCCAGTGGCTCGAACTTCTCGCGCAAGCGGGATTCGTCCTGGTCCGGGATCGCGCTGAACCGCAGCACCGGCGGATCTGCAGCCGCCTGTGCACACCACAGCGCCAGAAGCGAGATCAGTGAAGCGCGCAGCAGTCCCATCATGCCGGCGAGAGGTAGCGCACACTCCAGTTCCTTCCACGAGTTCAACCGAGCAGGAGTCGAACTCCACCAGAACGACTGCCACCCGGCGCGTGCCCGGCAACCGAATCGGACGGCTGATCGGGTGGTGCGAGGAGAAAAATCTTCCCAAATGCGGGAAAAGATTTGCCGTTTTCGATCGATCGACAATTTTGAAAATGCTGCAATTTCAATCAGTTAGATATGAAATTAAAATCGGCACGATGATTGCTCCATATGGCGCACCGAGGAGAGAACAACAGACGCAAATCTAGAGCTGCCGTCGTTAGACTCTGGGGAGATCCGACGCGGCTCAGACGCCTGCAGGCTTTTCGAGGCCACAGCCGGCGTCCGAAGGCCCAGCCTCGATCGGGGATGATCGGCTGGGCCTTCGTGTTTGTTGTGTCGGATTCCCCGTGCGCGGCTGCCATTCTATGCGATCCTGTTCGCTTAGATGACCCGGCCCGTGCAAGCCGATCGACCCTCGAAACCGCGTCCGGATGATGGTCGACTGCTGCGTGGCCGACGCAGCCGGGCCCGAATTCGCGAGGCTGCGCGGGCGTTGTTTCGCGAAAAGGGGTTCGACGCCGCGACGCTGCGCGCGATCGCCGCACGCGCCGGAATGGGGGCGAGTTCGATCTATCGCCACGTCCAGTCGAAACACGAACTGCTGATTCTCGACCTGGCCGATCTGCAGGAGGAGGCGTGGTTGAACTTTCGCCGAAGCGACGATCGGCAGAGCGACTGCAGCGAGCGGATCCGCCACTTTTTCCGTGACCAGCACCAGCTGCTGGCGGCCGAACCCGACCTGACGGTGATCTCGATTCGCGCCACCACCTATCCCGAAGCGCGGGTCGCGCGGCGGGTGCTGGCGCTGAACGACCGGACGATTGGCTTGTTGGCCGAAATCCTGATGCAGGGACGGATGCGCGGCGATCTCGACCGCGACGTCGACGTGCTGGCCGCCGCCAGCGCGCTGTTTCACATCGCTACGGGTGCGCGCATCTCGTGGGCGAACGGCTTGTTGACCGAACAGGGCTGTCGGGACGCGATCGACGCGGCGGTCGACCTGCTGTTCGTCGGTATGCGCCCCCGCGCCACGGCTGTCTGATCGCCGACAGCGGCTTCGAGCAGGCTAGAGCTCCAGGTCCCTGTCCGACTCGATATCCAGCCGTTTCGCGTCTCGCCAGGCTTCGAACTCGGCGCCGTGCCATGCGCGATGGTCTCCTCGCCGGGTCCACTCCGCGTTGCGATGGTAGACCCAGGCATTCAATCGGTTTGCCCGGGCGTTTTCGCGTTGTCGGATCACCTTCGCCGGCAGGCCGGCGATGATCGAATTCGGTGGAAAGATGCTCCCCTCGGTCACGAACGCGCCGCCTGCGACGATCGATCCCGATCCGATCACCGCGCCATCCATGATCACCGCGCCCACGCCGATCAGGCAGTGGTCGCCGATTTCGCAGCCGTGCACGGTCGTGTGGTGCGTGATCGAGCAGAACTCGCCGATCCGGGTCGGTTCATCGAAGCCCACGTGCACCATCGCGAAGTCCTGGATGTTCGTCATCCGGCCGACGCGGATCTGTTGGCACTCCGCCCGCAACACCGCGTTGTGCCAGACGGAGACGCCGGCACCCAGCGAGATCGCTCCGAACAACTGCGCGCTCGGCGCGATCCAGCCACCCGGGCCGATCTGTGGTTCTACCGGGTCGTTTCGGACGGAATCGCTCATGCCGACACACTCTGTTCGAACCACGTCCGCGCACGCACCCGCAGTTCGGAGTCGCACAGGAAGTCGATCGCCGTCATCGCCAGCGCCTTCGCACCGTCGATCGCTGCTTCGTCTCCGATCGCTGCGGCAGCGTGATCGGCGAACCTGGCGTTGTGGATGTTGCAGCCCGCAGGGGCCGCCTGCAGCATCGGGTGGATCGAGGGGACGCGATAGCTGACGTTCCCCATGTCGGTGCTGCCGGCCATCGATGCGGGAAGTGCGTCGAGCGGCACGAACTCGCGGCCCAGACTCTCGGCATTGCGTTGGAAACGCTCGGCGAGCGGAACATTGTATCGCATGTCGAAGTAGTCGACTTCCGCCCAGGCGATTTCCAGGTGCGCTCCAGTTGCCTCCGCACCCGCGCGAAAGCATCCCTCGACGCGCAACTTCAGCGCGGTGAGCTTGTCCCGATCCGCCGCCCGCACGTAGAACCGCCCCTCGGATGTCTCGGGAACGATGTTCGGGGCCTGCCCACCGTCGCTGATGATTCCGTGGATGCGCTCGTCGACGCCGATGTGCTGTCGCAATGCGGCGATCGCCTGGTAGGCGACCACCAGCGCATCGAGTGCGTTCACACCTTCCGCCGGAGCGGCGGCTGCGTGTGCGGCTCGGCCCCGGTAGCGCACGGTGACTTCGACGCATGCGAGACACGGCATCGTAACGAGGTTGACACTCGCCGGATGCATCATCAGCGCTGCATCGATCCCCTCGAGCGCGCCTCTCCGGGCCATCAGTTCCTTGCCGCCGCCCCGCTCTTCCGCCGGTGTTCCGAGTACGCGGATCCTTCCGGGCAGCCGAGTTCCCAGCGCGTGCAAAGCGAGCCCGGCTCCGACCCCGGACGTCGCGATGATGTTATGTCCGCACGCGTGCCCGATCCGCGGCAGCGCATCGTATTCGGCCAACAGCGCGACACAACCGGAGTCGCCCGCGCCGAACTCGGCACTGAACGCCGTGTCGAGCCCATACGCGCGAGCTTCGACCGCGAGTCCGGCTTTGCGAAGAGCTGCGATCAACTTCGCGGCCGCCGCGTGCTCCTGGAACGCGAGTTCGGGCTCGGCGTGAATCGCGTGCGAGATCGCCAGCAGGTCCGCGCGCATCGAATCGATCGCGGAACACGCCTCCCGCTTGAGTTCGGACGCATTCATGCCGCCATTCTAGCTCGGACTACTTCCGACGCGTGCGTCGCTGGTCGCGCGGGCTGCCCAGCGTGTAGAATGCTCTCGTTGCTTGCGACCCTGGTCGCAGGTCTTGCCAGAAGGGAGCCGATGCGCGCCATATCAGTCGATCGATGGATGGAACCCCGCGAGCTTCGGGTGAGCGAGATCGCGGAACCCACGACGCCCGCGGGTGCAGTGAAAGTCAACGTGAAGGCCGCAGGCTGCAACTTCTTCGACATCCTGATGGTGCAGGGCAAATATCAGGTGAGGCCGCCGTTTCCGTTCACGCCGGGTGCCGAGGTAGCGGGCATCGTCAGCGAGGTCGGCGAGGGCGTCGAGAATTTCTCGGTCGGTGACGAAGTGTTCGGCTCTGCCGGACTCGGCGGATTCGCCGAGTATGCGATCGTCCCTGCGAATGTTGCGCATCGTCTGCCGCAGGGCATGTCGTTCGAGCAGGGGGCGGCGTTCCCGATGGTCTACCCGACCAGCTACGCGGGGCTCGTGTTCCGCGGCGAACTGCAACCGGGTGAGAACCTGCTGGTGCACGCAGCCGCCGGCGGTGTGGGGCTCGCGGCGGTCCAGATCGGGAAGGCGCTCGGCGGGCGCGTGATTGCGACCGCGGGCGGGGCCGACAAGCTCGAGGTCGCTCGAAACGGCGGCGCCGATGACCTGATCGACTACCGGCAAGAGGATTTCGTCGCACGGGTCCGGGAACTCACCGACGGCAAGGGCGCCGACGTCATCTACGACTCCGTCGGTGGCGACGTCTTCGACAAATCGCTGAAGTGCATCGCGTGGAACGGCCGTCTGGTCGTGGTCGGGTTCGCGGGTGGAACGATTCCCGAAGTCCGAGTCAATCGGATCCTGCTGAAGAACATCGCCGTGACCGGGCTGCATTGGGGCGCCTATGCGGCCAACCAGCCCGAGAAGGTCTCTGAGACCTTCGCCGCGCTGTTCGAACTCCATGCCGCCGGGAAGATCGATCCCGTGGTCTATCGAAGCTACGCGCTGGAAGATCTGCCGACGGCTCTTCACGACCTGGCGTCGAGGAAGACCTACGGAAAGCTGATCGTCACGCCCTGACCCGTTGCCGCACGATCCGCAGCAGGTGATATCCTCGTCGGGTGGATCGACTTCTCCTGATTCTGACGCTGTTGTTCTTGACGCACGCGAGCGCCGCGCAGGACCTCGTGTGCCCGTCACCCGCTGTCCTTCACGGGGCGCGACCACCGGACGGCCTGAAGCAATGGTGCGAACTCGAAGACGGAACGCAGCACGGTCCCAGCATCTCGTGGTTCAGCGACGGCACCATGAAGGCCGAAGCAAACTTCGATCACGGCAAGCTCTCGGGTCTCTTCAAGCTCTACTATCCGTCAGGCACTCCCTACGAAGAGGGCACCTATCTGGCAGACCAGAAGAACGGAACGTTCTCCACCTGGTCGCCGGACGGGACCAAGCTCCTCGAGCAGGAATTCGTTCGCGACGTGCGCAACGGACCGGTCAAACAGTGGCATCCGAACGGTCAGCTGAAGTACACGGCAAACTACAAGGATGGAAAGAACCACGGCCATGTGGTCGGGTACTTCGAAGACGGCCAGAAGATGGCCGAGGGCAACTTCTCCGAAGGTTTGTTCGATGGGGTCTGGGTCAAATGGTATCCCAGCGGCAACAAGCGACAGCAAGCCGTGTTCGTCAACGGCGAGCGCACGAATCTGGAGGAATTTCCGGACGAGTGAAGACACCCGGGTGAACGAGTCGTTTTCGGCCTCGCGACGAATCGCCAGCTTCGGCTTCGCCATTCGGGGCATCCTGTTCATGCTCAGGACTCAGCACAATGCGTGGGTACACGCATGCGCTTCGGTCGTGGCTTGCGCGCTCGGATGGTGGCTGAGCCTCGATACACGCGAATGGTGTTGGATCATCGTGGCGATGATGGCCGTGTGGACCGCTGAAGCCCTGAACACCGCGCTCGAGCGGCTGTCCAATGCGGTGACACGGGAGCCGAATCCGTTGGTTGGACAGGCGAAAGACGCTGCAGCCGGCGCGGTCCTGATCGCTGCAGTCGGTGCTGCCGCGATTGGTGCATTGGTGATGGGACCCCATCTGCTTTCGCTGTTTTGAATCAGTTGCAGACCGGGACCCAGGCGGTCGATCGACCGAGGAGGTCGGTGCGGGGTACTCCGGATCGGGAACGTCGGTCCCCGATCCGGTCGTCACCCGTCTTGGATCGCATTGCACCGCCGATTCGTCGAGGGGTGGGACGAACGAGCAGCGGCTAGCCCGGACTATTCATGTTCCCTCGTCGCGAGGGCACGGAGTGTGCCCCCAGCTTCGCGGCCCGTGGAGTGGAGAGGCCCGAAGGCGTAGCAGAGCTACGTCGAGGGGCTCGGAGCGAGCAGGTC
>Ga0055479_10000161_pt1 | contig 11668 bp, 4 predicted proteins | sample Muzzi_PWC_D1_FD_57941 | JGI IMG/M metagenome (GOLD analysis project Ga0055479, IMG submission 57941) | Wetland microbial communities from San Francisco Bay, California, USA, that impact long-term carbon sequestration - Muzzi_PWC_D1 | ecosystem: Environmental > Aquatic > Marine > Wetlands ...
GTCGAACGCGTAGTCGACCAGGACCGTCTCGGGTGTTCCCGACCAGTTGCCCGCATGAATGCTGATCGCGTTGACGGTCATCGCCTTCGTCTGGGAGTAGAGAGGCGTGAAGTTCGTGCCATCGAGAGAATAGGAGTAGTCGAAGGTGTTGCCCGTCCGCCGCGCGCGCAGGACGATCGGCTCTGCCGACGGAATCAGTGTGGTCAGCTTGATGCTGCCGACGGTTCCGAAGATGTTCGCGATCAGGATCTGCGGTCCGTTTCCGTTGTCGTTGACCTCGAAGCGGATCAGGTTGACGTCGTCCTGTTCGATCAGGATTCCTTGAGATTGTCCGTAGTCGATTCCCGTGGTCTCGAACCGGACATCGATCTCGAAGTCCTCGTCCGTGAACGACTGCTGCAATCGCGGCAGGGTGTTGGTTCCGATCCAGGTGTTGTGGTTCGCGCCGGAGATGTCGATCTGCGCCTGGGTGCCGGTCATCGTCACGCTGGCATCACCGAGCGGATCGACGAATGTCCAGATCCCCGTATCGAGTGTGGCTCCGCTGAAGTCATCCGACTGGAAGGCGCCGCCACCACCGGGCGCGAGCGTCGTGAAGGTCAGATCGCCGCTGGTCGCCAGATTGAGAGCCGGATCTTCCGAACTGATCTCGAAGTGGTACTGCGTATCTTCGGTCAGGCCCGAGATCGTGATCGAATGGCTCGTCGTGAGCGCCGCATCCGACGCGACATCGGTGTAGGTAGAAGTCAAGCCGTAGTCGATCTGGCTGTCGCTGAGTTCGTTGGTCGTCCAGGTCACGATCGCACCGTTGATCGCCGGTGTGATCGCGACATCGGAGATCACGGGCGGTTGGGTATCGGCGACCTGGCTGAAATGGGCCTGGACGACGGTGACTCCGCTGATCGTCACGATCGTCGGGTTGCTGTTGCCCGCTGCGGCTCCGCTCCAACTGTCGAATGCCCAGTCGACATCGGGAACTGCAGTGATTTCGACTTGTTCGCCGTCTGCGTAGTCGGGCTTGTCGGGATTCAGGGTGACGCTGCCGTTTCCATCTGTCTGCACGACCAGCCCGGTGGCGTTGCCGTCTTCGGGGACGATCGGGTAGGCGGTGTCGAATGCGTAGTCGATCAAGATGCTCTCGGGGGTACCGGACCAGGTACCGATGTGGAAGCTGATCGCGGTGACCGTCATCGCCTTCGTCTGCGAATACGCGCTGACGAACGTCGCGCCGTCATCGATCGAGTAGAAGAACTCGAAGAGGTTGCCCGTTCTGCGCGTGCGCAGGATGATCGGCTCGGCCGAAGACACCGGCAGCGACTGCTTGATGCTTCCCTTCGAATTGAAGATGTTCGCGACCAGGATCTGGTTGCCCTCACCGTTGTCGTTGAGTTCGAAACGGATCAGGTTGCCGGGGCCCTGTTCGATCAGCATTCCCTGCGCCATGCCGTAGTGGATGCCGGTGGTCTCGAACTTGACGTCGACTTCGAAGTCTTCGTTCGGGAACGCCTGTCGCAGCCGCGGGAAGGTATTGACTCCCGCCCAGGCGATGTGGGTCGAAGCGGCAGCGTCGATCCGCGCCTGGGTACCGGTCATCGTCACGCTGGCGTCCCCGAGCGGGTCGACGAACGTCCAGACGCCCGTATCGAGCGTACCGCTGGAGAAATCGTCTGATCGGAAGGGACCACCGAGGGGCGGAGTCGAGAACGTGAGATCGACCGTCACGGCCAGGTTCAATGCAGCATCCTCGGAGCTGACCTGGACGTGGTAGTCGGTGTCGGGCGTCAAGCCCATCAGCGTGATCGAGTGTGCCGTCAGCAAAGTGGCGTCGGAAGTCACATCCGTGTACGCCGACGTGACCCCGTATTCGACCTGGCTGTCGGCCGCCTCGTTCGTGGTCCAGGTCACGGTCGCGCTGGTCTGGGTCGGTGTGATCACGACATTCGAGATCACGGGCGCCTGGGTATCGCCGACCTGAATGAAGTTCGCCTGCACGGTCGTGATGCCGCTCACCGTGACGCTCACCGGGTTGCTGCTGCCGGTGGCGGCTCCGCTCCAACTGTCGAGCGCCCAATCGACGGCCGGCACGGCGGTGATTTCCACGACGTCTCCGTTCTCGTAGAGCGGCTTGTCGGGGTTCAGCGTGACGCTGCCGTTGCCGACGGTGTCGACGACCAGTCCGGCCGCATTGCCGTCTTCGGGGACGATCGGGAAGGCGGTGTCGAACGCGTAGTCGATCAAGACCGTCTCGGGTGTGCCGGACCAGCTGCCGACGGCGAAGCTGATCGCGTTGACGGTCATGGTCTTGGTCTGCGAGTACGCACTGACGAACGTCGCGCCGCCGTCGATCGAATAGAAGAACTCGAAGAAGTTGCCGCTCCGGGTCGCCCGAAGGATGATCGGCTCTGCCGAAGGCAGCAGGATCGACTGCTTGATGCTTCCCTTCGAATTGAAGATGTTCGCGACCAGGATCTGGTAGCCCTCGCCGTTGTCGTTGAGCTCGAAACGGATCAGGTTGCCGTTGTCCTGCTCGATCAGGATGCCCTGCGCCAGGCCGTAGTCGAGGCCCTCGGTGTCGAACTTGACCTGTACGTCGAAGTCTTCGTCCGGGAACGCCTGCTGCAGCCGCGGGAAGGTATTGAAACCCGCCCAGCACACGTGGTTCGCTGCGGAGATGTCGATCCGTGCCTGGGTCCCCGTCATCGTCACGCTGGCATCACCGATCGGATTGATGAACGTCCAGATGCCCGTATCGAGCGTCGGGGCCGAGAAATCATCGGATTGGAACGTGCCCGTCGTGGCGACGAAGTTCGCATCCACCTGCGTGACACCGGAAACCGTCACGTTCTGCGGGTTGGCGCTACCCGAAAGTGCGCCGCCCCAGCTGCTGAACGCCCAGTCCGCATCGGGTACGGCCGTGAGCTGAACGACGTCACCCTCCTGGTAGGTCGGTTGATCGGGTGTCTTGATGACCGACCCCATGCCGTTGGTGTTGATGACCAGTGCGGTGGCGCCACCATCTTCGGGCACGATGGGATTCGCCTGATCGAACGCGTAGTCGATCAGTACGGTCTGGGACACGCCGGACCAGTTGCCGGCGTAGAAGCTGATCGAGGTTGCGGTCATCGGCTGGGTGAAGCTCATCGCGTTGGCGAAACTGGTGCCGTCGAGCGAGTAGAGCACGTCGAAGACGTCGCCGGTGCGGGCCACGCGCAGGTACATCGGGCCACTGCCGCCGGGGATGCCGGTCGAACCCTCGACCGATCCCGAACTGCCGAAGATCGTCGCGGCGAACAACTGGGGTCCGCTGCCGAGGTCGTGGAACTCGACGCGAACGACGTTGACGTCGTTCTGCTCGATCAGGATCCCCTGGCTGCGCGAGGTGCCGAGTTCGGCGGTATCGAACTTGGCCTCGACCACGAAATCTCCGTCGGCAATCGGCTGCCGGATCCGCGGCAGACTGTTGTCGCCGACCCAGACATCGTGGACCGTGCCGGGGACCGTGATCTGAGCCTGCGTGCCAGTCATCGTCAGGGTCGAATCCGCGAGCGGATCGACGAACGACCAGAGTCCGAGGTTCAGGCTGCCGGTGCTGAAGTCGTCGGACTGGAAGCCGGATCCACCGCCGGGTACGTCGGTCACGAAGCTGAGATCGCCGCTGGTTCCCACGTTGGTCGCGGCGTCGGCCGAACTCGCTTCGAAGTGGTACAGCGTACCGGGGGTCAAACCGCCGATGCTGATGGAGTGCCCGGTCGTCAGCGTGGGATCGCTCGCAACACTGCCGTAGCCGCTGTCGAGGCCCCAGTCGACCTGGGAATCCGAAGGCTCATTGGTGCTCCAGGTGATCGTCGCATCGGTATCGGTCGCGTCGACCGATACGGCGGAAACGACCGGCGGGGTGGTATCGGCGGTATCGACGAAGTTCGCGACGATGTTCGTCGCACCGGCGATCACGATCGTTTCGGGGTTGTTGTTCCCGCTGAGGTCGCCGCTCCAGTTGGTGAAGGCGGCGTCGACGCCCGGAACCGCCGTCAACTCCACGCTCTCGCCGATCAGATAATCGGTCTTGTCGGGGTTGCGCGTCACGGTGCCATTGCCCACCAGGCTGATCGACAGCGGCGAGACGTTGCCGTCTTCGGGGTCGATCGGCCGAGCGACGTCGAACACGTAGTCGATCACGGCCGTGTGCGGCACGCCCGAATTGCCTGCGAACACGCTCACCGCGTTCACGGTCATCGCGGCGGTGAACGTGGTCGCGGTCGTGAAGGCGACGCCGTCGTCGGAGTGTTTGATCGTGAAGAAATCGCCCTCACGCTGCACACGCAGGAACATCGGTGCCGCGTAGTTCACCGTGTCGAACACCTTGATCTTCCCGACGCCGCCCAGGATCGTGGCTGCGAACAGCTTGATCTGGTTGCCGTTGCGGTGGTACTCGATGCGCAGCAGGTCGGAATCCGATTGCTCGATCAGGATGCCTTGCGACTGGACCGAATCGACCAGATCCGATTCGAATTTGACCTCGACTTCGAAGTCCTGCGGGTCGGCCACGGCCTGCTGCAGCCGAGGCAGCGTATTGCCGTTGGTCCATACGCCGTGATCGGCCGTATCGGGGACGCTGATGGTGGCCTGGGTTCCCGTCACTGCGAAGGTGGCATCGCCGAGCGGATCGACCAGCGTCCAGACGCTCGAATCGATCCCAGTGCCGCTGAAGTCATCCGACGTGACGCCGGGCGCTTGCGAGAAGGTCTGGTCCGGCGAAGACGCCGACAGGCTGTCGGCGTCGGTGCCGCTGACCTGGAAGTGATACGTGAGGTTCGGATCGAGCCCGACCAGCGTGATCCAGTGACGCGTGACCAGGCCGCCGTCACTCGCGACGTTGCCGTACGACGCTGTCTCACCCCAATCCACCTGGCTCGTCGTCGGTTCGTTCGTCACCCAGCTGACGAGCGCCTGATCGCCCTGCATCGTGGCGACCACTTCCGAAATGACCGGCGGCGCCGCAGCGTCTTCGATTGCGACGACCTCGACGTCACCGAAGGTCGCATCCACGTGATGAGCGACCAGGATCAGCGAGCCGTTGTGCACGTCGCCGGCATTTTCGGTTCCCGACAGTTCCCACGCGGGCGGCTCGGACTGTCCCTGTTCCCAGATCTTGGCGCTGTAGACGCTGGTCCCATCGGGTTCGGTGTGCACGCGCATCTTCCAGACGTAGGTGGTGTCCATCGTCAGCACGCGCGAGGCCGGATCGAAGGTCTTGAAATCGTCGCCGGCAATGAACAGCCGGCCGTCGGGCACGTTGTAGTCGTACCAGAGCGTGCCGCCGGCCGGTTCCCAGAAGACGTGCGGTTGTTCCGGTGGATTGAGCCAGGTATGCCCGAGCCACCGAGTCGTGAAACCGATACCGGGTGCGACGCTCGGCCACCCGTAACCATTGGGATCGATGGCGTGTATGGTGATCGGGACGGTGACTTCGTAGTCCGTCCAGTCCAGATCACCGATCACGATGGTGCGGTCGTACCCGACGGTGGGCGTGCGCAGGCCCGCCGGCTCGAGACTCCAGAGGCCATCCACCGGTTGAGCCAACTCGGTCAGGTCCGTCACGGTGTTCCATTGGGCGAGGTAGTCGCGCGACCACGATTGCCCCGCGGTGTAGAAGACCGTCACGTTGTGGACCGTGGACTCGCCACCGGCATCCACCGCGGTGATCGACACCAGGTTTGCGCCATCGAGCAGATCGGCGTGGTCGATTTCGACGTTGAATTCACCGGGCAGGTAGAGCCGTCTCGAATCGGGACCGATGGAGAGCGCTTCGGCCGGGCCGCCGTTGAGCGTATAACTCAGTGACGAGATTCCCTGACCGTCGGGATCCGCAACCTCACCCACCACGTTGATCCAGCGCTGGGGATTTCCGAGCTGACCGAAATTCTGGACATCTCCGTAGTAGACGTCGAACGAGGGCGGAGCCGCGGCGGCGGGTCTGCCTATCGACATACACAAAACTGAGATCACGAGCGCCTGGAGCAGCCGGAGTCCGAAACGGCACGCAGCCGAATTCGCGACGAAAACCGCGCCGTTGGTGGGACTCGGGTCGCGATTTGGCAAGCTGGAGGGGGGAGAGCTCATTCGATCAGCAGGGCCCTGACACAAGGGGAACGAAGATATCCGACAACCGGGATCCCAAACAGTGAACTACTTCACAGCGGGTGCGTGGAGCCGGCCCCAGACATTGGTGCCAGCGTATCGTTAGTGCATCAAAATACCCACAAGGTGTCAGATTTGTTAGAGGCTATCCCCGCGGGGAGAATGGCTGGTTCTTCGTCGGACCGCACATCCGGTCGCTCACCGAGGGAGTCAGAATCGGGATCTCACCCGAACGCGCAGCACACAGATGCAACTGCAGTGCATCGGCGAGAGCCGCGGCGATCAGTCGATTCCCGTCGTGGCCGACATGGACGTAGTCGAAGTACAGGGGATCCGAGACATCCGCAAACACGTCGCTGAGATCCCACGTGCGCCGATCGACCGCCTGCTGCTCGGCTTCGGGACGGGCCAGACGCCGGCGAACGGCCTCCCGCATCACCGCGTAGCCTTCCATCCCGACCCGCTTCGCTTCGTTTTTCATTTCGTCTGCGAGCAGACTCACCTCCGACGGGTGTCGCTGCTTGGCTCCGACCTCCAGGCTGGGTTGCAGCAGGTAGAACGGCACGAATCCGTAGTGGCGCGCGAGCGACTCGACGAAACGGCGGTTGGCGAGCCAGATCTCGGCCGCGCGCTCTCCGCGCCGTCGAACCCCGGCCGCGTCCTTCGGAACCGTGTAGGGCACGACCGCCGGCTTCTGGCGTTGAATTCCGAGACGCTTCCCGATCGCGTCGGCCATGCGCCACATGCCCGACCTGTGCAGGATGCGCAGCGCGGGGTGCGGCTGGACCTTCTCGCGCTTTTCGAAGCGGTCGCGAATCGACGTGAAGTTCATGTGAGTGCCATCGACTTCGGGCCAGAGCTCAGCGGCCGGAGCGTCGTTGGCGCCATCGAAGAAGACCACGACGTCGGGACGCCGTCCCCGCTGCAACTCGCGGATCAGCAGCACGATCTCCTGTGTGTTGACGAAGCCGATCTCGCCGAGATTCCGCACCTCGGCATCCACGCCCCAGGTATTTTCGATCTGTCGGGCGAGCTGGCTCGACACCGTGAGCGAATCGGGGGCCCCGAGCCCCCAGATCACCGACCCGCCGAAGAGCCAGATTCGCAACGCTTCGCCCGATCCGCTGGGAGCGGCGCGATAGGTGCTGCGATTGCCCTCGTCGTCGATGTGGATGAACTCTCCGTCGAACGGTCTCGAACGCCATACGACGTACGGTGTATACGCTTCCTTGCGCGCGGCACGCATCTCCGCGAAGAACGCCTCTGCGTCGTAGGGCGCGTCAGCGTAGGGGGCACTCTGGAAGCGGAGATCTTCGACCGGCTTCGCGCGACTCGTGCCGAGGTCGTCGGTGAGCGACAGGATCGCCCGAAAGCCCACATCCACGATCAATACGAACACCACCCAGAACGCAACCAGGGCGAGGCCCATTTCGACACGCGCAGCGAAAGACTTCTCGCGACTCAATTCTCTGAGGCCTCGACCGTCTGATTGCAGGCCGCACGCAGCTGGCCGCGCAGGTGGGTGGACAGGTGCGTCGGCGCATCGGCGCACAGATCCGCGCTGATCGTTTCGAAGATCACTTCGGCGATCCGCCGGTTGCCGCGATGGGACAGGTGAACCCAGTCCATGTAGACGGGATCCGGAAATTCGGCGAAAACGTCGCTGATGTCGCGAAAGCGTTCGGGAACCCGGCTTTCGGAAACTCGCAGCTGGACCCGTTCGCGCAGCGCCACCGCGAAGCGCATGATCCAGTTCTGCTCTGGGTCGTCGCGAAGATCAGCGATGATCTTCTGCTCAGAGGGGTCGTAGGGCTTGTCGCCGGCGCCGGGCCTGGGTTGGAAGAAGAAGTACGGCCGGAATCCGAACTCGTCTCCGAAGATCTCGGCGAACTGGTAGTTGTCGAACAGGACCCCCGCACCCCGAGTGGCGAGCGATTCGACCCCGCCGGGGTTCGCAAAATCGGGTGGTGGCGACGGTGGCGCGTCCTTCAGGCCCAGTCGCCAGCGAATCGCTTTGCCCAGACGGTACAAGCCGCTGTTCGCCCACAGCTCGGCTGCGGGCGTTTGCCGTGGCTTCGGATTCCGGCGTTCGAACAGGTCGCGTATGCGATTGACGAGGTAATGCGGGTTCAACAGCTCGGGGGCTTCCGCGACGCCCAGGGGTTCGTTGGCACCGTCGTATACGATCACCAGATCCGGAGGATTCTGCGTCTGCAGGGTGCGCAGCAGCATCAACACCTCCTGGGTCGAGACCATGCCGGTGTCCCCGAGGTTGGTGACGCGGGTGTCCACCCCGAATTCATTGAACAGCAGCGCGAGTCGGCTCGGGACCGTCTCGGCGTCGGGCACCCCCATCCCCCACGTCGTCGAGCCGCCGAGCTGCCAGATCTCGAGCGGTTGGTCGGCGTTCGAGTCGGGAACGAAATTGTGGCGGGTGACGCGTCGTCCGGCCTCGTCGACGTTGACGTATTTCCCCGTGATCGGCTTTCGACTCCAGACCGTGTAGGGCTCGTAGTTGAGCCAGACGTCGGTGCCGACCCAGAGTTCGCGCCAGGTTTCGACGGGATCGTACTGCGCACCTTCGTACGCGGGCAGAAGTGCGCGCTCGTCGGGTTTGTGCTGGTGTTCGCCGCGACTCGCATCGCGAATCGCGAAATATCCACGCGCGAGCACGTCGATGCCGACGATCACCAGCGCATAGACGGTGATCATCGCGAGGATGGTCTGGACCTTTTTCAACGGATCGGTTCCAGTATCCTGGGCGCGTCGGCGATGTATCGCTTCTCGCAGATCCCCGCGCAGGTTACCGTTTCAGTTCTCACGGACCGCCCTGGCCACGCCGATAGGTTCACAATCCCGGTACAAAGCCGGTACACCCCGTTCATCGGGGCGCGGATCACTGATCCTGACGATTATTGTCCATGCGGAGATTTCGAGCGACCAGATGGGTGAGATTCAGGAAATCGTCACGCTGGAAGCATTCGAATCGCTCGAAGCGGATTGGAACTCCTGGCTCGAACGAACCGAGTCGCGCTCGGTCTTCATGTCGTTCGAGTGGATGGTGACCTGGTGGCGCCATTTCCACGACGACCGCTCGCTGTTCATCCTGGTCCAACGCGACGGGGGTGATGTCGTCTGCATCCTGCCGATGATGGTCACCACGCGCGAACGGAACCTGGCGACCGTGCGTTCGCTGCGATTTCTCGCAGCTGGGACCAGTGACGCGCTGGAGATCAACGTGGTCGGCGACCCCGATGTCCGTCTCGCCGCGCTCGCGAAACACATTCACGATCGCTCGGATTTCTGGGATCACATCGAACTCTCCGATCTGTCGGCTGCGGCTGCGACGACCACGCTGTTCGCCGATGCGTTGCGAGACCACGGCATTGCGGTCGAACTCGGCGGGGAGTGCGAATGCCCGTACGTCGCGGTCGAAGGCGAGTGGCTCGATTTCTACAATTCCCGGATCAGCTCCAAGACGCGGAGCAACAACCGCAACAAGCTCAAGAAGCTGCAGAAGCTCGGAGAAGTGGAGATCCGCTGGGTCACCGACGTCGAGTCCGAACCCGACGCGCTCGAAAAGATCTTTGCGATGGACGAGCGCGGCGAGTATCACGGGGCTTCGCGCACACGCCCGTTCGACAGCGATGGCGGCCGTGCCTTCTTCCGCGAGATCTGCACCGCGTTTTCCCGCCGTGGTTGGCTGTTCGTCGGCATGTTGGAACTCGCGGGCGAACTGGTGGCCTACCGGTTGTGTTTCCGGTATCGCGGTGTGCACAGTGACTACTTCCCCGGCTTCGATCCCGCGTATTTCAAGCTCTCTCCGGGACGGATCCTGATGGCTGAGATCGCCCGCGATTGCTTCGAAAGCGGGCAGAACGAGATCGACTTCCTGCGCGGATTCGAGGAGTGGAAGCGCGACTGGACGGACACGCTTCGCGTCAACGTCACGCTGACGGCAGAAAACCGCAGTTGGCGATCCAAAGGAGCGCAGTTCGCCCAGTCCCCGAAGAAGGCGGTGCTGGAACTGTTCGCCGGCAAGCGCGAAGCAGGATCCGATCCGTCGGATTGAGCTCCCTGTCCATTTCAGCCGTCGATTTCAGCCGTCGACTGCAGCCGTCGCTTGGCCCGGCTAGCGAAGGACAGAGCGGGCGAAGATCTCCCGATCCCGCAGCAAGCGTGCCAGGAAATCTCCCTGCGCCACATCGGCCAACGTGACCCAATCGGGATCGCCGTCGCGGCGTTCCATCTGGCTGCGGTGTCGAGCCAGTGCCTCTGCCTTGGTCGGCATCTGCGCGGTGATGTCGACATGGACCCGAAACTCCCCCAACAACGCGCGTGCCCCGCTCAGGCTCTTGCGAAGCCGCTCGCGAGGCGGGTCGACCATGCCTGCTACGGGGCGCAGCCAGGGCCAATGGTTCCAGAACCAGACCGGGAACCCCAGCAGTTCCACAGCCCCGGTGGCGCGGGCCGCGCTGTGCGCGATCCGGGCCGTCGCGACGTGATCGGCGAGCCCGTCGCGGTGGTAGGGTGCGTAGACCTGTACCGGTCGATAGTGCTCGAGCAGTTCGATGACCCGAGGGAGCGTCGCCGCCTCGTGCCCGACGAGCTGGGTGTCCGGCAGCCGCAGAAAATGAACAGCGGATGCTTCGATGCCCAGCACCGACGCCGCCTCCCGCGCCTCGCTTTCTCGTTGGTCGGCAAGCTCTCTCGCAGACATCCGATCCGAATGCGACGCGGCGCCATCGGTCATCACGATGATCGCCACCCGCGCGCCCAGGGCCCGTTTGCGCAATACCGTTCCGCCGCAGCCGAGCGTCTCGTCATCGGGATGCGGCGCAATCACGACCGCGTCGGCTGCGAGCGAGTCGGCCGACATCGGCTGCGAGCGGGCCCGACTGCCGCGGTCCAGCAGCCGCCGCGCCAGACCACGCAGTGGGCTGACGAGCGACGTCAGCACCGGGCCGTCCGGGTGGTTCGCATCGCGCGTGGCAGCCCTGTGTACGTCCAATCCCGATATCCCCGGCTCGGATGCTACCGAACCCGACGCAGGCTGTTGAGCACCTCATCAACCTGTCAGCAGGCCCGGGCGATGCTTCGCATTCTGGTGTTTCGCGCTGAACCGCCGCCGTCATTTCGGTCTACCGATCGGGCGGTGCTCGACCGTTAAGGGCTGTCGAGGTGCTAGCTTGCACAGACAGGTTGATCGAATCGCGTCGGTTGGGAATTCTTCCAGTGGGCTCGAACAGTGCATTCGAGTGATCGAATCGAGTGATCGAACCGCCTTCGTGCATGCCGACCGATGAGCCCCATCGCTGATCGGGATCGCCGAGTTCAGATCGAACGAAACGAGGATTCACCATTGGGTCACGCCCAGGCCATGCCGACAGATTCCTCCGATACCGCACCGGGCGGGATGACCGAGGAAGAGATCGCGAAGCTTCCGGTGCTCTCGATCGATTCAGAGAAGCGCGGACTCTCGCTCGGACTCTCAGAACTCTGGGCATATCGCGACGTTCTCTACTACCTG
>Ga0055479_10000162_pt1 | contig 11656 bp, 10 predicted proteins | sample Muzzi_PWC_D1_FD_57941 | JGI IMG/M metagenome (GOLD analysis project Ga0055479, IMG submission 57941) | Wetland microbial communities from San Francisco Bay, California, USA, that impact long-term carbon sequestration - Muzzi_PWC_D1 | ecosystem: Environmental > Aquatic > Marine > Wetlands ...
GCACCGCGCTGGGATCTGTGCTGGGTGGAAGCCCTGTTCGCACTACCTGCAGATTTTGAGAATATCCGCCGCAGCCTGACCCGATCCGGACTGGGTCTGCAGCAGCTGCAGACGGACTTCCTGGAAGACTCGGATTGGATTAATCACTGGCGTCAGTATGCTGTCGAATTCTGTTTTGCCGATCGGCTCTGGATTGCGCCAAGAGATGCCAGACTGCCCCAGAGAGCAGACAGCGCCGTGGTTTTGCGCCTGGACCCGGGGCTTGCGTTCGGTTCCGGCAGTCATCCGACGACCCGGCTGTGTCTGGAGTGGCTGGCGCGACAGAATCTCGATCAGCGCAGTCTGCTGGACTTCGGTTGCGGTTCCGGGGTTCTTGCGATTGCCGGGGCACTGCTCGGGGCGGCGCCGATTGTTGCGCTCGACCACGACCCGCAGGCGCTGCTCGCCACCCGGGAAAACGCTGCCTACAATGGCATCGCGGAAGCGACGCTGAAGACGGGTGGCGCAGAGCTGCTGGACGATGGCGCGGCCTTTGATGTGGTGGTGGCGAACATTCTCGCAGCACCGCTGATTGAGCTTGCCCCTGTGATCCTCAGCGTACTGAAGCCAGGCGGGTGGCTGGTGCTTTCCGGCCTGCTGGAAGAGCAGGCGGATGGGGTCGCAGCCGCCTATCCAGGGCTGGAATTTGCAGAACCCGGGATCGAAGAGGATCAGCAGGGAACAACCTGGATCAGGCTTGTCGCGCGTCGACCTGAAGCCGCCAGGGGCTCAGGTGACCGGCCGCCGCCTGGAAATCGGACAGACTAGCCAGACAGGACGCATGGCAAACGACCAACTCGAGCCGCTCATTACAGAGTGCCCAAATTGCAGCACCCGCTTTCGCGTGACGGAATCTCAGCTCGAGGTGGCGTCCGGACGGGTGCGTTGTGGCGCCTGCCTGACGGTGTTTCAGGGTACCGAACACCTGCTGTGGGAAGGCGGAGTCGGTTATGAATCGACAAAACAGGCGGCGGCAGCGCTGGACGACCTGCTCGACGAACTGGGCGACGACGGAGCAGCGCCGGCACCCACCGCGCCTGAATCCGGCGGACTTGCTGATCTCAGGTCTCTGGGTGCAGACCCGCCCGGCAGCGACTATCCCCGCACCGATCTGAATCCCGCGTCGGACTGGGAAGACGATGAGCGCCAGCTCTATGTCGGCCACGAGGAGGAACTGCCAGCGCAGTCCGATACCGGGACAGATGATGCTGCAGAGGGAGCTGAGCCTGAATACGACGCGTTCGACCCCGCCGGCACTGCAGATGCTGAGCCGCCTGACCTGCCGGTCGAGTTCGAAGCAGCGGACCTGGGAGTAGAGGGGGAAGATACATCGGTTCCGGAGACCGCAGATCTGGCGTGGATGGCGGATGAGATTGAGCCTGCGCCGCCTCCGGATACTGCGCTGCCGCCTGCCGAACCGACTGCTGAGTCTGCTTCGGCAGAGGTTGAACCCGCTGCGCTGCCCGATGACACTGCCGCGGAGCGCGCGCCGCCCGTTGATCCCCTGGGTCTGAAGCCAGCGCCTGCAGCTGAGATCACTTTCGCTCGGGAGCCGCGTCGCTGGTGGGTGGGTCTGGCAATGCTGCTGGCGTTGACGGCGCTGGCCGGTCAGATCTTCTGGTATCAGTTTGAAAGCTGGGGGCGGGATCCGACGCTGCGGCCGGTTTACGCCATGCTCTGCGATATTTTCGGCTGTGAGCTGCCGGTGTTGCGGGATCTCGATGCGCTGCGGACAGACAAACTGCTCGTGCGCAGTCACCCGGAGTTTGCCAACGCGCTCATCGTCGATACGGTCATTGTCAATGAAGCACCTTTTGCGCAGCCGTTTCCGGCGCTGGATCTGCGATTTACGACCATAGACGGCACCATGGTCGCCGGCCGGTTGTTTCAGCCGGAGGAGTATCTCGCGGGGGAGCTGGCAGGCGCGACGATGATGCCGCCCAATACTCCGATCCGGCTTGCTCTGGAGCTGAAGGATCCGGGTGGAGATGCCGTCAGCTATTTTCTGTCGTTCCGCTGAACACTGCGACAGGCACTCTTAAATTTGCCGGAGAGCGGGAGTATGATGGCGCGCTTTTCCGACAGGGCGTAAGCCCCGAGAGTCTCAGGTTTGCAGTCAATCTCCGCACCTTCGATAGGCCCTCACCAACTTCGCAACCATGTACTGCTGGCGCCTATGGCCGGTGTTACCGATGTGCCGTTCCGGCAGCTGGCCTGGCAGTTCGGAGTTGGCCACGTAGTCGGTGAAATGGTCAGCGCCCGTGGTGACCTCTGGGACACAACCAAATCGCGTCTGCGCCGCACCAGTGTTGCCGGCATTACCCCTGTGGCGGTTCAGATAGCCGGTGCTGATCCACGCACGATAGCTGCAGCGGCGCTGCGTCACTGGCAGGATGGCGCGCAGATCATCGACATCAACTTCGGCTGCCCGGCTAAGAAGGTCTGCCGCAAAGCCGCCGGTTCAGCGCTGCTGGCGGATCCTGACCTGGTGGCCAGGATTGTCCGGGCGGCCGTTGCCGCGGTGGCGGTACCCGTCACTGTGAAGATTCGCAGCGGCTACTCTCCGGCGCGCAGGAACGGGGTGGAGATTGCCAGGATCGCGGAAGCGGAGGGTGCCAGCGCAGTAACCGTGCATGGCCGCACCAGAGCCTGCCGGTTTCTCGGTCAGGCGGAACACGACACGGTCGCGTCCATCAAAGCCGCGCTGACAATTCCGGTTTTTGCCAACGGTGATATCAGTGATGCCGCAACTGCCGCAGATATCCTCGCTGCTACCCGGGTCGACGGCATCATGATCGGTCGCGCGGCTCTGGGTGCTCCCTGGCTGCCGGGGCAGATAGCCGGCGTCACAGCAGAACCGGATCAAATCGAAAAACTGCAGATCATGTTTTCGCACGTGGATGCTATGCATCAGTTTTATGGTGAACCCGGGGTCCGCATCGCCCGCAAGCATGTGCTGTGGTACCTGCAGAAGCTTGCTGGATTCGGCACTGCCGACCAGCGCAGATTGCTGGCCCGCAGTTTTAATCGGCTCGATGAGCCTGCCGCACAGCTGGCCTTTCTGCAGGAACTGGTACAACGCTGCGTCACCGGAGATTCACGCTTCGGCGAAGCTGCCTGACGACACCGAAACAGAGGAGTTATTCAAGTAATCCATGGCTGCATCAAGCGAAACAAGAATACGGCAGGCGCTGCTGAGCGTTTCTGACAAAACCGACATTGTGCCACTGGCGCAGGGGCTGGCGTCACGGGGAGTACGTCTGCTGTCTACCGGCGGCACCTTCAAAACCATCAGCGATGCGGGTATCGAAGTCGCCGAAGTCTCTGCCCACACCGGCTTTCCGGAGATGATGGATGGCCGGGTAAAAACACTGCATCCGAAAATTCACGGCGGCATTCTGGGTCGTCGATCACTTGATACCGCAATCATGGCGGAGCATCAGATCACTGCCATTGATCTGGTGGTGGTCAATCTGTACCCGTTCGAAGCGACCGTTGCCCGAGCCGACTGCACCGAAGAAATGGCGATTGAAAATATTGATATCGGTGGTCCTGCCATGCTCCGGTCGGCGGCGAAAAATCATCAGGATGTACTGGTGGTCGTAGATCCGGAGGACTATCAGCAGGTGCTCGACGCGATGGCTGACGATGCCGTTGACCTGGCCATGCGCCGGCGTTTTGCGCTGAAGGCATTTCGTCATACTGCCCGCTACGATGCTCAGGTTGCCGCTTACCTGGGCCGCGAAGAGCTGTTTCCCGATTCACTGAGCATGAGCTTCGAAAAGATTCAGGAGATGCGCTACGGGGAAAATCCGCATCAGCAGGCTGCCTTTTATCGTGAATCCGGTGCTGCCAGCGGTACCGTCGCCAGGCTGACTCAACTGCAGGGTAAGGCGCTGTCCTACAACAACGTTGCAGACACCGATGCGGCGCTCGAGTGCGTGAAAGTCTTTTCAGCGCCTGCCTGCGTGATCGTCAAACATGCCAATCCCTGCGGTGTGGCGCAGGCGGAAGACATCCGCACGGCATATGCGCGGGCGTTTGCAACGGACCCGACGTCGGCTTTTGGTGGCATCATCGCCTTCAACAGGGCGCTGGATGCGCAGACGCTGGAAGAGATACTCGCCCAACAGTTTGTTGAGGTGGTCATCGCACCTGAGATTACCGCTGACGCAGTGGCGATCGCGAAGCAGAAAAAAAACGTCCGTCTGCTGGCAGCTGGCGAACTGGTCGCTGGCGGCCGTGGCCGCGAATTCAAACGGGTTGGTGGCGGACTGCTGGTGCAGACTGCGGATGAACAGTGCTGGGATGAGGCGGGACTCAGAGTCGTCAGCCAGCGGCCGCCGAGCAGCGCAGAACTTCAAGATCTGCAGTTTGCCTGGAAGATCGCCTGGTTTGTTAAATCCAATGCTATCGTCTATGCCCGCGAGCAGCAGGCGATCGGGATCGGCGCGGGTCAGATGAGCCGCGTGGTCAGTGCAAAAATCGCCGGCCTCAAAGCTGCGGAAGAGGGTCTCAGCGTGCCGGGCTCGGTGATGGCGTCCGATGCCTTTTTCCCGTTTCGCGACGGCATCGACGCTGCAGCTGAAGCGGGCATCACAGCCATCGTACAGCCCGGCGGCAGCATGCGTGACAAAGAAGTCATTGCGGCGGCTGATGAACACGACATGGCCATGGTATTCACCGGCATACGTCATTTCCGGCATTGACATGCCCGTCCCCGGGCGGGCGTTCGAATGCCGGGGAACATAAGGAGGAGAACGGATGAAAGTTCTGGTGGTCGGCAGCGGTGGCCGGGAACACGCGCTGGCATGGAAGGTGGCGCAGAGCTCCGCCGTGGAAACGGTTTTCGTCGCACCCGGTAATGCCGGGACTGCCGGCGAAGACAAGTGCCGGAACGTGGATATCGCGGTCGATGACTTTCCGGCGCTGGCCGGGTTTGTTCAGGATCAGAATGTCGGGCTGACGCTGGTGGGTCCTGAAGTACCTCTGGTGGCAGGTATCCGGGACTACTTCGACGAACAGGATCTGCCGTGTTTCGGTCCCAGCAAAGCTGCAGCACAGCTGGAAGGATCAAAAGCCTTCAGCAAAGACTTTCTGGCCCGTCATGGTATCCCGACCGGGTCTTATCAGACCTTTGAAGATCCGGCTGCAGCGAGTGCCTATGTCCGCCAGCAGGGTGCGCCGATCGTCATCAAAGCCGACGGGCTGGCTGCGGGTAAAGGTGTCGTGGTCGCGCAGAACGAATCAGAAGCGCTGGCTGCAGTACAGGACATGCTCAGTGGCGGTGTCTTCGGTACTGCCGGGCACCGGGTGGTCATCGAAGAGTTTCTCGACGGCGAAGAAGCCAGCTTCATCTGCCTGTGTGACGGCACCACCGCGCTGCCTTTCGCCAGTTCCCAGGATCACAAAGCCCGCGACGATGGTGACAGGGGACCCAACACGGGCGGTCTGGGTGCTTACTCGCCGGCGCCCGTGGTGACACCGGAAGTTCACGATCGGATCATGCGGGAGGTCATTCATCCGACACTGGCCGGAATGGCCGCGGATGGCATTCCCTATTGCGGCTTTCTGTATGCCGGCCTGATGATCATGGCGGACGGCACACCCAAGGTCATCGAGTTCAACTGCCGCTTCGGTGATCCGGAAGCTCAGCCTGTCATGATGCGGCTGCGCTCCGACCTGGTGGCGCTGTGCCAGCGTGCGCTTGCCGGTGAGCTTGCAGACGTGCGGCTGCAGTGGGATGAGCGGGTTGCACTGGGTGTGGTGATGGCTGCCGGTGGCTATCCGGAAGCCTATGCCAGCGGCGAGGTGATCTCGGGCCTGGATGCGCCGGTGGACGATGCGGTCAAGGTTTTTCATGCTGGAACCCGGCTCGACCAGACAGGCGCGGTGGTCACCAGTGGTGGACGCGTGCTGTGTGTGGTGGGCCTTGGCGACACTGTCCTCGAAGCTCAGCAGAAAGCTTATGCGGGTGTCGGACAGATTCACTGGAAAGACTGCTACTACCGTCGCGACATCGGCCACAGGGCAATCAATCGCGCCTGACCGGGCGTTTTACTGACGCAGTGCCGGGCTGATCCCGGCTGCTGACTGCCACTGCAGGCAGTTACGCTGGCCGTCATGTTGCAACCGCTCAAAGAGCTGAAACAGCTCGAACCGTTCAGCAGTCTCGATCAGGAACTGTTGAATACGGTAGCCCGACACGCACGGATCATCGAGTTACCGCCGGGGCGCCGGATTCAGTCACCCGGTCGGGTGCTGAATGGCCGCTACTATCTGCTGCAGGGCCGGTTGAAGATACTTCAGTCTGGGCGGCTCGTCCGGCCATCGCGGCAGCCGTTGCGGCTGACGAGCGGTGGAGTGATCACGCTGTCAGCCGCCCGGCTGCTACATGTAGACATAGGCCCTGTGTCTTTTCTGTTTACTGAAACCGACGCGAACTCACTTCCGGTAGCCTGCACACTCAGCGATCCGGACGGCTGGCAGCAGCGCTTTCTGCGTTCCCATATGCTCGCGCCGCTGCCGGTGCTGTGCTGGCAGCAGATCCTCCGCGCTTTGTCCCCGCGGCAGTATCTGACTGGCGAGACTGTGCTGGTGGAAGGAGAAACCGGCAGTGAGTGTTTCATTCTGGCTGCCGGCAGGGCTACCGTCGGGCGGGGTGGAGCGACGCTGTGCAATCTGCTGCCGGGTGATTTTTTCGGTGAGGATGCGCTGCTTGCAGGGGCACCGCGCAACGCCACGGTGACCATGGCCAGCACCGGTACGGTAATGGCGCTGGGACAGCAGCATTTTCAGCGCTGGCTGGCTGACGTACTGATATCCGCAAATCCGGATAGCGCTGCTGCACGGACACCGGGTCAGCTGACCCAGGATCAGCGAACCCGGGACAGAGAGTTACATCACAATCAGCAGATCCGGCACGTCGAGGTTGCTGAACTGGAAAACCTGCGCGACCGACTCTCCGCGTTGGATGCCTGTTGCCGTTATCGGCTCAGCGGTCCGAGGCGGGTGGCAACGCTTGCGGTTTTTCTGCTGCGGCAACGCGGTATTCGAGCAGAACTCGCAGCGGACCTGTAGCTTCAGGAGTCCCGGCTGGCGCTGGTTCAGGCTCGTACGGTTCTGCCGTCAGCCCAGCTGCGCAGTGCGTTGATGGATTCCCCCCGCATGACCGACATGGGATAGGTGCGGTTGACGGCGGCAAGCAGGTCATCGGCGGTCAGGGGTTCGCTGCGCGATGTGGCCAGGTAGCGGGCGGAGACGACGGCCTCTTCAATTTCCGCACCGGTGAAACCCTCAGCCGCCTCACTCAGAGCCGCCAGATCGAAACCTTCACTGTGTATGTTGCGCTTGTCCAGGTGGATGCGGAAGATTTCCTGTCGCGTCGCGGAGTCAGGCAGATCGACAAAAAACACTTCGTCCAGGCGGCCTTTGCGGACCAGCTCCGGCGGCAGTTCACTGATGTCATTGGAGGTGGCGACGATGAAAACGGGTTTATCATTCTCCGCCATCCAGGTCAGCAATGTGCTCAACACCCGCTTCGATGTCGCGTTGTCCGACTGGCCGGTGGCGATACCCTTTTCGATTTCGTCCATCCACAGCACACAGGGTGACATCAGTTCCGCCTGCCGCAGTGAATTTCTGAGATTGCGTTCGGTTTCACCGAAAAACTTGTTGTAGAGCGTGCCGAAATCGAGTCGCAGCAGCGGCAGCCCCCAGTAACCGGCTACGGCTTTTGCGGCCAGAGATTTACCTCCACCCTGGACGCCGAGCAGCATGATGCCTTTCGGACGGTCGTTGCTGGCCTCGAGAAACGCCTGCTGGCGCAGTTTCAGCCAGGCTTTCAGATTTTCCAGGCCCGCAACGCTTGCGAAGCTTTCAGTTTCGTATTCGAACCGCAGTACACCTTCGGAGTCGAGCAGTTCGAACTTCAGCCGGTTGACTTCGGGCAGATCAGATTCTGTGATGGCTCCGTCGCTGAAAATTGCGTGACGGACTAAAACCGCTGCGTCGGCATGCGATACACCACGCAGGTTGGCAATCAGGCGTCTGAGTGTGGCGTTGTCGGTGCGGACTTTCACGCCGGCATTCTGCACCGCCCAGTCTTTGGCGTGTGCCCGGATCAGCGCCATCAGTTCCTCGTCACTGGGCAGGCGCAGATCAAATTTGGCGGTAAGTCTGCCAAGCTCTGCCGGTACCGTGAGTTGATGACTGACCATGACAACGGTGTTACCCAGCCGTTCGGCATCCAGCGCAATGTCTTTCAGATAGCGGATGGTTTTGGGGTCATCGTGCAGATAGGGATGGAAATCGCACAGGACATACAGCGCAGGTCCAGGCGTGGCTGCGATATGTGCAAGCAGCGTGTGAGGATCGGTGAATTCCGAAGCCGCATCGATGCGGGTGCTGAATCCGCCGGTCTCCAGACCTTTTGTTGCGCGCCATTCGTAGAACGACAGCGCCCGCTGCATCGCGAATCCCAGCAGCATGGCCAGCACCCGGCGTTCATCGGGCGATTCAATGACCACGATCGGAATTCCCGCATCGAGGATCACGCCCAGATCTTTGGATTCAGCCATCCTTAAGCCCACCACCTACGATTCATCGCAAGGTTCGGTTAAAGTCCGTGTCGAAATGTGTGTGGAGCCTGGGGTATGGAACCAGATTGCCTGTTTTGCAAGATCGTCAACCGGGAGCTTCCTGCTGACATCATATTCGAGGACGATGAACTCGTCGCCTTCAACGACATCAGCCCCCAGGCGCCGACACACATACTTATTATCCCGAAAAAACACATCAGTACGGTGAACGACTTAACTGAAGCAGAAATAAAGCTGCCGGGTGAGCTGGTTTTGCGAGCCAAAGCGCTGGCCGGTGAGAAGGGCATCGCAGAATCCGGCTACCGGCTGATTCTCAACTGCAACGCCGGTGGCGGTCAGACCGTCTACCATCTGCATCTGCATATGCTCGGTGGGCGTCAGCTGACCGCGCTGGGATAACTGCATGGCTCTGCTGGATGACATCATCAGTCAGGTGGACGGCGTGTTGCGAACGCTGTCCGGCCTCGAGTCTGCGCAGCGGAAGAATCCTGCTTTCGACTCCGCGGATACCCAGCTCAGTGAAGCAGACAGAGAACATGCGGCCGGGCTCATGCGTGTCAATCATACCGGTGAGATATGTGCACAGGCGCTCTATGAAGGCCAGGCACTGGTTGCAAGGGACGAGCAGACCCGTCAGGCATTGCTGACGGCGGCAAAAGAGGAAACCGATCATCTGGTCTGGTGTGATGAGCGGCTGCAGGAACTCGAGAGTGCACCGAGCATCCTCAATCCGCTGTTTTACGTTGCTTCTTATGCCATGGGCGCGGCTACCGGCCTGATGGGCGACAAGGTCAGTCTGGGTTTCGTTGAAGCAACGGAGGATCAGGTCTGCAGACACCTCGAGTCGCATCTGGAAGATCTGCCGGAAGACGATGTCCGCAGTCGCCGGATCGTTGAGCAGATGCACGCGGATGAAGCACGGCATGGTGCGGATGCGATGGCCGCTGGTGGCGTCGAATTCCCGGCGCCGGTGAAAGGTCTGATGACGCTGGTTTCCAGGGTCATGACCCAGACATCCTACCGTGTCTGAATATCGCGGATTTCGAAATCGTGGGTGATCGCAACCCCGCCGCGCTCAAGCATCATCGAGGCGGAACAGTATTGTTCCGCAGAGAGTCGGACTGCCCTGGCTACGGCTGACTCACGCAGACCGCTTCCGCTGACAATAAAATGCAGATGGACTGTCTCGAATACCTGCGGGATCGACTCGGCGCGAGTGGCTGTGATTTCGGTCACACAATCGACGATAGCCTGACGCGCTTTCTTCAGGATCGTCACGACGTCATACGATGCGCAGCCACCGAGTCCCATCAGTACCAGTTCCATAGGTCTGCAGCCGCGGTTTTCTCCACCCGCTTCCGCCGGTCCGTCGAGTTTGACGAAATGTCCTGAGTCCGCGCTTGCTTCGAAGTGGACTTTGTCTAGCCATTGTATTTTTGCGTGCATGGCTCCAGTTTCGCGTCCTTTGATTGTAATGACGAGACTTTTTTGACAAACGTCAGTGAACTGCGACCACTCAGACTGTGAAACTGTACCGTTTGTCGACCATGTCTCACATTGGCGTTGAAGGCTGTGCAAGTATTGATCGTGCAAGATGTCACGAAGGAGCGTAACCAAAATGCTTGCTACAAAAAGTTCGCAAGTTTCAGGAGCGGCGAGACCTCTGTCGGCCAAAGGCTTTCAGATGACCGCCCCGGAAGAGCAGACCCATCTCGACGCGTTTTTAGCAGCAGCGCATCGGCGAAAGTATCCGGCGAAGAGCACGTTGATCTATGCCGGGGACAAGAGCGATTCAATCTATTTCATTCTGAAAGGTTCGGTAACAGTTCTCGTCGAAGACGAATCCGGTCGGGAAATCATTGTGGCCTACCTGAACAAAGGTGATTTCTTTGGTGAGATGCCTTTGTTCACGGATGACACTCCGCGCTCTGCGTGGGTTAAAGCCAAGACAGAGTGTGAGGTTGCCGAGCTGTCTTACGCCAAGTTCAAAGAACTTGCGGACAAGCATACGGACCTTCTCTACGCAGTAGGTCGGCAGATGGCAGATCGCCTGTGCCGGACAACGCAGAAAGTGAGCGACCTGGCATTTCTCGATGTCACGGGTCGGGTAGCACGGACGTTGCTCGAGCTCACCAAGCAGCCTGACGCCATGACTCATCCCGATGGTATGCAGATCAAGATCACCCGCCAGGAAATCGGCAGGATCGTTGGTTGCTCCCGGGAGATGGTCGGACGCGTGCTGAAGACCCTGGTAGATCAAGGACTGGTCTCCGTGAAAGGTAAAACCATGGTGGTTTACGGAACACGCTAAGGATAGCTTCACAACGGATGTGCGGACGGGCCCTTTTTAAGGGCCCGTTTTGTTTTTACCAGCCTTTCTTACCTGGCTTTTGAAATTCAGCGGCGTTGTGATCGGCGCTGTGCTGACCGCCGGCTCAGTTGAACAGACTCAACAGGCCGTTTTCGGAGTTTTTAGCCAGTAGATTCTGCCAGCGTTCGTCGCCGCTGTTTACTGCAATGGATCTGGCGCTCTCGAACTGTTTGTTGCGTGTGGTGGGGCTGGCTCCGGCACTGATCAGCATGCTTGCGACGTCGAAGGCTTGTGCCTGAGTGGCGACGATCAATGCCGTGTTGCCGGAATTGTTACGCCGCTCCAGTTCTGCGCCCGACTCGAGCAGGGCATTGGCGGCAGCGAGTGCGCCTCTCCCGGCAGCAAGTATCAGCGCTGAATTACCGGAAGGTGTGGCTGTGTCGATATCCATTCGGCCTGCGAGCAGCTTCACCACTTTCGCGCGATCTTCGACTGCGGCGATGTGCAGCACAGTGAGTCCGTCCTCATCCGCCTTGAGATCTGCACCGCGCTGAAGCAGCAGCTGGCAGACGTCCGTCTGACCAAATTTACCGGCCCACCACAGAGCAGTCCTTGCATTGCTGTCTGCGCTGTCGAGCTGATGCGATTCGGCTGCCAGCGCTATGGCGCTGGCGGGATGATTCTTTTTTACGGCCAGCAGCAGTGC
>Ga0055479_10000163_pt1 | contig 11589 bp, 8 predicted proteins | sample Muzzi_PWC_D1_FD_57941 | JGI IMG/M metagenome (GOLD analysis project Ga0055479, IMG submission 57941) | Wetland microbial communities from San Francisco Bay, California, USA, that impact long-term carbon sequestration - Muzzi_PWC_D1 | ecosystem: Environmental > Aquatic > Marine > Wetlands ...
CAACCCGCTCGCGGGCACCACCGAGCAGGCCTGGCGCGACTACGAAGCCGACTACTGGGGACAGGGGGTCGAGGAGGCTGCGCGCTGGATCGATCTCGCTTTCGACCCGACACCCCGCACGATCTACATGCCGCTCGCGCCGAACCTGATGTCGAGACGCATGCCGGCACGCTTCGAGGTCATTCGCCTGCGCAAACGAGGAGACCAACTCGAACGGGCCGCGAGCGGTTCGCTGTTGGTGCTGCTGAACCACAAGGGTCTTCTGCGCAGCCGCTCGCTGCCCGACTGCCCGCAGAACTGGAACCCACTCTACGAGGTGGGTCCAGAAGCCGTGTCGACACCGGCGGTGATGATCTGCAACAAGCCCTGACGTGCGCTGGCGCGTGTCCGCGCTTCGTGCAGCTTCGAGGTTCAGGGCGCCTGCCCGGTAGCGGCGTTGGCTTCGACGGGCTGGCTGCCATCAGTTTCCGCCAGCTCGTGCGCGAGATCGTTCATCGTGATGATCAGCGAACTTTCGAGTTGAACCGCGGGGGCCGCCCGAAGCCCGGCGCAATTTTCACGGGCAAGCGGTGCGAGATCCCGTACCGACACGCACTCGACCTGTCCATCCGGATCGTAGGTGGCGTAGCCATTGGCCGCCGCACCGTCGAATCGGGCCACCCACCGATCGGCTGCACTGCTCGGGATCGGCGCCCCCAGCATCGACGCAGGCGTTCGCAGCCCGGCCAGGTGCAACAGCGTCGGACCGAAGTCGATCTGGCCAGCCGCCGTATGGACGCGGCGCACCGGGTAGGCTTTCTCCCGACTCGTCGGCGGCACGATGAACAGCGGAATCCGCTTGGTCGCGAACGCGCGCAATCCGATCAGAATGGCCTCTCGCTTCGCAAGATCGGTCCGCTGCAGCATGGCCTGCGTCGTACGCTTGTTGATGAGCATGCGCGAATCGTGATCGCCGAAAATCACGATCGCGGTGTTTTCGCGAAGCCCGTTTTCGTCGAGCACTTCGAAGAACTTCGCAAGGGCCCCATCGACGTACCGCATGCTCTCCAGGTAACCCACCAGCGTCGCCTTCGGGATGCCGCTCGTATCGAGTTGGTGACGTTCGACGGGAATCGCCCGGTAGGGATGGTGGCTCGTCAGCGTGATCAGAAACGCGAAGAACGGCTGCGGCAGCCGGCTCAGGCGATCACCGACGCGCCGGAAGAACGCCTCGTCGCTCAACCCCCAGCCGAGGCTCGGTTCGCTGCCCAACTCGGCACGAAAGTCCGACTGATCGAAACCGTATTTCGGGTGCAGGATTCCGCGGTTCCACATCCCCCGGTCGTAGCCATGCGCCGAGTAGGTGGTGTAGCCGTTCGCGCGGAAGACCTCGGGGACCGTCACGAAGTCGTTGGCCGTGCGACGAAACGCGACAGCCCCGCGCGGCAGCGGATGCAGCGAATTCAGAAACAGGTATTCGCAATCGGAAGTCAGCGAGTCACCCGTCTGGTCGTACACGTGATCGAAGCGCCGACCCGTGTTCGCCAACTCGTGCAGAAACGGCATCACCAACTCGCCGTGGAGGCTGACGTCGACGACCCATTCCTGCAGCGCCTCGACTTGGACCGCGATGAAGTTGCTCCCGCGGAACACCCCCCATTCGTCGGTATACGCACTTCGCTGTCGATCGCGAAGGCGCGCGTAGTCTCGAGTCCGTTGGAGCGCCTCGGCCGTGGGCGTCTCGACCGCCTGCGATTCGAGGCGCTGGCGAAGGACCTCGCGCGCGTGCGCGAAGAAGATCCCGCGCGAGCCCGCGGCCCAGTCCGTCCTGAAGATCTTCCAGCCCTCTTGTTCCTGCATCCAGGTCGTCAGGTTGTCCGTCACCGGCCACAGGCCGAGCAGCAGCACGGTCACGACAGGAATCCGAACCAGGCGACGATGCCGACGCGCCCGTGCGGTGTCGGCCGCGACCGTCTGTGAGGGACCGGACGCCCACCAGAACATCACCGACAGCAATCCGAGCCCGACGTAGTGGAGATCATCGATCTCGAGCAGCTCCAGAATGCTCTCGCGAACCGCCCAGAGCTGGCCGGCATTGCCCGCCTCTGCAAAGGAGAGGATCGAGCCGAAGTACCGAATGTGCAGCGCGTCGGCTTCGACGAGCAGCAGCACGAACAGGCTGACCACCAGCGACGCGTGGCGCAGCCACGCCGTGCGCGCCAGAGCGAGCACCAGCACCGGCACGACGGCACTCGACATGATCAGCACCGGGTGCAACCGGCGCAGCGGTGTGCCCATGTTCTGACTCAGCACGACCGACGCCGTCAGGCTGATCCCATAGGTCCACGCGATGCAGGCCAGCGGCACGAAGACGTTCGTAAACCGGTTCTGCTTCCCACGCAGCCAGAAGACCACCACCAACAGGCAGGCGAGCGCGAAGTAGCTGTTCCAAAGCATGGGCGTCTGGGTTGATACCCGCCCGGTTCACACCGTGCAATTTTCCGGGAGACGGCGGAATGAATCAGACAAACCGATTCAAATGGAAGCTTGGTGGGCCGCCAGGGGCTCGAACCCTGGACCATCGGGTTAAAAGCCCGGTGCTCTACCAACTGAGCTAACGGCCCGCGGCGGAAACCATAACCGAAGTCTCGACCCGGGGTCAGCGGTCGCGGGCTCGGCGAATCGATTTCGGATCCCCGCCGTGCGTCCCGGTTTTCCGTCCGTGGGACACGCTGGTATCGTTGGCGACCGCGCCCGATCACGGAACCCATGAAGCGAGGACGATGGATCGTGGAACAACACCATGCGATCGACTACATCGAGTTCAGCGTCAGCAACGTCAGCGAAGCCAAACGCTTCTTCAGCGACGCGTTCGACTGGAAGTTCAACGACTACGGTCCCGCGTATGCCGGCATCCAGGGTGCCGGCAAGGAGGTGGGCGGACTGACCGAGAGCGACGCGGTCCGCCCGGGAGGGCCGCTCGTCGTGCTCTACTCCGACGATCTCGACGCCAGCCTCGCCGCGGTGCGCGCCGCCGGTGGCCAGATCACCCGAGAGCCGTTCGAGTTCCCCGGCGGCAGGCGCTTCCAGTTCACGGATCCGAGTGGAAACGAACTCGCCGTCTGGTCGAAGAAATAGCGCGGAGTTCTTCGCTCGAGCGGAAACGAACAGAACCCACAGGAGTCTACGTGTTGCCGAAGCGGTTGTTCAGTCGATTGGGAGTGTTCTGCTGCATCGTCGCCGTCTGCTCGGCAGCACAGGCCGCAGATGAAGTCGACGCGTTCCGCGTATACAGCTGGAGTTCGCTGGAGACCGCCGATCCCGATACCGTGCGAAACTGTAAGGCGATCGACAAAGGCAAGAAGGAGATTGGCTGGTGTTCCCCGCGTCGGGAGGTGGCGGACGTCTCGGAACTCGAGCCCCCCGAGGACCAGAAGCAGGGAACGGCCTACCGCATCTTCGTGGACTACTGCGTCCGCCTGGATGGCTCCCGCGAGCGGCCGGTGGGTGCGATGATCTTCAGAGCGGCACCGACCACCGACCCCGACAACGTCAAGCGCTGGGGCACGCGGCACTACCACACCACGGGCCGCTCCAGCACCCGAAAACCGAAACCCGGCCGCGAGCATTTCAATCCGCCGAACTTCGACCGATAGCCGTCAGTTCGGTTCGAACCAGATGGGCGAACTCCAGGCGCGTTCCTGGATCACGGGCCGGTAGTCTTCGGCGCAGCAGGCCGCCAGCGCTTCGGGCACCTCGTCGGGCTTGTCGCAGTCGACCCCGTGCTGGTTGCAGACGTACTGGCTCCAGCGGCAGGTCGGGTTCTCGAGCAAGCGCGCGTAGTAGAACGCGGGCACGTCGGGATCGAACTGCGGGTCGGCCCAGACCGCACACAGGCTGGTGACTCCCTCCCCGTACGGTTCGCACGTCTTCGGGTCCACGCCGGCACCGTTGTCTCCGCCTGCGACGTCGATCACGCGTTCGCGCACTTCGTCGCCGTCGACCCAACCTTTGATGATCTGCACACGCTGCAGGTCGGAACCCGCATCGGTGCCGGTCCCTGCGTCTCGCGTGGCCCAGACTGCGAAGCGTGGAGACGCGTCGCTTTCGCGCTGCGGCAGGTCGCCACCCATGGGTACTCCGCCCGCGTATCCCTTTGTGACGAAGTCCGGGTCTGCGCACATCGACTCGGGATAGTTCCAGCCGCCGAAGAAGCGCAGCGTCGGCCGTGTGCCGCTGGTGCCGTAGGCCTCGCGGCGCGTCATCGCGGCGAACAGCGAATCGCGCGTGTTCTCTTCGGCCCACAACACGGCGAGGCCGCCGGGGCCGAATTCGACGTCGTCGGCGAAACCCACCGGCTCTACCCGATCGGTGGTCAGCGCCGCACCCCCGTGACCGGGATGGCCCCGCTCGGCCGTCAAACCGGGCGCGGCGATGTGCGTGTCGGTGCTGGCGATGATTCCGTACTTGAACGAGTTGACCCCCAGCGTCTGCCGTTGACGCAAGCCCTCCTTCAGCGCCCAGCGCACGAAGTTGCTGGGCGCCGGAAGGTCCGCGCCTACGAACCACGCGTGCTGCGCTCCGAACTCGTCGTACGGGAGTTTTTCGAAGCCACAGCTCTCGTCGTTGGACCACACTGCGCTTCGCGAATCGCACTCCGAACTTCCCTTGTGCTGCATGATTTCCACCAGCGGCTCCCAGCGCGCGCGACGCTCCGCATCGGCGGCGGTGACCGGCTCCGGTATTTCGGTGCTCGACACACGCGGGGATTCGAACATCAGCCCGCCGCTGAGGTTCGAATTGTGCGGGATCGTCAGCACGTCGCAGCCGGGAATCGCATCGATGCATTCCGCCTGCAGTCGATCCCACAGGTCGGCCGCAGAAGGCGTATCGACCCAGCTGATCGGCTGTACCGGAACCCGCGCGTTGCGGAAGATCACGTTGCGGTGAAGGTTCTGCCCCCGCCCAACACTGGCGGTCCACTCGTAGCCGACGAAGCTGGTGAAGCTGCAGGCCGACGAGCGATCGTACGCCCCCTGTGCCGCGCCGATGGTATCGGCCCAGACGCTCTCGGCACGGTCGAGGCATTCGACCGCGTCGTCGCCACAGAAGCCCCATCGCGACTTCAACACGAGCGTTCGGGTCCCCCACACGTTCAGAGCGAGTCTCGGCAGGTACCGGTGGGCGAGGCACATCGGATGCCAGTACGTCCAGGTTCCGGGCGTCGTACACAGCGAAACTTCACCCAGGAACTCCGAGTGGTCGCTGACGGCGACGAAGTCGAGTGGGCGGTTGAGCTGAATCGATCGCAGCGGGACGCCGTCGTCGTCGTAGGGTTGAATCCCGATCCGTTCCCCTTTGGCGAAACGGTAGGCGTCGGCCGGTGTATTCCGCGTGTCCTGCGTGCTCGCGTCGAACGAATAGGCCGTGTGCACGTGGGTGTCGCCGAAGAAGGGGCGGCGTTCGGGGTCGTAGGCGTCGCAGGGCTCGCGCTGCTCGGTGATTTCGTACGGTCGATCGGGGACGGGCGGCAGATCGAACGCCGATGCGGCGGCACCGGCCAACAGAATCGCGGCGATCGGCCGCAGTGCGGTGCGCGCGCGTCTCGAACCCCGGCGATTCCTCATGTCGGGGACGCTGCCACAAGCAACCGGCCGGCGCCGTCCCAGCCAGCGCGATTCAGAGCGGTCGGAACGGGTCGGTGCGGGCGATGGTTTCGTCGCGACCCGGGCCGACCGAGATGATCTCGACCGGAACGCCCACCAGCGCTTCCACCCGGTCGACATAGGCACGCGCGTTGTCCGGCAGCGATTCGTAGGTGCGGCAGCCGGTGATGTCTTCGGTCCAACCCGGCTGCGTCTCGTACACGGGCTCGGCGCGCTCCAGTTCGCCGAGTGTCATCGGGAAATCGTTTCGGACCTTGCCGTCGATCTTGTAACCGGTCGCGATCTTCAACTCGCCGATGCCCGACAGGATGTCGAGCTTGTTGATCGCCAGCGCGGTGAAACCGTTCACGGTCGCCGACTCGCGGAGCATCACGACATCCAGCCCGCCGCAGCGTCGCGGACGGCCGGTGGTCGCTCCGAACTCGGAACCGGCCTCGCGCAGCCGTTCGCCGAACTCCCCCTGTTCTTCGGTCGGGAACGGCCCGCCACCGACACGTGTCGTGTAGGCCTTGGTGATTCCCAGCACGCGGTCGATCTGCGTGGGACCGATGCCGGCACCCGCACACACCGCGCCGGCAACGCAGTTCGACGACGTCACGTACGGGTAGGTGCCGTGGTCGATGTCCAGGAACGTTCCCTGCGCGCCCTCGAACAGCACGTTCATGCCGTCGCGAAGGCCCCGGTCGAGCGTCCGGGCCGTGTGGTCCACGTACGGTTCGAGCTGCCGTCCCCATTCCACGGCCTGTTCCCACAGCGCTTCGACATCGATCGGCTTCCAATTGTAAAACTCGACGAGTTCGAAGTTCTTCTGTTCCGCCAACCGATCGAGCTGGTGGCGAAGGTCCTCCGGGTTCAGCAGGTCGGCGACCCGGATCCCGCGACGGGTCACCTTGTCTTCGTAGGCCGGGCCGATGCCGCGACCGGTGGTACCAATGGCCCGATCACGAGCCTTCTCTTCGCGGGCCTTGTCGAGCGCGAGGTGCCACGGCAGGATCACGTGCGCGCGCCCCGAAACCCGCACCCGCGACGGATCCCGCAGCACTCCGCGTTCCTTCAGCGCTTCGAGTTCGATCAGCAACTCACCCGGGTCGACCACCACGCCGGGACCGATCAGATTGATCGTGCCCGGGTTCAAGACTCCGGCGGGTACCACGTGCAGCACGGTGGTGTGTCCGTCGACCACGAGCGTGTGGCCGGCATTGTTGCCGCCGTGAAACCGGACCACCAACTGGGCTTTCGGGGCCAGCCAGTCGACCAGCTTGCCCTTGCCTTCGTCGCCCCATTGGGCGCCTACCGCAACGAGTGTCGTCATTCGCCCAGCTCCACGAGTTGAGCCGAAATCATGTGGGGAAGCGCGCGCAGGCGTTCCATCACCACCGCGCTGGGCTGGCGATCGATGTTCACCAGCATCGCCGCGGCCCCCCGCTCGGGCAGCAACCCCAGCTGCATCCGGGAAATGTTGATTCCACCCTCGCCCAGCACGGTTCCGACCGTGCCGACCACGCCGGGCTGGTCGTGGTTCTGGATGAACAGCGTCGAGCCTTCCGGGATCGCTTCCAGCATGAAGTCGTCGATGCGGACGATGCGCGGCTGTCCGGCGTGAAAGATCGCTCCCACGATGAGCCGGTCGACGACACCGGTCACGCGGGTCGAGATCGCGCTGGCGAAGTCTTTCGAAGACGTCGTCTTCGATTCGATCACCTTGATCCCGTACTCCTGCGCCAGCACCGGCGCATTGACCATGTTGACCTGATCCGAAACGGATTCGAGCAGCCCCTTCAGCACGGCCACCGTGATCGGTGCCACGTCCAGCTTGGCGGCGTCGCCCGAAAACTCGATCTCGATCTGGTCGATCGATCCCGAACACAGCTGCCCCTGGAAGCGGCCCAGTTTCTCGCCGAGTTCGACGTACGGCCGAATCTGCTTGTAGACCTCTTTCGAGACCGACGGCATGTTCAGCGCCGCACCGACGACGCCGTCGACCAGGTAGTCGCGAACCTGCTCGGATACGGCGATCGCGACGTTGACCTGCGCCTGTTCGGTGGACGCGCCGAGGTGCGGCGTGCAGATGACCTTTTCGTGGGCGACCAGCGGGTGCCCGGGTGACGGCGGCTCTTCGACGAACACGTCGAGCGCGGCACCACCGACCTTGCCGGAGTCGAGCGCGCGCAACAGCGCGGCTTCGTCGACGATCCCACCGCGTGCGGCGTTGATCACCAGCACCCCGGGCCGAACTCGTTCGAATGCCGCGTCGTCGAGCAGCCCGAGCGTGTCCGGGGTGCGCGGCACGTGGATCGAGATCACGTCGGCGCGGTCGAGCATCTGTTCGAAATCGACCAGTTCGACCTCGGCACGGGCGCGCGCGGTATCCGACAGAAACGGGTCGTAGCCGATCACCTTCATGCCGAGCCCCTTGCCGCGGCTCGCCACGATCCGTCCGATGTTGCCGATTCCGACGACCGCCAGCGTACGGTTGTAGAGCTCCAACCCGACGAACTTCTTCTTCTCCCAGTGCCCGGCCTTCATCGACGCGGTGGCCTGCGGAATGTGTCGGGCCAGCGAGATCATCAACGCGATCGCGTGCTCGGCCGTGGTGACGTTGTTGCCGCCGGGGGTGTTCATCACGACGATTCCGCGCGCCGTGGCAGCGGCCACATCGATGTTGTCGACACCGATCCCCGCGCGGCCGATGATGCGCAACTTCGGCGCCGCGGCGATCACCTCGGCGGTGACCTGCGTGGCGCTGCGAATCACCAGCGCGTCGACGTCGGCGACGGCGGCCAGCAATTCGGCTCCCTTCAGACCCGGCTTGTCCACCACCGTGAGTCCCGGCGTGTGCTCCAGGATCTCGAGGCCCTGGGGCGCGAGGGAATCCGATATGAGGACTTTGGTCACTGGGATTCACTCCTGATCATCGGGGCACGAGTGGATCCCGCAGCGGTCCCGAAACGAACTGGTAAGTTGCTGTTTTAATTAGGGAAAACGGAAATCCCAAGAATTGTGCCCGAGCCCGCTGAGGGTGTCAAGCACCCCGATCGGGCTCGATCGGGCGCCGGCGAGGCTACGCCGCCACGCGCACCGGGACAAGAGGCTGAACCTTTCGACGCCCGCCGGGCATCTATTAGCATGTGGAAAACAGTGCAATCGTTCTAGCGGTCTGAATTCGACGACCTCAATTCCTTGGGTTTTCGCTTGCGAAAGAAGCGGCGCGGCCGGCCATAGAGCCACGGCTCTGGAACCGGAGCGGAACTCGATGTCTGGCCGGGACGGCCCTCGGCGCATGCGGACGAGCAATACCAGACACCCCGGACCTTGGTCGAAGCCAGGCCCAGGCTGTTGTGGCAGCGCGCGCACGAGCCACCCCCATTCGACGGACGATGATCGATTGCAGTCATTGCGGTACAGAGTAGACGCGTAGAAGCGACCGGCAAGCGGAGAAATCGTTGAGCAGCGCCCCGTCCAACAGCCCGACCACGGACCCGTCCACCCCAGAACCAGCGGGTGTAGACATTCGCGCCCGCGCGCTGACGCGTCGCTTCGGTCCGCACGTCGCGGTCGATGCGTTGACGCTCGACATCAGCCCACTGACCTGTTTCGGCCTGCTGGGCGCCAACGGCGCCGGCAAGACGACGTTCATCCGAATGGTGACGGGATTCCTGCTGCCGAGCGACGGCACCCTGACCGTCGGCGGCATCTCGCCCGCGGATCACCCCGACGAGGTCAACCAGAAGCTCGGCTTCGTGATGGAAACGTCGCGGCTGTACCCCGAACTGCGGGTGATCGGCCTGCTGAACTTCCTGGCCGGGGCACGGGGTCTGGGCCGGGCGGCCGCCCGCGTGGCGATCGAACGCGTGATCGACCGCTTCCACCTCGAGGGCGTCGCGAAGCGATTGGTCGGGAATCTGTCGAAGGGCTACCAGCAGCGGGTGTCTCTCGCGCAGGCCTTCCTGCACGACCCCCCGCTGGTGATCGTCGACGAGCCGACGGGCGGGCTCGACCCGGTCCAACGCGGCGAGGTCCAGGAGATCCTGCGCGACCTGCGGGGCGAACGAACCGTCGTGCTGTGTACACACGATCTCGCCGAGGCCCGTTCGCTGACGTCCCGCGTCGCCGTGCTGAACGCCGGCCAGCTCGTCGCGGAGGGCGAGACGGAAGCCGTACTCGGCAACAGCGACGCGTTGTCGCTGTTCGCGATGGGACGGTCCGGGCGCACCGCACAGGAGAGCCCATGACCGCACTGCTCGCGCTCGCCCGCAAGGAATTCGCGAGTCTGTTCGGTTCACCCACCGCCTACGTCACACTGACGATGGTCGCGCTGGTCACCGCGCTGATCTTCTTCGACCACTTGCGCCTGTACAACCAGATCCTGTTCGTGTTCGCCAGCACGACGATCGGCGGGATCAACACCGACGAGATCCCCGACTACATCAACCTGTGGGATTCGGTCTTCTTTCCGGTGATGGAGACGCTCGGACTCACGCTGATCGGAGCGGTGCCGCTGGTCACGATGGGAGTCTTCGCCGAGGAGCGCTCGCGCGGCACCGACGAGTTGCTGTTCACCACGCACCTGACACCCACCCAGATCGTCCTCGGAAAATTCGCGGTGACGTTCCTGTTCATCACGCTGATGATGGTCGTCAGTTTCGTGTACCCGGCCACCGCGATTTCGCGCGGCGGCCTGGGGCTGCAACACCTCGCGGCCGTCTTCGTCGGCCTGACGCTGCACGGGATCGCACTCGCGTCGATCGGTTTGGCGTGCTCGGCATTCACCTCCAGCCAGCTGGTCGCCGCCGTCTCGGCCTGGGCGATCGCGTTTCTGCTGTGGGATTTCTCGTGGATGTACCCGTTCATCAACGAACAGGTCGCGGCCGTGCTCGACGGGATCTCGCTCCATCCACGCTACGGCAGCTTCGCCGAAGGGATCGTGACGCTCAACAACATCGTGTACTTCCTGTCGGTCTCGATGGTTTCGATCGCTGTCGCCCGGCTGTCGTTCGACCTGCGCAGGGTCGGCTCATGACGACCCAGCTCGCGTACATCGGCGTGCTGATGCTGGTGTTCGGGTTGGGCTCGTACTACATCACCGAGCACCTCGCTGCATACAACGTCGTCAACGTCATCGCCGGCACGATCGCATTGCTGGCGGCGGCGGTCGGCGGGATGCGCCGCCTGCGCGTCGGGGCTGGGCCGCACGCGCGTCGCGTGATCACCCGAGGCGTGCTGACGATCGTCGGCGCGACGGCGCTGGGCACGGCGATCGAGCGCGCCGCATACTATGCCGACATCCGATTCGACTGGACGTTCGAGCGCCGTTTCGAACTGGCCGAAGCCACCCGCAAGGCCTGCGCCGATCTCGGCAGCGGCCTGCGGGCGACGCTCTATCACGACGAGGCCGACCCGCGAACACGCCGCACCAAACTGCTGCTGCGAACACTGGCCGACAGTTGCGACATGAAGGTCTACACCGAAATTCTCGATCGCGATTCCGCCGACGTCGATCGCTTCGAGATCGGCTCTTCGAATACCGTCGTGCTCGAGTACGGGTTGCGCTTCGAAACGGTCGAGCGACCCACCGAGGGGGCCATCTACGAAGCGCTCTATCGGCTGCGATCCCTGCAGGGCGGAACGATCGTGGTGCTGCGAGGCGAAGGGGAAGGCGATCCCGACGGCACCGGCGACGCCGGCTTTTCGGGCCTGGCCACGGCGCTGACCAACGAGGGCTACCAACTGCGCCCCCTGGCCACGCCGCTGCTGACCGAAATCCCGGAGGACACGCAGCTGGTCCTGTCGTTGGCGCCACAGCGACGCATTCGAGACGAACCGCTCGAGGCGCTGGCACGCTACCTCAACGGCGGCGGTCGCCTGGTCGCGCTGCTCGAACCCGGTGTCGACAGCGGCATCGAGGATCTGCTGGCCCGCTACGGGTTGGAATCGCCGAATTCGC
>Ga0055479_10000170_pt1 | contig 11490 bp, 8 predicted proteins | sample Muzzi_PWC_D1_FD_57941 | JGI IMG/M metagenome (GOLD analysis project Ga0055479, IMG submission 57941) | Wetland microbial communities from San Francisco Bay, California, USA, that impact long-term carbon sequestration - Muzzi_PWC_D1 | ecosystem: Environmental > Aquatic > Marine > Wetlands ...
CCCCGGATCGTCTATTTGCCGGGAGCACGGCAGATCCAACCGTGAACGCGGCTGCGGTTGGTAGCGTCCGGCCCTCAGCTGCGGTAGTCCGCGTTGATCGAAATGTAGCCGTGGGTGAGATCGCAGGTCCAGACCGTGGCCTTTCCATCCGCGATGCCGACGTCGACGGCGATATGGATTTCCGGGCTCTTCATGTAGTCGGCGCCGGTTTCCTCGGTATAGCCCGGCGCGCGCATGCCGTTTTCGGCAACGAGATGCGGGCCGAAGCGGATTGCGAGTTTGTCCCTGTCGGCGGCCTCGCCGGCCTTGCCAACGGCCATGACGACCCGGCCCCAGTTCGGGTCCTCGCCGGCGATCGCGGCCTTGAGGATCGGCGAATTGGCCATCGCCATGGCGATTCGGTGGGCGGCGCGGTCATTCTCGGCGCCAGTGACGTCGATGGTGACGAATTTCGAGAGGCCTTCGCCGTCCTTGACAATGGACAGGGCAAGGTCGTGCAGCACAGTGTGCAGGGCTTCGCGGAATGCCTTGGCTTCCGGCGTTGCTGCATCGGTGATCTTCTGGGCTTTGTCAGCCCTGCCGGTCGCGAACACGAGGACGGTGTCGCTCGTCGACGTGTCGCTGTCTACGGTGATGCAGTTGAAGGTCTTGTCGACGATTTCCGAAGTCATCGCCTGCAATACCGATTGCTCAATCGCGGCGTCGGTGAAGATGTACGCCAGCATGGTCGCCATATCGGGCGCGATCATGCCGGAGCCCTTCGCGAAGCCGGCTATTTTGACAGTCGCGCCGCCAACGCGCGCGGTTGTCGTCGCAAGCTTGGGGTAGGTATCGGTGGTCATGATCGCGGCGGAAGCGTCCTGCCAGTTGTCGCCCGTCGCCTTTGGGGCGAGAGCGGCCAGCAAGTCGACAAAACCGGTTGCATCCATAGGCTCGCCAATGACGCCGGTTGAGGAGATGTAGACTTCCTGGGGATCGCAGCCGACGGCGGTCGCTGCGGCGTGAGCCGTCATTTCGACCGCGTCGCTGCCCTTCTGGCCGGTGAAGGCGTTGGCGTTACCTGAATTGACGACGAGCGCGCGCGCGCGGCCATGACGAAGCTGATCACGGCACCATAATACCGAGGCGGAGCATGTCCTTGAGCGGGTCGTCGTGCCCGCCGCGGTCGTGCCTTCATCGAGGATCGCGAGCATCAGGTCCTTGCGGCCCTTGTACTTGATGCCGGCCTCGGCGGCGGCAAAGCGGACGCCGCCAATGGTCGGCATCTGCGGCAGGTGTTTGGGCGCGAAGGGCGAAATCTCGGTAATGCTTGCCATTGTTTCAGCTCTGTCAGTGGCCGGGTGGCGTGTGCCGGTTCAATTCTTTTTGTCCGGGACGATCGTGGGTCCGATTTTCGGTTTCTGGCCGGGGTAGGAGATCTGGGCGCCCTCGCGCAGTTGCTTGCCGAGCTCGTTGGCCTTCTGGCGAACGAGCGCGGTGACGATCTGGTTCTTGACGGCCTCGAACGCAGGCGGTTTGCGCTCGCGTCGGTCCTCGACCTTAATCAGATGCCAGCCGAAGCGGGATTTGACGGGCAGGGATATCTCGCCGACCTCGAGTTGGAAGGCGGCGGTTTCAAAAGCGGGGACCATTTGGCCCTTACCGAAGTATCCCAGCGTGCCGCCCTTAGTCTTGGAGCCCGGGTCTTCGGAGTGTTTTCCCGCCATTTCTGCGAAATCGGCGCCATGGGCAATCTTTTCATAGATTTCCTTGGCCAGATCTTCGGTTTTTACAAGAATATGGCTCGCCTTTATTTCGGTTCCCGTTTTAACCTGCTTGATGCGGTCATCGTAGAATTTGCGAGCTTCCTCGTCACTTATCTTCTTGCGGACCTGCTCCTCGAAATAGGTGTCGCGCAGCATTCGGCGGTTCCAATACGTCATCTTTTCTTTGAATGACGGCGACTGGCGCAGGTCCTGTTTGGCCGCAGCCTGTGCAAATAGCTGATTTTCAATCAGAAATTCTATAAGAACGCGACGCCGAACCTGGGGGGGATATTGCTTGAGCTGGTCGCCGATCTCGGCTTCCGCCAGTTTGACGTCGGTTTCGGTGATGTTGGTACCGTTGACGATCGCCACGACCGGCGCGGCGTCAGAGGCGGCCGTTGGAGGTGTTTGCGCAAGTGTGGGCGCCGCGGACAGAGCTGGCAGCAAGGTCAGGGCAGCGAGCGCCAGCACGCTTTTCATCTGGGTGTTGAGCACTTGGTGTTTTCCTTGTTCGGAGACAGGAACTGCGACCGTGGCCGCGAACGTCGCAGGGTTCTGGTCGTTGCGGCGCCTGTTCGCAGTGGGGACTTTGCCGCTTACTGCCACAGGCGCGACGGCGGCGAAAGCCAAACTTGCGGGCGGACGTCGTGCTGGTTTTTGTGGCGGAAGCGAGGCCGAGCACAAGCGCGGACCTGGTGGCCGCGTTCCAATTGACAAGGTCATGCGCCGATCCTTAAGAGATCTGGACGCCGATCCGCCGCCGCGGATTGTGGTGATTTCACTTCGACCAGCCCTATTTCCGATGGAACAGACGTGTCGCCGCAATCGAGCCTATAAACGACGTGCGCGGGTGGGGCAGGACGACGTCTTGTGCTATCTGGATGAACGAGAATTCTGGTCGTCGCGTCCTATGGGCGGTTCCACATCAGAACCTCAGTTGGTCAATCGATCTCGAATGCGAGGCGAACCGGCGGTTGCGATGCGACGACGGCGTCACGAAATAGTGTGCCAAAGGCAGGCAAGGACATAAGGCAATGATTTCTTTCGGGCGGTTTGCGTCAAAGATCTTCGGTTCTTCGAATGAGCGTCGGGTGAAGACCTACGCGCCGCGGGTCGAGGCGATCAATGCGCTCGAACCGGAGTTGGAGGCGCTGTCGGATGACGAGCTTAGGGCGCGCACGGCAGCGTTCCGCCAGCAACTCAAGGACGGGGCCAAGCTGAACGATCTTCTGGTGCCGGCGTTCGCGACTGTTCGCGAGGCCGCCAAGCGGACGCTTGCCCAGCGCCACTTCGACGTTCAGTTGATTGGCGGCATGGTGCTGCATGAGGGCAAGATTGCCGAGATGCGGACGGGTGAGGGTAAGACGCTGGTGGCGACACTGGCGGTGTACCTCAACGCGCTGACCGAGCGCGGCGTGCACGTGGTGACGGTCAACGATTATCTCGCCACGCGCGACGCGGAGTGGATGGGCCAGATCTACAAGTTTCTCGGCCTGACGGTCGGTTGCGTGGTCAACGACATCGAGGACGACCAGCGCCAGGCGGCCTACGCGTGCGACGTCACCTACGGCACGAATAACGAATTCGGCTTCGATTACCTGCGCGACAACATGAAGATGACGAAAGCGGAGATGGTGCAGCGCGGGCACTATTTCTCGATCGTGGACGAGGTCGATTCGATCCTGATCGACGAAGCGCGGACGCCGCTCATCATTTCTGGTCCGGTTGAAGACAGGGCCGAGCTCTACAATGCCGTCGACGCCGTGTTGCCGGAGCTGATCTCGGACAAGGAGCGGTTCGAGCTCGATGAGAAGCAACGCCAAGTGTCGCTGACCGAAGCCGGCAACGAGTGGGTCGAAACCAAGCTCGCGGAAATCGGGATGATGACCGGCTCGCTCTACGACATCGAGAACGTGACGATCGTGCATCACATCAACCAGGCGCTGCGGGCGCATACGTTGTTCCAAAAGGACAAGGACTACATCGTCAAGAACAACGAGGTGATGATCATCGACGAGTTCACCGGCCGCATGATGCCCGGCCGGCGGTATTCCGAAGGTTTGCACCAGGCGCTCGAGGCCAAGGAGCACGTCGAAATCCAACCAGAGAACCAGACGCTCGCCTCGATCACGTTCCAGAACTATTTCCGCCTTTATGAGAAGCTCGCAGGGATGACCGGCACGGCCGCGACGGAAGCGGACGAGTTCATGGATATTTACAGTCTCGACGTGCTCGAGATCCCGACCAACCTGCCCGTCGCACGCGCCGACGAGGACGACGAAATCTACCGGACCGCGGATGAGAAGTGGCTCGCCATCATCGAGGAGATCGAGGCGGCCAGGGAGCGGCAGCAGCCGTGCCTCGTCGGCACTGCTTCGATCGAGAAGAGCGAACTGTTGGCCGGCATGCTCAAGAAGCGCGGCGTCGAGCATCAGGTTCTGAACGCGCGCTACCATGAGCAGGAGGCCAAGATCATCGCTCAGGCCGGTGCGCCCGGAGCGGTAACGATTGCGACCAACATGGCCGGCCGCGGCACTGATATCCAGCTTGGTGGCAACCTTGAAGTGCGCATCGAAGAGGAATGCGCCGATCTGCCCGAGGGCCCGGAACGTGACAAGAAGATCACCGAGATCACGGCCGAGATCGAGAAGAACCGTGATGTCGTGCTCAACGCCGCGGAGACAATCGAGCTGGCGCCTGCCAAGGGTGACAAGCCGGCAAGAACCGAAGAACGCCCAGGCGGGCTCTACGTAATCGGTACGGAGCGGCACGAGAGCCGACGGATCGACAACCAGTTGCGCGGCCGTTCGGGCCGGCAGGGCGACGCCGGACGCTCGAAGTTCTACCTGTCGCTTGAGGACGATCTCATGCGGATCTTCGGGTCCGACAAGATGGACGGAATGCTCCAGAAACTCGGCCTACAGGAAGGCGAGGCGATCACTCATCCGTGGATGAACAAATCGCTCGAGATGGCGCAGAAGAAGGTCGAAGCGCGCAACTTCGAGATGCGCAAGCAGATCCTGAAGTACGACGACGTGATGAACGACCAACGCAAGGTCGTGTTTGAACAGCGCCTCGAGTTCATGTCGACCGACGATGTTTCCGAGATCGTCACCGACATGCGAAACGACGTCATCGATGGTCTGGTCAGCAAGCACATTCCCGAGCATGCCTACTCGGAACAGTGGGACATGGAAGGGCTCAAGGCCGCGATCAAGGAAGTGCTCGACATCGATGCGCCCGTCGACGAGTGGGCGGCGGAAGAGGGCATCGCGGACGAAGAGATCAAGGAACGGCTGGTTGAGGCAGCGAACCAAAAGTTCAACGACAGGACACGCGAACTCGGGACTGCGACACTCGAGCACTACGAGGGCGCAAAGGACATGTTGGCGTTCGTGGCATCCGAGCCGGAACTGCAAGCGCTGCTCGACAGCCCGGACACCAATCTCGAGCAAATCGGCCGTCAACTTCTTCAGACCAACCCGGAGATGGTGCAGCTCAACGGCGCGTCGCGCCGGGAAGCCGAGCAGCAGGCCGAAATGATCGGCTACTCGTTCGTCACTGAGGCGATGGACGCTCGCATGCTGATTGCCGATATCGATGCGTTGCCGTCAAAGACGCCGGAAGACGCCGGCCGGATGCGGATGCGGTTCATCGAAAAATCGGTGCTGTTGCAGACACTCGATCACCTCTGGCGCGAACATCTGGTGACGCTCGAGCACCTTAGGGAGGTGATTGGTTTCCGGGCGTTCGGGCAGCGCGATCCTCTCAACGAGTACAAGACCGAAGCCTTCGTCCTGTTCGAGGCGCTATTGTCGAAGCTACGTGAGACCGTGACCACCCAGATCATGCACCTCAACATCATGTCTGGCGACGATGAGCGCTATCTCGATCAGCCCCAACAATCGTATGGCGAGCTTGAAGCGCACCATGACGACCCCGGTTCGATGTTCTCGGAATACGCGCTGGCGGATGCGGCGCTGGCCAACGAGGAGCGGGCGTGGGAAGAGGCCGAACTGGCCGAGGGCGAACTTCGGCTGGCGCCTGTCAGGACGCGACAGGCGAGCGACGTGGTCAACCCGGACGATCCGGCCACGTGGGGCAAGGTTGCACGCAACGCGCCATGTCCATGCGGTTCGGGCAAGAAGTACAAGCAGTGTCACGGCCGGCATTGAGCGGGCTAATTCGGCGCGTCGCCAAACGTCTTTAGCTGTTAAAGCGGATCTTTAACCGTGCGCTCGTGGCCGTCGGTGGCGGTGGTCGTTGGCGGGCAGGCGGATTCGTTGGCTGCAGATCGGGCGCGGCGGCCGTTGTCGAGCGCTTCGATCGGGCCCGTACCGGCGTGCTGTGCCGTCGCGCCCTGGCCGACGACGTAATGCTTGCCGCAGATCGCGATCCTTGGGGGCTGGCGGGTGGGTTCGAAAGCGTCGAAGGCGGGTTTGAGCTCAAGCCAGAAATTGAACCATGGCGCGTTTGCGTTGGTTGCGAGATTGGCAGCGGTTAGCCGAAACGGAAACACGTGAATGTGGACGTGGCGCTGGCCCGCCTTCATGGCCGCGCGGACGAGGTAGTGGATCTCGCTCATGACCCGGTTGGTCATCGAGAAACAACCGATCGACGAACAACCGCCGTGGATGAGTATGTAGGATCCGGACCGACCGCTGCGCTTATCGAGCAGGTTCGGGAAGCCGAGATTGATCGAACGCGCCCATCGGGCCGACCAGTGCAGGCGGCGGCGCGTGATGGTGTAAAACCCCTCCGGCGTCTGGCCATCGCCTTCGTTGAGCTTGGGGCCGAGCTTGCCGGACCAGAAGCAGATCGGATAGCTGCGATACAGCACGAACCGGTCGCGTCGTCGGATCCAGAGTTCGAGTCTTGATTCCGCCTTGAAGATCCTCACAAACACCGGGCTGCCGAGGGTTGCACCGGCTGCAGCCAGGCGTTGAGACACCGCGTCGGCGTCGGGTGCGACGTTTTTCTTTTCCGGTGTCTTCAGGGTGTATGCGCGCTGACGTTCAATGCGCTGTGGCGCCGCCCGCTTGAGCTCGATCGAAAAGGCGTCCGCGGGTTGCACATGAACGCTCGGGTAAGCCGCCAGAACCGCTGCTGCAATCAAGGCTGCATGACGGAAGGCAGGTTTCTTCATCGGGACGCAATCTCGATTGGACCGTGCTCGACAGATGGGAAGGCCGCCCGACAACGATAGTTCAAAATCGGCCACGCGCCTACGAGGTTCCGTTCGAAATGACTATTCGGCTTGGACCAAATTCTACGGTGACGTCTTTCGGCCACGCTTGTGAGCGGTGACACTGTGGTGCCGTCAGCGAGTTGGCGGAGGGGCGCCGGCAGGGCAGCCGGAAGCGATGGCGGCGTCGCCCGCGGATTTCTCGTCGTCGACCACTTCGAAAGCGTAGCGGCCCCTGCAATTGAAGACTTTCGGCGGCAGCCAAGTCGCCTCGAATGCCTACTGGCCGGCGCGCGCGTTGAGCCAAAACGCATGCCAAGGGATCGATTTTCGGCGGTCGAGATTTTCGGTCGTGAGGCGGAACGGCAAGATATGCACGTGAATGCGATTCTGACCTTGCGCCAAAGCCGTGGTCACGAGGCTCCAGATCTCGTCGATCTGAGGGTTGGTCATCGCGTAGCAGCCGATCGATGAGCAGCCTCCGTGCACCATAAGGAACGAGCCTGTTCGGCCGTGATGGCGATCGAACATGTTGGGAAACCTGAGGTTGAACGAGCGGTGCCAGCGACTGTTCGGATTGAGCGCCGAGGCCGCGACCGCATAAAAACCCTTCGGCGCCTGCAGGTCGCCCTCGTGAAGTTTCGGGCCCAGCCGGCCTGACCAGTTGCAGATCGGGTAGGTCTTGAACAGATGGAAGCGGCCGTCGCGCTTCATCCAGAGTTCGAGCTCGAACGATCGCTTGAAGATGCGGATGAAGACAGGTGACCCGAGGCTCAGTCCGTGTTCGGCGAGCTCTTTGTTGAGGCGGGTGGGGTCATGGCGCTCATCCCAGGGGGGGCGGCTTCGGCGCCAGTCGGCCTTGTTCACCAGGCGTTTAAAGCCGACGTAGGCAATATCCGAGTGCGAGACGGGCGTGGTTGCGGCGAGAGCGGTCAGCGCGACTAGGCAAAGCCCCGTCAACGCTTGCGACAGGATTGACAGCAGTCTTGCGGCGCGCGGCTGCTCCGTCGAGCGCGTCATATGGACTGGCCTTGCTACGGCGTTTAAGGCGACGCCAATCGGCGAGGTAGAGCTCGTGCGCGATGATCCTTCGTCAGTCCGGACATTGTTGAGTGGTCGAGACTGGCGCGCTGGCCGACCGGTTGGGGCGCAGGCACGAACGGCGTGACGACCGGATGCGTGAACCGGGGACAATAGCCGCGTGGGTCGAGCTTTGCTCCGTTCCATTCAACGTTGACGAAGTAGCGCCGATTGCAGATTGCGATCTTGGGCGGCAGCCGCGTCTGCTCGAAGAAATCGTATGCCGGCTTGAGCATCGTCCAGAAGCGGTAGTGCCGGCTATTGCGATTGCGCTTCATGTTCTCGTCGGTCATGCGAAAGGGGAACGCATGGACCTCGAACTTCTCCTGCCCACCGTCAAATGCCTCGCGGGCGAGCGCATAAATTTCCTCGATCAGAGCATCTGTCATGGCGTAGCAACCGGCCGATTTGCATTTGCCGTGCACCATCAGGAATTTTCCGGTACGCCCGTTGGCGGAATCGTAGGCGTTTGGATAGCCGAGATTGAACGACAAGTGGAACTGAGAATTCGGGTTCAACTGCCATTTCGCGACCGTGTAGAAGCCTTCGGGCGCCTGCTTGTCGCCGACTCGCCGCTTGGGGCCGAGGTCGCCTGACCAATTGCAGATCGGGTAGGTCCGGAACAGGTAGAAGCGTCCGTCGGCGCGCTGCTTCCAAATTTCGAGCTCGGATTCCTGCTTGAAGATACGGATGAACATCGGCGATTTGGGGGTCATCCCCTTCTTGCCGAGCATCGATAGCGAATGGGCCGAGATGGGGCGCAGGTGCGGCGGCACCGTGAGCTGCGTCGCGCACGCGCTCAGCAGCAGCGCGATGGCCAGCATCAGCGAGATCAAGCCCGCCCCGTTTCGCTTGCGGCAGACGTCCCGAGACCAGATTTTCTCGAACCAGGCTGTTTGCAGCCGTGATCCTGGCGAGCTCAATTCCATCAACAATGCCCTCGCGCCGTGCCCATTGCGCGTGTCTGATGTCAGGCGTTAAGGATTTACGATTAACAAACCCCTAACAGATTCGCCTACTCTCGATGGACCGCATACTGTCGAGCGCGCGTGCCTGCTGTCAACCAGTTGGGTAGCAACACAATCGGGCAAATACGGGGCAAGGCGCGAACTCTAATATGCTGATTTTATGTCGTTTTTGGTCTCCATTTGACGGTGACGCAGTGGACTGGACGTTTGTACTGATTATCGTCGCCACCTTCTTCCTGGCCGGGCTGGTCAAGGGCGTGGTCGGGCTGGGTCTGCCGACGGTTTCGCTGGCGATCCTGACGGTGGCGTTAGGGCTCAAGACTGCGATGGCGCTGTTGGTTTTCCCTTCGCTGGTGACCAACGCCTGGCAGGCGGTCGTCGGCGGGCGGTTCGTGGCGCTGATGCGGCGCCTATGGCTGCTGCTGGTCATGGTCTGCGCCGGAACCTGGCTTGGGGTGCGTATCCTCGCCGTGGCGCGGGTAGAATTGCTGTCGGCGCTGTTCGGCGTTCTTTTGATCACCTATGCCGCCTACGGGCTGGCCCGCCCGGCGGTCGTGGATCTACGGGCGGGCGAACGCTGGCTGTCGCCGTTGGTCGGTGCGATCAACGGCTTTCTGACTGGGATGACTGGATCGTTCGTGGTGCCGGGCGTGCTTTATCTGCAGGCGCTGCGACTGTCGCGTGACGAGTTGGTGCAGGCGATGGGCATCCTGTTCACGGTGTCGACGGCGGCACTCGGCCTGGCGCTCGGCGGCGAACGGCTGATGCCGCCCGAGATGGCGGGCATCTCGGCGCTGGCGATCGTGCCCGCGCTGTTTGGCATGTGGGCCGGGCTTGCCGTGCGCAGGCGGCTGTCGGAGGACGGCTTTCGCAAGGCGCTGTTCGCCGCGCTGCTGGCGATCGGCGTTTTCATCCTCTGGCGGTCAATACAGAATTTGGGCTGATCGCTGGCGTGGCCGAGCGCTACAATGTCCGCCCGATATCGAGAAACCGGTCCTGGCGCTGCTTGCGGATGGCGTCCGGAGTGAGGCCATCGAAGGCGGCTAGGCTTTCGATCAGAGCTTCGCGGATCGACGCCATGGCGGCCTCGGCATCGCGATGTGCGCCGCCGACCGGCTCGGTAATGATCTTGTCGATGACCTTCATTGTCAGCAGGTCCTGGGCTGTGATCCGCATGCTGGTTGCGGCATCGACGGCACGGGCCGCATCGCGCCACAGGATCGAGGCAGCGGCTTCGGGAGACGCAACCGTGTAGATGGCGTGCTCGAGCATCAGGATGCGGTTGGCGGTGGCGATCGCCACGGCGCCGCCCGAGCCGCCCTCGCCGATCACGGTTGCGATGATCGGAACTCCGAGGCCCATGCAACAATCGGTTGAGCGGGCGATCGCCTCGGCCTGGCCGCGCTCCTCCGCGCCGATGCCGGGATAGGCGCCGGCGGTATCGACAATGGTCAGAACCGGCAACTCGAAACGCTCGGCCATCTCCATGAGCCGGACGGCCTTGCGGTAGCCTTCGGGCCGGGCCATGCCGAAGTTGTGGTGCAGGCGCTTGTCGGTGTCTGAGCCCTTTTCATGGCCAATCAACATGACCGAGCGGCCGTCGAAGGTGCCCATGCCACCGACGATAGCCGCGTCCTCGGAAAAATAACGGTCGCCGGCCAACGGGGTGAAATCCTCGATCAGCGCCTTGACCACATCCATGCAGTGGGGGCGATCGGGGTGGCGCGCAACCTGGGTCTTCTGCCATGGGGTCAGCTTGGCGTAGGTGTCGATGAGGGCCTGGCGCGCCTTGTCCTGCAGGCGGTCGATCTCCTCGGTAATCGACACGCCTTCTTCCTCGGCGCTCAGCGTCTCGAGCTCAAGCACTTTGCTTTCCAGCTCGGCGACGGGCTTTTCGAAGTCGAGATAGGTGCGAATACTGGGTGTTTCCAAGGCACTATTCCTGCAACGGTTGACGCTGCCCAATCATCGTGATCGCGCGATTCCGTAGAGGAACTTCGCGCGCAACTGGCCACGACAAAGGCATGAATGGGTCAATTGTCAAGCCGAGGTGGGGGTGAACGTGAACGGCGCGGTGCGTGCTCATTCGGATTCGGATGCCGGCGGTGCCACCCGTGTCGCTGTGCGCGCCGAGCCGGCATTGGCCAACGGGTGATGCTCCTGGACCAGCTTCTTTAGGCGTTCTTCGAGCACGTGGGTGTAGATTTCGGTCGTCGAGATGTCGGCGTGACCGAGCAGCTTTTGGACCGCGCGCAGGTCGGCGCCTCGATCGAGCAGGTGGCTGGCGAAGGCGTGGCGCAGGACATGCGGGCTGACGCGGTTCGGGGCGAGCCCGGCGGCGATGGCGAGCGCCTTGAGATCCTGTGCGAAGCGTTGCCGCGTGAGGTGACCCTCGGCGCTTTTCGACGGAAACAGCCACGGGCTCGCGGCCATTCCACTCAGGTCGCGCGCGCTGTCGCCGGTGCCGATGGCAAGGTAGTCATCGAGCGCCTTGCGGGCGGAGCTGTTGAGA
>Ga0055479_10000171_pt1 | contig 11442 bp, 8 predicted proteins | sample Muzzi_PWC_D1_FD_57941 | JGI IMG/M metagenome (GOLD analysis project Ga0055479, IMG submission 57941) | Wetland microbial communities from San Francisco Bay, California, USA, that impact long-term carbon sequestration - Muzzi_PWC_D1 | ecosystem: Environmental > Aquatic > Marine > Wetlands ...
CACCTATCTGCTGCCCGATCTGGCCTATCACCGGGAGAAGTTCCGCCGCGGTTTCGATCGCGTGATCGACGTGCAGGGCGCCGACCACGGCGACCAGTTCCCCTACGTGAAGAAGACCGCAGAAGCGCTCGGCTGCCCGAACGACGCGATCGAACTGGTGATGCACCAGTTCGTGACGCTGACCCGTGGCGGTGAGCAGGTCAAGCAATCCACGCGGCAGGCCACCTTCGTCACCGTCGACGAGCTTCTCGACGAGATCGACATCGACGTGTTCCGCTACTTCATGGTCGAACGGAAGAAGGAGGGGCACCTCGATTTCGACGTGGATCTGGCGAAGGAAACCGATTGGAAGAAGAACCCCGCCTTCTACGTGCAGTACGCACACGCGCGGACGCACGGGATCTGCCGCAAGGCCGCTGGCGAGGGCGTCGCGATCCCGACGGCCGCCGACATCGATGCGACACCGCTCGTGTTGCCCGAGGAAATCGAGATCCTGAAGAAGATCTCGGAGTTTCCCGAAGTCGTTTCGCGCGCGGGTGAATCCCGCGAGCCGCACCACCTGGCCTACTACCTGCGGGAGCTCGCCGGCTTGTGGAACCCGTACGTCCAGGACGGATCCCGACACCGGGTGTTGTCCGACGACGCCGCGCTGACGCAGGCCCGGATCGGATTGGCGAGGGTGGTCGGCATCGTGTTGCGAAACGGCCTGGCGATGCTCGGCATCACCGCACCGGAGCAGATGTGAGCGCGTCGAGGAGCGGCACGCGAATCCGCTGGGTATCCATGCTCGCCGTCGGCACGATCGTCGTCGCCGCCGGGTTCGCCGTCGGAATCGTGGCCGGTGTGACCTGGGAAGAGCCGGGTCTCGTGATTGGCTGGCTGACGGGCGAAACCGACGGCATCGAGTGGAGCGCCGATTCGGGCAACGTGGCGGAGCTGGAACGCTCGCCGGAATCAGAAGCGATCCCCGACGTCGCGGCCCCACCGCCGCTCGGCATGCGAAACGGCGATGCGACACCGGCGGCTGACCGACACGTGGCCATTCCGGAAGCCTGGCCGCCCGAAGACGATTCGCATGCACCGGCCCCCGCGGCTGTTGCTGCCAGCAGGCCGACGCCCCCCGCGCCGGCCGCCCCCGCGAGGCCGGCCGCGGCCGCTAAAACCGGCAAGTTCTCGGTGCAGGTCGGCGCTTTCGCAGATCGGGCCGCAGCCGACGAACTCTCGGCGTCGCTGCGAAAGGCCGGCTACTCCGTATACCTGTCCGACAGCCAGCGCGGTGCTCGCTGGCGGGTGCGCGTCGGGCCGCATCGGACACGCGAAGCCGCCGAAATCACCGCAAAGCGTCTCGAAGCGAAGCAACAGCTACCGACCTGGGTGTTGAGCGAAGATTCATGACCACCCGTTGGGTCATCGCGGGCTGCCGGGGGCAGCTGGGTACCGCGCTGGGGCAACATCTGCGTGCCGATCCCGACAGCGCGATCGTCGCCGCGGTCGACCTCCCCGAAGTCGATCTGGCGGACGCGAAGGCCGTGGACACGCTGTTCGCCGGGCTGGACGCCCCGCCGGACGTGCTGCTGAATGCGGCCGCGTTCACGCACGTGGACCGCTGCGAGCGCGAGCCCGACGCCGCGCACCGGGGCAACGTGCTGGCGCCGGAGGTCCTCGCGAAAAGCTGTTCCGATCGCGGTGTCCGCCTGGTCCACGTATCCACCGACTACGTGTTCGCCGGCGACCGCGAGACACCGTATTCGGAGCAGGACGTGCCGGAGCCCCGATCGGGCTACGGGCGCACCAAGCTCGCGGGCGAACAGCGCGTGCTGTCGCTGTGCCCCGATGCGCTCGTGGTGCGGACGAGCTGGGTGTTCGGGCGCGGGCGAAATTTCATCGCGGCGATTCTCGACCAGGCCAACAAGCGTCGGACCGGCGAGCTGCACGGTCCGCTGCGGGTGGTGGCCGATCAGCACGGGCGTCCGACCTACGCGTACGACCTGGCGGGAGGGATCCTCGGCCTGCTCGAACGTGATCTGACCGGGGTCTATCATCTGGCGAACCACGGTGTCGCCACCTGGTGGGACCTCGCGCGCGCCTGTCTCGATGCGACGGGTTTTTCCGATCTCGAAATCGAACGAATCACGACCGATCAGTTGGAGCTGGATGCGCCGAGGCCAGCCTGGTCGGTACTCGACACATCGAAAGCCGAGGCTGCGGGTGTCACGTTGCGCGACTGGCGCGAGGCGCTGGCCGCGTACCTGGAATCGGACGAATCCCCGCTGAGCCAACCGACACAGGATCGACAACGGTCCGCCATCTGATCTGACCCTCGATTCAGCGATCGCCCGCGGTCGCCGATGGGATCGAGCAGACCCACACGACGACATCGTCCAACCTGCCAGCCAACCTGCTCTCCAAACCTGCTATCCAGACCTGCTCTCCAAACCTGCTATCCAGCCCTCGACAGATCCGAAAGCGAATCCGGAAACGTGACCGACACCAAGACCATTCGAAATTTCAGCATCGTCGCCCACATCGATCACGGCAAGAGCACGCTGGCCGATCGTCTGCTCGAGGCGACCGGTGCGCTCTCGAATCGCGAGCAGCGGGAACAGTTTCTCGACAAGATGGATCTCGAGCGCGAGCGCGGGATCACGATCAAGGCGCAGACCGCGCGAATGTATTACACCGCGCGCGACGGCAACCGCTACATCCTGAACCTGATCGACACCCCCGGCCACGTGGATTTCTCCTACGAGGTCTCGCGGGCGCTGCAAGCCTGCGAGGGCGCGGTTCTGGTCGTCGATGCGGCGCAGGGGATCGAGGCCCAGACGCTGGCCAACGCCTATCTCGCGATCGACGAGGATCTCGAGATCGTCGCGGTGGTCAACAAGATCGACCTGCCGTCGGCGGATCCGGACCGGGTGGCCGAAGAGATCGAGGAAGTGATCGGACTCGACGCGGCCGACGTGCTGCAGGTGTCGGCAAAGACCGGTGTCGGGATCCCCGAGCTGCTCGAGCGCATCGTGGCTGCGATACCGCCGCCCGGCGGCGAACTCGACGCCGAACTGCGCGCGTTGATCTTCGATGCCTGGTTCGACCCTTATGTCGGTGTCGTGATGCTGGTCCGGATCGTCGAGGGGGGGATGACGCGCAAGACGCGGATCAAGATGATCGCGCAGGGCCACGAGCGCGACGTGACGGCGCTGAAGATCATCGACCCCCATCCGCGCGATGTCGACACGCTCGGTCCCGGCGAGGTCGGCCTCGTGATCGCCGGGATCAAGACGCTCAGCGACGTGCAGATCGGAGACACGATCACCGACGCCGCGCGCCCGAGCCAGCAGCCGATCCCGGGTTTCCGCGTCGTCAAGCCGATGGTGTTCTCGGGTTTGTATCCGGTCGACTCGGAGGACTACGAGGCGTTGAAGGTCGCGCTGCAAAAGCTCTGCCTGAACGATTCTTCACTCCACTACGAACCGGAGACGAGCGCGGCGCTCGGTTTCGGTTTTCGCTGCGGATTCCTGGGGTTCCTGCACAACGAAATCGTCCAGGAACGGCTCGAGCGGGAATACTCGCTGAATCTGATCACGACCGCGCCGACCGTGCGCTACCGCGTGGTCCTGAATTCGGGTAGCACCATCGAAATCGAGAGTCCGGCCGCGCTGCCACCCAACGATGCGGTCGACCACATCGAAGAACCGATGATCCTGGCCACCATCCACGTGCCGCAGGAGTATGTCGGAGCGGTGCTCAGCCTGTGCCAGGAGCGCCGCGGAACCCAGGTGGACATGTCGCACCATCGCACACGGGTGCAGCTGCGTTACAAGCTGCCGCTGTCCGAGGTGGTGCTCGATTTTCACGACCGGATCAAGAGCGTGACGCGCGGATACGGCTCGTTCGACTATGATCTGACCGACTATCAGAGCGCCGATCTGATCAAGCTGGACGTTCTGGTCAACGGAGAAGCGGTGGACGCGCTGTCGATGATCGTTCACCGCGACGCGGCCTACAGCCGTGGCAACGAATTGACCCGCAAACTCAAGGAATTCATCCCGCGCCAGATGTACGAAGTCGCGATCCAGGCTTCGATCGGGTCCAAGGTGATCGCGCGCACCACGGTCAAGGCGCTGCGCAAGAACGTCACGGCCAAGTGCTACGGTGGTGACATCACACGCAAGCGGAAACTGCTCGAAAAGCAGAAGGAAGGAAAGAAGCGGATGAAGAAAGTGGGATCGGTGGAAATCCCGCAAGAGGCATTTCTGGCCGCCCTGAAGCTCGGAGATTGACGATGGCTGCCGGTTCGAAGAAGGCTGCCAAAGCGGGCTCGGGCGACGCGGAGGCCAGACCGGACGCTACGACGACCACCCCAACGCCGGCGAACGGCAGCTTTCGCGAACAGGTCACCACGCTGGCTCTGGCGGTGCTGATCGCTCTGAGCGTCCGACACTTCCTGATCGAGCCCTTTCGGATTCCGTCCGGGTCGATGTTCCCCACGCTGCTGATCGGCGACCACCTGTTCGTCAACAAGTTCCTGTACGGCGCAAAGATCCCTCTCACCGACTACCGCTTGCCGTCGGTCCGAGAACCCGAGCGCGGCGACATCGTGGTGTTCACGGTCGCAAAGCAGGGGAACAACACCTACCCGGCCGATCTGCGACCCGACCTGCCGCGCGAAGAGTTCGTGAAACGACTGATCGGCATGCCCGGTGACGAAATCGACCTGCGCGGCAACACGTTGTACGTCAATGGCGATCCGATCGAGCCCAAGCCACTCGGCGAGTCGTTCGTGGATCCGGGCGGGACGAAGCTGGAACGTCTGGAGGTGAAGCTGGGCGATCACGATTTCGAGATCCTGGACGATCCGAGACGGCTGGGGCCCAGCGCGAAATGGCCGATCCGGGTTCCACCGGGCCGCTATTTCATGATGGGCGACAACCGGGATCACTCGAAGGACAGCCGCGTGTGGGGAACGGTGCGGCTCGCCGAATTCCGCGGGCCGGCGTTCATCCTGTACTTCTCCTGGAACTTCAACGGCGGTTGGCTCGAGGTGATCAACCCGATCACCTGGTGGCAGGTGGAGAAGCGCTGGAACCGCTTCGGCATGCTGGTGCACTAGGTTCCTGGCCCCGATTCGAATCGCCACTCGGTCGGCGACGCGGAGGCGGCCAGGCATGGCCTCCACTCCAGGGCTCGCTCGCCTGGAAGCGAAAACGGAATGAGCACGACGGGTGCAGGTAGAGGAGCGCAGATCCTGCCAGTAGCGTTGTGCTCTTACTTCCGCGGAGGCCATCCTGGCCGCCCCCGCTTCCCGAAGTCGCAGAGCTCACCTGTCGGTCGTGGACCATAGCCGTCCTGACTTGGGGCGTGCCCCGCGTTCAAACGCGATTTTGGCGGGCGAATTGACGTCGTCGCATCGACGGGTATTCTCCGTCGCGATCAAGCCCTTTTAATTCCGTCCCGTGAGACGGAGAAAGCGCGGCCGTGACCCCCTCGAAGACGCAATCATCCAAGACCGGTTCTCGCGCGCAAAGCGCTCCGATCCAGAAAACGGTCCTCGATGATGTCGGCATTCGCCGCGCGTTGATGCGGATCGCGCACGAGATCCTGGAGCGCTGCGAGGATCTCGATCGACTGTACCTGGTCGCGATTCCCAACGGCGGTGTTCCGCTCGCCCGCATTCTGGGCGCGAACCTGAAGCAGATCGCCGGAGTCGACGTGGTCATCGGGGTGCTCGACACCACGTTGTACCGGGACGACCTGAAGACCAGCCAGGAGCGCCCGCTGCTGCGCGACACCGAGATGCCCTCGGCGGTCGACGACCGCTTCGTCGTGCTGGTCGATGACGTGGTGAAGACCGGCCGCACGATTCGGGCCGCGATGGATGCGCTGATGGATTTCGGTCGCCCCCGCATCGTCCAGGTGGTGGGCCTGGTCGATCGGGGGCACCGGGAGTTGCCGATCAAGCTCGACTACGTCGGCAAGAACGTTCCCACCGAACCGAACGAGTTGGTGCGGTTGCGCGGCGATCGCGGTGGTCTCGAAGGGGCCCTCGAGGTCGTCGTGACCGATGCGACCGAACAGGGGGTGGCGCCGTGATCGGTACAGACCTGCTGGGAATCGAAGATCTGGAACGGGATTCGATCGAACGGATCCTGCACACAGCGGAACGAATGCAGGAGGTCGGCACCCGCGTCGTGAAGAAGGTCCCCACGCTGCGCGGCCGCACCGTGGTCAACCTGTTCTTCGAGCCTTCGACGCGTACGCGCGCGAGTTTCGAGATCGCCGGCAAGCGGCTTTCGGCCGACGTGGTGAACTTCTCGCCGGGCTCGTCCAGCATCAAGAAAGCCGAGAGCATCCTGGACACCGCGCGCACGCTGGACGCGATGGACCCCGATGTCGTCGTGGTCCGCCACGGTGTAGCCGGCGTGCCCAAGCGGATCGCCGACGTGCTCGCCGCACCCGTGATCAACGCGGGCGACGGCGCCCACGAGCACCCGACCCAGGCGCTGCTCGACATGTTCACCGTCAAGCAGAAGAAGGGTCGCATCGACGGGCTGACGATCGCGATCGTCGGCGACATCCTGCACTCGCGAGTGGCGCGGTCGAACATCTACGGGTTCACGAAGATGGGGGCCGAGGTGCGGATCGCCGCGCCGCCGCCGATGATCCCGGCCGCCGTCGAGACGCTGGGTGTCAAGGCCTTCACGTCGCTGCGCGAGGCGCTCGACGGCGCCGATGTCGTGATGGCTCTGCGGATCCAGAACGAGCGTCTTTCCGGAACCTATCTTCCGAGCGTGCGCGAGTACTCGGCCACGTTCGGGATCGACCGCAAGACCCTTCGCTATGCGAAGGACGACGCCATCGTGATGCACCCGGGTCCTGTGAACCGCGGCGTCGAACTCGCACACGACCTCACCGACCATCGCCCGGGTGTGATCCTCGACCAGGTCCGCAACGGCGTCGCGATTCGGATGGCGGTGCTGTACTTGATTTCAGGACGTCCAGATCGGAGTGCAGAGTGACGAAGATAGTGATTCGCGGCGGCCGGGTGCTCGACCCGGCTTGCGACCGGGACGAGACCGCCGATGTACTGATCGAAGCGGGCAGAATCACCGCGGTGGGGCCGTCGCTCGACGCCGCCGACGCGGAAGTCGTCGACGCGACCGGCTGTTGGGTCGCTCCGGGTTTCGTCGATCTGCACACCCACCTGCGTGAGCCGGGCCAGGAATACAAAGAAGACATCGGCTCGGGAGGGCGATCGGCCGTGGCGGGCGGCTTCACGTCGATCGCCTGCATGGCGAATACCGATCCGGTCAACGACGACCCGGCGATGACCGACTTCATCATCGACCGCGCGGAACAGAGTTCACCGGCGAGGGTCTACCCGATTGCCGCCGCGACCAAGGGCCTGAAGGGTGAGGTGATGACCGAGATGTCGGCGCTGAAGGAAGCCGGTGCGGTGGCTTTCAGCGACGACGGCAAGACGATCATGGACGCCGCGGTGATGCGACACGTGCTCGAGTATTCGAAGCTGGTCGAGTGCCCCGTGATCACGCACGCCGAGGACCGCAGACTCGTCGCGAACGGGGTCGTCAACGAGGGGCCCGTCTCGACCCGACTGGGTCTGCCGGCCAACCCGTCGCTGGCCGAAGACGTGATGGTGGTGCGCGATCTGATGCTCGCCGAAATGGTCGGCGCGCGTCTGCACATCGCCCACGTCTCGAGCAAGGGGGCCGTCGCGGCGATTCGCGAAGCGCGCGAACGCGGCGTCTGCGTGACGGCGGAAGTGACGCCGCATCACCTGTCGCTGACCGACGAAGCCGCGCTCGGCTACGACACCAACACCAAGGTGGCGCCACCGCTGCGTTCGGCCGCCGATGTGCTGGCCTGCCGCGAGGGCCTGGCCGACGGCACGATCGACGCGATCGCGACCGACCACGCGCCCCACGCGATGCACGAAAAGGATCTCGAGTTCACCGTCGCCCCACCCGGACTGCTCGGGTTCGAAACGGCCTTCGCGGTGGTGATGGATCTGGTGCGCCGCAGCGAGCTGTCGCCGCTGGAACTGATGCGGCGCATGTCGACGAACCCGGCGCGGATCATCGATCGTCCCGGTGGAAGTCTCGCGGTGGGCGAGCCGGCTGACGTGGTGATCCTCGACCCGGAGCAGCGCTGGGTCTACGACCCGGTCAAGGGCTATTCGAAGAGCCAGAACTCGCCGTGGGCCGGCCAGGAGATGCAGGGCCGGGTGCTGGCGACCTTCGTCGCGGGCGAGCCGGTGTACAACGTCGAAACCGGTGTCCTGACCGGAGGTGTGCTGTCGTGAACCGACTGGCACCGGATCCGGCCCTGCTGGCTCTCGCGGACGGAACGGTCTACCACGGCCGTGCGTTCGGCGCCCGCGGTGTCGGGGTGAGTGTCGGAATCGGTGAGGTGGTGTTCAACACCAGCATGACCGGCTACCAGGAGATCCTGACGGATCCGTCCTACGCCGGCCAGATCGTCGTGATGACCTACACTCAGATCGGTAACGTCGGGGTGAATGCCGAAGACGAGGAGTCGCTACGCCCGTTTCTGTCGGGGTTCGTCGTCAAGGAGTTGTTCGAGCCCAGCAACTGGCGCTCGACCGAATCGCTCGACGCGTACATGGCCCGCTTCGGGGTGCCCGGCATCGCCGGAATCGACACCCGGGCGCTGGTCCGGCGCATTCGCGACGGAGGGGCGCAGGTCGCCGTGCTCAGCACCGATCCGGCCGCGGATCCGGACGCGCTCGTCGCGCAGGCCAAGGCCGACCCGGGTCTCGACGGCCGCGACATGGTGGCCGAGGTCAGCTGCGAAGAACCGTACGAATGGAGCGACGGGCTGTGGACCGGTGTCGACGGCCAGATCGCGCGTCGGGACCGGACGACGCCGCAGCTGTCGCTGGTGGCGTACGATTTCGGGATCAAGCGCAACATCCTGCGCCAGCTGGTGGAGCACGGTTTCGACGTGACGGTCGTTCCCGCACAGACCCCGTGGCAGCAGGCACTCGAACGCGACCCCGATGCGATCTTCCTGTCCAACGGCCCCGGCGACCCGGCAGGGGTGGAGGGAGTTCGCGATTCGGTGCGAGAACTCGCGATGCGCAAGCCGCTGTTCGGGATCTGCCTCGGCCACCAGATCCTCGGGCTGGCGTTGGGGGGTACGACGCTGAAGTTGAAATTCGGCCATCACGGGGGCAACCAACCCGGCCAGGACCTGGCGACCGGGAAAGTCGCGATCTGCGCAGAGAACCACGGCTACGCGGTCGATGCCGAGTCGCTGCGCGCGGCCGGCGAAGCCGTCGAGGTCACCCACGTCAACTTGAACGACGGAACCGTCGAAGGCCTGGCGCATACCGAGCGGCCGTTGTTCAGCGTGCAGTACCACCCCGAGGCGTCTCCGGGACCGCACGATGCGGGCTACTTCTTCGCGCGTTTTCGCGAGATGGTCGAACGCCACAAGGCCGGCGAGGCCGTGTCGGGTGCCGATGTCGCGCGCGGATGGCAGGCCGGGGATTAGGCCCCGACGACCGCTCGGACATTCCAGCTACACGAGCAGCACACGAGCACGAACCGAAAGGCGAACAGAGGGAACCGCTCCGTGCCCAAACGCGAAGACATCCAGACGATCATGGTGATCGGGTCCGGTCCGATCGTGATCGGTCAGGCCTGCGAGTTCGACTACTCCGGCACGCAGGGTTGTAAGGCGCTGCGCGAGGAAGGGTATCGGGTGGTGCTGGTCAACTCGAATCCGGCCACGATCATGACCGACCCCGGCACCGCGGATCGCACCTACATCGAACCGATGAGTCTCGACAGCGTCGAGAAGATCATCGCCGCCGAGCGGCCCGACGTGATTCTGCCGACTCTCGGTGGCCAGACCGCGTTGAACATCACCGTGGCGCTGTCGGAAAGCGGCATTCTCGACCGCTACGGCGTCGGGTTGATCGGCGCGCAGCTCGAATCGATCAACAAGGCCGAAGATCGCGAGCAGTTCCGGATCGCGATGAAGAACATCGGCCTGAAGCTCCCGCGCTCGGGCTACGCGAAGTCGCTCGCGGATGCGCGCGAGATCGTCAAGGACACGAAGATCCCGGCGATCATCCGGCCGAGCTTCACGCTGGGCGGCACCGGAGGCAGCATCGCCTACCGCGACGAGGACTTCGACGGGCTGGTGAACTGGGCACTGAGCCAATCGCCGCGGCACGAGTGCCTGATCGAGCAGAGCGTGCTGGGCTGGAAGGAGTTCGAACTCGAAGTCATGCGCGACGCGGCCGACAACGTCGTGATCGTGTGTTCGATCGAGAACTTCGACGCGATGGGCGTCCACACCGGCGATTCGATCACGGTAGCGCCCGCGCAGACGCTCACCGACCGCGAATACCAGGTGATGCGCGACGCTGCGGTGGCGATCATTCGCGAGATCGGTGTCGATACCGGCGGCTCGAACATCCAGTTCGGGGTCGATCCGACGGACGGTACCCTCGTGGTGATCGAGATGAATCCGCGCGTGTCGCGCTCGTCCGCACTGGCCTCGAAGGCGACCGGATTCCCGATCGCGAAGATCGCCGCCAAGCTCGCGGTCGGCTACACGCTCGACGAGCTTCGCAACGACATCACGCGAGAGACCCCCGCGAGTTTCGAGCCGACGATCGACTACGTCGTGACCAAGATCCCGCGCTTCACGTTCGAGAAGTTCGCCGGTGTCGACAACCTGCTGACCACGCAGATGAAATCGGTCGGAGAGGTGATGGCAATCGGCCGCACGTTCAAGGAGAGTCTGCACAAGGCCGTCCGCTCGCTCGAGGTGGGCCACGCCGGTTTCGAGACGCCGAGCCTGCCGCCCGGGACCGACGCGCAATCCGCGCTCTGGGCCCAGGTCGATACCCCACGGCCCGGACGGTTGTGGGCGATGTGCGAGCTGCTCCGGCGCGGTGTCGACGTCGAGACGCTGTACCGACGCTCCTACGTCGACCCCTGGTTCCTGGACAACCTGCGCGAGATCATCGAGATCGAGGCCGACCTGCAGGCCGCGAAACCCGAACAACGCGTCGAGTGGCTCCGGATGGCCAAACAGGCGGGTTTTTCCGATCGCCGGCTCGGAGACCTGTGGCAGCTGGAAGAACACGAGGTGCGCGCGCTGCGCCAGCGGGAGGGCGTGCTGCCGGTGTACAAGCGGGTCGATCCCTGCGCGGCCGAGTTCCAGGCGCACACGCCGTATCTGTACTCGACCTACGAGCAGGAATGCGAGGCGCGACCGACCGATCGCCGCAAGGTGATGATCCTCGGCGGCGGGCCGAACCGGATCGGGCAGGGCATCGAATTCGACTACTGCTGCGTGCACGCCGCCTTTGCGCTGCAGGAAGCCGGGTTCGAGACGATCATGGTCAACTGCAACCCCGAAACGGTCTCGACCGACTACGACACC
>Ga0055479_10000173_pt1 | contig 11414 bp, 9 predicted proteins | sample Muzzi_PWC_D1_FD_57941 | JGI IMG/M metagenome (GOLD analysis project Ga0055479, IMG submission 57941) | Wetland microbial communities from San Francisco Bay, California, USA, that impact long-term carbon sequestration - Muzzi_PWC_D1 | ecosystem: Environmental > Aquatic > Marine > Wetlands ...
CGGCATCTACTGGGGATAAGGGAAGGGAAAATGGCTCGCCCGCTACGCATCGAATTCCCCGGCGCCCTCTACCACGTCACTTCCCGCGGCAACCACCGCCAGAACATCTTCGTCGACAACGAGGACCGGAATCGCTTCCTCGGCATCCTCGCCAACACCGTCCGCCGCCACAACTGGCTCTGTCACGCCTTCTGCCTGATGGACAACCACTATCATCTTCTCATCGAAACCCCCGACGGCAATCTCTCAAAGGGGATGCGGCAGGTGGGGGCAGTCTATACCCAGGCCTACAACCGCCGGCACGGCAAGAGCGGGCACCTCTTCCAGGGGCGTTACAAGGCGATCCTGGTCGAGAAGGAGAGCCACCTGCTGGAGGTGGTCCGCTACGTTCTCCTCAATCCGGTCAGGGCCGGCGCTGTGAAGGCCCCGGATAACTGGTCCTGGAGCAGCTACCAGGGCACCTGCGGGATAGAGGAGGCGCACCCCTGCCTCAGCGTCGACTGGGTGCTCGGCCGGTTCGGCCAGGAGAGGAGAGAGGCGATCCGACGTTTTCGTGCTTTCGCCGCTGACGGAATGATGGCCGGGAATCCTTTCGACAAGGTGAAGGGGCAAGTCGCGTTGGGCAGGGAGAGTTTTTTCGAAATGCTCCAACCTTTCCTCGACGGCAAATCGGAGATCGGCGAGATTCCCAGATATCAGCGTGCCGCCGGGCGACCGAGACTGGATGCACTGTTCGCCAACATGCAGGGCCGTTCCGCGCGCAACGGAAAAATCGTCGAGGCGGTGGAACAATGGGGCTACAGCCAGAAGGAGGTTGCCGACCGACTTGGCCTGCACTATTCGACGGTGTGCCGAATTGTAGGGAATGCAAGAATAAAGACTTGACCCTTTTGCCCCCTTTTGCCCCGCGTGACCCTTTTGCCCGCGCGCTCTTTACCAGGTAACCTCTCAGGGAAAACAAATTCCAGCCATCTTCACTTCCGCAATCATCTGGCCCCAAACCACATCCAAAGACCTCGGAAAACTTGTTTTTGATCCCCCAACGGGTTATTATCCCTCCCTGTTTTTAGGTTTCCCCAGATACAAAGATTCCCAGTCGTTTCGGAAAAGTGCCTTGTCTGTTATCGACCCGAAAAATCCCCTGGAACAAATCATCCGTGACCGGATTCAGGAAACCGGCGGAATCCCGTTCCGGGACTTCATGGAGCTGTGCCTGTATCATCCCGAGCACGGTTATTACATGAACCCGAGGGAACGGATCGGGAAGGAAGGGGATTTTTTCACGTCGAGCAGCGTGCATGCTCTTTTCGGAAATCTGATCGCCCGGCAGTTGCGGCAGATGGCGGAACTGCTCGGGGGCGGGAGCTTTACTATCGTTGAGCAGGGAAGCGGGAACGGGGAACTCGCGGCGGACATCCTCGACGCCCTGGCCGAGGAAGCGCCGGACCTTTACCGGTGGGTTCGCTACCGCCTGGTTGACATCAGCCCGGCCCAGCGGCGGCGGCAGGAAAAAACGCTGGAGCGGCACCGGGAACGGGTCGACTGGTGCGATCTGGAGGACGCGGCCGGGTTCAAGGGGTGTTTTTTGTCCAACGAACTGGTGGACGCTTTTCCGGTGCATCGGATTCGGGTGCACGAGGGGCGGCTCGAGGAGCTTTTCGTCGTCCTGAAGGACGGGGAACTGGCCGAGGAATTTCGGCAGCCCTCCGTCCATGCACTCCAGGCCCATTTCGACTGGTTGGGGATATCCTCGGCCGAGGGGAACCTGGCCGAAGTCAATTTGGCGGCGGTTCACTGGATGAAAAAGGTGGCGGGACTTCTCGAAAAAGGATTCGTCCTGACCATCGACTACGGCTATCCGGCCGTCGAACTCTTTTCTCCCCTGCGCCGGACCGGCACCCTGATGTGCTACCGCCAGCACACCACGGTTGAGAACCCCTACGAGGAACTCGGCGGGCAGGACATGACGGCGCATGTCGATTTCACCGCCCTGGAAAAGGCTGGCAGCGGGGCCGGACTCGACCGGCTGTTTTACGGCCCGCAATACCGCTTCCTGCTCGGTCTCGGGTTCGTGGAAGCCCTGCTCGACCTGCAGACCCGGGAAAATGATGAGAAGAAAGCCCGGGCTCTGCGGCTGACCCTGAAAAACCTGATTCTGCCCGACGGCGGCATGGGAGATACTTTCAAGGTTCTGGTTCAGGGAAAAGGGATGGGACGGCCCGACCTGCTGTGCGCCCGGCCCCTGGGGAGCCTGGCCTTTCCGTCGGAAAGAGCCTGATCCTCCTGCTTGCGACCCCCTGACGGGGGGATATACTTTAACCAGCAAAAAACAAAGGAGATTCAACATGAAGGAACAAGTGGAAGAAGTTCTCGCCTTGGTACGTCCGGCCCTTCAGGCCGACGGCGGCGATGTCGAACTGGTCGACGTAACCGATGACGGTGTGGTAAGGGTGAGACTCACCGGGGCCTGCGGATCCTGTCCGATGTCCACCATGACCCTGAAGATGGGGATCGAAAAAACCCTCAAGGATAAGATTCCGGGTGTCAAAGAAGTTGTGCAGGTCTGAACCTCAAGGATGGGAGAGGTGTCATGTTCAAGGTGAAAACGTTTGGCGAACCGCTCCGGCCCTTTAGGGCGCGAGTGGAACTGGCCGAGTTGGATGAGCGGGTCAACGAGTTCATCGCCTCAGGCATCAAAAGGGTTATTTCTGTGAGTGATACCGCCACCACAGACGACACCGGGGCAACCATCGGCCTGGTCCGAACGATCGTTTACGAAGAGTGAATGTCTTTTCCACTCGGCAGTTGTTCTTTCTCCGGGGGAAGCCAAGCAGCTTCCCCCGGGGTATTTCGGGAGCAGAAAGGAAAAGGGTCCTTTCCCTCTGAGGTGAGAAATCAAGGACCTGCCCCCGCCGTCAAAACCTTATCCCAGAATTGAACCGTCGATTTCCCATCCAATCGCCGGTCGACCTTTCCCCAATAACCGGATCGCAGCTCATACACGTCGGTTCCCCTGTTTCGCTTTTGGTTGGAGAGGGTTTTGTTTGAAACGATTTTGTCGCTGAGGTATTCTGGGCATGAATGAAAATCCGGCCAATCGTCCCTTTGGTCACCCAGCCATACGGCCCGCCGGTTTTGGCCGTATTTTTCAATCCGGGCCAAAAGTCTCAAGGAGCAGTTGAATATGCAAAACAGAATTGCCGGTATTTTGCTTCTGACTGTCTTTCTGTTCGTTCCTGCCGTCTTCGGTGCCGATACCTTGGACCAATTCGTGGGGACCTGGGGCAGCAAGGAGTCGAATGCGGTCTACCAGATCACCAAGGCGGGAAACAGCCTCCAGATTAGAGCCGTCGATATGACCGATGGAGAAGAATTTGTCATCGAGGACATTCAGGTCCTGGATGGGGAACTCTTTTTTACCTCGATCATGCCCTCGACCAAATGGACCGTCCATCACCATGTCCTCCCCCTGAATGGAAATGAACTCCAGATATTTCGTTCCGGCGACAGCACAAAAGGCGGTAAATTGATTCGACAAGAATAATTTTTCCTGACGGGTTCCTGATCCTCTTGCGGGATGGTGAACAAGGTCCGTTCGCGGAGCAGGCCTTTTTCGGCGGCAAAGAAGTGTGAGCCAGGCACGTCGCTCTTCCCCTTCGGGCACTTTTTAAACAGTCCGGGCAACCGATCGATGTTTGGAAGAGCCCATCGAAACCCCTTACGACCTTCCCAGTACGGAACGATTTGGCATTGCCGGCCCAAGCGACAGGTTGAGGAGTTGGGGCACTTCTCCCCAGCACGAAGAACCATGCGACCGATTCCCGCCATTTTATTGCTAATTGTTCTTCTCTGTGGCGGCTGCGCCAACCCCCAGGTTCGCACCGTGGAGGCAACCGGATACTGCGGCTGCGGAGAATGCTGCGGATGGGAGCGGGGGAGCTGGAAATATCTAAAACTCGATTTCTGGAATCGTTACGTGAGCGATGGTTCCAGCGCGGGCAGGCCTTACACGGGGAAAACGGCTTCCGGCACCGATCCTCGTGAACCTTATCCCGGACTCTTCTCTGTCGACAGCCTGGTTCATCCCTGGATGATCCCGGTCCGCATTCTGTTTTTCCCGTGGCTGCTGCTGCCTCAGGACGGAACGATCGCTGCGGACACAGGCTACTATCCCTTCGGCACACGGATCTACGTTCCCGGCTACGGCATGGGTGTGGTCGAGGATCGCGGCTCCGCCATCAAAGGCCCGAACCGGCTGGATCTTTTTTTCGAATCCCACGAAAAGGCCCTCGATTGGGGGCGTCGACAAGTCAAAGTGGAAATTTTTGATTAACCCCGGCTAAAGGGCCCTTGGACCGTTTAAAATTCTTCCGGAACCATTGTGTTAATATGAAAAAGGGTTTTCCCCCGGAAACGGGAACTTCTTTTTCTGGCAGATAAATGGCGGAGCGGTTCCCGATCCCGGAAAAGGTTTTTCATGCAGACCGAACAGATAAGCTGGACTTCCGAACAGGGCTGGTCACCGGCCAAGCGGGGGGGTCTTGCCGATACGGCTCATTTAGTACTGGTTTTCGGCGCCACCCCGGTCCTTCAGAAGCGAGAACTGTTACAGACCATTGCGACAAGATATCCCCATGCCCAGGTATTCGGCTGTTCCACTGCCGGAGAGATCTGCGAATCCCAGGTTTTCGATGATTCCCTCGTTGCCACCGCTGTTTCCTTTGACCATACGAAGGTTGTTTGTCGCAAAACCACCATCGGGCTCCGGGAGGAGAGTTTTTTGGTCGGCGAACGGTTGGCGCGTGCCCTTAATCCAAAGGATCTGTCCCATGTTCTCGTCCTTTCTGATGGGCTCCATGTCAATGGGAGTGAACTGGTCCGCGGACTGATCACGCATTTGCCGGATGGGGTGAGGGTGACCGGCGGTCTTTCCGGCGACGGCGCACGTTTCACCACGACACTGGTCGTGACTGATGGCAATGCCGAGGCGAATACAGTGGCGGTCCTCGGATTTTACGGGACGCGGTTGCAGGTCGGTTTCGGGTCCCTGGGAGGGTGGGACCCGTTTGGTCCGGAACGGCTCATCACCAAATCGGACAAAAACGTTCTTTTTGAACTCGATGGCCATTCGGCCCTGGAACTTTACAAAAAATATCTCGGTAAACATGCCGAGGGACTGCCGGCCACCGGCTTGCTTTTTCCTCTCTGTCTCCGCTTCGAGGATCGGCAACAGACCCTGGTGCGTACGATCCTGGCTGTCGACGAGGAGAACGAGAGCCTGACTTTTGCCGGTGACGTCCCGGAAGGGGCCTATGCCCGCCTGATGCGGGCCAATTTCGACCGCCTGGTTGATGGCGCCGTGACGGCTGCCAGATCAAGTTATCGTTCGATCGGCTCCTTCTCTCCTGACCTGGCGTTGCTCATCAGTTGTGTCGGCCGGAAAATGATTCTCAAACAAAGGGTCGAGGAAGAGGTCGAAGGGGTCAGGGAGGTTCTTGGCGAACAGACCTGCGTGACCGGGTTCTATTCCTACGGGGAGATCTCCCCCAGTATGGACGTCGGGGAATGCGACCTGCACAACCAGACTATGACCATCACCGTTTTCGCGGAAAATTGAACATTGCACAGCCTCCTCAAACGACAGCTCAGGCGATTTTTCGGATCGGCGGACTCGATCCCGGATGAATGGGGGGATTTTATCTCGGCTGTCGACGAGGCCTACCGTCAGTTTGACGATGATCGGGAAATGCTGGAGCGATCCATGGAACTCAGTTCCCAGGAGTTGCTGCAAGCCAATTCCGAAATCCGTGCGTTCTTCACCGCCATTCCGGACATTTTCATTCGTCTCGATGACCGGGATCGAATCACCTTTTTCAAAGCCGGCGACAAACGGGATATTCTGCGGCCCTTTTCGAGCTTTCTCGGCAAGCGAATCCAGGATACCCCGAACCGACAGGTGGGGGAAAAATTCCAGGAGGCCGTCGATCGCGTCAGAAAATCCAACGAAATGGTCACTCTGGAGTATCACCTTGTCATTGATCAGCTTCAGCGGCTTTATGAGGCGCGCCTGCTGCCTCTCCCCAAGGGCCAGATCATGGTGATCATCCGCAACATTACCGACGCAAAGAGGGCGGAAAGGGCTTTGCGGGAAATGGACCGGATTAAAAGTGAGTTCATCTCCACCGCCGCTCATGAACTTCGTACTCCTCTTAGTACCATCATCGGTTACCTGGATCTGCTCATTTCACCCGGTGAATTCGGAGGCTTTGGTGAAGATCAGAAACGTGAGTTTCTCATGGAAATTTACGAAAAGGGCGATGCCCTCACCAGGATAATCGACGATCTGCTCGATATCAGCCGTATCGAAAGTGGCAAGGGGATCACCCTCGACCTGGAAGAATGTGACCCTTATTCACTGATTACCAGGGTCGTGGAATCTTTTAAAGTCTTCGGCTCCGACCACCATTTTAAAGTTAACTTGAATCTCCCCAGCCAAATTAAGATCCTGATGGATCGCCAGCGGATCGTCCAGGTTTTCGAAAATCTGTTGAGCAATGCTGTTAAATATTCCCCTCACGGTGGGATTATCGAAATCCGGGGCGCCCCGACCGGGGCCGATTTCATGGTCAGTGTCATCGACCGGGGGATAGGAATGAACGAGGAGCAGAAAGCCCGTGTCTTTGATAAATTTTACCGGGCGGACTCATCCAACACGGCGGTGAGCGGACTGGGGATCGGCATGAGCATCGCCAAGCAGATCGTTGAAATGCATGGCGGAGCAATCTGGGTGGAAAGCGCGCCCGGTCGGGGAACCGTTGTTCACTTGACTTTGCCGCTGAACCGGCCGGCGGTGGCAAAAACAAGCTGAGAGTCTGACGGATTTAAGAATGAATCCACTGCTAGCAGAGGCAAATTGGCCCCTGCCGCTGCAATTTCAGGACACATGAGCTTTGCTATTCTCTTTCCAGTTTCGGGAAATCGTTCCTCAACGGCCTGTTTCCTTGTGACACCCCCTTGCATCCGACAGACACTCCCCGGAGGTGGACACTTTCCTTGCCGGGCTGAAATCGCGCGGGAGTTCCCGCCCGGACACATCTTCTCATGATCCCCACCCCGGCACTTCATCTTTAAGGTCAGTCCGTCATCTTGGAGGGACGTCTGTCTGGACGGACATCTCACTGGTAAAATTTCCCCCGCCCCTTAAGATAGCCGCTCGGGACATACCGGGCGCCGATTTCTTTGGAAAGAGAAGCCAATTCCCGGACCAGGGAAGGCAGTCCTTCGGCGTCGGCCCAGCGGCAGAGCCCCCCCCGAAAGGGCGGAAAGCCGGTGCCAAAGACCAGACCGGTATCAACGTCCGCCGGTTCAGCCACCACCTTTTCTTCCAGGCAACGGGCCGCTTCGTTGACCATGAGCAGCAGCAACCGCCGCCAGTCCCGCGGGTTGCTCTGCCTCTTCTCCGTCAGGCCCAAGAGGTTCTTCAACTCGGGATTGACTCCCTCATCCTTGCCATTCTGATATAGGTAAAAGCCTTTGCCGCCCTTCCTCCCGAGGAGGCCGCTGACCTCTGCCCGGCCAAGAATGGTGCTCTCCTCCAAATAAGAGAATGCTCCGCACAGGGTACGGCCGACTTCCATCGCGATGTCGATGCCGACTTCGTCGATGAGGCGGAAGGGACCCATCGGCAGTCCGAAATCAAGGGCCGGTTTTTCCAGGGAATGCCAAGCGACTCCCGATTCGGCCAGCAGGCAGGCTTCGTTGAGGTAAGCCACCAGAATCCGGTTGACCAGAAAGCCGGGGCGGTCTGCTGTGACGATCGGGATCTTGCCCAATTGCGATGTGGCATGAAAGAGGAAGGCGGCGGTTTGCTCCGAGGTCTTTTCCCCGCGCACCACCTCGACCAGCGGCATTTTGTGGACCGGGTTGAAAAAATGCAGGCCGCCGACCCGCTCAGGGCGCGAGCCGGCCTCCTGCAGTTCGCTGACCGACAAAGCCGAAGTATTGGTGGCGAAAATCGCCTCCGATCCCAGGTGTTCTTCCGCCTCCCGCAGAACCTCCTGTTTGACGTCCAGTTTTTCCAGGACCGCCTCCACAACCAGGTCGACCTGTTCAAAGTGGGCGAAATCGGTGGCGCCGGAAATCAGGTCGAGTTTTTTAGCCACAAAGTTAGGGTCTTTTCCCTTCTTGACGGCTTCTTTTTGCAACAGGTCCCGAATCCTTGCCCGACCCTTCTCCACCACCGATACTTCAAGGTCCTTAAGGATGACCGGAATGCCCCGGGCGGCAAAAAGGTGGGCGATCCCGGACCCCATCACTCCGGCCCCGAGGACTGCTGCCCGAGACACCTCCCGGGCTGCCGTTTTTTCGCCGAGCTCCTTTTTTGGCCGTTGGGAGAGATGAAAAACATGGATCAGGTTTTTGCATGTCGGCGTGACGACGATCTTGCCGATTTCCGACGCCTCGAGGTTCAATCCTTCTTCCAGGGATCGGCCGAAGCTTTTTTTTATTACTTCCAGGGCCATTAAAGGCGCAGGATAGTGTCCCTTGGTTCGTCGCCGGGTCGTATTTTTCGCCTGGTAGAAAACGAAGGCCCGGCCCAGAGGATTTTTTTCCAGCAGCCAGGCGCGAAGTTTCCCGCGGTTCGCCTTACGTTCAGCGAGCAGGGGGGCGGGATTGAGTGCCGCCTCGCGAACCAGGGCGCAGGCCCTTCCTTCCAGTTGGTCCAACGGGGCGACGCGGTCGGCAAAACCGATCTTCACCGCTTCTTCGCTGGACACGTTGCGGCCTGTCAGAATGATCCCCAGGGAACGTTCCAGGCCGATAAGGCGAGGCAACCGCTGTGTGCCGCCGAAGCCGGGGAAAAGCCCGAGCCTGACTTCAGGCAGGGCCAGGGTCGCTCCCGGAGCCACCAGACGGTAATGACAGGCGAGGGCGAATTCGGCGCCGCCGCCAAGGCAATGGCCGTGAATTGCGGCGATTACCGGGAAAGGGAGGTCGGCCCAAAGCCCGAGAATCCGTTGCCCTTCTTTGGCGAGTACTGTCCCCTGTCGGGGTTCGTAAACCCGCTGAATCTCATCAATGTCGGCTCCGGCGATGAAGCCTTTCGGTTTGGCGCTGAGGACCACCGCTCCCGTCATGTGCGACTGGGCCGTCAGCCGTTTTGCGACCTGTTCCAGTTCGGTCAGCAGCGACCGATTCAGGATATTGACTTTGTTGCCGGGATCATCCAGGGTGACGATGGCGATTCCGTCACGGATCTCGCAGTGGATCGCTGCGGCCATGATTAACCTCCTCGGTTTGGTTATTTTTAAGAATATCGGTTATTTGGAAACAGGCAAGGGAATGCGGGGTGGACCACGATCCGGTTGCCATCGAGGTGATTGTTGATTAGTATTGGTTCAGGTCTGAAGAAATTTTTTTGTCCCTATTAAGGATCTTCTGATTATGGATAAAAAATACAGTGAACCACCGGAAACTGAGGAACTCCTGGCCATGTACCGAGACATGGTGCGCATACGGGAATTCGAGGAGGCCTGCCCGAAGCTCTACAGTCAAGGGAAAATGGGTGGATTTCTTCATCTTTACAGCGGCCAGGAGGCGGTGGGGGTCGGTGTGGCCCACGCCATTCACGAACGGGACTACATGATTGCCGCTTATCGCGAACACGGGCTAATCCTGGCCAAAGGCACAGATCCCGACAATGTCATGGCGGAACTGTTCGGCAAAACCGCAGGAGTTTCGAAAGGCAAGGGAGGGTCGATGCATATGTTCGATGCCGAACGCCGTTTCATGGGTGGGTACGGCATCGTGGCCGGACATCTCCCCCTTGCGGTCGGTTTGGGATATGCCGTCAAATATCGGGAATCCGATGAAGTCGTGGTCTGCCTGTTCGGCGACGGCGCCACCAACCAGGGGGTTTTCCACGAGGCGATGAATATGGCGGCCCTTTACGACGTCCCGGTCGTTTTTATCTGCGAGAACAACCAATACGGAATCGGCACCAGCGTAGCCCGGGCCAGCTCGGTCGAGGAACTTTATAAAAAGAGCTGCGCTTACCAGACCCCCGGCCTCAAAGTGGACGGCATGAATGTTCTAAAAGTTTACGAGGAAACCCGGAAAGCCGTCCAGAGGGCTCGGGAGGGGGGTGGCCCCACCTATATTGAAGCGGTCACCTACCGCTTTCGCGGGCATTCGATCTCCGATCCCGGAACCTACCGCAGCGAACAGGAAAAGAAGATTTGGCAGGACCGGGACCCGATTCCCAACTTCGCCGAATGGTTGATCAAAGAAGGCCATGCCCCGCGGAAGCTGCTCGAAGAGATTGGCATGGAAGAGAAATCACGTATCGAACAAGCAGTGGAATTCGCCGATCAAAGCCCCGAGCCCGATTTGGAAGAGCTGTGGACGGATGTTTACGCCGATTATTAATTTGGCCGGTGAAAAGCAGGGGGCTGATGAAAAACGGCCGATCGCGGCGGTTCCCTCGTCCTCGCCGCCGCAACGTATCCCAACAGTACGCTTCACTCCTCGGGTTTCGGGAGTCTTGCGTTCGGACATTTTTGACCAGCCCGGGAAAAACGAAATTTTAAAAGTCCTGTCAGCGGACGAGTAAAATTACTTTATCCCAACTCCGGAGCGAACCTCCGGTTCGAATCGAGGAAAGCGACATGCCGGAAATCACCTGCCGGGAAGCCTTGAATCAGGCGATCCGAGAAGAAATGGAACGGGACGAGGCGGTTTTTATCCTTGGGGAAGACGTCGGCCTCTATGAGGGCTCCTTTAAGGTCACCCGCGGTCTCCTGGCCCGCTTCGGGTCCAAGCGGGTTCTCGATACTCCTATCGCGGAGGCGGGGATCGTCGGCATGGCCTGCGGGGCCGCCATGGCCGGGCTGCGACCGATCGCCGAGTTGATGACTGTCAATTTTGCCGTGGTGGCCATGGATCAGATCATGAACCACGTGGCGGTCGCCAGCTATATGTTCGGCGGGCAGACCAGGGTCCCCCTGGTGATCCGGGCGCCCGGCGGGGCCGGGCACCAGCTCGGGGCGCAACACTCCCACACCCTGGATCCTCTGTTCATGCATTGTCCGGGTTTGCGGGTCGTCATACCGTCGATTCCGGCCGATGCCAAGGGTCTTCTCAAGAGCGCCATCCGTTCCGACGATCCGGTCATGTTTCTCGAGCATGAGGGGTTATACGCAATCAAGGGAGAGGTCCCGGCCGGGGAGCATCTTTTGCCCCTGGGGGTCGCCGACATTAAACGAAGGGGGAGCGACGTGACCCTGATCGCGGTTTCCCGTATGGTTTACGTCTGTCTTGATGCGGCCGAGAAACTTGCCGAAGAAGGGATCGATGCGGAAGTGCTGGATCTGCGGGCCTTGAACCCTCTTGACCTGCCGGCCATTCTCGATTCG
>Ga0055479_10000174_pt1 | contig 11412 bp, 8 predicted proteins | sample Muzzi_PWC_D1_FD_57941 | JGI IMG/M metagenome (GOLD analysis project Ga0055479, IMG submission 57941) | Wetland microbial communities from San Francisco Bay, California, USA, that impact long-term carbon sequestration - Muzzi_PWC_D1 | ecosystem: Environmental > Aquatic > Marine > Wetlands ...
CCCTCGGCGAACCCCGCGACACCCCGCCAGGCTACTGCACTGAGATGGAGGACCCTTTTCGGGAAAGGGGTATTCGCTTCCCGGCAACGGCGAAGCCCGACGCCGAGCAGCGCTCGGTTGAAGAATGCTCGATAGCTTGCCTGCACAAGCCCGCTCTGACGACAAGACCCAAGGCTCTAGACTGATCGCCGTGGACACAAATCGAGCGGCTTATGAGCAGGATGCGGATACGTATTCGGACCGCTCGCTGATGCCGTCCGAGCGGAGAATTCTGTCACTCCTCAGCGATCGTTGGCCGGAAATCGACATGCTTGACGTGGGCATCGGGCCTGGCCGAACTACATATACCTTCGGCGCGGTAGCTAAGCGCTACGTAGGCATCGACTACTCGCCGCGCATGATCGAGCTGGCAAAGCAATTGCCAGTAGATGAGAAAGGGATTGATCTGGCCGTGGCAGACGCGCGGGATCTCTCCTCAATTCAGGGGCCGTTCGACTTCGTTCTGTTCAGCTACAACGGACTGGACTCAGTCGGACCCGAGGACCGCCTGACGATACTCAGAGAGGTGCGGGGTGTGCTCAAGCCCGATGGGACCTTTCTGTTCTCGACGCATTCGATGAACGCGCTTCCACTCACGCCGGAGCGGCCACGAGGTAACTATCGATCACGGTTGCGCATCGTCTACGCGTGGCTAACCTACGCTCGCCTTTTGGGGGACGCACGAAAAGTGAACAGGAAGCTGGATTTGGAGGCTGCGCGGAAGAAGGGCTGGACCGTCATCCGCGATGGGGCACATGACTTCAAGGCGCAGTACTACTATGTGGATCCGGCGTATCAGGTAAGGCAGCTGCGCGATATGGGCTTTGAGACGATTGCGGTGTACGACGCCCGTGGTAGGGAGGTACAGGCGAAAAGCGCCGGGCGCGACCCATGGCTTCACTACTACTGCCGGCCCGCCTGACTGCCAGTTAGTCATGGGTAGATCCAAGTGTCACGGCACGGTTTGTTGACCCTCCCCACGAAAGAGCTTTCGCCCGCCACCCCCGTTGGCGTCGCCCGACGCAGATTCGACCGGCAAACTGCCGCGCGACTCGCAGCAGCGGGCGGGCCGGCAGCGGTCACCCTGTACCTGGCGTTCAATGCGGGAGGATTCTTCGCCGGCGCGCCGGCGGTGGCGGCGACGGTGCTCGGGATCGCGCTGATGCTGAGGATCACGCTTGCAGAGGAGCCCTTCGCCGGGTTCGGGCCCTGGCTGGTCGCTGCCGCCGTGGCGCTCGGCCTGTTCGCGGCCTGGACCCTGGCTTCGGCGCTGTGGTCGGATGCGCCCGCGCAGGCGATGATCGAGTTCGACCGGGCGCTGCTCTATTGGCTGGCCTTGGTGCTGTTTGGCTCGCTCCCCTGGAGTCGCCGGACGTTGCTCTGGGCGATGCGCGCTCTCGCCGCGGCGGTGGTGCTTGTTGCCGTGGTCGGTCTGGCGACCCGCCTCGCCCCCGACGTTTGGTCCGCACCGGCAGCGCTGGAAAACGACCGCCTCAGCTATCCCCTCACCTACTGGAACGCCCTCGGGGTCCTCGCTGCGATCGGGATCGTCCTCTGTGTGAGCTGCGCGTCGCGGCGCGAGGAACCGCGACTCGCCAAGGTGCTGGGGTCGGCAGCGTTGCCGGTGCTCGCCGTGACCCTCTACTTCACGTTCTCGCGTGGCAGCATCGCCGCTGCTGTTGTGGGGCTGCTCGCCTTCGCGATCCTCGCGCGTCCTCGCGGCCTGGCGTCGGCGGCGCTGGCAACGGTCCCGCCGACGGTCGTCGCCATCGTCTTTTGCTATCAGGCCGATCTGCTCTCCTCGGCTAATTACGCGATCCCGGCCGGCGTCGACGAAGGCCATCGGATCGCTCTGATCCTCGTGGCATGCGCCGTGGCGGCGGGCTTGACGCGGCTGTTTCTGCTCAGCGCCGTCGACTCGCGGCTCGACCGCTTCTCGGTCTCCGCCCGCAGCAAGCGTTTGGCCGGGGTGAGCGCTGCGCTCGGCGTAGCGCTGGCGCTGCTCGTGGCGGTCGCCGCGTTTGACGCACCGGGCCGAATAGGTAACGAGTACAGCCGTTTCGTCAACGAAGGCGGCACCAACGACTCTGGCGATCTGCGCAGCCGTCTCACCAACCTGAGCAACAACCACCGGCTCGATCAGTACCGGGTCGCGATCGACGCATTGGCCGCACATCCCCTGACGGGCGAGGGTGCGGGAACCTATGCGCGGGTTTGGGCCAAGAACGGAACGGACACCAAGATCGAGGACGCGCATTCGCTCTATTTCGAGGCCCTTGCCGAGCTCGGCTTGTCTGGGCTGATCCTCCTCCTCGTGGCGTTGGCCTGCCTCTTCGGCGGTCTCGTGTGGAACCTTCGCGGGACCGATCGCGCGATATACGGAACGCTGATCGCCGCCGGCCTCGCCTGGGCCTTGCACGCCGGCGTCGATTGGGACTGGGAGATGCCGGTGACGGGCCTCTGGTTCTTCGCTCTCGGGGGGATGGCGATTCGGCGAAGGGCGGCCACGCGCCCGCTTCCCGTCCCCGGACGTCTCGGTCGCGCTGCGCTCGGCATCGGCTGTCTCGCATTGGTGGTTACGCCTGCGCTGATGGCCCTTTCGCAAAATCGGCTCAACAGCGCCGTGCAGGCGCTGGGGGACGGCGATTGCCGCGCCGCCGCGGCGGACGCCCTCTCCGCAACCCGCTTCGTCTCGGCTCGCCCCGAGCCGTACGAGGTGATTGGCTTCTGCGATTCACGCAGCGGCGAGAACCGATTGGCCGTTGCGATGCTCAGGACCGCGGTCGCCCGCGACCCCGGCGTGTGGGAGCCCTACTACGGCTTGGCGCTTGTGCGGGCAGCGGCGGGGAAGGACCCGCGTCCGGCCGCGAGGAAGGCGCTGGAGCTGGCCCCACATGAGCCGCTCGCACGGGATGCGGCCAGGCGCTTCCGCACCGCTGACCCCCGGAAATGGAGGAGGCGGGCGCTGAATGCCCGCCTCCCGATCTACTGACCTGCCTGACTGCGCCCTCAGGTGGTGGAGTCGCGACGCCGGCTGGTCTTCCGGAGCAGGATCGTCCCGAGCGACAGGAGGCCGACCCCGATGACGAGAAGCGGAATCGCCACGAACCCGGTGAAGGGCAGCGAGCCGCTGTCGCCGGTGGCTGCAACTTGTTCGGTGGCGGCCGGCAGGGTTTCCGGACCGCTGCCGTCGCCGCCGCCAAGCGACTTGCTCTGCGGTCCGCCGCCTTCTTCGTTGGCGGGGGAGGTTTCGCCGCCTTCTTCGTTGGCGGGGGAGACGTTCTGATACTGGCTCTGCGAGGCGCTGCCGCTGCCGGAGCTGCCGGTGATGGCCAGCGTCGCTCCGGTGGTACTGAGCATCAACCCGGCGGCAACGATCAGCATGAGCGCAAGTCGCGATTTCATCAATATTCCCTTCTGGCGTGCGTAGAAGCCCGGTCGCGGGCGCTCAGCCTGCCGCATCGCCTGTAGCTTGATGCAGTCGAGCTCGAGCGGCGTAGCGGTTGCGCGCTCCCGGCGGAGCCGGGCAATCACGCGCTCGAGCTTGGCAGGAGTGCGATCGCGATTCGAATGGTGCATTTGTCCCTTATACGAGCCAGATTGCCGATTCCTGACTGAGATGCGTGACGACCAATTCGAGCGCCTCTTCGAGGACCATGCCCAGGGGCTGCTGGGCTTCCTCGTCTACCGCAGCGGCGACCGGGCGCTGGCGGAGGACGTCCTAGCCGACGCCTTCGAGCGGGCGCTTCGCTCCCGTCGCCGCTTCGATCCTCGCCGGGGCAGCGCCAAGACGTGGATCTACTCGATCGCGCTCAACCGGCTGCGCGATCAGATGCGGCGCAGGGACGCGGAGCGCCGGGCCGTCGAGAGCGTCGCCGCCGGGGCTGTGACGGAGGCGCCCGGGCTGGACCGGATCGAGGCTCGCAGCGACCTGGGCCAGGCGCTGGCTCAGTTGAGCGCCGAGGAGCGCGAGGCGGTTGCCCTCCGCTACGGCGGCGACCTCACCGTGCGGGAGGTCGCGAGGGTCACCGGCGTGAAGTTGAGCACCGCCGAGGGGCGCGTGTACCGGGGCCTGGAGAAGCTGCGGGATCTTCTCGAGGGCTGAGTGGGGGCACAGCGTTGCCGGGGCGCCGCCGCACGAGCGTTTCGTGTCGCCAGGGCTGAGCTAGCCTATAGCTGTGCAGATGGCCGAGCCGACGTCAACGAAGCCCGATGTGACCATCGTTGCAAAGGACGTCGGACCGGTTGGCGGGATGGAGCGACAACTCACTGAGTTGATCTTGGGACTTATCAGCACCGATCATCGGGTGACGGTCGTCTCGTCGACCTGCTCGCTGCCCGCGCACCCACTCCTACGCTGGATCCGTGTGCCAGGGCCCTCCCGCCCGTTCACGATTGCCTATCCCTGGTTCATCTTGCTTGCGTCGCTGCTGGTCTGGTTTCGCGGCCGGGGAGTGGTGCATAGCACGGGGGCGATGATCCTCAACCGCGCATCCGTTTGCACCGTTCATTATTGCCACTACGCAGCGTCTCGCATTCAGGGATTCTCACGGGTATCGCGGCCTGGGCTCGCGTACATGGTCAATGCGCGGATTGCCAATCGCTTGAGCCTGTGGGGGGAGCGCTGGTGCTACCGCCCTAGCCGGGTGGGTATCTTGGTGGGCGTGTCGCAGGGAGTCGCTCGGGAGCTCAAGGGTCACTTCCCTGAGATGCGGGAGCGAATCGTGGTGATACCCAACGGTGTCGACACAGCCGCGTTTTCACCCGACCCCGCCTCGAGCAGGCCGGACGGTGCAGAGGGCCTCGAGGCGCTGTTCGTCGGGAGCGAGTGGGAGAGGAAGGGCCTCCGGATGGCGATCGAAGCTCTCAAAGACAGCGCCGGAGTGCAGCTCACCGTTGTGGGGACCGGCGACAGTGAAACCTATCGCGAGCTCGCCGACAGGCTTGGCGTAGGCGAGCGCGTCGAATTCGTCGGCGGCACCGAAGATGTCGCCGCCTGGTACCGCCGCGCCGATGTCTTCGTCCTACCGACTGCCTATGAGACGTTCTCCTTGGTTTCCTACGAGGCTGCCGCATCGGGCCTGCCCCTTCTGGTGACCCGTGTGAACGGTGTCGAGGATCTGCTGCGGGACGGCTCCAACGGCTGGTTCATCCAACGCGACGCTGCATCGGTCTCTGGGTATCTGCGCAGACTCCAGTCGGACTCTCAGCTCAGGGCCGCGATGGGCCGGCAGGCACGCGAGGACAGCCTGCGCTTCTCATGGTCGCGGGTGGTCGGCGACTACATCAAGCTCTATGCCCGATCTGCAGAGCGAGGGTTCGCCTAGTCGCCCTGCTGTGCCCGGTCGCCCCAGGCTGGGCTTGGACGATCGTCACGGCCTTGATCGGCGATCCACGTCGCTTCGCCACCCGAGCCAGTCGCGCCGCGCGGCGATTCAGTCGCAGCACCACCGTCAATCTGCCGGGCCCCGCTCTGGTCACGGCGCCGTGCGGATTGGTCTGCATCTGGAAGCTGCGGCCGGCGACTTTCACGGAGCCCCACGCCTTCAAGCGGCACGTGAGTCGACAGTGAGCGACGAGTCGGAGTCGCTGCCTCCGCAGCAGGGAGGCGCCGCCATAGAGGCGCAAGCGCGGTGCTGTATCAGCTTCAACCGGTGCGTGGGAGCGAGGAGTCGCGCCGCCTGCCCGTCCGTGGGCGGGTGGACCGCCTTTCTGCCCGCCGCCGTGCCCTCCGTTCCCGTTCCCGTTTTCGCCTTCGTCGACCGGCTCTTCGGCTTCGCCTTCGTCGACCGGCTCTTCGCCTTCGCCTTCGCCGACCGGCTCTTCGGCTTCGCCTTCGCCTTCGCCGACCGGCTCTTCGGCTTCGCCTTCGCCGACCGGCTCTTCGCCTTCGCCTTCGCCTTCGCCGACCGGCTCTTCGCCTTCGCCTTCGCCTTCGCCGACCGGCCCTTCTACGTCTTCGATTGCCAGCAACCGCGGCGAATCGGTAATTCCCATTTCAACGACCACCTCGTCGCTGGTTCTCGAAACGACTTCGACCGGAACGGCCTCTCCGGTGAGGGGATCGGTGGCGCTCAGCTCTGAGCTCAGGCCATGCACTCCCCCGATCGTCATGCGGTACGTCTCCGGAAGCAGGTCGAAACGGTCAGGGTCGGAACTGGACGCCTCGGGTCTCTGCACCTTGGCTACGTTGCGGGTCATCACGTAGACCGGGACGACAAAACGGTTTGGATTAACCTGGAAGGGGAGGAACGCGAAGACATCTCGATCGTATAGCGGTGGGTTTATCGCAGTGCCATCGCCGTCGAACTGGATCTTGCTTTCATAGTCGGTCAGGTTCCTCAGGGTCAGGCTCCGGGGCGATGCGATCGGCTGCGCCCCCTGCATCGAGGCCGCAAGACGGCGCACCGCATCGGTGGTTTGCCCTCCCAAGCCAACCCCGGGATAGGTGGTTGGGGAGGCACTCAAGGCATCGAAGAATTTCCGGTCGATGAGCGAGAGGTCTCCTGCGTCGGCCGCGTAGAAGTCGATGGCGGTCACGCCCTTGTTGACGTAGGCGGCCAGATACCGAAGGGTGTCCTTGGCTTTGATGTGCTCAGCGTCGGACTGGCTCATTCCAGAGGTTGGACCGCTGGTGGGATCCAGGTTCACCTCGGTGATCCAAACCGAGGGCGGATCGCCGCCGGCAGGATGGGAGAAGCGCCCATGTTCGGTGTCGTAGATAAACGAGGGGTGCGGGGATAGGTCGCGCGCCAGGGTCTCCGTCTGGATACCCGAGAGAAAGTACTCTGGAAAAAATGAGTCGTAAGTCGGCGCGAAGTCCTCGTGCCACTGGCCGCCTCCGTCCTTCCAGCCCGCAGCTGGTTCGCCAAGGCCGTTCAGGGGCCGGTTGCCATTGCTCTCGGCGCCCTCCGGGAAGTGGATCCAATTCTTGTACGGATGCTTGTCGATGGCTGTTAGCCCAACGGGGCTGGTCGAGCCGCTGTCCCAGGGTCGCTCGCTGGCGAAGCCGTTGCCGATACCGACTTCAGATAGGCCGTTTCCCGGGTCTCGGACGTACTGGACGGTACGGGTCAGGATTGCGATTTCATTGGAGCCGTCCTGCCCGTCCAGTGGCGGAGAGTAGTAGTTGTTGATGTCGAGGAAGTCTGAGCCAAATCCGAGCTCGTTCCATACCTCGATGTCGAATTCGTCGGAGCCCAGGATCGACTTGGCTTCTTGGGTGACGACGGCGACGTAGTCGAGCCAACCCCGCATCGTCTCCTCGAAGGCCGGATTGGGGCTGCCGTCTTCGAGCGTTTCGGCGCGGAAGGGTTCGTACCGGAGGGTGACGACGCCCGTCGAGCCTGCCGGGAGCGATCTCTCGAGGGGCTGCGAGAGCTGCACAGTCCCGTCCGCTTCGACGGACTTGAAAACGTAGTAGGCGGCAACTCCGTCGGCGGCTATGCCGGTTTGGCCGACGACGACCTCGCCGATGTCTTGTGGCGCGATGTGAATCTGACGCGTCGAAGCGCTGGCCGGGCTGGTCAGCGTGACCGAGCCGTACCTGACCGGGCACGGCTCGCCGTGGTTTGCGTTGAGCAGAATGAGGGGCCTGATCCCGTTGTCTCGCAAGGCGGTGAGCGTGGTTTCGAGACTCTGCTGCTTTGCCGCGGTCAGCCTGGTTGGGTCGTCGTAGTCCACGCTGTTCCAGCCGATCTCGATCCTTGCCCGCTTGAATCCGCTGTCGGCGAGGAGCCTCGCCGTCGAGGGGGCCCATTGAGGCGGTACGTTGAAGTTGATCCCGATCGCATCGAGGAGCGTGCGCGCCGGCGTCGTGTCCATATAGGACCGCCAGGGCTGCTTCCAGTGAGAGCGATAGCCCCAGTCCATTTCTTGGTCCTTGGTGGTGTAGTTCGCGACCGTCACCGCGGATTGAGCCCAGCTTGGCGCCGCTCCGCAGGCGAGGGTCAGCGCGGCAAGCGCCACGGCCCCGGCCAGAGACCTGCGAAGGTGAGCTGCGTGCGCGAGCATCGGACTCCCCATCGGGTCGTCCCCCTGGCGGCATTCGAGGGGCGTGAATGCCTGGACAAACGGACGATGTGAATTGCAAGCGCCGTACCAGCGCTATTCCGGCCCGATGGGCCGGGGGTCGGCACCTGAGTATCCGGCGCTAGGTCCGCGTAGGGGCCGGGGCGGCGGGGTCCTTGCCCCCGATGTCCGGTGGCCGCCCGTACCCGTATCCCTCGTAGGAGCGGCCGGTGTGCTCGGCGAAGTTCGCGATTACCCCCAGCGTCGGCGCCGCCGACCTCTCCAGCAGCTCCGCCAGGTCTGCCGCCGAGCGCCGTGTGCTGATGCCGAGGCCACTGACGGCGAGGACCCCGTTCACGGCTGATAACAGGGGGATCGCGTCGGAGACTATGAGGACCGGCGGCGTGTCGATCACGACGAAGTCGTACTGCTGCCCGGCTAGCCCGATCACGTCTTTCATGCGCTGAGACTCGACCAGCTCCGTTGGATTGGGAGGTATCGCACCGGCGGGGAGGACATCCAGGGTGGCGTCGCCGATCGCGTCCGCCATGTCCCCTGCCCTCACACCGGTGACCGCTTCGGCGAATGTCTCGCCGTTTCCGTCTGAAAGCACCTGACTCAACCCTCCGCTTGCGGGCAGGCCGAGCATCTTTGAGAGACCCGGGTTGCGGAGGTCGGCCTCGATCAAGAGCACGCGCTCGCCGCTGGTCACCGCTGCGAGGGCCAAGCCGAACGCGACCAGCGTCTTGCCCTCACCGGGTTCCCCCGAAGTGACGAGAATGGACTTGATCTCTCGTTTGACGTTGAAGTAGCGGAGGCTCGCCCGCAGCATCCGGAAGACCTCGGTCTCAGCCGGGGAAAGAGGTTGCTGGCCGAGGTGCTTGTCGTCGAAGGATCTGAGCTTCGGCACCGCCACGAGCCGCGGCAACCCGGTCGCCTCGGCGAGGTCGTCCTCGCGCTTGAGGCGGCGGTCCAGCTGCTCGAGGAGAAGGGCCAGGCTCAGGCCGAGCGCCAAACCGATCAGGGCGCCGAAGACGATGTTGCGGACCGGCTTCGGAGACACCGGCGTGGACGACGGGGAGGCGCGCTCGACGATCTTGATCCTGTTCGCCTCGTTCTTCCCCCGATTGGGGGCTGCGCGGAACGCCGCGAAGGTCCTCGCGAAGGCGTTCGCGATCAGCGCGGCCCGCTCTGGCGAGCTGCTCGTCGCCACGACCTGAATGATGTTCGATTCCCCCTGGTGCTCGGTCCGCACCGCGGCGTCCACTTCTTCCTCGTCGATTCCCGGAAGCCTCTTGGCCGTTCGCCTGGCGACTACGGGAAGTGACATCAGCTGCTGGTTCGTTTCGACTTCTCTTTCGGGTTCGTCGATGGCACGCACCAGCACCGCGCTCGTTGCCTCGTAGCGCTTTTCCTCCCGCAGCGTGAGCGCCAACGCAGCGAGCGTCGCCGCGACGAAGCAGAGCGCCACAACCCAGATCCGGTGCCTGATCGCGTGTGCGATCAGCGACAGGTCAGACTCGTCGGTTTGACGTGAGAATGGCAAGGCGGCAACCTGGGAGAGGGGCTATCCGACTCCTTGAGGGCCGAGGACTCTAGCAACCGGGTCAGTCTACTCGGGGGTCCGGCGGACGCCCTTTCGAGTGCCCGGCTCGCCCCTCGGCTCATTCGCGTGCGCCACCCCAGCCAGATACCAGAAGATGACGCCGGTGATCCCGTAGAGCATGTCGTTGGCTGCGTGAGCGACGAGCAGTGCGACCAGCGAGGCGAGCACGGCCGCGATCGCACCACGGGGAACCCGGCTGCCTGGCGTGCGTAGCGCCCGGGTTGCGGCGAAAACGCTTCTTCCCATAGCCGTCACGATCAGCAGGAAACCCACCAAGCCGACCTGGTAGAGAATTGCCAGGTATCCGTTGTCGATGGTTTCGATGAAGTCGTTGCTTTCGCTGTCCCCCAGGCGCACCGCAAGCCCCGCCTTGCCGACCCCCGCCCCCACCGGCTGCCCGATCGCGGTCGGCAGCAGTTCACGACTGGATCGGAGTCGGTCCTGGGCGGAGACGTCCTCGTTCAGTTCGCCCAGCGACGTCACCCGCTGCGTGAACGCCTTCGTCGTCGAATTGCTCCCGCCCACGACGGTCAGCGCGACCAGGCAGACCGCGATGACGCCGACCACTTTCCCGGCGGTGCGGCCCCGGGACGCGGCGACGAACACGATCAGCCCGAGCGTCAGCGCCAGCCACGCGCTGCGCACGAAGGTCAGGGCCAGCGCCAGGACCAAGATCGCGGTGGTCGGCACGATGGCGCTCGCAGGGCGGCGGGCGCCGAGACCCAGGAGGATCCCGATCGCGAGAACCAAGCTGAAGGTGCCGGGAGAGTTGAGGGTGGAGAAGACTCGGATGTGGTCTGACTCTGGGGCCCCGATGCTTCCCAGGTTGACCGTGTCGAGCCAGCTGGAGTCCCAGGCGGGGAGCGGGAAGAAGTACTGGAGGATCCCGTAGACGGCGAGCGGGGGCAGGGCGACGACTAGCACCCGGACCAGCGTCAGGCCGCCTTCGCGCCCATCGCCCCAGCCTAGGACGAATGCCGACAGGCCCGCAAGGTAGGCGACCATCGCGAAGCCGAATGCCTGGGGGTCGCCGAACAAACCCATCGGCGCTCCGATCAGGAAGCCCGCGGCTGCCACCTGCACCGTGATGCGGGCGGATCGCGTCATCGTCGAGCGGCGCAATTCGATCACCGCCAGCACTCCGGTGGCGACAAATGGGAGCAGCGCCAGCGGATCGGCCCCGGGCGTCCCTTCCGCCAGGGCCAAGACGCGCCGCAGGCCAGGGGCAAGCAGCCAGATCGTCCAGAGCCCGACCAGGCCCGCCCGCCTGGACTGACCGTGGATCGCCAAGAGCATGACGAGCAGCGCGAGTGAAGTCGCCGCCTGCATCGAGCGGACGGCAAGCGCGCCGCTGATCACTGCGACCGCGGCTATCGCTGCGGCGGTCGCCGCATCGCTCGTCCCGGGCAGGCCCGTGGACAACTGGCCGCCACCGCTCCCCGGCAAGCCCCTAGGCAGGCGCATCGCGCTTCGCGGCCGAAACTCTGAGCATGGCAAGTCGCGACTATAGCCTTGGGTTCAGCGCTCCCGGAAGGATCGTCGGCTCACGGAGCCGGATAGCATCTGCGTTGACCAGATCCAGCAAGGAGACTTCCCCGACGATGAGTGAGCAGACCTACGAGCTGACAACCGACCAGGCCGAGCGCGAGGCGTCCGGCGCGCACGCCTATGGCCGCTACCTCGAGGAGTTCGAGCTCGGCGCCGTCTACAAGCACTGGCCGGCGAAGACCGTGACCGAGGCCGACGACCACCTCTTC
>Ga0055479_10000176_pt1 | contig 11403 bp, 8 predicted proteins | sample Muzzi_PWC_D1_FD_57941 | JGI IMG/M metagenome (GOLD analysis project Ga0055479, IMG submission 57941) | Wetland microbial communities from San Francisco Bay, California, USA, that impact long-term carbon sequestration - Muzzi_PWC_D1 | ecosystem: Environmental > Aquatic > Marine > Wetlands ...
CGCCTGCCAGAAAATAGCCCAGAAATATCCTGAGGGGATCGTTACCCTCAAAGGAGATTACTTCTGGAACCACGAGGACGAGATTCGCAATATTATCCGGAATGAGGAGGAAAAGGCCCGGCAAAAAAATCCCCTGGAACGGATCATGCGCATGGACCAGGAGGATGACTGTCTAATCGTGGAGACGACAGAGGAAAAACTGGCCGAACACCTCGGCCGGGCGCTCCACAAGGCCCACCAGGGGAATCTCAAGGTTTCCTGGACGTCAGACCATGCCATCTGCCGCGTGACTTGGGAAAGGTCGGCGTGACCTGAATGCCTGAAGCGGGAGGGTACCGCCTGCTGGAGCACACCGCCGACATCGGCCTGGAAATCTGGGGACGATCGCTCAACATCTTTTTCGAGCAGGCGGGCGAGGGATTGCGCGATATTCTCTTCGGTCCCGTTTCCGGCACGCCCGAGATATGTCGGCGGATCGAGGTCAGCGGCCAGGATTCCGGCCAGTTGCTGGTCAACTGGTTGAATGAATTTCTCTTCCTCTGGGAAACGGAAAATTTGATTCCCGTGGAAATAAATGTCATCGAGGCGTCCCCTGACCACATGGTGGCATGGGTTGGGGGGATTTTTTTCGACCCGGCACGGCACGGCATTGAGCGGGAAATCAAAGCGGCAACCTACCACCAGCTCCAGGTTAAGGAAGAGAATGGTGAGTGGCGGGGCCGCATTTTTCTTGATCTATAGATTTTCGAAGAGGCAGCATCCAATGGCCCGGGTGAAAAATGAACCTGAAGGTTGAACAGATCGATGCCTGCCGCTGGCGCATCCCCCGGCAGGGAGTCATGCGTACTGAAGGGCTGGTCTTTGCCAACCGCCGCATGATGGAGGAGCTGCGCAAAGAGCAGGCTCTGGAGCAGGTGGCCAACGTCGCGACGCTGCCCGGTATCGTCGGTCCGTCCATCGCCATGCCGGACATTCACTGGGGGTACGGTTTTCCCATCGGCGGCGTGGCCGCTTTCGATCCCGATGAAGGGATCGTCTCGCCCGGAGGAGTGGGCTACGACATCAACTGCGGCGTCCGGCTGCTGCGCTCGGCCCTCTCCGCAGGAGACGCGGTCCCGCGGCTCAAGGAACTGGCCGACGCTCTTTTTCGCAACATTCCTTCCGGAGTCGGCTCCCATCGCCGCGACCTGAAGCTGTCGATCCAGGAGGAACGCAAGGTCCTGCGCAAAGGGGCCAGTTGGGCAGTAGAACAGGGCTTTGGATCGGCCGAGGATCTGAATCATATCGAAGAAGGCGGGACCATCGCTGAGGCCGATCCGGAACTTGTTTCCGACCGGGCTCTGGAGCGGGGCCGAGCCCAATTGGGGACCCTCGGCTCGGGCAACCATTTCATTGAAATCCAGCAGGTCGAGGAAATTATGGACACCCGCGCCGCCGACTGTCTCGGTCTCTTCGCGGGGCAGCTCACGGTCTCCATCCACACCGGCAGCCGAGGGTTCGGCTACCAGGTCTGCGACGACTACCTGCGCACAATGCTGCGGGCCGCACAGAAGTACGGCATCTCCCTTCCCGACCGGCAGCTCTGCTGCGCCCCCCTGACCAGTCCCGAAGCATCTCAATACCTCGCCGCCATGGCCTGTGCTGCCAATTTCGCGTTCGCCAACCGTCAATTGATCACTGCCTGGGTACGGGAATCGTTTCAACAGGTTCTGGCTCTGGGACCCGCGGATTTGAGGCTATCGGTTATCTACGACGTCTGCCACAACATCGCCAAATGGGAGACCCACCAAGTCCAGGGCCGCCCCCGCCGTCTCTGCGTCCACCGCAAAGGGGCGACCCGCGCGTTCCCGCCCGGCCACCCCGAAACTCCCGAACTCTACCGCCAGGTGGGACAGCCGGTCCTGATTCCCGGCGACATGGGCCGCTATTCCTATGTCCTGGTCGGCACCGCAACCGCCTTTGCCGAAACCTTCGGCTCCACCTGCCATGGCGCCGGGCGGGTCCTGTCCCGCCATGCGGCCAAGAATCAGGCTCGGGGCCGTGACATAGTGGCCGAGCTGGCGAAGAAAGGGATTCTGATTCGCGCCGCCGGACGGGCCACGGTGGCCGAAGAGATCCCCGAGGCATACAAGGATGTTCGGGACGTGGTCGGAGTCGTGGAGCAGGCCGGAATCGGCAAAATCGTGGCGCGCCTGAAGCCGTTGGCGGTCATCAAAGGATGAAAAGGTCCATTAGGAGGAGGCAATGAAGGTTTTCTTGGCCGGCGGAACCGGGTTCGTGGGTGGCGAAATCCTTTCCCAATTGACCGATGCCGGTCACACCTGCCGCTGTCTGGTCCGACGCGGCTCCGAGTCCAAGGTCCCCACTATCGGGAGCCTGGAAGTTCATGCGGGAGACGCGACAGCACCCCCGACCCTGGAAAATGCCCTATCGGGCTGCGATGCCGTCATCAACCTGATCGGCGTCATCCGGGAATTTCCCCGCCGTGGCGTCACTTTCCGGCGGCTTCATTATGAGGCGACCCTCAACCTGGTCGAAGTCGCCCAAAAACAGGGCGTAAAACGTTTCATCCAGATGAGCGCCAACGGTACCCGCGAAAATGCATCGACTCCCTATCACCAAACCAAATGGCAGGCCGAGCAGGTGATCAGAACTTCGGGCCTGGATTGGACCGTTTTTCGCCCCTCGATGATCTTCGGCGCCGGTGATCAGTTCGTCAACATGCTCGCCGACATGATGCGCAGAATGCCGATCATGCCGGTGGTCGGTGACGGCCGCTACCGGATGTCCCCGGTGGCAGTGGAAGATGTGGCTGCCGGCATCGTCAGCGCCCTGACGATGCCCGACACCATCGGCCGGACATACCATTGCTGCGGCCCGGACAGTTTAAGCTATGACGAAATTCTGGATCGGATCGGCCACGCCCTGGGCAGGGGACGGGTCCGCAAGCTGCATCACCCGGTTTTTCTGCTCAAACCGGTGGTTTCCCTCCTCGAATCGTTCCCCCAATTCCCCTTGACCAACACTCAGATGACCATGCTCCTTGAAGGGAACGTCTGCGATCCGGAACAATGGGCGTCAACTTTCGATCTTGATCCCGTCTCTTTTGACAAAGGAATCAAACGTTACATCCATTCCTGAGAATCTTTCCGGCTCCCCTTCGCAAAACACCTGCGCTTTCGACCAGGACCCGCTATGGCCCGCCGAAAAGCGATCGCCCTTTGCCTATCCCCGGCACTCCCAAAAAAGCAATTTCTCCATAAATATATTGATTGAAGCAGTTCCTGGCTCAGACAATCGGTTGACACGTACCGGCGCGAGCGGCATCATGAATTCCGGTCAACATCGGGTACGGGAGTCAACAGATGCGTCTCACCTTAAAAATTTCCCTGGTTTTCCTGCTGGGAATCACCCTGCTGCTGCTGTTTCACAGCTACCAGTCCCTGGAGCGGGAAACCGAGGTGCTCAAGTCCAGTCTGAGTCGAGAGGGACGACAGATAGGCCAAGTCTTGCGGGCGATGATGGTCGATGTCTGGCAGCGCCAGGGAGAAAAGTCCGCCCTGGTCTTTTTGCTGAAAGCCGGAAACCTGGCCGGCGACCAGCAAGTTCGCTGGGTTTGGCTGGATGGTTCGCTCGGGGGAAACTTCGAACCGCGGGTGGACAAAAAACAGTTGGACGCGGTCCAGCGGGGAGAAATCATAACTGTTTTGGCCGAAACCAGCGAAGGTCATGACTTTCTCTTTACCTATGTGCCGCTTCGCGTTCCCGGAGATCGAATCGGCGCCATCGAAGTCGGTGAATCGCTGGCCGGGCTGCACGGTTTTGTTCGCGAAAGCATGAATCGCTCGGCCATGTTGCTGGGCGCGATTGTCATCTCCAGCCTGTTGCTGATCGCTGTATTCGGCAGCTTCTGGGTCAGTCGGCCGGTCAAGCGCCTGGCCGAACAGGCTGAAAGAATAGCCGCCGGAGATTTTTCAAACACTCTCAAATTGCGGGGGCGGGACGAGATCGCGCTCCTGGCAGCCGCCCTCGATCGGATGCGGGGGCAACTCGCCAGCGCCCGCAGGTCAGACCAAAAACGGCTGGAAGCACTGGAGAAACTCCGACACACGGAACGTTTGGCCACCATCGGCCGCCTTTCGGCCGGCATGGCCCACGAACTGGGGACTCCGTTAAACGTCATCTCCGGCCGGGCAAAACTGATCGCCGCCCGAGAATTGCCCCCGGAAGAATCCGTCCGATCAGCGCGGATCATCGGCGAACAGGCTGAGCGAATGACCGTAATTATGCGCCAGCTCCTTGATTTTGCCCGCCGCGGCAGTCCCAAGCCGGCCACTGTCAACCTGGAAGACCTGGCGGCCAAGGTTTTGGAAATGCTGCACCCGGTGGCAGAGAAGCAGGGGGTTTCCCTTTCCCTGGCGTCACCGGCCGGTCCCCTTGAAGTTCTGGCCGACAGTGCCCAATTACAGCAGGTCTTGCTGAACCTGGTCATGAACGGGATACAGGCCCTGACCGAGACTGGAACGGTTGGCATTGAGATCTATACACGGGAGCAATCGGCCCCACCCGACCACGTCGTGCCGGGAACCGGACCGTGGGCAGTCATGGAAGTGCGGGATACCGGGGCCGGCATCCCACCCGAAAACCTGCCCCATCTGTTCGATCCATTTTTCACGACCAAGGAGATCGGCCAGGGAACCGGGCTTGGTCTGTCCATCGCTTATGGAATCGTTCAGGAGCACGGTGGCTGGATCGACGTGGACAGCTCTCCCGGCGAGGGCAGTCGTTTTCGGGTCTGGCTTCCCCTCCCCCAACCGCAGATGGAGGCCATAGATGCCTGAAACCGTGACCGGACGGATCCTGGTGGTCGACGATGACCGCGGCATGCGCGAACTTATCGAGGAAGACCTGGCTCGCCACGGTCACACGGTTTTGACCGCGGGCGGAGGGACTCAGGCGCTGGAGCTGTTGCGCCATGAAGATGTCGATGCCGTTCTCACCGACCTCAATATGCCGGGGGTCGGGGGTATCGAACTCTGTTCCGTGCTGCAGGCCGAGCGGCCGGAGTTGCCGGTCGTCATCATCACGGCTTTCGGCAGCCTGGAGACTGCCATCTCGGCCCTGCGTGCGGGGGCCTATGACTTCGTCACCAAGCCGATCGACCTCGACCTTCTGGCCCATACCATGAACCGGGCTGTTCAGCATTTCCAGCTGGGACAGACCCTGGGGCGCTTGCAGGACGAGGTGCGCCGCACCCGCGGACGTGAAACCCTTCTTGGCGAAAGCCGGGCCATCCGCGAAGTTCAGGACCTGATTGCCAGAATCGCCCCTCTCGACAGTTCCGTACTGATCACCGGTGAAAGCGGCACCGGCAAGGAATTGGTCGCGCGGGCGCTTCATGAACAGAGCCCGCGCCGGGACAACTCTTTCATTGCCGTCAACTGCGCCGCCCTGCCGGAAACCCTTTTGGAAAGTGAACTTTTCGGCCATGAACGGGGCGCTTTTACCGACGCCCGAACCACCCGGCGGGGCCTCTTTCTGGAAGCTTCCGGGGGCACGCTTCTGCTGGACGAAGTTGGAGAACTTCCGCTGCCGTTGCAACCCAAATTGCTGCGGGTTCTGGAGGAACGAAAGATTCGCCCGGTCGGCAGCAACCGGGAGCACCCCTGCGACGTGCGTATCGTCGCCGCCACCCACCGGGACCTGGAGGATGCCATCCGGCAGGGAACCTTTCGTGAGGACCTCTTTTATCGTCTCAACGTCCTCACGATTGATCTTCCTCCCCTGCGGGCGCGGGGCAATGACGTCCTGTTGCTGGCGCAGGCCTTTGTCGACGAATTCTCCACGCGTTTTCACCAAGGCGTTAAAGGGATCGTCGAACCGGCTGCTACCCGCCTGTTGTCCCACAACTGGCCCGGCAATATCCGCGAGCTGCGCAACGTCATCGAACGGGCGGTGGCCCTCAGCCGCCATGACCGCCTGACCGCCGAGGACCTGCCGGACCGGCTCCGGCAGCCGGTGGCGGGGCGAGCTTTGCCCCCGGGGATAGGCGATAGCGAACACCTCCTTCCACTGGCCGACATGGAACAACTCTATCTTCAGCATGTGTTGGAAACTGTCGGCGACAATCGTACCCTGGCCGCCAAGATTCTCGGTATTGACCGCAAAACCCTCTACCGGAAATTGAAAGAAGAATGAATTTTTTCCGGCCCCAGCTATAGTCCGCTGCCATTACGGTAGCGTCCCCCCCCAACGTTTCATTCCCGATTTTCTCACTCCGGCCACCAAGTCCTTTTCGGGGCAAATTGCCCCAAGGGGGCATATGGCCCCGCGCACTGCAATTATAACTAACTGAAAATACAAGAATTATTTTTGGCATGACCCATGCCTATAGGAAAAGCACAAACCCTTTGGAGGCATCTCATGCCCAAAACCGCTGATCCGTCACGAAAACCGACGACCGTATTGATTGCCGAGGACAACCCGACCCTGAGTGAGCTTCTGGCTTTCTGCTTTTTTCGGCAAGGATATTCCGTGGTTCGCTGCAGCGACGGAATGAGCCTGCTGGAGCGGCTCAATGACGGGCTGGAGGGCGCAGCCGATCCCATCGATCTGGTGGTCACCGATATCCGCATGCCAGGACTGACCGGCCTGGAAGTCCTCGAAGCGTTCTGTCATCGCTCGGATTCCCCACCGATCATCTGCATGACCGCGTTCGGCGACATGGGAACCCACACGGCGGCAAAGAAGTTACGCGCGGCGGCGATGTTCGACAAGCCCTTCGATATTGATGTGCTGCTCAAGCGGGCGCGCGACCTCTGCCCGCCAACCCAACCTCAATACCATCGTTCGGCATAGGAGTTCATTATGAGACCAAAATCACGTCACTTTGGAATAGTTTCCTCCGGTTTGCTGATAATCACCCTGTTGATGCTGCCGGTTCTGTCTTCGGCCCAGGAAGAAGGGATCCAGAATCTGCGCCAGACCGGACAGGCTTTTCGCTCGGTGGCAAAAAAGGTGTCACCGGCCGTGGTCTTTATCAAGGTTGAAAAAACTGCGGAAAGTCAAAGTTTTCCACATGAGTTTTCCTCCCCCTTTAATAGCCCTTTCGGCGATGAATTTTTTCGCCGCTTTTTCGGAACGCCTCCCGAGGGGCACGGTTCCCGACCGGCCCAGAAGCGCCGAGTCCTGGGTCAAGGCTCCGGTTTCATCATCGCTCCTGACGGCCTGATCCTGACCAACCATCACGTCGTCGGCGAGGCCGACAAGGTCACCGTCCGGCTCGAGGACGGCCGGGAATTCGACGCCAAGGTCATCGGCAGTGACCAACCTGCCGATGTGGCCTTGATCCGGATCGATGCCAAGGATCTGCCTTTTCTCGAGCCGGGCGATTCGGATCAGCTCCAGGCCGGAGACTGGGTCCTGGCCGTCGGCAATCCCTTCGGGCTTTCTCACACCCTGACCGCCGGAATCGTCAGCGCCAAAGGTCGCTCGGGAATGGGCATCACCGACTACGAAAATTTCATTCAGACGGACGCGGCGATCAACCCCGGTAATTCGGGGGGACCGCTGGTCGACCTGGACGGCAAGGTGGTCGGCATGAATACCGCAATATTCAGTCGTAGCGGCGGCTACATGGGGATCGGGTTCGCCATACCGATCAACATGATTCAGCAAATTCGTAAGCAGCTGGAAACCCACGGCTCAGTGGTTCGAGGCCAATTGGGGGTTTACATTCAAGACCTGACCCCGGATCTGGCGGAGTCTTTCGGCCTCAAGGATGCCAAAGGAATCCTTGTTTCGCGGATTTTGGAAGATTCTCCGGCAGCCAAAGCCGGAATCCGCCAAGGAGACATTCTCGTCAAAATGGACAATCAACCGGTCGGGGAGCTCAATAAGTTCCGCAACCGTATCGCCATGACCGCCCCGGGGACCGTCATCCGGCTGGAGGTGCTGCGCGACGGCAAACCCCAGCAGATCAAAGTTACCATCGGTCAGCGACAAGCCGCTGATGAAGAAACCGGCGAACCGGTGAGCACGGTAGTGGACCTCGGCCTGCGCCTGCAGCCATTGACCAACGACATTGCTGCCGAACTCGGCTACGAGGGAGAAAAAGGCGTGGTTGTGGCCGGCGTGGAAGACGGTTCGGCAGCGGATCTGGCCGGCATTCAACGCGGAGACCTGGTTCAGGAAGTCAATCGCCAATCGGTCACCTCCCCGGCCGAGGTCAATGCCGCCCTCAAGGACCTGGACGGCCAGACCATTTTGTTGTTGGTCCGCCACGGCAAAGGTGCCCGTTACGTCGCTTTAAAAACCAAATAAGCCTTCCCGCCGCATTCGCGGCTTTTTAGCCCCCGGGTTGCCTCCCACCGGGGGCATTTTTTTGTCCGGATTTTACCCTGGATGGAATCCATTGGCCCTGGAGGATCGTCACGCAGGGAATTCGTTCCCTATTTCGCGAGGCTGTTAACTTTTCTTTTCCGGCGGGCTCTCCTATAATGAATTTCTTTCCCCGGGAGCTTCCGTGCAACAGACCTTTACCCCACAGGCAATCGACCAGATGCGCCAGATGATCCGTTCCGCAGGCGGCAACGAGGTCTTCTTCCTCGGCCATACCGACGAAGCGCGGATGATCGTCGAGATCGAAGTCCTGGCCCGTGGTTCTCGGAAAGCGGTTCCGGTTATTTTCCAGTCCTGCCGTTATGGGGATGTCGTTATCCATAACCACCCCTCAGGATGTCTCGACCCCTCCCCGGCGGATCTGGAGATCGCCTCCCGCCTCGGCAGCCTCGGTGTCGGCTTTCATATCATCGATAATCTGGTCAACAATGTTTACCGCGTGGTGGAGGCCTTTGTTCCAACCCGCCTCCAACGTCTCGACCCTGCCCGGATTGCAGGTCTTCTCGGCCCTTCGGGAGCAATCGCCGGGGCTCTACCCGATTATGAGGACCGCCCCGAACAGCTGCGCATGGCTTTTGCCGTTGCGGAAGCCTTCAATAGTGACCAGCTGGCCATTATCGAAGCCGGGACCGGAACCGGCAAGAGCCTCGCCTATCTGGTTCCGGCTCTCCTCTGGTCTCTGACTAACGAGGAACGAGTGGTGGTTTCGACCAATACCATCAACCTGCAAGAACAGCTGATTCGCAAAGATCTCCCACTTCTCCAGCGGGCTGCCGGTCTTGATTTCCGGGCGGTGCTGGTCAAAGGGCGAGGCAACTACCTCTGCCGCAGGCGGCTGGCCGTGGCCCAGGCCGAACCCGAATTGTTCGAAAGCGACCATCAGAACGAACTGGCGACCCTGGCCGCCTGGGCCGGCGAAACCAGCGAAGGGTCCCGGGAAGAGTTGACCTTTGTTCCACAGGAAGCGGTCTGGGAAGAAGTACGCTGCGAGGCCGACCAGTGCGCGCGCGTCCGTTGTGCCGATTACGCTTCGTGTTTTTTTCATCGGGCGCGGAGGCAGGCAGCGCAGGCCGATGTCCTGGTGGTTAATCACGCCCTGCTCCTTTCCGACCTGGCCTTGCGTTTACAAACCGACAACTACACCACCGCCGCCGTGCTTCCGCCCTTCGACCGGATTATCATCGACGAAGCCCACCACCTCGAAGAGGTGGCGACCAGTTTTTTCTCCTCCCGGATCACCCGCTTCAGCTTTTCACGGATATTGAACAAACTGCGCCATCCGCGCAAGCCGGACAAAGGATTCCTCCCCCGGCTGCTGACCCAGGCCGCGCAACTGCTGCCGGACAGCGAGGACGAACTCTATCGCTCCCTCCACAACCAGGTTGAGCAGTTATTGTCCGACCGACACACTCTGGCGGAAAAAGCCGGCGGGGACCTGGAGCGGATCGGCGAAGATCTTGCCGAAATCCTTCAGCGCCCGCCCGACCAGAAGGAGGAGCTGCGCCGCAGGGTGACCGAAAATTTTGCCGACACTCCGTTCTGGACCGAAACCGTCTCGCGGGTTAAAAATCTGGCCGCAGCCACAACAGCCATGGTCAGAAGCGGACAATCCCTGCTCAAGCTTTGCGATACCTTTCCCGAGCCGGCGGCGGAACGCCTGACTTCGGTCGTTACCGACCTGGCAGGATGTTTCCTGCGTCTGGAGGGGATTGCCGGAGATCTCGCCTATTTCGTCGCCCGGGATCCCGGCAGCTGCGCCTGGTTTGAACTCGGCCGCTGGCGCCCGGGTCGGAGTGGAGGGACCGTTACCCGCCTCAGAACAGCCCCGCTGGAAGTCGCCGGAAACCTCCAAAAAGCCCTTTATGATCGGTTTCGTTCGGTGGTCCTGACCAGTGCCACCCTGGCGGTCGGCAACACCTTCGTCTTTTTCAAGCATCGCGTTGGTCTCGACCGCTGCGCCCCCCGTCGACTGGCTGAAATGTGCCTTGCCTCCCCCTTCGATTTTTCCCGCCAGGCCCTGCTGGCGATTCCGACCGACATCCCGGAGCCCGGCAGACAGGGCTATCCGGAAATGACCCGGGATTTAACCGAAAAGGCGATCCTGATCGCCGACGGTCGGAGCTTCGTCCTGTTTACAGCCTATTCCCTGCTCCGCAGGATTCACAGTGAACTGACCCCGGTCCTGACGGCCCGGGGATACCGCTGCCTGCGACAGGGAGAGGATAACCGCCACAGACTGCTAAAAGCCTTCGCCGCGGACCCTTCCAGCGTGCTCTTCGCCACCGACTCCTTCTGGGAAGGGGTCGATGTCCCAGGACGGGCGCTGGAGCAGGTAATTATCTCCCGTCTTCCGTTCAAGGTGCCGACCGAACCGATCCTGGAGGCTCGGGCCGAGGCAATCGAAGCCGGCGGCGGCGACCCTTTCATGGATTACACCGTGCCCCAGGCGGCACTCAAATTCAAACAGGGATTCGGGCGCCTGATCCGCCATCGTGAGGACCGGGGCGTGGTATTGATTCTCGACGCCAGGGTTGTCAAAAAAGGGTATGGACAGGTTTTTCTCCGTTCCCTTCCGGAGGCCGCCCGGGCAGTCGGAACCACGGAGGAGGTCCTGGCGGCCATGGCGACATTTTTTTCCGGGCCGGGGCTTCAGGAAGGGGAGAAAATTCACCAGGTCGCGGATTAAATCTCCCCCGTCCGGAGCCACTGAACCACCTTGAAAATCCTTCAACCTCTGATAATTTGTCTGCAAACAGTTTTTTTTATTGAATTTTCGCGCGAAGAAAGGGGCCTGTCTATGTGCCGTGTCCAAAGATTGTTGGGTTGTGGGGTCGGGTTCTTTGCCGTGATGTTCCTCTTGACTGGAACACCGGCATGGTCCGGGGAAATTCAGGGAATCGGGCCCATCCCCGGTGAACAGAGCTTCGAGGGAACCGCTTATCGGAGCGGCGGAATCGGCAGCGATGAACGGGAGGTACTTCAGACATTTGAATATCAGTACAG
>Ga0055479_10000177_pt1 | contig 11370 bp, 7 predicted proteins | sample Muzzi_PWC_D1_FD_57941 | JGI IMG/M metagenome (GOLD analysis project Ga0055479, IMG submission 57941) | Wetland microbial communities from San Francisco Bay, California, USA, that impact long-term carbon sequestration - Muzzi_PWC_D1 | ecosystem: Environmental > Aquatic > Marine > Wetlands ...
GTTCGGCCCAGAACTGTTCGGCCCAGAAAGAAGTTGGCACGTTCGCCCGGTACGAGACCACCCGTGTCGGCCGGTTCGACGATCTCAGGAATCGGTTCCCGAGCCGTCGCAGAAGCGCAACTCGAGCGAGCGATCGTGGGCCTTGTGATATTTGACCGCGAGACTCGACCAGTCGAATGCGTTCGCGTGCATCACGGCCTCGTTGCGCAATGCGATCCGTCCCTGCCGATCCAGGCGACAGAACGACAGCACTCGCTCCGTCAGATCCGCGGCGACGTCGTGGTAGCGCCTTGCTCTGCGGCCGAGGATCTGGAGCCCCCAGTCGTCGTGGTCGCCGAAGGACTCCTGCACATAGCCGCCGAAGCCGGAGAGATCGCTGGTGATGGCAGGCACACCCATCGCCAGGCACTCGAGCGGGGTATATCCCCAGGGTTCGTAGCAGCTCGGGAACAATCCGAGGTGACAGCCACGGACGAACTGCTCGTAATCCATGCCCCACAGCGGATTGGTCGGGCTGATGAAATCCGGGTGATACACCACTTTGACCCGATCGGCGGCGGAGTTCGTGAGCCCGAGATGTCGGAGGTGCGACAGGATCGGGTCGGTGTCCCGATCGTCCAGCACATGCGTGCAGAGCATCGGCATCTCGTCGGACTTGAAGGCGTGCTGGATGCGCCTGTGGCGCAACCTCCAGTACTCGTCGACCATGTCTTCGAGACCCATGGGGATGCCGGCAGCGCTGGTGCGGAACAGTTCCTCGGCCACCTGGCGTCCGATCTGTTGCGCAACCTCCTCGAGGTCGTCGAGCAGCGCACGCGCATTCAGTGCGCGCGGTTCCAACGAGCGCGCTTCGCGGGCCGTCACGATGAAGAACACGACGGTCAGATCCGACCCTCCGGTGCGAAGCTCCGCGTTCAGACGGGCCATCGCCTCCAGGCAGAGGTCGAACCCCTTGTTGCGCGGTTCGAAGCGACCGGCGTTGAAGAAATAGAGGGTTCGATCGAGATCGAACGAATAGCTGGGGAAGAAGTGCCCCATCACGAAGCGATGGATCTGTTCTTTGAATTGCGCGTGGTGCGTCTGAAAATCGTGGCCGAGATCGAAACGGGCCATGTCGAGACCGTTCGGGGTCACGAAGTCGGGATTCCTGCCGAGAATCCTCGCGCATTCCTCCGCGGTGATGGGCGACACCGTCGTGAACACATCGGCCTGCTGCGCGCAGTTCCGTTCGATTGCGTGCTGCGACTCGATGCCGAAGCGTTCCGCCTCCTTGTCGCCGTCGAGTGAGGGCAGCCGCTCGTAGAGATCCTCTCCGCTCGATGCCACGTACCTGCCCACCGACGTGGCGTGTGTCGTAAACACCTTCGCGAACGGGAGCTGCGATGCCGCAAGCAGCGGGAGCGCGAGACTCCCGAGCCATTCGTGAAACTGGGCGATCATCTGTCCGGCTTCCGCATGAGCCGCTGCCGTTTCCAGCAGCGTGTAGACCGCGTCGCCGAAGCCGATCACCGAGTCGACCAGCGGGTTGCCGCGTGCCGGAACGATGCCGTGATCGCGGTGCAGCCTGTGGCGGAGCATCTCCAGGCGCTCGTCGGGCAGACTCGGGTCGAGCAGTATGACGCGCGGCCGGCCCGCGACGAGCCAGCGCCCGGTCATCGGAGGGCTGCCTCTTTCCGAGAGTTCTTCGACGACGTCCGCGATCCAACCGGTCATCGGCTCGGCCTCGATTTCGAGTTCCGAGATGCCCGGGATCATCGGTCCGACCAGGAAGTAGCGTTCCTTCCAGCGCGCACCCATCGCGTGGGCCTTGGAGCGAAGGACCTGGTAGATCCCACCCACCTGGTGACAGACCTCCCACGACACCTCGAACAGTGTGTCATCGTTCGCGGGGGGGTGCGCCGGCAGTGTCGGGCTGGTCGAAGACATCAGGTCGAAGGTAGGGAAGCTGCATCGATGAGCCCACATCGACCGCGATCGGGCATCACGAAGTCACGACCCCCGGGATTTGCCGCGCCGTCTCGGCGGTACGGCGTCGAGCATGCGCCGTGCACGGGAAGATTCGAAGATGGCATCGAGCGGTCGGCTCATGCGCCGAACCCAACTCGCGTGGAGTTCGGACGGCACCCCCGGGAAGTTGATCGGCTCGTCTTCGTCGGCGAGGTCGTCGAGCGCTATCCCGACCAGCCTCGCCGGCGTGGCGCACAGGAATGCCGTGACCGCGGCGGCCCTCGCGTCGGAGTCACCGGCTTCAGCCGTGTCGAGGAATCCATCTTTGCCGAGCCGCTCACCGAGTTGGCGGCGATCGACGCACCGTTGTTGTCGCAGCCGTTCGAGGGTCGCGTCGTCCGGAATCTGGCCGGCCTTCCGACGTAGCTCGAGGTCCGCATCACCCTCGAGTGCTGCGAGCGGTGGCAGATCGTGGGTGTTCGCCGTCACGAAGCAGTCGGTCGGATAGCGGGACGCGTCCAGGAATCCATCGTCGTCGCGCTCGAACATCATGACCCGCGACGAAAGGAAGCCGCGGGCCTGGAGCTGTTCGGAGAACCCCTCGGGTACCGTGCCGAGGTCTTCGGCGATCAACAGCGCACCGTGCTCCCGGCTGGCATCGGCGCAAACCGTCAGCAGGTCGGCGGTCGGGTAGCGCACGTAGGCGCCGGCGCCGGGCGCCGCTCCGTGGGGAATCCAGAACAGCCGACGCAGTGCGAGTGCGTGATCGATCCGCAACGCACCGGCGTGTCGGAGGTTCGCGTCGAGCAGACGGCGCCAGAACCGATACCCATCGCGGCGAAGCTGGTGCGGGTCGAGCGGCGGAAACGACCAGTTCTGGCCTAGTGTCGAGAATGCATCGGGTGGTGCGCCGACGCTGACGCCCTTCGCGTACAGATCCGGTGACGACCAGACGTCGCTCCCGCCCGCGCTGCTGCCGAGCGCGAGATCGGTGTAGATTCCGATCGAAAGCCCGGCCCGGTCTGCAGCCTGTGCCACCGAGCCCAGTTGCCGATCGACTTCGAATTGGAGCCACGCGTGCCATTCCACTTCCACCGGATGGTCTTCGCGGAAACGCTTCACCGCCGGCGCGTCGGCCCGCTGATACTCGGGTCGCCAACCCACGGCGCTGCGCCCCTCCCCTTTTGCCTCGAAGTGGTCGCCGAGCGCTTCGAAGGTCGCAAAATCCGTCAGCGCGCGTGCCTGCTCGACGCGGTAGCGGTCGAACTCGATCGAGTCCACCGAATCCGCCCCGTGATCGCGGAAGCGCGCAAACAACGGCCGCATCAGTTCCAACCATGCGGACTCGACCCCCGCCACGTCGAGCCTCGGCGAACGGCGCAACGCTTCGGCCGCGCGGCTCCAGCCTGCGGACGCGAACACGCGCTGAGCATCGCGACACGCGGAGAACCCGGGCACGCTCTCGGGTGCCAGGTACAGCGGATCGCGGAACAGGCGGCTCACCGGATTGTATGGACAGAAGTCGCCCGGTCGGTGGACCGTCGCGTGCAGCGGGTTGATCCCGACGAACGCTCCGCCTTCCGATGCCGCGCGCCCCACCAGGTCCTCCAGGTCGCGGAAGTTGCCGAAGCCGACGCTCGCCGCGCGTCTCGACCGAACGCTGTAGAGGTTCGCGAACACGCCGAACGCGGATCGCCCCTGCAAGCACGTTTCTGCATCGAAGCCGCGCCCGTCCCGCTCCTCGGCCGAGGATTGCTCGAACTGCGCAAGCGATCGTTCCGCGGCGTGCTCGGTGGCACCGTCGAAACTCATCGCGGCCACCAACGCCTCTCGCGCAGCATCCGTGGTGGCCACCCAGGAGCCGTCCAGCGCCGAGCGGTAGCCCTCCTCGACACCGAGCCGGGCCGCCAGCTCGCGCAGCGCCGGACGATCGTCAGCCATCGGTTTCGCGCTGCAGTACGAGACAAGCGAGCGGCGGAATCACCAGCTTCAGCGATTGAGGATGTCCATGCGAGCCGATCGCTTCCGTCTCGATGCGCGGTTCGCGCCGATGGCCGCTTCCGCCGTAGTTCGTGTCATCGCTGCACAACCTCTCGCACCAGACCCCCGCCTGGGGGGCTCCGATCCGATAATCGAACCGGGGAACCGGTGTCAAATTCAAGATCACGACGAGTTCGTCTTCGAAAAATCGCCTGGAGTAGACGATGACCGAGTTCTGCGAATCGGTGCAGTCGATCCAGCGGAAGCCCTCGGCAGACGGATCGCTCCTCCACAGGCACGGATGCGCCCGGTACAGGCGCCCGAGGTCCGCCACGAAGCGACCGAACGCCGCCCGGTCGGGTTCCTCGGCGCGATCCCACTCCAACGTGCCACCGACGTTCCACTCCGATTCCTGGGCGAGTTCGGTCCCCATGAACACCAGTTGTTTACCGGGGCGCGTGAACTGGTAGGCGAGCAGGCAGCGCAGGTTCGCGAAACGCTGCCACTGATCCCCGGGCATTTTCGAGTACAGCGAACCCTTGCCGTGTACCACTTCGTCGTGAGACAGCGGCATGATGAAATGCTCGGTGTGCTCGTAGACCATCGCGAACGTGAGCTGATCCAGGTGGTGGCTGCGATGCACCGGATCGCGGCCGAAGTAGCCGAGCGTGTCGTGCATCCACCCGAGATTCCACTTGAAGGTGAAACCGAGGCCGCCGTCTTCGACGGCTGCGGTGACTCCGGGCCATGCCGTCGACTCTTCGGCAACCGTGAAGCAGCCCGGACATTCGGCGCGCACGACCGAAGTCAGGGCCTGCAGAAACGAAACGGCTTCGAAGTTCTCGCGGCCTCCGTGAATGTTCGGCATCCACTCGCCGCCCTTCCGGCTGTAGTCCCGGTAGAGCATGGACGCGACGGCGTCGACTCTCAATCCGTCGAAGTGGTATTCCTGCAGCCAGAACAGCGCACTCGCCAGCAGGAAGTTGCGCACCTCGTTTCGCCCGACATCGAAAACCAGCGTTCCCCAGTCCGGATGCTCGCCGATGCGGGGGTCGCCGTACTCGTACAGCGGTTCGCCGTCGAAGCGGCGGAGCGCGAAGTCGTCGCGCGGAAAGTGCGCTGGAACCCAATCGAGGATCACCCCCAGTCCGACAGCGTGGAAGTGATCGACCATACGACGCAATCCGTCGGGGTCACCGTGGCGCGCGGTCGGTGCGAAGTACCCGGTCACCTGGTAGCCCCACGACCCGTCGAACGGGTACTCGGTCACCGGCATCAACTCGACGTGTGTGAACCCGAGGCGGAGCGCGTGCTCGGCCAGCCGCTCGGCAATCGTGTCGTAGTCCAACGGGCCGCCATCGGCAGCGCGTTGCCACGAGCCGAGATGGACCTCGTAGATCGAAAGCGGCTCGGAACGTGGGTCCCGCTCGCTGCGCTGCCGGATCCAGTGGGCGTCCCGCCATTCGTGACGCGACGTGAACACGCGCGATGCGGTGTCGGGCGGGTGCTGCATCGAGAGCGCAAACGGGTCGCTCTTGAGACGCAGGTCTCCCGAAGCGGTCACGATCTCGTATTTGTAGAGGTCTCCGTCCACCCGTCCGGGAACGAACAGCGAGAACACGCCCGATTGCCCGACGCGCTGCATCGGGTGGCGACGCCCGTCCCACTGGCAGAAATCCCCGACCACACTGACGCGCCTGGCGCGCGGCGCCCAGACCGCGAAGCGCACACCGTCGACACCGTTCTGCGTGTCGACGTGCGCGCCCAGCACCTTCCACAACTGGCGGTGGGTCCCCTCACCGAACAGATGTGCGTCGAGTTCCCCGAAGTCTCCTCGACCGTCGTGGAGTTCGAAATCCGACGACGACACGTCGCGGCGTTTCTTCATCGGACGGAGCGCCAGATCAACAGGCTGAGGCTGTGCGGCATCAGTCGCAGTGAGGCGGCTCCCATTCGACGCAGGGTTCGCCCCCCGGTGCACAGCGCGTGTTCCCAGTGGCCCGAAGCGGACATCTCCGGCAGCGAGAAACGAACGGCCTTGGCTCGCGGGTTGAAGGCGATGAGCAGGGTGTCACCCACCATCGGTCGACCACTCTCGTCGAGTTCCGTGCTGGCTGCGCCTGCGACCAGCATGCCCAGCGCGCGCACCCCGGTGTCTTGCCAGTCCTTTTCGGTCATCTCCCCTCCCCCGTGTCGCAACCAGACCACATCGCGGTGCGGACCGGACCGGAGGCGTGCGCCCTCGAAGAAATGTCGACGCCGAAGCACGGGTTGATCGGATCGCAACGCCAGCACGCGGCGCGTCAGCTCCAGCATTCCGCGCCGGCGCGCATCGGGCTGCCAGTCGAGCCAGGTGGTTTCGTCGTCGAGACAATAGGCGTTGTTGTTGCCTCGCTGGCTGCGTCCGAACTCGTCGCCGTGCGAGATCATCGGGACGCCCTGGGAGAACGCCAGCGTTGCGATCAGGTTTGCCGCGATCTGGTCGCGCAGCCGACTGATCGATTCGGACTCGGTTGGCCCCTCCACCCCCCAGTTCGCGCTCCAGTTGGCGTTGGTGCCGTCCGCGCCGTTTTCTCCGTTGGCTTCGTTGTGCTTGTTCTCGTAGCTGACCAGGTCGGCCAACGTGAAACCGTCGTGGGCCGTGATGTAGTTCAGGCTCGCGCAGGGTCCCCGATCTCCGGACCCGAACAGGTCCGCACTTCCCGACAGGCGCGACGCGAACTCGCCTACCTGACCTTTGTCGCCGCGCCAGAAGCGGCGCGCGCAATCCCGAAAGCGATCGTTCCATTCGACGTAGCGCTCGGGGAACTGTCCCAGCCGGTAGCCTTCGGCGCCCGTATCCCAGGGCTCGACGATCAGCTTCGCGCGCGACAACAGCGGATCCTGCTTCAGGGTTTCGAAGAAGCGGCCCAGCCCTTCGATACGAAGGCCCCGTCGGGCCAGAGCGGGCGCGAGGTCGAAGCGGAAGCCGTCGACGCGCATCTCTCCGACCCAGTAGCGCAGAGAATCCATCAACAACTGGAAACCGCGGGCGCCCTGCAGATCGACGGTGTTGCCGCAGCCGGTGCTGTCGAAATAACGCGACCGATCGTCCGGATCCAGGTGGTAGTAGGTCGCGTTGTCGATCCCGCGGAAATGCAGCGTCGGACCCAGCTGGTTGCCCTCCGCGGTGTGGTTGTAGACCACGTCGAGGATCACCTCGAGCCCCGCTTGATGCAGCGTCTTCACCATCGTCTTGAATTCGAGCACCTGCTGGCCGCGGTCGGCCGTCGCGAAGCGCGCATCCGGGGCGAAGAACCCGAGCGTGTTGTAGCCCCAGTAGTTCTTCAGCCCGCGTTGGACCAGCGGGCGCTCGGACACGTGGTGATGAATCGGCAACAGCTCGACGGCCGTGACCCCGAGTGATTGAAGGTGTTCGAGAATGGGTTCGCTGGCGAGACCGAGATAGGTGCCTCGCAGTTCCGGAGGAACTTCGCGATGGAGCTGGGACATCCCCTTCACGTGACATTCGTAGACGACAGTCCGACTCCACGGCGTGTGTGGCGGCGAGTCGCCGTCCCACGGAAACGAATCGTCCACGACCACACCCCGGGGCACGAAGGCCGCACTGTCGGCAGCGGAATCGCCCGCCAGCGCGTCGGTCCACTGGAGCTTGCCGCACAGTGCCCGCGCATAGGGATCCTGGAGCAGCTTGTTGCGATTGAATCGGTGCCCCTCCGAAGGCGACCAGGGGCCGTCGACGCGATAGCCGTAGAGCGCGCCGGGACGCACGTCGGGCAGATAGGCGTGCCACACCCAGCCGGTCCGCTCGCGCAATGCCACGCGTTCGGTGGCAACCGCCTCGCCGGGTTCGTCGAACAGGCTCAACTCCACGCCGGTCGCGTGGCGGCTGAACAGTGCGAAGTTCGTTCCCCTACCGTCCCAGCGGCTTCCGAGGCGGTCCGGGCTTCCGGGCCATACCCGCACCACTCAGCCGGGAACGAGTATGGCGCGATCGAGCCGATAGGCCTCGAAGTGGTACTCGAGCGCCATGCGGTGCGTATTGAAGTACGAACCGTTGAGAGCAATCGTCTGTCGGCGGATGTCGGCGAAACGCTCCGCATCGCGATAGAAACACGGCGCCACGACGGTTTCGAGCTTCGCGTAGAGCGCGTGGGCGTGGAGCCGATCGCATTCGTCCGGTTTGAGCTTCTCCGCGTCGCGGTCCGAACCGATCGCCCAGCCGGTGACGTTTTCCTCGTAGCCCTCGACCCACCAGCCGTCGATCGTGCTCAAGCTGGGGACACCATTCAGAGACGCCTTCATGCCACTGGTGCCCGAAGCTTCCAGCGGCGGGATCGGCGTGTTGAGCCAGACGTCACATCCCGCAACCAGGCGTGCGCAGACGTCCATGTCGTAGCCGGGCAGGAACACGACTCGCAGATCCGGCCCGCACTGACCGGCGATCGTGTGGATCTCATGGATGATCCGGCGGCCGTCGGCATCACCCGGATGCGCCTTGCCCCCGTAGACCAGCTGGAGCGGACCCACCGTGCGGGCGATGTGATCGAGGCGCTCGCGATCCCGCAGGACCAACAGGGCGCGCTTGTAGGCCGTGGCCCGGCGCCCGAATCCGAGCGTCAACGCGTGCGGATCGAGATCGATCCCGAGTCGCTGCTTGACCTCGTCGAGCAACAGACGCTTCGCACCCGCGTGGGCGGCGGCCACTTCCGCCGTGTCGACCGCGGTGATCCGACGCAGCCCGAGCGGATCGCTGCGCCAACGCGGTACGTGGCGGTCGAACAGCTCACGAAAAGGCGGAGATGCCCAGGTCGGGGCGTGCACACCGTTCGTGATCGAATGGATCCGATAGCCCGGGAACATCCCGCGGGACACTTCGCCGTGACGCATCGCCACACCGTTGACGAAGCCCGACCCCTCGAGTGCGAGTTGGGTCAGGTTGAGTTCCGACTCGCTGTCGACCCGCCCCGGCCATCTCATCCGCTCCCCGAGAACCGCTCGTACGAGTGCCGGCGGGAAGCGGTCGTGCCCGGCAGGTACCGGGGTGTGAGTCGTGAACACGCAGCTGTCGCGCACGCGTTCGCGGGCTCCATCGGGATCGTCGGGCGAGCGTGCCAGCTCTTCGCCGATCAACTCGGTGATCGCGAGAGCGGCGTGGCCCTCGTTCAGGTGGTATCGATCGATCTTCGTCAGGCCGAGCGCCCTGAGCATCCGGACGCCTCCGATGCCGAGGATCGCCTCCTGCCCGAGACGGTAGGAATCGTCGCCGCCGTACAGATGATCGGTCTGGCCTCGCTGCTCGGCCGAGTTCTGCGACAGATCCGTGTCGAGCAGGTACACCGACACCACCGAGCCGTGAACACCGACGATTCGGTACTCCCACGCGCACACCTCGACGGTTTCGCCGTCGAGTTCCACCTTGACCCGCGGCGCGAGCAACGCGAGGCGCTCTTCGGGCCGCCACAGGTGGGGATGTTCCTGCTGGCTGCCATCGCTGCCGATGCTCTGCAGGAAATACCCCTTGCGATGAACCAACGTGACGGCGCACACCGGAAGCCCCAGATCGGCGTAGGAGCGGAGCGTGTCGCCGGCGAGCACACCGAGGCCGCCCGAATAGGTGGGAAGCCCGGATTCGAGCGCAATTTCCATCGAGAAATAGGCCACGCGCGCAACCGGTTGCGGAGTCGATCGAGTCGTCATTTCGGGCAATGTAGCGAGCGCCGGTCGACCGGCTCGCCGCACCCGCAACAAAACACGGCCGCCGGGCGGAGATCGTCATCCGCGCTCGCGTGGCAGGCCATCAGGCCCATCAACCATTGTCGGCCGTACTGTCGCGCCACGCTCTCCTCCCCCGACGTGAGATTACCAACGAGCCGGCCGACGTCGACTACGATCGCTGCGAGCGAACGACCGTGCGGAGTGCGGCTTTCCCGGAGGGTCGTTAGCATCGCGATTTCCGGCTCTCTGGAGGACGAACGATGGGCATCGATGGCTCTGGAGCATCCCGTGCCGGCGGCGACGGGATCCACAACGAAGACGCCTTCCGGGTCGACGAGGGCCTCGGCCTGTACGTCGTTTGTGACGGCGTGAGTGATTCCGCCGCGGGCGAGGTCGCAGCTCGGATCGCGAGCGAGGCGGTCGCGGAGTCGGTCCGAAAATCCGAGCAGGAGCTGGACGTGCGACGGCGCCGGATCGCACGTTTCGTGGTCGAAAAGGCGATGAAGCACGCGATGCGCGCGCTGGACGAAGCCGAAGCATCGGATTCGGCGATCGCCGGTCTCGAGACCACGATCACGCTGCTGCTCGCGCACCGCGACCTCGGAATCATCGGGCATCGCGGCGACAGTCGCGCCTACCTGATTCGGCGAGACCGCTGCCATCAGCTCACGATCGACCACGAATTCACGGAATCCGTCGACGGCACTCACCCCGGCGAATTCGACGTCTTCGCCGTCGAACTCCGACCGGGTGACATCATCGTGCTGTGCACGGACGGTGCAGAGGACGTCGTCGAAGAAGACGAGATCGTCCGAGCTGCTGCGGATGTCTCACCGTGGTTGCTCGCCAGCCGGATCGTCAGCGCAGCGCAACACGTGGATCCGTCGCGCGACGCGACGGCGGTGGTGGTTCGGGTCAGCGGCGAACGCGACCTGGGTTGGTTCGAGCTGTCGCGACCCCCGCTCGGCACAGCATACGGACACACCCTGGAGTACGTCTGAACGGCACTGCCGCCCGGATCCATCCAGGCGAATCCCGGTGTTCGAGATCGCGGGTCAGATGCCGTCGAGAAACGGGCGCAGCGCGGTCGTGATCTCGGCGTCAGTGCCGTAGATCTCCTCGACGAAATCGCTGCCGATCAGCGTCTTGGTGATTCGGATCGGGAGCCGCTTGAACGAAGTGGTCTCGAGCGCCACCTCGGCAACCTCGTTCGTCAGCGCTTCGAGGTTGGCGTCCTCCACTTCGATCACCCCGTCGGCCCGCAACGCGACGAGGGCACGCGCCACCGCAGCCGCGAGGCTCTCGGCGAACGCAGTCGGAGCCGCTTCGGGCTCTGGCTCCGCCAGTCCCAGCATGCCTCGGAGGGTCTCGAGTTCGGATTTCGGGTCCCGGCTCATGCTGAGGTCTCCGTTGTCGTTCGTAACGGGTCGTTCGTAACCGGTCGATCGCGGTCGGTTCACGCCACGCTGAGCGCGAAGCGGACGAGCCGATCGTGCCTGGGTCGGTTTCGGTGCTCGATGGTTTGCAATCGAGCCCGACGAGGGTCGTGAGCCATCAGCGGAGGTGTTTCAACAACATCTCTTGCAGCTCGCGCCGGATATCGGAGAAGACCGGCTCGGAGGCCGTGTTCGCCTTCCGCGCCTGATTGTTCTGCCCGACCTTCCTGGCGGCCTGCTTCTTCTGGGTGGCCCTTTTTTGGGTCGTCTTCTTCTTGGCGACCTTCTT
>Ga0055479_10000178_pt1 | contig 11359 bp, 10 predicted proteins | sample Muzzi_PWC_D1_FD_57941 | JGI IMG/M metagenome (GOLD analysis project Ga0055479, IMG submission 57941) | Wetland microbial communities from San Francisco Bay, California, USA, that impact long-term carbon sequestration - Muzzi_PWC_D1 | ecosystem: Environmental > Aquatic > Marine > Wetlands ...
CCGGACTTTTTCAACCGGCTGGCGCGGCAGCAGACACCCGATTGCTTGTGGATCGGCTGCTCGGACAGCCGGGTCCCGGCTACGCAGATCGTCGACGTGCCGCCGGGTGAAATTTTCGTGCACCGGAACATCGCCAATCAGGTCATTCACAGCGATCTGAACTGCCAGTCAGTCATTCAGTTTGCGGTCGATGTGCTGAAAATCCGTCACATCCTGATCTGCGGACACTACGGCTGTTCGGGTATCGCTGCCGCCGCCGAAAACGAACGTCACGGTCTGGTCGATCACTGGCTGCGCCACCTGACTGATCTGTTCGAATCGCACCGGGAACTTCTCGATTCGGTACCTGACCCTCGCGCCCGGGCGCAGCTGCAGGCCGAACTCGGCGTAATCAGGCAGGTCAGCAACATCACCACCACGGTCACGGTCCGTGATGCCTGGGATCGCGGCCAGGATCTGAGCATTCACGGCTGGGTTTATGACGTTGCCGACGGACTGGTGAAAGATCTGCAGGTAACGCTCAGAGCGGGTGCGGATTCCGCGTCGATTATTGAGTCTGCAATTCGCACCGCGGCGGAAACCGCAAATTCTCCGCCCTGAATGACGCCGGATCACCGTGACCGATGTTTCGCCGCGGTGCGGCGAAACTCGCTAAGGTCGCGCAGCGACCGACAGGTACAACGACGTTTTCGCCAACGGTGAAAACTCGCTAAGGTCGCGCAGCGACCGACATTGGCGCGCCCGCAGGGACTCGAACCCCGAACCCCCAGGTTCGAAGCCTGGTGCTCTATCCAGTTGAGCTACGGGCGCTTGTCTTCCATACAGGAGTGCAATGATGCCTGCAACGGTGTACGAACGTCGAGTAAGATTTTGCCTTTCAGCACTTTTTCGGAGTTCTAAAATGCAATCAAGCAGCCGTAAATCTCTGCTGTCTGTACTGATCATCCTCACAATCGGCATGGTCTGCACCGGCTGTGAACCGAAGGACCGCCGCCCGGGAACATGGCTGTCTGGCGAGGAGGTCAGGAACAACCTCAACGACTGGTCGTTCGTCAACGAACCCGAGGAGATTTTCATCGAAACCCATCCCTGGTATGGCGTCCCCTTTTCGGTAACCACCGTGGTGGCCGGTGCCAACGGTAAAGTCTTCGTGCCTTCCATCTATGAATCACCGGCCGAATTTCCAGGCAGCAAATACTGGAACAGCATCATCCGCGACAATCCGGAAGTGCGGGTAAAAATCGGCGACAGAATCTACCTGATGAACGCGTTGCCGGCGGCCGACGAGGCAGAATTTGCCGAAGGTCTGGCAGCGCTAGCAGCAAAGTACGATTTCTGGCGCAGCGTCCAGGCCGGTGAGCAGGATACGGCCTTCACCATCATCCGGCTGCACCCGCGATCCTGACCGGCCCCGCGGCTGGCGGCAGGTAGTGTCTTTTAGTCCCAGTGCAACAGCGGCAGAGTGAACACCAGAAACATGCCGACCAGGATACCCAGTCGATAGCCCCAGGCATCCGTACTGACCGCCTCGACAAGCGGCAGTTCGCTCGCCAATCCGCCACCCTCGACGTGCGCATCATGGGTATGACTGATACCAAAAGCCACGACATGCACGAGAGATCCGGCGACAAAAGACTGGAAGTAGGCAATGCTGCGGGTTTCCGCCATCTGCAGAATCTCACCGGCGAAGCTGTAACTGAGCGTGGTCGCGACAATGATCATGGCGAAAACAACTACCGCCACCCCGACCCCGAACTGCGGACGCAGCGACCACCAGATCGCCATTCCGACCGGCAGACGGTGCAGGATCACACCCAGTGCCAGCTGATTTGACCACAGTGCAGCCATCAGCCCCTGCTGCGCGGGCTCCGCCACCGGCAACAACGCCAATCCGTCTATCACCGCATGAACAACCAGGCCGAGAGCTGCAACAAACAGAATGAAGCTGTGGGCCTGATGAACGGCGCGTTTGAAGATCCGTTCCAGAGCACCCGGAAATCCCAGACCCAGCAGCAGAAACAGCAACGCCCACACGCCACCGACAGACAGAGATGACGGCACGATGTGCACGCAGACAATTCCGGCAATTGTGATGAAGACGAATCCATCGAGAAACTGACGGGCCGCCTTGCGCTCCTGACCCAGTGCGTAGACGAACGGCCCGGCAACAAGCGCTGCAACGCTGAGCAACAGAAACATGGAATATTACCCGCAGCTGACGAACGTCAGTCCGCGATTAACCAGAGGCGAACTCAACCCCGCAACAGCCGACCGGGCGTTGCTCCGGTGTGCTCGTTGTTTTCGAGGAGAACCTGTCCAGCGACGATCGTGTTCTTCATGCCGGTTGCCGTCTGCTTCAGGCGTTTCGAGCCTGCAGGCAGATCATGCACAACCTGCGGCATTTCCGGTGCAATCGTCGCCGGATCGAAAATCACCATATCGGCAGCCATGCCTTCCCGCAGCAGTCCGCGATCGTGGAAACCCCAGAAGGTGGCTGTGTCGTAGGTGATCATTTTCACTGCGGCTTCCAGCGTCAGCGCCTGCTGCTCACGAACCCAGTAGCTGAGCAGGTGTGTCTGCAGCGAGCTGTCCATGATCTGCGCAACGTGAGCACCGGAATCGGAGAAGGTGACCAGTGAGCGAGGATGCTTCAGCATTTCCAGTACGTGCGACTGATCTTCGTTGGCAATCGGCTGGCGGAAGAAGATGTCGAAGTCATGTTCCAGCGAAAGATCAATCATAAGCTCTACCGGATGCACGCCCCGCTCAGCGGCAAGCTGTGCCATGCTGGGCTGGTCATAACGCACCTCTGCCATCGGATACACCCAGTCCCAGTCCGGCGGACGGGCTTCGGCGCCAACGATACGGGGCCCGGTGTATTTCCGACTGGCCACTTCGATCAGCTGCGCCTTTACATTCGGATCCCGCAGTTTTGCCTTCTGCTCGTCCAGCGGCAGCGAGCGGATGTCTTTCCAGACATCCCATTTGTCAAAGGGTGTGTGTGCTTTGAACGACAGCAGCACGTTGAGCGCCCTGGTGTGTGACTGAGCATAGATACGGCCGCCAGCTGCGGCGGCATCCTCAAGCAGGTCAAAGTACGGCCGCCACAGCTCGGGGGCTGCACGGACGCTGAACATGCCCCACGTCTGCGGCACACCGGACTCCACCGCCAGATCCAGCAGGCGCTGATGATATTCCCGGATCCGCTCCGGATCACGGCCAGGTGACTCACCGGCGATTTCGAAAATACCTTTTCCGGTTTCGCCCATCGCGTTGACGATGGCGCGCACTTCTTCCCACTCGGCAATACGGCTGGCGACAGGTCGCTCATCTGCGGTTATGTGATTCAGCGTGCGCGAGGTGGAAAAACCAATGGCGCCAGCGCCAACCGCCTCTTTCACCTGACGGCACATCCTCGTCAGATCATCGGCCGATGCTTTTTCTTCGAATGCCCGTTCACCCATGACATAGGTACGCAACGCCGAGTGACCGATGTAACCGGCATAGTTGATGCCTTTCGGCAGCGCGTCCACCGTATCGAGAAACTCAGGAAAGCTCTCCCAGTTCCATCTGATGCCCGCCAGCATCGCCTCCCGGGAAATATCTTCAGCGCGCTCCAGATTGCGGAATACCAGGTCCGCCTGATCTTCCGCGCAGGGGGCCAGGGTGAAGCCGCAGTTGCCCATGACGGCGGTGGTGACGCCGTGATAGCAGGAACAGGACCCGAGGGGATCCCAGAAAACCTGGGCATCCATATGGGTATGGCCGTCGACAAAACCCGGCGCAACAACATGGCCCTGCGCATCTATCGTCCTGGCCGCTTTACCGCTGATACGGCCGATTGCCGCTATACGGCCGGCGCTTACGGCTATGTCTGCCGGATAGGATGCACCCCCGGACCCGTCAACCAGCGTGCCGTTTTTAACGATCAGATCATAAGTCATGGCTGGCACCTCCCTGCCGCCGAGTCTAACACCGCACAAATGCGTTTTGCGTCCGATCTTTTTTCACTTCGTCCCAGCGGAAAACTTCACCGTTCATGGCAATGTAAACACCCGGCTGCAGGGTCTGAACAGCGGCAAAAGCCATGCCGACGTTGAAGGTGGCATCGGACTCCGCAAAACGGGCCGGTGCCAGCGCTCCGGTCATGACGATGGTTCGACCCGTCAGTTCGCTGAGTACCGCCGCGGTGTCTGTCATGGTATCAGTACCGTGGGTGACCACCACGTGTTGTTCGGATCGATCCGCAATAGTCTGACGGATCAGGCGACGATCCTGATCCGTAAGCTCCAGACTGTCTTTACGTAACGGACTTACCCGCACATAAGGTGCCCGTACGTGAGCCTGTTCGAGCAGTTTGGCAACCACGGAATCGCCGACTTCATAGTCGCTGCTGGCGTCGAAGTAGACCTTGTCGATGGTGCCGCCGGTGGTCACGATGAGCACCTCGCGAGCAGCCTGTTCTTCGGTTTCTGAATCCTGCACTTCCTGCTCCATTCAATGCACGCTGAATCTGCCTGCTGCCCGGTCCCTGCCGCTATCTCAGTTCTGGTCATCGGCCTGGCGCTGCATTACGGTACCACCCGGCATTTGAGGTAGTCTTCACATGACCGGACTGGTACCGGCGCGGCCCTGCACTTCGAACGGAACAAGCGGTAGCGAATGACAAGCATACTCCCACGCTGGCAGGTCCACGACGGCAACGGACCCCACCTGTTACTGGTACACGGTTTTCTCTCGAGCAGCGCCCAGTGGCAGCTGAATCTGGGCGCGCTGGCCAGCGTCTGCCGGCCGGTTACTCTGGATCTGTATGGTCACGCCGGCTCACCGGCACCTGTCGACATGCGAAGTTATCACCCCGATGCCTATGTAGAAGCTTTTGAGCGCATCCGCACTGAACTTGGAACCGATCGCTGGTGCCTGCTCGGCTATTCTCTGGGAGCCGGACTGACCTTGCGCTATGCGCTGGACCACCCTGATCGGGTAATCTGCCATCTGTTCACCAATTCCACGTCGGGCTTTGCAGATCCGGAACAGACCCGGCAGTGGCAGACCAGCTCGGCGGAGACCGCGGCAAAAATCCGATCCCAGGGACTTCCGGCGCTGGAGCGCATCCCGGTACATCCGAAACACGCCTGGCGTCTGCCGGCACAGATCCGTCGCGCTCTGCTTGAAGACGCCCGACAGCACGATCCTCACGCTATTGCCAGCACGCTCGAGATTACCAATCCCGCCGCTACGATGCGCAGCCGGGTGGCAGAAAACGCAAGGCCGGCCTGTCTGCTCTACGGTGCGAAAGAGAAACGCTTCCAGCCTCACAGAGACTATGCGGAAAACGTCATGCCCGATCTCGAGATCGCTACCATCGATGCCGGACACGGGATGAATATGGAAGCCTCCGCAGCCTTCAATGCTGCAGCGATGGATTTCATTCGCCGATGCACCACATAGTCGACACGCTGATCGAAGAACGCGCTCAGTCGCTGATGCGCCATCCAGTTGTCTGGCGGGCCGTCCGCGCTTTTATTTATCCACTGCTCGGCTATTCGCGCGCGGTTGAGATGGCGGATACGATCCGTGATATGCAGGCGCAGGAAGTGTTCGAGTTCTTGAGCAGAACCCTGTCCATGGATGTTCATTGCAGTGGACTCGACCACATCCCTGGCACCGGTGCCGCGATCATCATGCCCAACCACCCCGCAGGAATCGCGGACGGCATCGCCGTCTACGATGCGATACGTTCGGTTCGCAGCGATATCACGTTTTTTGCGAATCGCGATGCCATCCGGGTATCGCCGGGGCTTGCGGATATGATCGTGCCTGTGGAGTGGGTGGGCGAGCGCCGCAGCCATACCCGACGCAAGGAAACTGTCCGCCATATGGTCAAGGCCTTTCGCGATGAACGCCTGGTGGTGATCTTCCCATCAGGACGGCTGGCAAAGCCGACCGTAAAAGGCCTGATAGAACGGGATTGGCAGACCACGGCGGTCAATCTGGCACTGAAATACCGCTGTCCCGTTGTACCCATGCACATCAGGGGTCATAACTCCGCGCTCTACTATCTGTTCTATTTCATTCACCAGGAACTTCGGGACATGACGCTGTTCAGGGAACTGCTGAACAAACGGGACCAGCACTATCAGATCACGCTGGCTGAGCCGTTCATCGCACAGGGCGATGTGGAACATCTGACCCGTGAGCTGCGCGAGTTTGTCGCCAACGAACTGCCGCTGGGTGCGCACCGGTTTGATCTGAACGACCGCATTCAGCGCAATTGAGCTAGGGGACCTGCAGGTAGGGATAAACGGCTTCCGCCGTTTCACCACAGCTTTTACTGACCGCAATGGGTTGCGGGCTTCGTTCCACGGTGATCCGGATCCGATCACTACCGGTACCGAAGGTCACCTGGGCATGCTGCGCATCACCGTCCACGTGGAGCAGCTTGAGACCGGGCCTGGCTGCGGCAATCTCGGCAGCCTGCACTTGCGCCGGGTACACTGAGCGACCTCGCAGATGAGCAAAATCCACATCGCCGGCTTCCACCTGTGCAACAAAATTCTCCACAGCTTCCTCGCTCACCCGTCCGTAGAGCAATCCCTCAGGCAGCACCAGCACATTCGGGGCAAATCTGTGGCCACCCAGGTGGGTAATCTGCCATACCCTCGGACCGACCAGCTCCCGCAACACGGCATAGCTGCGCAATCCGAATCTGGCGCAGCACAGATCCCGCTGGCCATTGGTGCAGACAAAGTAGTTCGGCTCGTGAAGTTGCTCGTAGAGTTCGGGAGCTTCCAGCACCCGGATGACATCGACTGAATCCAGAAAGCGATATCCGTCCCCACGGAACTGCAGAAGATCTCCGTTGTACGCAAGCAGCAGACGGGTTTCAGCAGAATCGATCTCCGGCTGGCGGATGAACTGCAGTCGGGGTCTGAAGCCGGCGTCACGCAACCGTTGCATGCTGGTGTCCAGCCACTGACGCACAGCGGCGGACAGCGCGTTGTTTTCGTGAGCGCGGGCTTCCCATACCGGCCGGTACTCGAGCAGCAGCCAGACATCAACGCGGGCAGCCGTGCCCAGCATCGACTCCTGTGTGTTCTGCTCAGAACAGTAGATTCGTTCGCTCACGGCTGTATCCACTCCCGGCAGCAGAGCCGCCTGTTTCCCGATGACATCAGATCAAGGCTATCAGCGTACCGGCAAATGTCAGCAGCACGTTGGCTATTGTATAGGTGCCGGCGTAACCCAGTGCGGGCACCGGACTGCGGGCACTGCTGTTCAGCACCGACAGCGCCGGAGTGCTGGTCATCGCTCCGGTTACCGAACCCAGCAACAGCGCCGGGTTCAGCTTCATGAATCGGCGCCCGACAAGATAAGCCAGACTGGCCGGTACCAGGGTTACGATGAGACCACCGACGATCAGCAGCGGGCCCACCGACTTCAGCGTCTCGACAATATCACCGCCGGCGTTCAGCCCGACCCTCGCCATGAACAGCATCAGCCCGAGCTCCATCAGCAGATAGCGCGCCGGTTGTGGCACACGACCAAATGTAGGTTTCAGCGAACTGAAAAAGCCGATGATCAGTCCCATGAGAAGCAGTCCACCAGCCATCCCCAGGCCGATAGACGCATTGCCAACCTTGAACAGCACCAGACCCACGCCAACGCCGATCGCAATACCAAATGAGAAGGTCACAAGATCAGTTTCTTCCACCTCTTCTTCGATATAGCCAATGGCTGCCGCCGCGGAATCAAGCCGCGAGCGCTCTCCGGTAACTGAAATACGATCACCCCGGTTGACCCGGATGTTTTCGTTGAACGGCAGATCGACACCCGAGCGGCTGACCCCCGTCGGGAAACAGCCGTGACGGCCAATCAGATCCTGTTCCTGCAGGGATTTTCCAACTGCGCCATCGTTGACCACAACCAGCTGCCTGGACACAACATCATAATCCAGCAGTCCCGGGTCCAGCACTTCGCTGCCCAGACGCTGCTGCATCAGATGATGCACATCGAGGCCCGCGAAAATTGACACAATGTCACCTTCTTCCAACACGAAGTCCGAGCTGACATCGATAAACTCATCACCGCGTCTGACGCGCAGCGGCACTGCTTTCAGGTCCAGATCGGCACGCGCCTGTGCCAGGGTACGTCCGGTCTCCGCCGGGTTCACCTGGTAGGCTCGAATGATCGGCAGCGTTTCCCGGTTGCCTGCCCGAATGTTGCGAGTCATGCCGCGCGCCTGTTCAAAATCCCGTGCTGCGCTGGCGAGGTCGAGATGCAGCAGTTTCGGCACCTGGGTGACGAAAACGATGACACCCACGGTACCACCGAGATACGTGATGGCGTAACCCACGCTGACGTTCTGGCGGGCTTCCTCAAAACTCAAACCGCCGGTATCTCCGAGACCGCTCATGAACGCATCCTGAGCGCCCGCCAGCGACGGGGTACTGGTCAGCGCTCCCGACAGCATCCCTGCATCCAGTCCCGCCGGCATGTCGAAGAGGTGAGCAAACACCAGCGTCAGCGTCACACCGATCACGGCAACCAGCAGCGAAAGCCCCACATAGCGGACACCGTCTGCGGCAAAGGCACTGAAAAAACTGGGTCCCGCCTGCAGACCGACGGCAAAAATGAACAGTGCAAAACCAAAGGTGCCCACCATCTCGTTGATCTGCAGGCCGAAATGACCGAACAGCAGTCCTACCAGCAGCACACCGATGGTTGAACCGAACTCCATACCGAACAGGCGGATTCGACCGACCAGCAGCCCGAACCCGAGAACCGTAAAAATCAGGATCAGGGGGTTGTCAGCCAGGATCTGGTAAAAATCTACTTCCATCGGAGCGCACAGTTGCGGGCAGCGCTCACCCTACACACGAAATCAGGCCGCTGGCAATCTTCCCGTCAGTCCCGGCAGGACAAAGAGCAGCAGCCGAAGAGATCTTTTGCATTAGCTTGCCGTGTTAGCTAATTTTCCGACAGGGGAAAACAGTTCAGATCAGCACCGGGACCAGCATGAAAACAACACTGGCGCTTGCCGAGCGTATTGCCGGGCAGCAGGATGCAGAAATTCCGGGTCAGGCCCGCGAAGTTGCGAAACAGGCTCTGCTCGACTACCTCGGGGTCACGCTTGCGGGGATGAACGAACCGCTCAGTCTGATCCTGCGGGAGCAGGCGCTCGAAGCCGGAGGCAACGCTCAGGCCAGCGTATTCGGCACCCGCCTGAAAACATCGCTCGAACAGGCTGCGCTCATCAATGGCGCCGCGGGTCATGCGCACGATTACGACGATGTCCACAACGCGATGAGCGGGCATCCGAGCGTACCGGTCGCACCGGCGGCACTGGCGCTGGCGGAGCATCTGCACAGCAGCGGCGCCGATCTGATCAGCGCTTTCTGCTGCGGTGTCGACGTTGAATGTATCCTCGGTCGCTATGCGGGTCCCGGTCACTACGCCCGCGGCTGGCACAACACGGCGACGCTCGGCGCCTTCGGCGCTGCCGCTGCGGCTGCGTGTCTGTACCGTCTGGATGCTGCAGCCTGCGCAACAGCGCTTGGCATCGCCGGTACTCAGGCTGCCGGTCTGAAAAGCCAGTTCGGCACCATGTGTAAGCCACTGCATGCCGGCCACGCGGCAGCAACCGGCCTGCAGGCGGCAGCGCTTGCTAGGCGGGGGTTTTCCAGCTGCAGTGACATACTGGAGAACGCACAGGGATTCATGGCAACCCAGAGTGACAGTGCCTCCGAATCACGCTTCGCGGAATCTCTGACCGTACCTGCATACACTCAGGACATCTGTTTCAAGTACCACGCCGCCTGCTACCTGACCCACTCCGCGATTGAAGCAACAAAGACGCTGACAGAACGCAATCAGTTCGATCCGAACAGTATCGCCCGCATCGATGTCGAGGTTGATAAAGGCCATCTGCAGGTCTGCAATATTCCCGAACCCGCCACCGGCCTGGAAGCGAAGTTCAGCCTCAGACTGACCACGGCAATGGCTCTGACCGGAATTGATACCGCCAGTATCACGATCTTCAACGACGCACTTACCCGGGATCCGGAACTGCTTCGGTTCCGGGATCTGGTCCAGGTCAGCGCCCACAGGACAAAAAACCCCGATACCATCGTTCGCATCACCACCCGTTCCGGGGATGAATATGAAGCAGCCTGCAACGTCGCCGTTCCCATGCGCGATCTCGACGCTCAGTGGCGCAAACTGAGCAACAAATTCCGCACCCTGGTCACACCGGTACTGGGCCTTCAGCGCGCGGAATCAATTATTGAGCAGTGTCAGACGCTCGAGCAGGCGCCCGATCTCAAAGAGTTGACCGCAATGCTCAGAGCAGATTGAGACAGTGGAAACAGGGAGTTCAATATCATGACTGATGCTGCCGAACTGAAACAGAACGCTGTACTCTGGGCCAAAGGCAATCGCTTCGAAGCCATGAGTGAAGGCAGAGTTTTCGAACACCACTGGGGTCGAACAATCACCGACGGCGACAACGCAGCTTTCACTACCCAGACCTTGTCCTTCTGTCCACTGTATTTCAATCAGCCTTACGCCCAGTCGCTTGGTCACAGAACCACCGTGGTCAATCCACTGCTGGTATTCAATACGGTCTTCGGACTGTCCGTCGAAGATCTCAGTGAAGGCGGCGGGCCGTTTCTCGGCGTAGACGACTGTAACTTCGAACAGCCTGTCTACGTCGGCGATACCCTTACCGCACGCAGCACCGTAACGGCGGCGCGGCAATCAAAAGGACAGCCGGGCTTCGGAATCGTCACCTGGCATACGGAAGGTTTCAACCAGGCGGGAGAACGGGTGATCGAGTTCAATCGGACTAATCTGGTGCGCAGAACCCGAGCGGGAGAGACGCAGGCATGAACCTGACCGGGCAGAACAACTATTTCGAAGACTTCCAGACCGGACAGCTGATCCGTCACGCCCGCGGTAAGACCATGTGTGAACAGGACAACGTTGGCATTACGCTGCAGGTGCTGAACACGGCGGAAGCTCATTTCAACGAAGATGTCATGCAGAAGAATGCAATGGGCCGAGATGGCTGGAATTCACGGGTGCAGTTCGGTGGCGTAACCATCGCCATGGTGATCGGAATGGCCATGCAGGACACCGGAGAAAATGCGTTGGCGGAACTGTCGCTGAACGCCATCCGCCTGAAAACCCCCGTGTTTCACGGTGATACGCTGTACGCCTACAGTGAAGTACTGGAAACCCGGCAGGCGGACCAGGCGGATGCCGGTATCGTGGTGTTCAGGCATTTCGGCGTGAACCAGAAGGATAAGGTGGTATTCGAAGGCGAACGTACCGTTTTACTCAAACGCAGGAGTTTCGA
>Ga0055479_10000180_pt1 | contig 11258 bp, 7 predicted proteins | sample Muzzi_PWC_D1_FD_57941 | JGI IMG/M metagenome (GOLD analysis project Ga0055479, IMG submission 57941) | Wetland microbial communities from San Francisco Bay, California, USA, that impact long-term carbon sequestration - Muzzi_PWC_D1 | ecosystem: Environmental > Aquatic > Marine > Wetlands ...
CGGCACCTATATCCTGCGCCTGACCGCCAGCGACGGCGACCTGTCGGCCTTCGATGAGGTGACGATCACTACTATGAGTAATGGTGGCGGCACTATCACCGGCTTGACCCAGGCAAACTATTTCCTGACGGGCTATGATGATTACGGCACGCCTCTATACATCCCCAGCATCGACCCGGCGGGCATAGTCTTTCATGGTCCGTCTGGCCATATTATCTTTACCGATTCCGAAATCAACGAGGTGCCCGAAGTATTTAATATCATCCAGGCCAATATCTTCGAGATTTCGCCAGATGGCACTGTTCTTTATAATCAGAATGATCTGACCCAGTACACAGGTAATGAGCCGGCACGAAACAAGGAGCCTACCGGCATAGCCTACTGCCCCGGTGACGATCATTTTTATGTTAGCAATGACGATAATGATGCGATCTATCGCTACGCCTATGATGGAGTCAATTTTACGGCTGTCGACTATGGGTCGACCCGGCCCGAAGGCAACGATCCTGAAGGCATCACCTGCGATCCCGCCACCGGACGTCTCTACGTTATCGACGGCACGGCCATCGCCATATTGATATATACCTATAACGAGAGTACCGGCTTCAACCTCGAAAAGGTACTGGATCTGAATAAAACAGCGGGGGACAGCGCCGGCATACCGATAAACCCGGAGGGCATTACCTTTGACGAAATCAGCGGGCACATATTTCTCGTATCTGACAGGGACCATGCGATCTTTGAATACAACGGCGATGGGGTATTTATCAACAAATACGATCTCCGTGGATTCGTACCCTCTCCATACGCTCCTCAAGGATTGTCCGTGGGTCCGTCTTCGACCGATCCTGGTCAAACCTCGATCTACATGGTCGATGCCGTCTACGACAATGACGGACACCCCGATGAACGGGACGGGAGAATATACGAGATACTGATACATCGTTCGCAATAACGCGGCAATTTGTAAAGACGCCCGTTACGGATCGGGATAGCCGTACACCTGGAGGGCTTGTCCAAGACAGGTGGCAGGGTCTGTTCTCCTGCATGCCCGGATGGAGCGAAACATCCGGGCCTGTCCGGCATCCCCGGGCCAGGGGGTCAGGTTATATGTTTATAACACCAGCGCGCCAAACGTGACAGATAACGTTTCCCTAACAGTCCCACACCCCAGCGTTTCAGGTTCCGTTCGAGACCTCCCGACCCATGAAATTCCCGCGAGCGAAAGCCGGTTTGAAGCTGTAACTCTGCACGGACCGCCTTGATGTCGAGAAATGGCCTGAAACCGGGTAAAACCTTCTCCAGTAGCGCCTCGTCAGGCCCCATAGCGAACCGGCTCACAGGGCGGCCCCAGTTGAGCAGCCCGATTGAAACAAACAGCTTGGCCGCCGCCTCTTCGACAGGAGCCAGATATGGCTTGCCAAAATCGAACATAACCATCCGCTCCCAGGAATAACCGTTATTATCAAGTTTTCTGACAGCCATATTCCTGATGTCAAAGCCCTTGAAATTCACAGTGGAAGATGGCCCGCCATAATCTCGCTCTTTCACCGGCAGTTCAAAAGGCAGGGATGCCGCATCGCCCGCCTGCAACCCTTCCAGCACCTGAACCAGTTGCGGCAATATATCCGGGAAATGCTTCCTGAAAAGCTCGCTGTTATCCCTGAGAATCTCGTCCAATGGCACCACATCAACATATTCAAATACATTGAGTACCAGGGACTCGTTATGAAATGCCGGCACAGGGATATCAACGATGTTCTTCAGCAGGGACCGGGCTGCCTGCGTACCCGTTCGCTCATACTCCCAATGTTTCGGCAGACTGCACCCTGCCTTGTTGACATTCTGCTTCAGGAAAAATTTCCGGGCTGTATCATTTCCAGCATCACAAACAGTACCAACACCAACCCTGGACCAGTTACGCTGAACCACTTGTTCACAATGCAACTGAAAACCGCCCGGACTGTCCGCCGGATTTTCAACAGGATAGTCCTGACCAACCTGCACCGGCTGGACAGGAGCATTATCGCCGTCGTTAATGTGCATAGATAATAACCCGCCCAGGCGATTGTTACAGGTGACGCCAGATAAACCGCTTCACCTCGATGATCGTATCAGAAATACTCTTATCGGTTGATATAGAGGCCACAGGACAACGTTGAAATTCGGGAAGCCGGATCATTGCATGCCGGCGCTCGACATATTCCGTCGTTTGCTCCACCCCTTCTTTCTCACGATTCTGATTACGCTTGATGGCCTCTTCAACCGAGACCGACAATTGCAGCACCATATCCGGAGAGCAAATCTGGTCATACAATTTTCTTTCCAGCTTCATTAGCCAACGCTTTACCGCCGACCTCTGGGCAGAGATGACCTCATCACTAAAGGTAGCCCCGTCAATCGCCCCGATTACGTCAGACGGATAGCGGTCTGAAAGACATATTTTTCCGTTTCTGGTTTCCCTGTACACCCGCCCCAGCAGCTTTTTCCGTTCATAGGCCAGCATGACCCTCCGCAATACAAACATTAACGGAAAATCATAGCCATCATCATTATTCTCAGCGGCCTTGTCATACTCAACTGTGTCATAACTTGAGAAAATACGTTTGGCAACAGGGATTATCATATTGGCCAAATAGGTAAGCACCGTTGCCGGTGGTTTTCCTGCATGTATGTAGGTAATCGCCAGTTCTGCACCCAGCCAGTCCCGTACCGCAGCCGCCAGCGTTGACTTTCCCGTTGCCTGGGGGCCAACCAGCGCAATCAGCTTGCCGCCCGTTTTGAATCGCATATGCTTCTCATGCCTGACCAATCGATTAAAGGCCATCCGCATCAACACAATCAAGGTCAGAAATACCTGCCGCGGTTTGGAGAAACGCCTGTATTTTTTCAGACACTTGCCGAACACCCGACCAAGCCGGATTTTACCGATGAGCTTGCCATTTTCAGGCAGTATCGCCAACGCCTGTTTAAACCGGGGTGGAGATATCTCTGGAAAAAAATCCTTCAATGTAGCCAGTGATGCCTCAATATCCCCTCCATCTTCAAGCCATTCCAGTTCTTCCTTGATATCGGCAGTAGACTTCATCGTCGTATAACAATCGATCAGTGTCGTATACTTGATCATGTATCTGATCGTAAAAACAATGATCTCACTGGTCTTAGCCGGCAGTCTGATCCCATTCGAAAGGCGCGTGTCCGACAATAACATTTTCGCAAACGGGAAATTCCAGGACTTGAGGAAATGATCGCCGGTTAGTATTCGGGTGAATGCATGGATATTAATCAATGACCCGGTAGCCTCATCGTTCCCCAAAAAATGGAACACCCCGGGTTGCATTTTGCTGCTGATACTGTCGGCCTGCTTGAAGCCATGCTCCATCAGGATGGCGACAAACCCGGGGAAGTCTTCTTCATCGACCAGGAGATCCAGATCCTCTTTACCACCCAGGGCATATTCAATATGATAATTACTCTTCCAGTGACAATAACCGATGCCCGTACTGTTGAGCTGATCCAGTACCAACTGTATTTTTTCCAGGATATCCCGGTTCCGGTCTGTCGCCGCCCCGTTCTTCATTAAAGCTGAACTCACTTGACCCCCATTATCCCGTCTTAATTTATCACATCAAATTCATACCCTGACCGGTTATATAGAGCGGCAGCCGGTGTCGGGGCTTGAGTACTATGCCCAAATACAGTGTGTTATTCACGGCAGTTACCGATGTAATCGTCGCGGCAGCGGTGCCGACGGACCCACTGCGTTTTGTCCAGGCGTGTATTATTATTAAGTTCGGCCTCACCGGCTTAATTATTCACATCAAATTTATGCCATGTGAGGATACTACTACACCAATCCAGTCAGACACCCGATCCATGCCCCAGGACACTTAATATAGCATTCCAACATACCCGGCACCGTGATATTATAAGCTATTATTTAACACCTTGATACAACTGGAATATCTGGCTAACCTGGTCATCATTGAACGTAATTTACAGCAAACCCGCGATTACCGAACAATGGTTCACGCTGCCATTAGTCTGGCTGCTATTCGCCATCAGTTCATTCGTTTTCATCGAACCTCCCCCGTTCGATTTGCTGGCTATGGCCCTGATCATACTGTTCTACATTCTCGGCCTCAAAATTCCAGTTGGTATACGCCCCGGGGTCCTGCTGCTCGGGGGGTTTCTGTTAGCGAATGTTGTTTCCTGCATATACTCAGCTGATCCCGCCGCAACCATCAAATCGCTATTGATACGCTTCTACCTCGTGATTAGCTGGATATTTCTGGTCAGCCTGATCTATGAATCACCACAACGTGTATTAAAAACAATATGGAATGGCTATATGTTCGCAGCAACGATCGCCGCTATTCTCGGTATCGCCGCTTTCTTTGACTTGCTCCCCGCCTTTCGAGACCAGCTGATAGAATTCGGCAGGGTAAGATCCCTGTTCAAGGATCCGAATGTTTATGGACCTTTCCTGGTCCCGGTGGCCATATATGCATTCTCACGACTTGTGTCAGGCGAAACACATCGCCGCCTGTCATATACGCTGTTTTTTTTGCTCATGCTAATGGGCATCCTGCTTGGCTTCTCCCGGGGATCATGGATCAATTCGATAGTGTCGTTCGCCATTTATATGGGGATGACAATTACCACAAGTACCGACTCGGCCAAAAGAAAACGGCTGGCATCATTTTCGGGAATATTTATCATCCTGGCACTACTGATCGGCGGCATCAGCCTGACAACCGAAAAAGTGCAACACATGATTGAAATCCGAACAAAGCTGCAGAAATATGACCTGCAGGCGGGCGGCCGCTTTGAAAACCAGCTGGTCACACTCGAAAATTCTCTTATAAACCCCCTCGGTGTCGGCGCCGGACAAAGTGAGCTGATCTTTTTCCGCGCTCCTCATAATATCTATATCCATGTGCTTATAGAATCCGGCTGGATCGGTGCAGTCTGCTTTTACGTATTTCTGGCCGTCACCCTGTATCAAGGCTATAAGAGTTCCTTGCGACCATCCCCGATTCAGCCCATCACCATCGTTGCCCTGGCATGTCTGCTCGGCATACTGGCTCAGAGCGTTGCTATTGACAGCACCCACTGGCGCCATTTATACCTGTTATTCGCCATGATCTGGGGATCGGCACTTGCCTTACAGGACAAGCCCTATGCAAGCAGCACATAATTCGTGCTACCGATGCCCCAATAGTGACTATCAGCCGGGCCAAACCCCAAAATCGGGCATTAATATCCGCACCGCTACTCTGGCACTGCTGATAATTCTCACTATTCTCACCCTCTCCAAAAGCGCCCTGGCCGATGCGCCAAAGAGATATCTGGATATACTTAAAGAAACCCAGCCTTATCTGCTAACCCGTACCGGGCCAAGGGATCTAATCGAACCCTCGATAGCGATAGAGGCCGCAAGCAACAACAACATATATTCAGATGCCGGCAACAGAAAGACGGATTTTATAACCCTGCTCCGTCCACGCCTGACTCTGGCCATGAACCGTAGATACCGCTTCACCATGGATGCAGATGTCGATGCTGGAAGCTACGCCTCCTACACACAGGAGAATTTCACGGATTACACGCTCAAGGCACATGCCACCCTGTTACAGAGCCGGTCAGGCGCGCTCAACAGTGGCATACAACACGCAAAAAAACACATTTTGCGCGACTCGCCTGACGATGAAAACAGCCTGCGGCCGACCATCTATCACGACACCGGCGTGCATATCGACTACAACTATACCGTAAACAGGCTGGTAACGATCATTGAACTCGAAACCGAGTCACTCAACTACCTTGATGCCAGCACAATCTCAACCACAATAAACAATGATGACAGGGATCGGACCCGGACTGCCGGGAAACTGATCCTCGGCTACAAGTACAGACCACCGATTGACTCCTTTTATCTTATTCAAACCATCGACAAGTCGGAATACCGCTATACACCTGATGACAATGGATACAATCGAAACACGCAGCTCAATGAAACGATGGCCGGCATTACCTACGGCAGTCCGGAATTGTTCTATATCGAGCTTAACGCCAAATGGATTAAAAGATCGTTCGACGATGCACTTTTCACCCCCATCAGAAAAACCGCCTTCGGTGCCAACACTACCTGGCAAGCTACAAACCTGACAAGAATTGATTTAAACTCCGCCTATAATATAGAAGAGACGACATTGGCCGGTGTCTCAGGCATATTGACCAACAGTGCCAGACTGGCCATAACTCATGAACTGCTCAGACCGTTAAAACTGCAATTAATATCAGAGAAGAAAAAAAATACATTTACCGGCATCAATCGCGCAGACATATACACAAAATATGGATTTAACGTGAAATACGATCTCAACCAGGCAAGCCGACTCACCGCTTCAGTAGCTTATACCAATCGAGATTCAGATACGGCCATGGGCATTTATGATTTCAGCAGAACTGTGCTGACATTATCGGGCATCTTTAAGTTTTAGCCATCCGGGCTGTGGTGCCCTGCTCGGATCAACATTCAATAATCGCCAGCAATCACCTTGTTATAGAGCGCAAGCGTCTTATCAACCATGGCACTGACAGAAAATTCAGCACCCATGTCTTTCGAGGCCCTGCCCATACTTGCCCTCAATTCGCCGTCATTAGCCAAATGTTCGATAAGACCGGCTAACTCATCAGGATCCCCGCTTTCCAGAATGTACCCATTCCTGCCATGTGTTATTATCTCACTGGCGCCACCTACGTTCGTCGCCACCAGCGCCAGACCGGATACCGCAGCTTCAAGCAGCACATATGGGAATCCTTCATACAAGCTAGGCATCACAAATATATCGAACATTGGCATGAAGCTGACACCATCCTCCGATTTTATCCAGATGACTTTATCAGATATTCCGAGATCATTAGCCAGAATGCGAAGCTGACCCTCCATCTGACCATCCCCAAGCATGACAAGCTTCACAGACGGGCAGCGTGATACGACAAGAGAATACGCCTTCAACATACGATCGGGTGCTTTTTGCGCAACGTAACGGCCTACGAAACCGACACATACGTCGTTTTCCGCCACACCATATTCGCCTCTCAGGCTTTGGCGTGAATCTGCAGGACGCGGGTCTACACCATTTGGGATTACATGTAGTTTTTTCTCATCGATACCCATGGCGGACGCATGCATCAACTCAAGCGTAGAAACCAGGATAAGCGCGGCAGTAAGATGGCTGAGCACAAACTCGATGCCAATGTAGACCTTTCTCCCCAAAGCACCGAGTGACGGATCCAGGGTGCGGAAAGCATGGGGCGTATAGATGCTTGCGCCGTGTTTTCCGATCACAGCCAGTCGCGCCAGCGCACCAGCCTTTGAACTATGGCCATGAATGATATCAAACGGTCCATGTTGCCTGATATATCGCCGTAACTTTACCAGCGCTGCGACATCTTTCAAGCCAGGCGCACGCTGCATATCTATAGTCTTCAGAATCAGACCGGGGATATCATTGATACTTTCTTCAAAACCAGGATCGATTCTGATATTCGAATATATTAGATGTACGACATGGCCGCGCTCCAGGCAGCCCCTGGCCAGATCGATGACATGACGCCCTGAACCACCCCCTCCCGTTTCCAGCAGCATCAGGATTTTAAGATGTTCTGCCATCAATAATTAATAGGCATTTTTGCTATTGATAACAGCACCCAAGGTACGAAATAGAATAATAATGTCCAGTGCGATTGACCAGTGCTCAATATAATAGATATCGTGTTCAACACGCTTGATAATCTGCTCCTCCGTATCGGTTCCTCCACGCCAGCCATTCACCTGGGCCCAACCCGTTATGCCCGGTTTCACCTTGTGTCTGCCGGCATACTGCTCCACGACATCGTAATAATAACGACCAGCTGCCTTTGCCTTTTCTGCATGAGGCCTTGGTCCAACCAACGACATCTCTCCCTTGATCACATTGATAATCTGGGGTAACTCATCCAGACTTGTCTTTCTTAGTATCCGCCCCAGGGGTGTAACCCTCGAATCTCCCTCGCTAACCAACTTGACCGCTTCATTATCAGACTGATCGGCATGCATCGACCTGAATTTATAAACCTCGATCATTTCGTTATTAAAACCATAACGCTTTTGTTTGAAAAATACCGGACCCGGACTGCTAATCTTCACTGCACATGCGATTACAAGCATTACCGGCAACAATAACAGAAAAATCAAGCCTCCCAATACACGGTCTTCTGCTTCCTTGAACACATAGCTCCATCCATCCAGTGGTTTTTCAAATGCATTAAGGGTAGCAATGCCCGCGTAATAACTGAATGCATGTCCTGAAAACCGGAAACCCACCATCTCCGGGCAAAGGCGAACCCGTACCGGCAGCACCTTAAGCTTATAAAGAACATCCATCATTCTTTCTTCCGCCCACCAGGGCAGTGCAATCAGCACATCATCAATTCGTCTGTTCCGCGCATCTTCTATCAAATCATGCAGGTCACCATTAATATTGACACCATCCACGTGACCAGCCAGCCTGTTTACGCGGTCATCATACAGGCCCACCACATTGATCCAGGGATCCTTTTCATCCTGCAAGTATTTGAGCATCTTGAGCCCTTGACTGCCACTGCCGACGATGGCCACATTCCGGATCAGAAAATCTTTACGTACAGTCTGCAGGTAACGCGCGATTAATGTCCTCATCAACGCCACCAGAACCAGGCTGAGCACATACCAGTTGAACAACCAGAGCCGTGAATACATGTCTGAGACTTTCAGCAAAAAGATAACGGCAATCACACACAAAAACGAGATCGTCAACGTGATGCCGGTTTTATTGCTGGGGTGAGAAACAAATGTCTTGATGTCCTGCCTGTAAAGACCGGACAGATAAAATGAAACAATTACAAACGACGCTGCCATAAGGATTAGAAACAGATAGCGTTCATACTTGTCGCTATCGATAGCGGGATGAACCAGGTAAAGAATATGGCCTGCAAGAAAGATGACCAGTATATCGACGAGGGCAACTAGACCTAAAACAACGCTATGGCTGTCCAGAAGATTACGATGTTTCTTTTTCATTACTAGATCCATTGCCAGACCATCCCTTGTCAAAACAAATGATGTTGTCGCCAGGAATCCCACCCATAGCCCTGATGAACAAAATCGCAATAGATCTTCTAATAATGTGTCCTCATACCCCACTGGAGAACACGCACGTATCTTTATCAACGACAAGACAATTCTATACCTTCCCGCATAGTAATTCAAGCCCCTTGGCGTCAAGGGCTGGCATACACATGCGTGACAGCGGCAACTGCCGCAGCCTGAATTCGTCATTTCGCCAGGATAGGGGGCTTCAGATTTGCAGACCCGGGCCCGCCACATCGCCTACAACCCGCGTTGCGCCATCGAACCAAAGACAGAAGGAATGATTTTCAGGTGTTTTACAACCAGAAAATGCATCCAGCCTGCCCACAGGGTCATCACGGCCAGTACCGTAAATGCCGCGCCTTCAACGCCATAAAGCGGGATCAGCACAAAATTCAGGATAACCGTCAGCATACTGGCCGCCGAAAAAACGTATACGCACCGACCCTGATTACCGGATACACTCAGCAACTCCGACACCGGCCCCATGGCGGCCAGCACCAGCTGCGAAGCCGCTATCAGAAGAAGCATGGGGTAACCACCAACAAAGTGGTCCCCGAACAGTCCCAAAATATGCCTGCCGAGACCCCAATAGACAATAAGTGCGCAAAATGCCAGCCCAAAATTCAGGCGCGCCACCTTGACCACCAGGCCCTGCAGCGCAGCAATATCACCCTCCGCGTACAGGGTGGATATTTTTGGATATACAGCGGCATGTACCGCGAAAAAAATAAAGCCGATCAGCAGGGCCGTTTTGTAACAGACGCTATACAGGGCCACATCCTCGGGCGGCAATTGAAGACCAACGATGACGACACTGAACTCGGCAAAATACTGGGTAAACAATACAATGACCAAAAACGGCCATGAGACCTTGAGCCACTGGCGTGTTTCATATCGAGGCCGGGATCCCTGCAGTAGCTGTCGCAGCCGCGGTAAAATAAATAATGACAGGCCGACTGAAATAATTACGATTGCGGCCATCTGTAATAACATGGCTGTTTCAGCAGATAGCTGCCCCTGGATAGACCAGACGCCCCCGATCAGGGCAAGAAAGATCAATGGCCTCAGTGTCATATCGGGGATATACGACAGCACAAACCAAGAACAAGCGTGCGCAAGCCTTTTATACGAGCGGGTCAAGGCGACAAAAGGGATAGACAAGGCAGCCCACATGATGACCCATGGTCGGTCAAGGTAGGTAATGTCATTCGTCATCGATAATATCAACATCACCAGGAAAACGATCACCAGACTGAAAGCAATCGCGATCTGCCGGCCTCTCTTTACAAATCCATTAACCAGGTTTGTATCCCCGTCAGCCAACCCCTGAGTAACAAAGCGAATACTTGAATCGGGTAACCCCAGCCCCACTGCAATAGAGAGCAGCATGCACCAGGAAAAGGCGTAGACATAAATCCCCAGTTCTGCGGGCCCCATCCAGCGCGCCAGCAGGATCTGGGTTACGAAAACCATAACAGCCCCGAAGACCCGGCTAAAAAAGACGATGCCTGATCGGCCAAGAATACGCCTAAACTCGTCACCTGGAAATTTCATTCAATCACCGCAACGCCAGAACAGGCAAAAATTCCCCGTGATGAGCGGTCTCTGGTTCCCATCAGGCTGCATCAGACATATCCCTATATTAAGTTTCTCCAGCGGCGAACACGGACCGGCCATGCCCTATCCCGGCACTGCGGTTAATGCGCTGCCGCCATCCATGCCATCCCAGGACCCCTCTCAGGATAGAATCTCATAATTTACAGCAATTTACAGCGCCCGCATAGGCAAATGATGGCGGCTAAAACAAATATTCAGGATATGTTATATTTAAAACCGTAAAATATCACATCCCGGACGGGTTTAAACCTTTCGTCCGGGGATGCGGCCGTCCGGGGAAATGCATTAGGGCCAGGGTGAGTTACAGGCCCAGCAGACAACGGAGGAACGGACCATGAACAAAAGACTTGTGCAAGTTTTGTTGCTTGTTTCGGCCCTGGTGCTGCCGGCCGGAGAGCTGGCCGCCGCCACTTACTATGTCGACAGAAACCATGCCGCCGCCAGCGACAGCAACGTCGGC
>Ga0055479_10000181_pt1 | contig 11247 bp, 7 predicted proteins | sample Muzzi_PWC_D1_FD_57941 | JGI IMG/M metagenome (GOLD analysis project Ga0055479, IMG submission 57941) | Wetland microbial communities from San Francisco Bay, California, USA, that impact long-term carbon sequestration - Muzzi_PWC_D1 | ecosystem: Environmental > Aquatic > Marine > Wetlands ...
GACTTGGCGCTTCCCGCTGTCGAGCTTGGCTTTAGAGCGTGACGAGCTGGGACTCAATGGCGAGCTCGCCCTGACTCTCGGCTCCGGGGACGACGCGCCAAGCCTGGAAGCGGCCTTCCTTTATGACAAGGAAACGGAAATCCTCGACCTTTCCGCCGGGTTTAGGGATGTGGCGCCGGGCGAGTTGGCCGATGCGTTCGAGGCCTTGACCCCTTTGCGGGCCCTGCACTTTTCTCTGGCCGGCAACATTTCCACGGCGATGGACGCGAGCGGTCGGTTCTCTCCCGTCGCCTTTACGCTGGAGGGCGGCACAGGCGAGGTGGACCTCACTGCCGTCGAGCGGCCGAATCTGGCCGTTCGCGGCCTTTCGATCTCCGGGCGTTTCGACCACGAAGCGGGCACGCTGGAACTGAGGCCGGCGCGTCTCGACCTCGGCACCAAAGAGACCGCCGGTCCCTCTGTCTCCCTGACCGCCACGCTGGTGCGGGATAGCGCTGAGGCGAACCGTTATCTAGTGGCGGCCGAGGTGGTCGGTGAGAACGTGGCCATGAACGATTTAGAGAATTACTGGCCCGAGGACATGGGACGGACCGCACGGCCCTGGATCACCGGCAACCTGCGTGACGGATTGGTCGACCGGGCCACCCTCAGGACCAATTTCGCCGTCACGCGACCGGACCCCGACGCCGCACCCGGAGACCAAGGCGACGCCGCGGAGGTGGACGCGGACGCCAAAGCTTTGCCGGTTTCTCTGGACCTGGAGATGCAGGCCTTGGAGGGCGAATTCACATTCCACGATGTCGCCATCCACTACTTCCGCCCGATGCCGCCGGCCAGGGGCGTCGCCGGGACGGCCAGCTTTAACCGTGACGGTTTCGATGTTGCGATGACCGCCGGCCATGTCGGCGGGGTCGAGCTGACGAAGGGCGCGGTTAAGATCCGTGGCCTGCAGTTGAAGGAAGGCCAGACCGATACCTTCGAGGAAATCTGGATCGACACCCGCAGCCGGGGACCGGTCGCCGATATCTTGGGCTTGCTGGACCATGAGGAGTTGGACCTACTGTCGCACCTCGGCATCTCTCCCGAAGGTAGCGCCGGCACGGCCGATACCCATCTGGCGTTCTATTTTCCGCTGAAGAAAAGCCTGGCGCTCGGCGATGTGGAGGTGACCGCTCAGTCGGACGTGGCAGGCTTGGCGATACGCGGGATGGCGATGGGCCAGGACATCACCGACGGCCAAGCGCATATCGAAATCAACAACGCCGGCATGCGGGTCGCGGGCGCGGCTTCGGTGGCCGCCGTGCCTTTCGAGGTCGACTGGTCCGAGGCCTTCGACGACAGCAAGGACTATCGAACCCATCTGCGCGCCGTCACCACGGGTTTGGGCGATGCCGGCCGGCGCGCCCTCGGGCTCGACTTCGGCGAGGTTCTGAGCGGGCCGCTGGGCGTGTCGCTGTTTTTGACCTTGCAGGAAGACGGGGTCGGCGAGGCGAAAATTGCGGCCAATCTGCAGGAGGTCGCCATCTCGGTCCCGGCCATCAATTGGCATAAGGCGGCGGGGGTGGCGGGGGAAGCCCATCTCGGCCTGAAGCTGCGGGACCTGAAGCCCGTCAGCTACGACAACATTGTCTTGCGGGCCGGCGATCTGGAGGCGGAGGGGCGCGGCAAGCCGACGGCAGACGGCCGCGGTATCGAGACCCTGTCCCTCGAGCGCCTGGACTTTCCGGGCGGCGCGCTCAAGAACATCTCCTTGGCGCTGTCAAAGACGCCGATCGACATCACCATCACGGACGGCCGGATCGACGCGGCCTATTTCCGCGACGAAGACCAGGCGACGGCCGACGACCCGGCAACCCCCTTCGCTTTGCGGGCAGCGCATTTGACGGCGGTCGACTTCGGTCAGGGGCGCCAGCTCCATGACGTGACCCTGGAATTGGCGCAGGACGAGAGCGGCTGGCGGCGTATTTTTCTCTATGGCGAGATCCCGCAAGCGCACTGGACGCCGGACCGCTTTTTCGTGTCCGAGACCGCCTCGATCCCTACGGGCGGCTTGACCGGGCGCGACGGGACGGAAGCGGTGCCGCCGGTGGAAAGCGAGCTGGCGGCCAAGAGCGAGGTACCCCAGCGCCGCGAAGTGCTGATCGACCTGGCGCCGACCCCGGAGGGCGGTCGGAGCTTGAAAGTGGAGACCAACGATTTTGGCGGCGCCATGCGGGCGATGGACGTTCTCGACACGCTGCGCGGCGGTCACATGACCCTCACCGGGAGCAGCCCCGGCCCCGTCGGCGACAGCCGTCTCGCTGCGCGGATCGAGGCCGAGGACTTCTTCTTGGTCGACGCACCGGTGATGGCCCGCCTCTTCTCCGTTGCCTCGATCACCGGCGGTCTGGAGCTCTTGACCAACGAAGGCCTCTATATGCGCGCGATGGTCGGCGACTTCACGGTCGAGGATTGGGTGGCCAGAAGCGACCTCATCCGGGTTTACGGGAACGCGGTGGGCCTGACGGCCCAGGGCAGCGTCGATCTGGACGCCGACGAACTCGACCTGCGGGGCACCTTGGTGCCGGCCTACACCATCAATCGCTTGCTGGGCGGCATTCCGCTGATCGGCCGTCTGTTGGTGGGCGGTGAGGGCGAGGGCATCCTGGCGATCACCTATCAGGTCAAGGGCTCGATGCAGGATCCCGATGTTTCCGTCAATCCGCTCTCCGTGCTGGCGCCGGGCTTCCTGCGCGGCCTCTTCACGGGTTCGGACGAGGAAGGCGCGGCGCCACGCGCCTTTCCCAAGCAGCTGGAAAACCGCAAAGTGCTGCAGTAGGTGCGCCGTCCCAAAAGAACCTAGTAGCGCCCTGACCAGAGAAGTGTCGCGATGTCGCCGATGTCTTCGTTGATTTCGATAACGTCGGTCAGCGGGCCGAAGATGCTGTTGTAGATGAGTCCGTTCTGCACGAAATAACAGAAGGCCACCTCGCGCCCCTCGGCATCATCGATATAGCCGCCCAGGGCCTTCTCGGTCAGGAAGGGCCGCAAGTGGGCGAAATCGATCATCGCCCCGGTGCCGGTCTTGCCGAAGACTTGACCCGTGGCCGGGCCGCCTCGGTTGACCACCGCCAAGCTGCCGTCGACGCCCAGGATGGGCAGGCCATGACGGAAGTCTTCATAGTAGCTTCGGTGCCGAACCTCCGTCAGCAGCTGAATCTCGGTGCGTGGCGTCGCGTAGCTGCGTGAGCCCGACGCGTTGGTGAAAGCGAAGCTGTTCGGATCCAGCCCGAACGACTCAGCCAGGACTTTGCCCATCTCGTCCATGGCGAAGAAGAAGTGCGGCACCCCCCTCTCGACGCCGATCAGCATCGCCAAGGTGTCCGCGCCTAAGTTATGGCTCACTTTCAGAACCAGCTTGGCGAACTCGGACAAGGGTGCAGATTCGAACGACGCCGCCTGGGGCAGTTGCGCGACTGTCTCTGGGCTCGGCAGACTGTCGCTGGGGTTGGGGCCGAGCGTGGGCGCTGCCACGTCGACGCCGGCCCGTTCCAGGGCTTCGATGAAGAGCGTGCGCCCGAAGCGCGCCACCTCGGCGATGCGCTCTTCTTCGCCGAACTCCGGCAACTCGCCGACCTGGTAGACGCGCACCGGGTCGAAGATGCCGCCCAGGGCGTCGGTCTCCACCTCACCGGTGATGGTGAGGTGTGTAACGTCGCCGATCCGCTCCACCTCGATGTCAAGCGGTTCGGTGGGGTCGTCCCGAGTGATGACCTCTGATGTCACCTCGAACGCGGAGGTGTGTGGCCGCCAGCTGAGCAGGGCCGGTTGACCGGGTGCCTGGGGCGTCAGGCTGAGATCGATGAGGTTGTCGTTGATCATGATCGGGGACAGGAAAAACTCCCGCAGCGGCATGGAAACGAAAAGCCGGTCGTCGATGATGACGTCGCCGGAAACTGTCGTGATGCCGGCCTCGGCGACTTGCTGCGCCAAGTCGTTGAGGCCGGCCAGGGGATCGGGCGCTGTCAGGATCGCGCCACCCACGGGATTGGCATCGGTGTGGTCGAAGTCCGTGTAGGCGATGGTGCCGTCCGGGTTGCGCCGGCCGCCCATGGTGAAATCGCCTTGGGCAACCAGGATCAGGTCGCCGTCCAGGTGACCGTTGTTGTCCACGGTGCCGTTGTAGACCACTGGTGTCTCGAAGCGATGATCGGGCCCTAGGGTCTCGAAGGCCGCGGCGACAGTGAAGAGCTTGGTGTTGGATGCAATGGGAAAGAAATCGTCTGCTGCTGCCTGCTGCAGGATGCGGTCCTTTTCCAAGTCCACGGCCAGCATCCCCCAGCGGCCGTATTTATAGCGCGGCCGCTCCATAACGGCGCGAATACGATGGCCGATGCGGTCCGGCGCGTCGGCTTTCTTGGCGGCTGCGAGCTGGATAGCGCCAGGCGTGAAGAGCGCCGATGTCGAGGCCTCGTCCGCGGCAACGTCGGCGACGGGGCAAAGGCCGGCGCCGAAAATCGCCGCGGCCGCAGCCCACAGCAAGCCGCGGCGGCCCCGGCCGGCAGGTCTGCCGCCGAGGGCTGAGAGCTTCTCGCAACATTCTGTTCGGATACCACCTATAGACACGTTCACGCCCTACCTCCTGCAGTCGCTCGGTTTCAGCACCTCACTCAGCCCCATCCGATCGCAACGCCGCGGATCTTTTTGGGATCATGCTCCATTCAAGGCAGCCACCCAAACTTTTCCTTGCTTGGCACGAAGCAAAAGGGGAGGGCAAAACCGATCGGTTTTTCCAATAGCCATCCAGTATAGCGTCACGTCTTAGAAAAGTCGTTGCACGAGAGTCTCAAAAATCGCAATTTCAGCGGCTATATGTCTGGCGAACAACCAAATGACAGTCCGAAATATTGAATATTTGAGTTATGAGTATTGTATATTTGCAGTGTCTTGTGCTTCGATACCCTTTGAAGGGTTTCCGTGAATTGTGCTTTGGGAGGGAGTTGTTGAAATATGGTAAATATATGCGAATTATTGTATAGAAAAGTCAACCTCCGGACGCTTCCTGTCATTACGGTCTTGGCGGCAGCTTTTCTGGTGCAAGTTTCGGCGTCTGCGGTGAGCGCTACGGCGTCGTGTCCCTGCGACATAAAGAAGATCACAAAGCCCGGTTTCGCCAAGTGTGTTTCGGCCTACGCCGGGGACGACGTGGACGACGACTACATAGGTCTGCTAGATGGCGCGGGAATCGTGCAGCTCTTATGCAGAGACACCTCGAACAAGACCGGTCGGCAATCGACATTGATCGCCCATCGTGCCGGCGGCGAGCCGGATTATTGTGTCGCCACATTACAGACTTTTAAGGAGACCAACGAGCCGACAAGGACGCTCACTTACAAGGAAACCGACCTTACGGCCGATGAATTCGACGCCTGTGCAGAGAAGATTCGCGACGATGCGGCCGCGCTCGGCTGCGAGCCGAATGTCGGAAATTGCCTGACGCCCTGACAGCCTGTCGAGCCTTGGCGGTTTCCAATGATGCACACTTTATGACTAGGGAGGTCATTGCTATGCAAATGCAACAGATGAAGATCGAAACACGAGCTGCTTTGTCGGATATCACGTGCCGCAAGATGAAAAATGGCACTGTCGCCGGCGCCCTCGCCGCGACGCTTGCCTGCGCGCTTTCGGTGTCGCCGGTGCAGGCCGATCCGCCCCCGCCCACGACATGGGAGGAGTTCAATTCTCAGGCTCTGGCGATCGCCCCTATCGTCTCCGTGCTGGCCGCCGAGGTGACCGACGGCACGTGCGAGGCCGTGAACGACCTCGATGCGGATATGACGACGCCGATCGGCTCCGGCTTCAAACTCTTTATCCTCGACGAGCTGGGCGCTCAGATCGGCGATCGCGCCCGCCGCGGCGGGCGGCTGAAGTGGGAAGCGCCGGTGGAAATTCAGGCCAAGTACAAAGCCATTCCGGCGGGGCCGCTGCTTTTCGTGCCGGACGGTTCGGTTTACTCGACACGCTATATCGCCGAGCAGATGATTCAAGTAAGCGACAACACGGCAACAGATCACCTGCTTTTCCTCGTTGGGCGGGAGAACGTCGAGCGCCGCATGGGATTGGACGGTCACCATGATCCCTCGCTGAACACCCCGCTTTTCTCCACGCGCGAGTTCGGCGTCCTCAAGTTCCTGTGGACCGAGGAGCAGCTTGAGGAATATGAAAACGCCTCGGTGGCCAAGCGCCGTCAGCTCCTGGCCGCAGAGAAGCGAGGGTGGCCCGAGCTTGAGGCTTATTTCGATGAGCACGGCGACCAGACGGAACCCGCCAGGATCGAGACTGTGGAGTGGTTCGCCAACCGCTTCGATATGTGTGGAGTCATGATGTCGCTTTACGAAAGAGGGCAGAACGTGAAGAAGGAGCTGCCCCTTTTGGAGGTGCTCACGCTCTTCGACCCGATCGGATTCGACCGCGAGAAATGGATCTACGTGGGCTTCAAGGGCGGCTCGGAAATCGGCGTGCAAGCCGGCAACTGGCTGGTAAAGCGCGACGATGGGCGGGTCTTCTTCTTCTCCGCGGCTTTCGCCGACCCGGATGCGCCGCTGGATCTGGGAGCGCTGCTTCCGCTTTTGTTCGCTGCACCGGATATCTTGTATGCGACGCCGTGAGCGGTCGCCGGCGGTCTGAGGTTCTTGGATATTCGAAGCGGACTTTGCTAGACTGCAGCGTCGGTCGGTGAGGGAAGGGAACGTTTCGGTGACCTCGTTCGAGGCAAACAATGGGCTGCGAGGCGGCGCCTCGGCACAAGCTGCCGCTCGTGCTACAGCGTCCCGGGATAAGACATCCGGCAAAAAGATACCTTTTGAGGAACTCGATCCGGCGCAGCTGCCGCCGGAAGACCGCTTCGACATTTTCTTCGATCTCTCGGCGGAGGTCTACGACCTTTTCGTCGATGCGGCGGCGCAGCGCAGCGAAGGGGTTTTGGCACGCTACTGGCAGTTGGGCGACCTGGTCTTCAGCGACGCCAAAATCGGGCCGGCGGCGGTGCGGCGCTCCAAGCGTCATATCGCCCTGGACGGCGCGGACCACGTCCTCCTGCACATCGCGCCCGGGCAAACCAGCCACCAGGTCTTCGGCGATCGGGTCGAAACCTTGGACGGGATGGCTTTTCACCTGACCGATTTGTCGCGCCCGCACGAGGAGATCGCGGGCCCGTCGAACTACCGCTCGGTGCTGTTGCCGCACCGGGCGATCGGCTATGACCCGGCCGAGCAGCCGGCCTATCTGCGGTTCGGTCTCGCCACGCCCTACGGACGGGTGCTGGGCTCGGCCTACAAACGTCTGCACGAGCGGCTGCCCGATGTGCTCGCCTCGGACGCCGGTGGGCTGGCCGATGCTTTCTGCGCTGTGGTACGCGGCGGATTCCGGCGGCGCCCGGCCGGAGAGGCCATGGCCCGCCAGTATCGCGCCGCGCGGGCCGAGGCGATACGGGACTTCGTCGAGGCGCGCCTGACGGACCCCGGTCTCGGATTTGCCGCGGTGTCGCGCCATTTCGGCGTCAGCCGGGCAACGCTGTTTCGCGACTTTGCCGCCGACGGCGGCCTCGAGCATCACATCTACAGCCGCCGCTTGGAAAGAGCCTACGTCGACTTGGCCAAGGGCCCGGCGCGCCGCGGCCGCGTCGCCGAGGTGGCGGAGCGCTGGTGCTTCGCCTCCAGCAGCCATTTCTGCCGCCGCTTCCGCACCGCCTTCGGCCGCCAGCCCGGCGAGGTCATGAGCCTGCATGCCAAGCCGCTGCATGACGACGCCGCTAAGGAAACCGCAGAGCGGCCCGGCGACTTCGGCCAAATCCTGGCCCGGGCCATCGGCACCCACTGAGCCGCTAGGGCGCCGCGGCATGCTCCGTGCCTTCGCCTGGCGTGATGAAGAGGAGACGGGAGGGCCCTTCGGGCTCCGCCGTGTGCCAGACGCCGCGCGGCACGACGACATAGGACCCGGCCTCCGTCAGCAGGGCGCGCGCCTCGCCATCGTCGGTTTTCAGGATCATGGTCGCTTTGCCGGCGAGCAGCATGACGATTTCATCCCCCGCCGGATGACGTTCCCAGCCCGTCCAGGCTTCGGAAAAATCGTGCACAGCGACCAGCCAGTGGCCTTTGAAGCCGTCGTAATCCCGGTCGAGGGATTCATAGAGGCCCGGTCCCACCGGCACCCTGTCGGCGCCGAGGTCGGGCTTCAGGACGGCGAAGGTCTTGAGGATGTTCTCGGCACTCGTGGACATGGGCTGATCTCTCCTCGTAAGGATTGAGTGGTGACTAGCTCCCCCTCAGCGTTCGATCTCCTCGAAGGTTGGCCGCTGCATGGCGAAGAGGCTTTCGACCACCGCGTAGTCCATATAGCCCAGGCGGGCGATGGGCTTCATGGCGGCTTGGTCGACCATGCCGTCCTTGATAAAGGCGTCGTCGATGTGGATGCCGACGACTTGGCCGAAGACGGCGTTGTTGGGGCTGGTCGGGTCGTTGCTGGGAAGGGCGACGGTCTGCAGGTAGCGGCATTCCAGATGGACCGGGCTCTCCTTCACCCGGGGTGGGGCCACCAGGCGCGAAGGCAGCGGCGTCAGGCCGGCGAGCGCGAACTCGTCGACCGCGCGCGGCGCGCTGGCCGAGGTCTTGTTCATGGCCTCGCGCGTGTCCCAGGTCGCCAGGTTGCAGACGAATTCGCCGGTGGCCTCGACATTGGCGAAGGTGTCCTTGTAGCCGCCCTCGGCGTGGGGGCCGTTGGCGCCGAAGATCACCACCGGCGGGTTGGTGGCGATGGCGTTGAAGAAGGAAAAGGGCGCCAGGTTCGCCCGGCCTTCCGCGTCAAGTGAGGAGATCCAGCCGATCGGGCGGGGCACCACCAGGCACTTGAAGGGATCGTGCTTCAGGCCGTGGGGATTTTGCGGTTCGTAGAACATGCTCCCTGTCCTTTCTTGGCGCGCGGTTGCTAGCCTTGCGGTCGCACCAGGCAGTGGCGCTTCTTACCGGCCGATAGTTTGATGACGCCTTCGGGGCTCAGGTCGTCCAAGTTGACGACGCGGGTCTCCTCCGCGATGGGCTTGTCGTTCAGCCGGGCGCCGCCGCCCTTGATCAGGCGCCGGGCCTCGCCGTTGCTGGCCGTGAGCCCGGCCTGGCGAAAGAGGTCGAAGGCGGCGATGCCCGCTGCCAAGTCTGCCCGCGGCAGCGCGAAGCTCGGCAGGTCGTCGGCGAGCTCGCCGGCCTCGAAGGTCTTGCGCGCGGTCTCGGCCGCACTCTCCGCCGCCGCCGCGCCGCGGCACAGCTTGGTGGCTTCGAAGGCCAAGATTTTCTTGGCCTCGTTGATCTCGGCACCCTCCAGAGTCTCCAGGCGGGCGATCTCGTCCTCCGGCAGCTCGGTGAAGAGGCGCAGGAAGCGGCCGATATCTCCGTCCTCCGTGTTGCGCCAGTACTGCCAGTAGTCGTAAGCCGACAGCCGGGCCTCGTTCAGCCACACGGCGCCCTCGGCGGTCTTGCCCATCTTGGCGCCGGCGGCCGTGGTCAGAAGCGGCGTGGTGAGGCCGAAGAGCCCGGCGCCGTCGACCCGGCGCCCCAGCTCGACGCCGTTGACGATGTTGCCCCACTGATCCGAGCCGCCCATCTGCAAGACACAGCCGTGGTTGCGGTGGAGCTCCAGGAAATCGTAGGCCTGGAGGATCATGTAGTTGAACTCCAGGAAGGTCAGCGGCTGCTCGCGCTCCAGGCGGAGCTTGACGGAATCGAAGCCCAGCATGCGGTTGACCGAGAAGTGGCGGCCGTAGTCGCGCAGGAACTCGATGTAGTTGAGGCCGGCGAGCCAATCGTTGTTGTTGACCATCACGGCATCGCTCGGGCCGTCGCCGAAGGTCAGGAACTGGGCGAAGACCTCTTTGATGCCGGCCATGTTGCGGGCGATGGCCGCATCGTCCAGCAGCTGACGGCTTGTATCCTTGCCCGATGGATCGCCGACCCGCGTGGTGCCGCCGCCCATGAGCACGATGGGCTTGTGGCCGCATTGCTGCAGAAGCCGCAGCATCATGATCGGCAAGAGGCTGCCAGCATGGAGGGAGTCCGCGGTGCAGTCGAAGCCGATATAGGCAACGATGGGGCCTTCGGCGCAGAGTTCGTCGAGCGCCTCCAGATCGGTGCACTGGTGAAAAAAGCCGCGCGCCTTGAAACGGCGCAGGAAATCGGAACGCAACGCGGACATGCTTGCCAACACTTGTTTTGTTAGAGTGAGGAGCGCTCAGATAGCACAAAGGCTGCCGGCCGACAATTTGTGCCGTGCGATATCGGCCGCAGTAACGTTTTTTAAAGCTTTGCGGCGAGGATTAGATGGAGCCCTAACGGTTTTTTTTGGAAAGGTTGACCATGAGCACCTCGACCACGTCATCGCGCTACCGGGCGCTCGGCCTGATGAGCGGCACCTCTCTCGACGGCATCGACGCCGCCGTGATCGAGACCGACGGTCAAGCGCAGGTCCGCACGCTGGGCTTTCGGAGCCGCGATTACGATCCAGCCTTCCGCAAGCGGTTGCGGGCGCTGCTCGGCGGCAAAGCACCCAAGGAGCAGGTGGCGGCGGTTGAGCGCGAGTTGACCTTGCTGCACGCGGACGCGGTGCGCGCGATCTTGCAGGAAACCGGAATAGGGGTCGAGACCATCGACGTCATCGGCTTTCACGGCCACACCATCCTCCACGAACCCCAGGCCGGCCGCACCTGGCAGATCGGCGACGGCGCACTGCTGGCCCAGGAAACCGGCATCGACGTGGTGGCGGACCTGCGCAGCAACGACATGCGTTTGGGCGGGGAAGGGGCCCCCTTGGCGCCGCTCTATCACCTGGCGCGGGCGAGTGGGCTGGAACGGCCGCTGGCGGTGCTGAACATCGGTGGGGTCTCCAACGCCACCTACATCGGCCCCGCAAGCGACGGCGAACCAGCTTCGGTCATCGCCTTCGACTGCGGGCCGGGCAACGCTTTGATCAACGATTGGGTGGAACAACACACGGGCGAGCCGCTGGACAAAGACGGCGTTTTGGCAGCGCGGGGCCAGGTGCAGGATGCGGCGATCCGCCAACTGCTCGACAACCCCTATTTCGAAAAGCCGGCGCCCAAATCCCTGGACCGCGACGATTTCGATGCCGCACCGGTGGCCGGACTTTCCCTGGAAGACGGGGCCGCCACCTTGACCGCTTTCACAGCCGCCGCCATCGAAAAAAGCCTGGCCATCCTACCGGGTG
>Ga0055479_10000182_pt1 | contig 11206 bp, 6 predicted proteins | sample Muzzi_PWC_D1_FD_57941 | JGI IMG/M metagenome (GOLD analysis project Ga0055479, IMG submission 57941) | Wetland microbial communities from San Francisco Bay, California, USA, that impact long-term carbon sequestration - Muzzi_PWC_D1 | ecosystem: Environmental > Aquatic > Marine > Wetlands ...
CCCCCCCCCCGCTACCAAAACCATCCAGGGACCTGTCAAACCGGCAGGTCCCTTTTTTTATTCCTCAAAACGCCTGATTGTTCCCTCCCCTGCACCCTGCCCAGTATTTTCGGGAAGACCCTTCCTTCCGTGATCTTTTTTCTCTTCCCCGCCGCCCCTTCTCCTGACGCCGAAATTTCTAATGAATCATGTATACTTGCAGCCGGAGCCATAACCCGGAAGAGGTCTTTCCAGTTGCGGTTTCTGTTTTTCGCCAGGCCAAGACCGTTTGTCTTCGGTTCATTCTCATCGCGCCTCTGGAGTACATGAATAATGCAAAAACCCGTCACCCTCAAATTCATGGACGGTCACGAAGAGAACGGCCTTCTGGCCAGGCCGTTCCGCCAGCGGGAAAATGAAGTTGACTTGACCCTGGCGAGGGATGGCACCCGTCAAACCTTCGGCTTGAGCGAAATCTGCTGCATCGTTTTTCACGGTGAAGGTGGATGGAGTTTGGCGCCCCAGGAGGGGGAGGGAGTCGAGGAGATCGATACCTTTACCGGGGACCATTTCACGGTTAAGATTCACGGCGAAGATAAAGAAAAACCCGGTTTTTTCGGGACGCCCGCGGAACCCGAAACTTCCTGGCAGAGTATCTTTTTTACCCGGCAGGGGGTTCGTACCCGGCGCCAGCAACGGCTGTTGGGGGATATTCTCACCGCAAATGGGCTGGTTTCACCTGAGATGATCGACGAGGTGCTGAAAGAGCAGGGGGAACTTCGCAGCCGCCGCATTGGGGAAATCATCGCTCTCTACAACGATCTTTCCCAGGAATCGATCGAGGAATCAATCCGTGAAGCGGAGCGCACCCAAAAACTTCCGGCCAACGCACGAGTCGGGGATATTCTCATCGCCGCCGGACTGGTGACCAGGGAACAGGTCGAACAGGCTCTCGCAAATCAGGAAGAAGGCCGAAAGATGAAAGTCGGCGAACTCCTGGTGGCCCGGGGTCTGGTGACCGAGGCCCAGCTCCTTTCGGCCCTGGCGACCAAGTTCAAACTCTCTTTCATCGACTTGGAAGAGGTCTTCCCGACCCCCGAGGCACTCGGCGCCCTTTCCAAGGGGACGGTACATCGCCTGCAGGTTCTGCCCATCGAAATTTACGAAAAGACCCTGACCGTGGCGACAGGCTCCCCGACCGACCCGACCATCGGCGACAGCCTTCGCTTCATCAGTAATTTCAATATCGATTTCATCGTCGCACGCCCCCAGCAGATCGAGGAGGCGATCCAAAAATATTACGGGGAAAGCGACGACCCGGTGGAATCTTTGATTCTGGAAATGGCCCGGGACGGCGAAGTCCTCGAAGGGGAAGAAGAGGTCCCATCAACCGATGAGACCGATTCCCAGGTCATTACCCTGGTCAACCGCATCCTCCTTGAGGCGGCGAACAAGGGGGCTTCGGACATTCATTTCGAGCCGGCAATGGGAACGGGAGGGATAAAAATCCGGTATCGCATTGATGGAACGTGCCGAACCACCCACAATTTTTCGGCCGCATTCAAGAAGCCTGTCATCTCTCGGCTCAAAATTATGGCGGCCCTCGATGTCGCCGAACACCGGCGTCCCCAGAGCGGCAAGATCCTTTTGCGCAAGGCCGGGAAGCGCATCGAGTACCGGGTCGAAATCACCCCCACGGTCGGGGAGCAGGAGGACGCCGTCCTGCGTATTCTGTCGGCCTCCAGACCGCTTCCCCTAGGAAGTCTCGGGTTCTCTTCGGATAATTACCAAAGGTTTCTAGGCATTCTGGGTAAACCCTACGGTATTATCCTGTGCGTCGGCCCCACCGGTTCGGGGAAGACCACCACCCTTCACTCCGCACTCGGCCAGATCAATACCTCTGAACGGAAAATCTGGACCGTCGAAGATCCGGTGGAGATCACCCAGCCGGGATTGCGCCAGGTCCAGGTCAATCCTAAAATCGGCTTCTCGTTCCCGGAGGCGCTCTGTTCCTTCCTACGCTCCGACCCCGACGTCATCATGATCGGCGAAATGCGTGACGTCGAGACGGCCAAGACCGCCATCGGAGGATCCCTGACCGGGCACTTGGTTCTCAGCACCCTGCATACCAACAATGCCCCGGAGACTCTTACCCGGCTCATCGAAATGGGCATGGACAAGGTCAATTTTTCCGATGCCCTCCTCGCCGTTCTGGCCCAGCGCCTGGCCCTAAGACTCTGTGAACACTGCCGCGTTTCGTATCATCCCGACCGGGACGAATACGATCGGCTGGTAGAGGCATACGACCCCAAATTGTTCGAAAAACACGGCATGCCGACTTTTTCCGAGGACCTGGTACTGATGAAGAAGGGCAGTTGCAAGGCCTGCGACGAAACGGGGTACCGCGGACGTTTGGCCATCCACGAACTGCTCGTCAACTCCGATGCGCTGCGCGAAGGGATCAAACGGGACCATCATACCGAGGCTCTGCGGGCCACGGCCCTCCACGAGGGAATGCGCACTCTGCGGATGGACGGCGTGGCCAAGGTTTTCGCCGGTTTGACCGACCTGGAGCAGATTTTGAGGGTCTGCTTATAAGTTGGGCTTGTGAACGTCCTGCAAACATTTAATGGCCGTGCGGGCGTTGAATCGTTGAATCGAGGCCCGCAACTCCCAGCGGTTTTTTCACCAATTCAACGATTCAACCAACACTGCCTCTGCCGGAATCGGTCCCGGCATTCCAAATACCCTCCTTCGGAACCCAGCGCCGGCCGGGTGCCCGTGCAGACGGCCGATCCCTTTCTTTTTCCATCCCTCCCAAAGAGTCCCCGTTTTCAAATTTACGGTTGCCACTAAACAAACCGGCGGGGTATCTTTTCCCTATGGAAACCATCTGCCGCAAAGGTCCTGGGCACATCCGGATCGGAATTTTCCTCCTGCTGATCATCCCTTCCCTCTGTTTCGGCGCTAAAATCTACACATCCAAAGACCAGGACGGCAACCTGACCTTTTCCGACCGGCCCCTGAACGATGCCAGCGTCGTCAAAGTCGACCAGGACCGGTTCATCGAGCCCGAACGCCGGGTGGCGGTAAAAAACCTCGGCACCCAGAGAAGCCCGATCCTTGTGGCCGAGAACGACTATTTCGGTCCCGTCGAAGTTGAACTGAAAATTACCCGGAACGAGAACTTTCACCCCGACCGCGCCACACCGGTCCGGGTCGTCGTCCCGGCCAACGAACAGCGCGAGATGTTGCGGCTGCGTGAGGCATCTCCCAACCGGCCAGGGTACCTGACCTATCAGATGAATTTTGTCCCGGGCGATCCCGTGGCCCGGCACCATCCGCCGGGGCCCTACAGCCTGCCCGTCCCCCACGGAAAAAAATTTCCCATCACCCAGGCCTTCAACGGCGAGGAGACCCACAGCCATCACCCTCAGAGCGTCTACGCCGTCGATATCGCCATGCCGGAGGGAACTCCGGTCCTGGCGGCCCGTTCCGGGATCATCATGGATAATTCCAACGACTTTTTCGAAAACGGGCAAACACCAACCTTGATCGACCGGGCCAACGTTGTCAGGGTCCTGCACAGCGACGGCACCATGGCCATCTACGCCCATTTGAAGCTGGAGAGCGCCAGGTTCCCCATCGGCAAGAGGGTAGCCGCCGGCCAGGTCATCGCCGAGGCCGGCAACACCGGGTTTTCCACCGGATCGCACCTGCATTTCGCCGTGCAGAAGAATTTCGGGATGGAACTGCGCTCCATCCCTTTTCAATTCGCCGACTCGTCCGGCCGCGGGTTCGAACCGCAGAAGGGAATGGAAGTGTCCTGGTAACCGCGACGATCGTCCGGAAGCGAAAATCAGGAATCGCCATCTCCCGGGAAGTCATCTCCGAAAACCTCCGCGAAGGGGATTTTATCGTCGGAAATTCCTCGCCAAAAAAAATTTTCATTTGTTTCCCCCCGGAAATTTGGTACAAAAAGAGTTACATTTCTTCCTCAGAGCGACCTTTGGCGAGCGACCCATGGCGACCAAGAAAATCCTTCTTGTCGAACAACCCGAACTTTTTGAAAGCCTGGAAAAAGCCTTTTTCCACCGGGAAGGTTTCGAGCTGATCCGAGCCAATTCCGGGGCGGATGTCTGGGAGAAGGTCTTTCATGAAAAACCGGACCTGGTCCTGATGGACTCCACCATGGAGGGCCTGGACGGCCAGAGCTGCTGCCGCAGGATCAAGCAGAATTCGCTGACGTCCCAGGTCCCGATCATCATGCTGGTTCCAGCCGACCGAGACGACCTGATGCGGCAATGCCGCGAGGCCGGCTGTGACGACATTCTGCAGAAACCGATCAGTCGCCACCTCTTTCTCGAAAAAGCCCAGAAATTCCTGCATCTTGCCGGACGGGCCGAGCCGCGGGTCCCCGTCAGGATGGAAGTCTTTTACGGCCCGCAGAACGAGGAGATGCTTTACGATTTTTCCATCAATCTCAGCCTGGGGGGCCTGTTCCTGGAAAGCTCCGCCCCCCTGCCGGAAAACACCCAGCTTTCCCTCAAATTTTTCCTCCCCGACCGGGAGGCCCCGGTCATGTGCAGCGCCCGGGTCGCCTGGATCAACGCCCCCCGCAAACCTCTCAACCCCAGCCTCCCCAGCGGCATGGGGATTCAGTTTCTCGACGTCAACCTGGAAGACCTGATGGTGATCCGGGAACATGTCAAGAAATTTGCGATCGACACCAAACGGTAACCCCATTCTGTTCTTCCTCCGCCCTCCCCACTTGAACTCCACCTGGACCGAAAACCACCTGTAATCCTTGCAATTTTCAATTATTCCCGCATAATTTAGGGCAATTCACCCTGCAGTTTGACTCTTTAGGTTCCAATGCACATCCCGGAACCAGGAATCAAATTTCGAAGGTCGATTCACCATGGATATCAAGCCTCCTTGAGTCGCCTGGAGCCCTCCCAAATGGGAAAGATCCGCCGGTCCACCATTCTCGCCCTGATCATGGCGGTCGTGGTCGTCATCTCCGTCGGCACGGCCTGCATGAGTCTCTACCGTGCCGCCATTATCCAACAACGGCAGCGGCTCACTGAACTGGTGACCAGCCAGGCCCTGTTTATCGAATCGATTTATCAGCGCGAAGCAGAGGAACCGTGGCGGCTTGAAAAACCTGGGCCAAGCCCTCTTCAGGAGATAGTGGATTCCCTGAGAAGCTTTCAAGGCCGTTTTCCAGGTATTGGCGAAACGGGGGAATTCGTTCTCGCCACTCGCCAGAGCGACCGGATGGTTTTTCTCCTGGGCCGCCGGGAAAAACCGGCCGAAAGCCCAACGCCGGTCCCTTGGGAGGGAACGAATGCCGAACCGATGCGTCTGGCCCTGTCGGAACACTCCGGAACTGTCGTGGGGCTCGACTACCGCGGGACCAGGGTTCTGGCCGCTTATCGTCCAATGCCAGATCTCGGCATGGGCCTGGTCGCCAAGATCGACCTGTCGGAAATCCGCGCCCCGTTCCTGAATGCCGCAGTCCTTTCAGGAGTCGTTGCATGTGTGGCCATCCTGCTTGGGACTCTCCTGTTCAGAAAGATCGTCAATCCCCTGATCAGGAGCCTCGAGGAACACCGTCGCCGCCTGCAGGCGTTGATGGACAACCTTCCGGGAATGGCCTACCGGTGCCGCAACGATCCCGACTGGACCATGGAGATGGTCAGCGGCGGATGCCTCGCCCTCACCGGGCATTCTTCCGAAGCCCTGATCGGCAACCGCGATCTCTCCTTTGCCGACCTCATCCATGCCGAAGACCGCGGCCCGGTCTGGGAACAGGTTCAGGCCACCGTTCTGGCCGGCCGACCCTTCACGCTGAATTACCGGATCGCCACCCGGGAGGGCCGGGAAAAAACCGTCTGGGAACAGGGCCTTGGAGTCCATGACAAAGAGGGTCGGCTGGTCGCCCTCGAAGGGTTCATCATGGACGTTTCCGACCTTCGCGCCGCGGAAGCGGCCCTGCGGGAGAGTGAAACCAAATACCGCAGCCTGTTCGAGGGAATGATCGACGGCTGCGCCCTGCATGAAATAGTTTATGACGAGAGCGCCCGGCCGGTCGATTACCGGATTCTCGACGTCAACCCCGCCTACGAAAAGATTCTCGGCATCCCCCGGGAAAAGGCGGTCAACCGGCTGGCCACCGAGGTCTATGCCGACGAGACGCCCCCCTATCTCGACATCTATGCGCAGGTGGCCGAAGGCGGCGAGCCGGTCTCTTTTGAGACCCCTTACGAACCATTCCAACAAAGTTTTCGAATCAATGTCATTTCACTCCGGAAAGATCTCTTCGCAACCAACTTTGAGGACATCACCAAGCGGAAAGCAGCCGAAGAGGCCCTGCGGGACCGGAACGAATTCATCGAAACGGTGACCGACGACCTCCCCATCGGCCTGGCGGTTCATTCCACGGAGAACGAACGGTTCCAGTACATGAACCCGAAATTTCAGGAGATCTACGGCTGGCCCCGGGAGATTTTACTGGACGTGGATGCATTCTTCGACAATGTCTACCCCGATCCTGTCTTCCGCAAGGAAATTTCCGAAAAGATCCGAATCGACATGGCCAGCGGCGACCCGGCGCGGATGGTCTGGGAAAACGTGCCCATCGTCCGCCGGTCCGGGGAGAAGGCGGTCATTTCCGCCCGCAACATCCCGATGCCCGAAAAAAATCTGATGATCTCCACGGTCTGGGACGTCACCGAACGCCATCGGGCCGAGGAGGCTCTCAAGGCCAGCGAGGAACGCTACCGCAACTACTTCGAGCTCGGCCGGGTGGGCATGGCCATGACCTCCCTGGAAAAGGGCTGGCTCGAGGTCAACGACCGGCTCTGCGAGTTTTTCGGTTATTCACGGGATGAACTTAAAACCATGACCTGGGTGGAACTGACCCATCCGGAGGATCTTGAACGGGACGTGGCGGCGTTCGACCGGCTGATGGCTGGCGAAGCAAACGAATACACTCTGGAAAAGCGCTTCATCCGCAAGGATGGCCAGGTCGTGCACGGCTTCATCGCCGTCACCTGCGTCCGTCGCTCGGACGGCTGGCCGGACTATTTCGTGGCCCTGGTCCAGGACATCACCGAACGCAAGGCGGCCGAGGCGACCCTGCGGGAACGGGAAGAACAGCTCGAACAGGCGCTCGGCCAACTGGAACTGGCCCTGGAGGCGGCCGACATGGGAACCTGGGAATTCGACCCCCTGGATGGGAGGTTTCACTGGGGACCGCATTGCCGCGAGCTGTTCGGCGTGCCCGATCACGATGACCTGGAATTCCGGCAAGCCATCGACCTGATTCACCCCGAAGACCGGGAAAGGGTCAACCGGGCGATGCAGGAGGCCGTTTCCCCCGCTTCCGACGGAAAATACGACATTGAATTTCGGGTGGTCTGGCCCGACGGGTCCGTCCACTGGCTCCTCGCCCGGGGACAGGCGTATTTCGAGGACGAGGGGGAGGGACGCCGCTGCACGCACTTTTTCGGCACGGTGATGGACATCACCCGGCGCAAGGAGATGGAACTGATCCTCGAAAAGGCGGTGGCTGAGCTGCGGCGCTCCAACCGTGAGCTGGAGCAGTTCGCCTACGTCGCCTCCCACGATCTTCAGGAACCGCTGCGGATGGTGGCCAGCTACGTTCAACTGCTGGCCCGGCGCTACCGGGGCCGCCTCGACGCCGACGCCGACGAGTTCATCGGCTTCGCCGTCGACGGCGCCAACCGCATGCAGCAATTGATTAACGATCTGTTAAACTTTTCCCGAGTGGGTCGCCGCAGCGATCCCCTAAGGCCGGTGCCCATGAGCGAGGTAATGGATCGTGTACTGAAGACCCTGCGGCCCGCCATCGAGGAATCCGGCGCGGCGATCGAGCAAGGCCCCCTGCCGACGGTTTTGGGCGATCCGGTATTGCTGACCCAGCTGGTGCAGAACCTGGTCACCAACGCCATCAAGTTCCACGGCGATGAGCCGCCCAAGGTCGTGGTGTCGGCCGAACCGGAAGATAAAAATTCCTGGCGCTTCAAGGTGCAGGACAACGGCGAGGGGATCGACCCGCAGTACTTCGACAAGCTGTTCGTGATTTTCAAGCGGCTTCACGCGCGGGATCAGCCCGGCACCGGCATCGGCCTGGCGACCTGCAAAAAAATCGTCGAGCACCACGGCGGTCGGATCTGGGTCGAGTCGGAACCGGGCCGGGGCTCCACCTTCCTCTTCACCCTGAAAGGAGCAGAAACCGACCATGGAACAGATCGGCCGACCGATTGAAATTTTATTGGTGGAGGACAGCCCGGGTGATATCCGGTTGACCCGGGAAGCCTTTTTGGAAGCGAAAATCAGCAACCACCTGGAGGTGGTCACCGATGGCGCCGCCGCGCTCGATTACCTGTACCGGCGCCAACCGTACGCCGCCGCCACCCGGCCCGACCTGATCCTGCTCGACCTCAACCTGCCGAAGCGAGACGGCCGGGAGGTTCTGCAGGTCATCAAGTCGGACCCGGACCTGGCGCGGATCCCGGTGGTGGTGCTGACCACCTCCGGTTCGGTGGAAGACATCGAAAACACCTACAATCTGCACGCCAACTGCTACATTACCAAGCCGGTCGATATCGACTCTTTTTTCGAGGTCACCCGCAGCATCGAAGACTTCTGGCTCTGCGTCGTCACCCTGCCCAATGGGGCGAGTCAGAAACCCTGAAACCCGTCGAGAGGGTACCATGGCAGATGAAAACGGTGAATTCGGCAAGGATGGCCTGCGAATCCTGCTGATCGAGGACAATCCGGGAGACGCCCGCCTGATCCGGGAAATGCTGGCCGAGGGAGGAATTGGAACCGACCTGCAGGTCTCCGACCGCCTGGCCGCCGGTCTCGATTTCTGCAAAACCGGACAGGTCGACCTGGTGCTGCTCGACCTGTCGCTCCCCGACAGTCACGGGCTGGAAACGGTCGACCGATTGAAAAAAGAGTGCGGCGACGCTCCCCTCGTGGTCCTGACCGGCGTGGACGACGACCGGCTGGCTCTGGAAAGTCTGCAGCGTGGAGCCCAGGATTACCTCGCCAAGGGCCGGATCGAAGCCGACATCCTGCAGCGAACCATCCGCCACGCCATCCAACGCCAGAGGTTGGTCTCGCAGGTCGACGAGCACCGGAACATGGTCGAGACCATCGTCTCCAACAGTCCGGACGGCCTGCTGCTGATCGACGCGCAAACTATCATTCGCTTCGCCAATTCGGCGGCAAGACAGCTGCTGGGTCGCCTCGGCGACGATCTCCTCGGAGAAGAGTTCGGCCTGTTCAGCGGCGGTTTGGATGTTGAGGAGCTCCAGACCGTTGGGGAAAACGGGCAACCGGCAACGATCGAAGTCCGGTACTCGGACGTCCAGTGGCATGGGAAACCGATGACCCTGGTCGCGCTGCGAGACGTCACCATGCAGCGGCAGGCGGAAGCGGCCCTGGAAAATCGGCTGGACATGCTCGCCGCCCTCTACCGAGGCGCGCAGACCCTTTCGGAGCATCTCGATTTCGAAAAAGCGGCGACGGCCATGGTCCAAACCGTGGTGGAGGTTTTCGGCGCCCGGTTCTCCTGGATGGCCCGCCTCGAGATGGTCGGACGCATGAAAGCGGTGGTGCATTTTCCGGAAATACCCGGATTCAACCCGACGTTGCCGAAGGGGTGGGAAAAAAGGCTGGAGTCCGGGTGCGCCCTGGCAACGGCCATGCAAGAGTCGCATCCGGGCATCAACCCTCAAGCGGCCAAAGATCGGGAGGCCTGCCTCTGTTCCGAACTGCTCGGAGTCGAGGGGATCGAAAGCTGCGCGGCCTTCCCGATGATCAGCCACCATCACACCTTCGGGGTCCTGCTGGTCTACGGCAACCGGCCAAACTTTTTCACCCCCGAGATTACCGAATTTTTGAAATCATATAGTCATTTGGCGGCCGGGACCCTGGAAAACGCCCGCCTGCTGAACCGCACCGAAAAACAGGTGGAACATCTTGGGGCGCTACGCAACATCGACATGGCCATCTCTTCCAGCCTCGACCTGCGGGTCACTCTCGACGTGGTGCTCGACAACGTCCAGCGCCAGCTGGATGTCGACGCGGCGACGATTCTGCTCCTCGAGCCCCACTCGCAGGCCCTGGAATTCGGCGCCCAGCGGGGTTTCCGCACCCGGGCACTGAAACATACCCTGCTGCGCACCGGGGAAGGGTTCGCCGGGCAGGTGGCCCTGAAAAGAGAGCTCCTGCATATCCCCGACCTGGGTCGGACCGACGGCAGCTTCAGCCGGTCCCGGCTGCTCGAGGAGGAAGATTTCGTCACCTATCTCGGCGTGCCGCTGGTCGCCAAGGGCCAGATCGAAGGGGTGCTGGAGATTTTTCATCGCAGCAAACTGGAGCCGGACGAGGATTGGTACGACTTTCTCGAGGCCCTGGCCGGCCAGGCGGCCATCGCCATCGACAACGCCTCGCTTTACAGCAACCTGGAACGGGCCAACACCGAACTCAGCGTTGCCTACGACGCGACCATCGAAGGTTGGGCCAAGGCCCTCGACTTTCGGGACAAGGAGACCGAGGGCCATTCCCGCCGGGTCACCGAGCTGACCGAGCGGATCGCGCGCGAGGTCGGCATCGGAAACAAGGACATGATCCATGTCCGGCGGGGGGCCCTGCTGCACGACATCGGCAAGCTTGGAGTCCCCGACAGCATCCTCCTCAAGCCGGGCAAGCTCACCGACGAAGAATGGGCGATCATGAAGGATCACCCCAACATTGCCTACCAGCTGCTCTCTCCCATTGCCTATCTTCGGGAGGCGGTCAATATCCCCTACTGCCACCATGAAAAATGGGACGGCAGCGGTTATCCCCGGGGCCTCAGGGGAGAGGAGATTCCCCTGCCGGCCAGGATTTTCGCCGTGGTCGACGTCTGGGACGCCCTCCTTTCCGACCGCCCCTACCGGCCGGCCTGGCCGGAGGAAAAAGTCCGCCAGGAGCTCCAGGACCAAAGCGGAAAACATTTCGACCCCGCGGTGGTCGAGGTCTTCTTGCGAATGGACTGGACCGGCATCTTGGCTGAGGAATGACTGGGGTTAATGAACCGATCCGGGGTTCCGGAGGGGCAGATCCAGTGCGGCAACGACCCGGTCTGAGTCGTGGAAGGTCCCGACCAGGCGGACCGGCGGTTCCGGAGAGAGGCGCAGCAGGG
>Ga0055479_10000184_pt1 | contig 11184 bp, 10 predicted proteins | sample Muzzi_PWC_D1_FD_57941 | JGI IMG/M metagenome (GOLD analysis project Ga0055479, IMG submission 57941) | Wetland microbial communities from San Francisco Bay, California, USA, that impact long-term carbon sequestration - Muzzi_PWC_D1 | ecosystem: Environmental > Aquatic > Marine > Wetlands ...
TGTCCTTAAGGAAGGAAAATTTGTTGTTAAAAACCGGAGGCTCACAGGAGCAGACTTCACGATTAAGATTGCTTCCGCACTGGGGGCAAAGCCCCCTGCATTGTTCCTGGCAAAGAGGTTGAAGGGGTAGAGCCATTAAAATTTGTTCTTGGAGAGTCTGACCAGGATCAATCGTGTCACCGGAAAAGAAAATGACTCCGAGTTCATCTTCGGAAAGTTCAACCTCCTCCGGTTCCTTTTTTTCCTCTTTTTCTTCTTTGGCCGCCGACTCCTGAAGAAAAATTAGGGAAAAATCTGCGCTAATCTTCGCTTCAAATTCATCGAGGCATCGACTGCAGGTTAAAAGCGGATCCGCTTCCACCGTCCCTTTCATTTCCACTGAGTCGCCGACCCGAAAGAGTTGCAGACGAATTGCGATCGGATTGAGAAAAGAAACCCCTCCGGTATCGTTCAACTCCTTTAGGACCGGAAGAGCACCTGCCGACTCTTCAAAGTCAAGAAAAAGTCCCTCCGGCTTTATACTTTCGACGCGAATCAGCACCTTTTCCATGCCTCAAGTTTAGAAACGGCTAGTATAAAGAGCCCCCCCTTATTGTCAAGAAAAAACCTCCTAATCTCCTGATTCTCTTCACATCTTCCCATCTTAAAAACTTAGAAGAATTTTCTTCCCGAGTCATTTTAGTCCGGTGCCCTGTAAACTTGCAATCCTTTCTACTACAAGATAAAAAATACCCAAATACGCAAGGGAGATATTATGGACGAGAAAAAAGCTTCAAATTCTCTTATCGGCCTTCTAACCATAATGGCGACCCTAAGGTCTGCGGGTGGTTGCCCTTGGGACGCCGCCCAGACCTCCAGGACTCTGCGACCATATCTACTGGAGGAAGCCCATGAGGTTCTGGAAGCAATCAATGATGGGCATCCTTCTGAAATATGTGAAGAACTGGGGGACCTGCTTTTGCAAATCGTATTCCTGGCCAGAATTTTTGAGGAAAACAAGGAATTCGATTTCGGCGATGTCGTGGATTCCATAAAAGAAAAATTAATTCGCCGCCACCCTCATGTTTTCTCTCCGGAAAAACTGCAAAATTCACCAGATGTTGAACATCAGTGGCAAGCTATTAAAAACCGGGAACGCCGGTTGACTCGAAAGAATGAATCTTCTTTCCTTGACCGCATCCCCCAGACCCTTCCCTCTCTGGCAAAGGCTGGAAAAATCATTGCCCACCTATCCCGGTTCAACCCGGAAGAGAGTGAATTATTCCGGAGCAACCTGTTACTGTCACTGCTCCCGTTATTCAAAAACATTTGCAGAGAACCTTCAACAGTGGCCTTCAATGAAGAGGAATTGGGGAAAATGTTGCTTTTTCTCATTGATGCCGGGTATCGAAATCACCTGGACGCGGAGGAGGCCCTTAGACTGATGATTTCCCGGCTCGAAACGAAAAAAATTTAAAGTCAAAACCCGATCCTCTGACAATCGTCATCTCACCAAATGGACATGGACTACCCTCGAAACAAAAGGGACAAATATCTCTGCGTTAAATCCGTTTCAGCCCTAATGACAAGAAGAACAATCCGAATAAATCAGGGTTTTTCGGTTTCGGCTCGTCCTGTCCACAAAATCTGTGGAAATGGTGTGGAAAACCATGTTTATAACTCCACAGAATGGCGGGTTTTTCTTTGCCACACCAAATTGCACACAATTTAGGCAATTTTTTTTTGCTATTATTTCAATAACTTGCGAAGTTTTTCTAAGCATCTTCGATTGAAAATAAAAAATCCCAAAAAAAGTTTTTGTTTTATTTAATTAAGTCCGGACCGATGTTCATAAATAGTGTTTTTCCTTTTCAAATGCCCAATTATTTTTGATTTTTTCCTTTCCCTTCCCTTCGATTTCGGATCAACGGCTTCCGTCGATTCCTTTTAAAAACTTTTATGTAATATAAATGCACATCCGGTAAAAACCTTTTCCGTCTGTGTTCATGTGCAGGGCCAAGGAAGGAAACCTTCGGGAGAGAAAAAGGATCTTCCAAAAAGGTTGATGACCCGTCTTTACCAGCAACCTATTTAAGACCGTCCAGGTAATTTCAATCCAAAGGTTGTAGACAGTTGATTTGAAACCTTTAGGACAAGGAGGAAAAAATTATTGCCGCCGGAACAGACGCGGGATTTTGGAGCGCCTCTCCGGAGTTGTCGAAAGAGGGATTCAGAGGAGCGGGGTTATCTTTTCCATGCGGGGAAATTTGAATTTCCTGCCACGCGAAGGGCGAAGAGTCGGGCTTGGACTCCTCGATGTTCTCTAAATAAGCCAAGGAATAGTTTTTAAATTCCCCTTTTTTAACCGTTACGTGAACCGTGGTGGCCACGGGATTCCAAACGGAAACACCATAAGAAAAAAAACAGATCCCCACTAAAAAAGGAACCGCCACTTTGAAAAAAAAGAACGCAAAACGTCTCTTTTTAAAACTTGTTAGTTCTCCTTTCCCTTCGGCAGACCGATGACAATTGCTTGATCCGGTCAGGTGTTCAAATAGAGTTATGACCACCACCAAAAAAGCGAATATGCCTAATATCAAACCTTCGGTCATCCATTCCACCCTTTATTCGGTCATCCATTCCACCCTTTAAAGGCTTGGGTAAAGAAGAACGAATATATAGTCAAAGGTTTTTGGAATCTAGCCTACCCCTCCAGACGGCATCAGATTTTCGGGCAAGATCTTAATTCTCGGGCAAGAAATGTTCTTCATATAAATCTTCCAAATGCTGAAGATGACGGCTTTCATCGTTACCGATTTTGTCAAAAAGAGCCGCCATTGGCGCGCCGGCGCACCCCTCAGACATCTGCCTATAAAAATCCAGCGATCCTTTCCGGAGATGGATGGCAAAAGCCAATGCTTCCCGGATTCCGGCCCGTGGAGACAACTCCTTAACTTTCAACATATAATCGAGGTTCATGGTTGGCGCAGGGTTTTCAAGCAGATGGCTGGTTTCAGAGATAAATCCATTTACAAGCGCTTTTTCCAACTGGAATTTATGTTCCAATTCTTCCAGCGCCGCCTCACGAAGCAGTTCCCTAGCCTGCGGGTCCCGCACCGTTCTCATTCCGCTTAGGTATTGTTGGAATCCATCGCTTTCGACCTGCACAGCTTTCCTTAGGGCAGCTTCCAAAGTATGACATGCGTCTTGGTCAAAGGACATTTCGGGCCTCTTTGGTTTCTTGCCGCAATCTTCCCGCTGGAACCGGAATAAAAAAGTCAGCTTTTGATAACTATTTTACCAGAGGATGCGAAACACAAAACCAAAAAATCAAGTTTAACAATTTTATTCGCCCAGGATTTTCACCAAAACACGCTTTCGCCGACATCCGTCGAACTCACCGTAAAAAATAGCTTCCCAGGGTCCAAGATCAAGGGCTCCGCCAGTTATGGCGACCACCACTTCCCGTCCCATAACGGTTCGCTTCAAATGGGCATCTCCATTGTCTTCTCCCGTCCGGTTATGTCGATACCGCTCGATTGGATCATGGGGTGCCAATTGTTCAAGCCATGTTTCAAAATCCTGGTGAAGTCCATTTTCATCGTCATTAATAAAAACCGATGCGGTTATATGCATCGCGTTGCACAGGACGATTCCTTCCCTGACCCCGCTCGCGTCCACACATTCTTTAACCTGAGGGGTAATATTAATAAACCCGCGCCTGGATGGAACCTCGAACCACAGTTCTTTCCGGTACGATTTCATCCTTTTCCTTTCTGTCACACGGCCTCTGGCTCATCGCTGTTTTTAAATACCTTAAGGTTGTCACAGGTTTTTGGATTGTGGTAATAAAGATCGTATCCGTCGAAATTTTCTTTGAACCGACGTGAAGAAACTCCTTCTCGACCTTAAAATTATTATGAAAACCATCCTATCCTCTGGAATGAACCGAACAAGCGTACTCCTTGTCCTTATGGTAGCCGGATGGCTCCCTCTCCAAGGATGCGTTGACAGGGATTCGGAACATCAGCAGGCCTATTTGAATTCGGACAACCAACCCTCGTTTCCCCTTGTTGAACCAGATTCCTCCCACCAACTTAAAGAATTCTTTTCCTCCCTGGATTACGACTGGTCCACTCTCGATCAAGGAATTCCACCCTTCTTTCTGGGAAAATTTCCGGAGGATCTTGACGGGTTAAAGGAAGTCGCGGAGAGAAAACGCCTCTTTTTCCTCGGCCTGGCACCCATGATCATATTCCAGAACCAGACAATAATGCTCCAGCGAATGACCCTGTTGGGGAGTTTTCGGAAGTGGGATCAGGGCCGAACCTTACCGGCGGAACTGCGGGCCTGGATAGCCGAAATAGCCGGAGAGTATAAAATTGACGGCAATCCGCTGATTGACCGGAAAGCGCGCCGGCTTCTTTTGAAACGGGTCGATTTGATCCCACCTTCTCTCGCTCTGGCCCAGGCGGCCAGCGAATCAGCCTACGGTACATCCCGATTTTCCCGCCAGGGCAACAATCTTTTTGGTGAATGGACCTATGTTCAAGGAACCGGCTTGATTCCAGAGAACCGAACTCCCGGGCTGACTCATGAGGTCCGGAAATTCCCGACCCTGTTAGACTCGGTAAAATCATATATGGCCAATCTTAACACCAACAGCGCATATATCCCCTTCCGTGACAAAAGGGCCCTCTTGAGAGCTAAAGGGTTGCCTCCGACCGGCCCGATTTTAACCGATGGCCTCCTACTGTATTCCGAAAGAGGCGTAGATTATACTCGGGAAATCGCTTCCATTATTCAGCACAATGGCCTCTTGCGATTCACCAACAGTGCGTTGCGCTCCGATCACCCCCCCGGCGCGACCGAACCGGATGCCCTCGGCGCGGGGCTGTTTTCTTCCCGTCTGTTCGCTTCCCGCCAATCAGTCCTCACCTCGCGAAGGATCGATCCATAACTGGCTGAACCAGTACCAGCGGCCGTCCCTTAGTCCTGGAGCGGTCAGGGTGTATTTGCTGCGCCTTCCAGACAAGGGATGGGATCCAACGGCGTGAAAGACATTCGGCTGATCGGGGTCGGGGGTGATGATCCCGTCCGGAAGGCCGGAGACGAAACATCGCAAGTGTCGGAGATCGATTTCTTCGCTCCGGAGTCGGAAAGTGAGTACCGGGGGATTGTTCTCACCCAACAGAGGGGTCTCCGGGGAAAGGATTTCAATTGGCAGAGCCTTCATGCGCAGTTTTTCAGTAAATCCTTCCAGCGTCCCATAGGGCCCGCCCATGGGAAACCGGGGCAGGAGGAATCGATCGGACGAACTCGCGATTACTCCCGACTGCTGTCCGGCGGCGCCTGTAAATCCGGCCGCCCGAACCTCATTCAGTATTTCCGGATCGTACTCTCCAAACGGATAAGCGAACAATTCCGGAGCCTTTCCCAACCTTTTAACAAACACCTTCTGGGCCCCCTGAATTTCCTGACGTACCCTTTTTCGCCGAAACGTTTCAGATTCACCGGGACGATGATTCACCAGATAAGGATGCGTTACTGTGTGGTTGCCGATTTCGATGCCATTTTCAGCCAACTGGCGCAATTGATCCCAATTCATATAGCCATGCTTGCCCACCGCCTGAGTACTGACAAAAAGGGTGGCGGGGAAGCCATATTCCTTCAGAATCGGCCAGGCATGGTCCCAAAAACTCGAATAACCGTCATCAATGGTCAGCACAGCACATTTCTCGGGCAAAGAACGGCCGGCGGCTATTCGTCTGGCCACTTCTCCGAGGGTGAGAATCTCAAAGTTTTCCCGCTGCAGAAGCTGAAGTTGTTGTTCAAAAATTTCGGGAGGGGTATTGGTGGAGGGATATCTTGGTTCTCCAAACCGGTGAAAAACGAAGGCATTGGCCTCACCGCACCAGGCAGGTGCGATGGGAACCATAAGCCCCGGCAGTGCCGTAGCGAGCAGCAAAAGAACCAGGTTGAAGAACCTGAAGGAAATCCGGCGCCGGTTACGGCGAAAAAGAAAAGGTAAAGGTATGAAAAAATAGCGAGCCGCGAAAATCCGAATACCGCCTCCGGTTCCTGCCTTCACTTTTCCTTTTCCTTAACCTTGCTGCGCAAATACCGCCTGATGCTGTTCCGCGCCCGAGGCGTAACGGCCCATTCCAACCATTTCGGCAATACCTGGGGGTAATCGCTCCGCTCAATCTGGACCTGGTCCCCGTCCATCAACCGGGATTTCAGCAACCGGGTCTGCCCGTTGATTCGGGCGCGCATCGCGAACAATCCGAGGTCTTCATGAATGTCGAAAGCGAAGTCGAGGACGCTGCTTCCTTCCGGAAGAGTCCTCGTTTCACCAACCGGGGTATAAACTTGGATCGAGGCAGAGGCCAGCCTCAGACTTTCCGTATCAAAGGCCGACTCCCCCTCGAATAGCGAATGCATCAAATCACGGAAATGGGTTTTACTGAACACGAATCCAGGGGCAAGGACACCGGATTCATTGAACCTGGCCAGTTTTTTGGTAGTGATTTGCACTCGAATCCGCAACTCGCCTGCCTGAACGGTGGTTTTTAGTGCCTGATATCCAAAGGGGGAGGTAACGTTCAAATGGTCGCGCAACTTTCCGGGTATCGGCGGGAAAAGACTATGGAGTAGACCAAGGGCCAGATAGGCATCCATACTGCGGTCGACCTGAATTTCGAGGGTGTAGAGCGTGGTCAGGCCGCGGCTCATGACCCTGGCGCCGGCAATGGAAAAAGGACGCCAGCGATCTTCCAAAAAAGCATTTAATCTTTGATGTTCGAGACTGTTGTGAACTGCCGAACGGATTTTCCGCAAGGCGGGTTCCATTGTTTGGCGAAGAGTTTCAACCTGTTGGCGATATTTTTCGGCCCGCCGGGGATAAAGAACTTGCAGTGAAAAAGCATCAAGTTCCGAAGCAACCCGACCCATGCCGAGATGCCTGGCAAGGGGGACATAAATTGACCTGGTTTCTTCAGCTATTAATGATTGTTTTTCGGGGTTAAGGGCATGGATCGTTTGCAGGTTGTCCATTCGATCCCAAAACTTGAGACACAGCACCCGAATATCTTCAATAGCAGCCAGAAGCTGTTTTCGATAAGTTTCTGCTTTAAGTGCATCGCGGCTGAGCTTTTCATCTGCAGCTTTGGTCAAGCCATTAACGAGCAAGGCAACATCGTCCCCGAAATGTACCCTGATGTCTTTAAGTGGAACCTCGGTATCTTCTACAACGTCGTGCAGCAACGCAGCCATGATGGAAGAAAAATCCATCCAGTGCCTGGCTGCGGAATGCGCAACTCGCAAGGGGTGAAAAAAATACGGCTCTCCCGATTTTCGCCGCTGGTCGGCATGGGCCGAACGCGCCAGTTCCAGAGCCTGGTGAAACTGGTGCAAACCCTTGTCAAGGTCGGTCTCGCTCAGACCCCCACCGTAATGGGTGACCAGCAATTCCATAATTTCATTGATCAGCTTTTTCTCGACGTGAGAATTAGGGTTCGCAGTAGCCACTGAATTACCGATTTTCCGGAGGAAAAGTCATTCGAATCGGCCTAATTGGTCGACCTTCATGATCCTGTTCGACATGATAAAGGAGTTTTTCCTGTGTCTCAACAGGTTTTGCTTCCCCCTTGAATTATTAACCGATGCAGCTGTTTCCTCTCATCTGAGGTTCAGCATTCTGGAAAGCCTGGGGGAAATAAATGGGGGAGACCGGCGACTCGTGATTTCTCGATCTGGGTGAATAGTTAAGCCGACCGGCCACCGAGATTTTTGCGCATGGATACCTTAAAGGAACAGCGCCGCCGTCCGGCCTGGACCATGCCCATATTCCGAAGGATATCCTCTCCTATCCGGGCGGCCAGGTTAATTCCCGACCGCCTAATAGATGAAAATGGATATGCCACACTGATTGCCCGGCCCCTTCGTTGCAGTTGTGGACGACCCTAAACCCGTCCTCCGCAAAACCAAGGTCATGGGCCAACTTACCGGCTACTTGAAACACGTGTCCCACCAAAAGATTGTCCGCTGTGGTCAAATCTAGAGTGGTCCTGATGTGTTTCCGGGGGATAATCAAATAGTGATGAGGTGCCTGAGGATTGATGTCCTCAATCGCCACGAGGTCCTCATCCTGGAATACCATTTTCGCTGGAATTTCACCGTCGGCTATTTTACAAAAGATGCAATTGTTCGACATCTTTACTCCTTTCGTCCCGAGGAAGATCGGCTGATTCGTTCAATTCAATGAAGTTCCATCGATTGTGACGGGGATTTCGCCGAAGGTCGAAATCCCGAGTTGCGACAATTACTTGGACCTGCCGGGAAGTCTCTTCAAGGGTACGAAGCGCATAGTTTCGTCGTTTACCGTCCATGCTTTCCATGGGTTCATCAAAAACCAACCAGGGAAAGGATTTTTCAATGGTCTCACGATAAACGGTCGCCTTAAGGAGGAGGTCTATGACCGCCAAAATCCCCTCGCTCAATTGGTCATGTCTCAGCCAAAAACCTTCATCCGCAAGGGCTTCCAATTCCAGAGTTTCACTGAACCGTAGGTCAACCAATCGGCCCGACGAGGCTTCCTTGACCTTTCCGACGATTTTTTTCAGTAATCGTTCTCCAGCTTGGGGGTTTTCGCGCAGCAATTGTCCGATATTCCATAGCGTCAGAATCTGCGGGCTGCCATCGTGCCTATCTCGAAGCATTTCTTCTTTGTGCAGTTCCTCCCCCTCTTCTTCAATCCTCCGTAGAAGATCCTTCAGCTCTTCCAGGGATTTTTCCTCCAGGCGAGTTTCGATATTGCCAACCGCCATCTTATTATCCTTGAAAGGGTGGCGCCCGGCCGTGGCGCCCGGACCGTCACCGGAATCGTGGGAGAAAAGACTTGTGGCGGTTCCTCCATTTCCGGTGGAGGACCACCCGTGTTCCCTCAATCCATTGTCAACCTGGCTGAGACGTTTCCTTAACTCCTTGTGTTTTTGAAGATTTTTCTCCATTTTAACCATTTCAACGGGTGACGGAGACAGGCCGATATGAAGAAATCTTGGCTGGAGGTGTTCCTGTTTTGCCTTTGTCGCCTCTCTCCGCCGTTCCAGTTCGGTATTTTGCGACTGCAAGTCGAAGCGGGTTTTACTTAAAAGTTTTTGCTTCCGCCCGACAAGGGCCCAGATTACAGACAAAAAGCCGCCGGCTGCCAAGATTGCATACAGACTGTATTTTGGCCAGGCCCAGCAAGCTGCCGCCCCGCCCAGGAATATTAGCGTGGAAAACCATATGCCGTTGGGAAGAGTGCTGTTTCTGAGTGCTGAAATCCGGCCCTGGAATTCCCTGATCTGATCTTGAATCGCAACCAAATCCCGCCTGACATCGGCGGCATCCGTAAGAATCAAAGGCAGCTCCTCCGGCAGATCCAAAGGCAATCCGGTTCTGGACAACTGCCCCATGAGGTCTTCTCTGGATCTCAAGAGTTCCTCAACCTGCTCGCCATTTCCTAATGGTTTTCCAGGTTCATTGTAAATATCTGTCCGGCCCTGGTCATGGGAAGCCGGATTCAAGATCTCTTCATTTGCCCTTTCCGTTGGGGGACCCCCAGGTCCCGATGCGGGTATCTCCGATTCCTTTGGGGCGGCCGGGTCATCGATCTGCCGCGACAATTCGGTAAAGGCATCAATCCGCTCTTGGACCTCAAACCATTTTTGCTCAAGTTCTTTCAACCGGCCATGGACTCGGGAAAGGTCCTCGCTGCCAACCTCCTGCCTGCGGCGTTTATCACCGTGGCTATTCTTGGCCATATCCCGAAGCCACTCGAGAAGATTGCCGCTGAGGACTCCGGCGGCCATGTCCAACTCCATTTTCACCGGTTGGTTCCCGGATGAGTGCCGGCCTGCCGTAGTAGGATTCTCCCGGATATCATCTCGCGGGCCCAAAAATCCAAAAAACTGTTCAAGCCACAGAAAATATTCGTCAGTCTCTTCTCGTCCGGCCTGGCCAGTCGCCAGACCGCGATCAGGCCCATCAATACAATCGAGCGGTTTTCCTCGCTCCCCAAGTTCCTCAACTCGCACCCGGTTCGTCTCAAGTTCCCGTTCGATACGCACCCGTCCCCTGGAATGATTAATCTCCAGGGCAATCCGGCCCTTCCCCAAAACGGATAGGGGCTCTCCCGGGCCCGCTTCTTTTCCGAACAGCACGGTGGGGACGACTGAAGCCAGGCAGGTTTTCCCGCTCCCATTTTCACCAAGAATAAGATTCAATCCCTTTTCAAAATGAAAAGTTCTGTTTCGAAAAGGGCCGAACCGCTCAATATCAATCTGGGCCAACCAAACACTTTTCACGATCTCACCATGGAAATTGGTTTATTCCTGTACGCCAATATCCTCGAACGAGTTTCAAGCCGGTCCGGGCTCCGGGGCTGATGCCTTAAGGAGGTGAATAAGATATTCCCGGTTCCCTTTTGCGCCAAGGATAGGGCATTCAATAATCCCTTTGATTTCGCAGCTCAGACCCGTCGACAGAAGTTTAATCTTATCCACGGCAGCCTGCCGGGCTTTTTCGTCTCGGACCACCCCCCCCTTTCCCACTTTGGCCGCTCCAACCTCGAATTGAGGCTTGATCAGGGCCACCACTTCTGCATTCTCGGCCAAAATCGGCAAGGTTGCCGGCAGGACCTTTTCAAGGGATATGAAGGACGCGTCAATCACCGCGAGGGTGGGATGTTCGGGGAGCTGGCCGGGGTTTAGGTTCCGAATATTGGTCCGTTCCATGGAAACGACCCGGGGATCTTGACGCAACTTCCAGTCGAGTTGACCATACCCGACATCGACAGCATAGACCCGCTCCGCTCCGCGTTGCAACAGGCAATCAGTGAAGCCTCCGGTAGAGGCACCGACATCGATGGCCACGCGTCCCGCAACGGAGATGTTGAAGTTGGCGAGGGCTGCTTCCAGTTTGATTCCGCCCCTGGAAACATAGGGAATGTCCATCCCTTTCAACCGAATCGGGGCGTTCAATTCCACCTGATGACCGGCCTTGTCGACAACATGATCTTCGACCACGACTTTCCCGGCAAGAATCAAGGCGCGGGCTCTTTCCCTTGATCCCGCCAGGCCCCGTTGAACCAGGATTTTATCCAAACGCTCTTTCGCCGATGCCATGCAGCTTTTCCAATTTTTGAAAGATCCGCTCTTTTTG
>Ga0055479_10000186_pt1 | contig 11168 bp, 5 predicted proteins | sample Muzzi_PWC_D1_FD_57941 | JGI IMG/M metagenome (GOLD analysis project Ga0055479, IMG submission 57941) | Wetland microbial communities from San Francisco Bay, California, USA, that impact long-term carbon sequestration - Muzzi_PWC_D1 | ecosystem: Environmental > Aquatic > Marine > Wetlands ...
TCCTGAGCCTGGCGTTCCATCACAGGGGCCTGTCGTTCATTCGCGTGCTCCAGCGGTGCCCGGCGTTCCTGCCCCACCTGTTCGATCCCTGGATGCGCGATCCGGACAAGGTGCTGCTGCTCGCACACGAAGACGGGATCCTGCCCAGCCCGGCGATCGCGAAGACCTATCGGCGGCAGGAGAACCACGATCCCAGCGACCTCAACCGCGCGCGGGAGATCGCTTCGATGACCGATCGGATTCCGGTCGGCGTCCTGTATCGAAACGATGCGGTGCCGTGTTACGAAGACCTGCGGAAACCCGATCGGCTCTACACGCCCGAGGCCGTCCGCGCCGCGGTGGAGGCGGAGTTCGACCGGTTCACGGTCTGGCCCGGCGAGCCCGACGAGGAGCAGGTGCCGCGATGAACGAGCATCCGGCGCAGCCGATCGGCCGGCGTGCGGGTGAGCCGGGGGGAAGCTCCCGGCCCCATCTGCGTCCTGCACTGCTGGCTCCCTACCGGGATCTCTCGAAGCTCCGCTACGACTATCCGCTGATTCTCAGCTCGGACATCGAAGAAGACACATTCGTGCGTTCTCTGTCGGACGTCGTGGACGGCGTGCTCCAGCAGATCGCACCCCCCGGGATCGCGGGCGAGCGGCTCCGGCAGCACGTCCTGCTGCTCGAAGCCCGCATCCGGGCCATGGCGTCGCGGGGTGCCCGGGGATCGCTCGGCGAACTCTGGGATCTGGCGGCGCGCGAGCTGATCCGAGGGAGCGACAAAGATTCGCGTACTCTGTTGGAGGACAGTCTGGGTCGGGCCCGCAGCGCGCTGCGCGTCGACGGGCCGGTCGTCGACTGCGTCGACGACAGCCCTTCCGAGATCCTGAAACACGCCTGGGGCACGCTCCACGCGCAGCGCGTCCGCGCGACGCTCGTGGAGATCGCCGAACTCGAAACGAAGCTCTCCGAAATCCTGGAACTCGATTTCCTGAACTCCGACGAGGGACGCTCACCGGAGCGCCTCCAACGCTCCGTGGCAGGCTGCTGCGAAGACGCGTTCGACTTCGAGGCATGGTCCCGGATCCTGTCGGAGAGCTCGCGCAGGAGCCGGCTGCCCGAGAGTCGTCGCCGGCGGATCCGCGAGGCTCTGTCGGTCCTCGGATCTCAGCGCTTCTTTGCAGCGGAGGTCACCACCGTGGATCGGCCGCCGCCTCATGCGTTCGCGTTCGAGAGTTGCGAACTCGCGATCGCGGCCTTCCGGGAGCGCCTTGCCGAGATGGTCGATCTCATCAAGGCGATCACCATCGCGAAGCTGGAGATCGACAACCACTATCGCGAATCGAAACACGACGACTTCTTCCGGCGTTTCGACGAGAGCTCGCTCGAGCCCGACGACGTGTTGCGGTTCCCGTCGTACCTGATCTGCCTGCGCGCAAAGGACTGCACCGCGCAGGAAAGGGCGGCGATCTTCGAGCTGCTGTCTTCCGATCTGCCAATCAAGGTCCTGGTCCAGAGCGACGACATCCTGAGCGAGTCGATGCACTCCCGAGGGCCGGCATCGCTGGGTACGGGGGCCGAGCACATGGCCAGCATGGCGGTCGCGCTGGGCAACACCTACGTGCTGCAGGCGGCCAGCTCGAGTCTCTACCCGCTGAGCGATCGCATTCGGGAGGGCCTCGACTGCCCGGGCCCGGCGCTGTTCAGCATCTTCTGCGGCTCAGGCGAGACGCTCCCCCAACTTCCGCCCTACCTGAGAGCGGCCGTCGCGACCCAGTCGCGAGCCTTCCCCACGTTCCGCTACGACCCGACCGCGGGAGAGAGCTGGGCGTTGCGCCTCGACCTGGACGAAAACCCGCAGCCCGAGCACGACTGGCCGCTGATGCACTTCGAATATCAAGACGAGGCCCTGCAGCGGATCGCGGACGAAGTCGCCTTCACGTTCGTCGACTTCGCCGCCGCCGACCAGCGCTACGCGGATCACGTCGAGACGATCGGTCGCAGCGACTGGAACGCGGACATGATTCCGGTGTGGCGGTACCTCGAACTAGACGAACAGGAGGCACGCGGCAAAGTCCCCTACATCCTGACGGTCGACGCAGACGACGGGCTCCACCGGGGGGTCGTCGACCGCGTGCTGATCCGGGCCGCGCACCGTTGCATCGAGAGGTGGCGTTCCCTCCAACAACTGGGCGGGATCGGAGACTCCCCCGCTTCGCAGCCGTCCGAGGGAGAGCGAGCCGCCGAAGACAGCGAGGTCGAGCTGCTCCGCGAGGAGCCCGCACCGCAGCTCGACGAATCCGGCGGGGAGTCCCCCGCCGAACAGCAGCAGACTCTGCCCGCCTCGGAAGCGGAAGGCGCGCAGAACCCGGACGAGCCCTACATCGAGACACCGCGCTGCACGACCTGCGACGAGTGCACACAGATCAACCCGAGGATGTTCGCCTACAACGAAAACCGGCAGGCCTACATCGCCGATCCCGATGCCGGTAGCTATCGCGAGCTCGTCGAGGCCGCCGAGACATGCCAGGTCTCCATCATCCACCCGGGCAAACCCAGGAATCCCCGCGAGCCGGGGCTGCCGGAACTCATCGGACGCGCCGAGCCCTTCCGCTGATCCCGAAGCCGCAGCGGTCCGGGAGAGCCGGGGGCCCGAGCAGTGACGTGAGCGCGGCGATCGCTAGGCTGGCACCTTGTCTTCGCAGACTGGGCCGGAGGAACACGCTTGGCGGAAGAGATCCCGAAGCTCATAGCTGACTTCATTCCGCTGCTGATCGTGCTGTGCGGTGCAGCGATCGTGCTCGGCACGGCGCACACCCTGTTCCGGATGCGCGCGCGGCGCCGGGGAACAGCGCTTCCGTTCAGCAGCCCGCTGCTGATGTTGGCCCTGACGGGCCTCGCGATCGTCGCGGTCGTGCTCGCGCTGCCGGTGAAAGAAGTGACACGCGGGCAGCTGCTGAGCCTGCTCGGCATCGTCTTTACCGGCATCGTCGCCTTCTCGTCGACCACCTTCGTCGCCAATGCGATGGCGGGGCTCATGCTGAGAGCCGTCGGCAACTTCCGGGTGGGCGACTGGGTCCGGGTCGGTGACCAGTTCGGCCGGGTGACCGAGCGGGGACTGTTCCACACCGAGTTGCAGACGGAGGATCGCGACCTCGCGACGCTGCCCAATCTCCACCTGGTCACGCACCCCGTCGTGGTCGTGCGGTCATCGGGCACCATCATCTCGGTGAACCTCTCGCTCGGCTACGACCGACACCACACGGTTCTCGAGGGCCTGCTGCTCGATGCCGCGCGTGCGGCCGAGCTCGAGGACGCCTTCGTCCAGATCATCGACCTCGGCGATTTCTCCGTGACCTACCGCGTGGCGGGATTCCTCAACGACGTGAAGTATCTCCTCAGCACGCGATCCCGCCTTCGCGCCGCCGTGCTCGACAGCCTGCACACGGCCGATGTCGAGATCGTGTCCCCGAACTTCATGAACCAGCGCCAGCTCGATCCGGACACCCGCATCCTGCCCACGGCGCGGGCGCGCTCTCGAGCAGCGGCCGAGACGCCGCTGCCCGAGGAGATCATCTTCGACAAGGCCGACGAGAAGGCGTCGCTCGAAGAACTCTCGCGCGAGCGGGAGCAACTCGAAAAGGAGATCGAGGCGCTGAAGGAATCGGCCACGACCGGCGAAGCCGAGGGGAAGGCCGCGGCCGTTGCTGAGATTGCGCAGCGGCGCACGCGGATCGACGCGATCGTATCCGCGCTCGAGCGCGCGGCGGCGGCAGACCCGGAGGCTGCGCCCGCCGAAGACAGGCGCTGATTCCACCAGGGCGGCGTCAGTGGGTGCTCACGCTTCCCCACCCGCTCCGCTACCCCGGAATCGTCCGCCGGGTTGTGCGTCTCCCTACTCGTCGAGTTCGATGGAAACATCTCGAGTGAGAATCAGCAACGCGGCCACACCCACCACGTAGGTCACGACCGATACCATCCAGACGAAAGAGAACCCGAAGCTCATCGCCAGCACGACGGCCAGCACACCCGCGGTAACCGATGCGCAGCCGTTGATCCCCCACGCCCACGGCACCCAGTCCTGGTCGATCGCCGATGCGACCCGGATTCCGAGCGGAAAGAAGGTCCCCATCACGAGCCCGAGCGGCGCCAGCAACGCCGCGGTAACGACCACCCGAACCCAGAGCGGTGCGTCGAACAGCCACGCCTGGAGTTGGGGCATGCCCTGCGCATAGAACAGCGCCAGCAGTGCGATCGCGATCACACTCAGCACCAGCACCTGCCGATGTCGGCTCACCCAGAACCGCGAACAGTAACTGCCGCAACCCAATGAGATCAGCAGTGAAAACAACGTGACCGAGAGCGAATAGGTGGGGTAGCCGAGGAAGAAGACGAAGCGCTGAATCAGGCTGATCTCGAACAGCATGAATCCGAGGCCGATCGCCAGGAAGAACAGCATCACACCGACTCCGTGCCCGATGCCACCACCCACATGGCGACTTCCGAATACGAACAGCGGCAACAGAATGAACACCCCCCCGAGCGCCGTGAGCGAGATCAGCAGAGCGCCCAGCACGATCTGTCCCAGTGCCGAGCTGTGGGATGGCGTCAATCGGCCCGGCTCGAACAGGTCGCCCCAACGGAAGAAACTGAGAAAGAACGGCGAGTCGTCGTGCGTCGCATCGATACGAAAGCGCAGCCCGTCCAGAAAGCGGTCGCGTGCCGCACCGTTGGCAGAAACGATCTGTTTGAATACAGGATGCGAGCGCCCGCCCGGAATCAGCAGTGCGGGCATTTCGAGCTGGGCGGCGATTCGCTCCAGTTCCGCCGATTGTGTGGCAGAAAACGGAGTCTTCTTCACCAGAACCGACGCGTAGAGTGATCCGCTGTCGATCACCGCGATGTGCGATTCGGGCGGGATGCCACGCTCGAGCAGCGCACGACGCGCGACCGATACCAGGCGACCGGCAGCGCGCGGTGCCGAAGGGTCGATGTTCGCCATCGCGAACGACAGAACGCCTGCTTCGCTCAGATGATCGAGGTAGGCGTGCATGGCCTCTACCGTGTAGAGGAAGTTTTCCGACAGCACGTACGCGCCGCTGTTGACCGCCGACAGTGTATCGACGCCGGTGAGCTGGATGACGTCGTAGCGTTCGTCGGAGGTCTGCACGAAATGGCGTCCCTCCGCGGCGACGAGCTCGACGTGGGGTTCGTTGAAGAAACCCGCCGACAGATCGTTCAGGTCTTCCTTCAGGAAGCGGATCGCCACCGGATCGAGGTCGATTCCGGTGATGTGCGATGCGTCGAAATGCCCGGCAACGACCATGTCGCGCCCCCCACCGACACCGATCACCAGAACACGAGGGCGCTTGGGTGCAATGAGGTAGGCGAACTGAAAAATGTGGTACGGCACGAAGTCGAGGTGGAGCCCATCGCGCAGATCGAAGAAGCCTGCGCCTGCGGTCGCGTCGTGGGTGAGGTAGTAGACAGGCTGTTCGAGGCCTTTCGGTGCTTTGGGCGTGGCCCCCCAGTCCTGGTAGTCGGGTCGGGAGTCGAGTTTCAGCAGATCGGTGCGAAACAACGCAGACCACTCGGAAGTCACGGGTTTCGCGCCCAGACGATTGATCTGAATCGAGAGTTCCTTGCTCTTGGCCGGAGTGAAGGGGAGCCTGTGCGCCGCCGGTGCCAACAGAACCAGCGCGACCGCGACGACGAAAGCGACGCGTCTGGGCCCAACTCGCGTGGCGAATATCGCCGCCGAGATCGCCAGCGCGGCTCCGGCCACGACACAGACCCCGGGTGGTGTCAGCCAGTTCATCAAAGCGACCGCCCCGAAACAACCCAGACCTCCGCCCATCAAATCCCAGAAATACAGCCGGTCCACGCGGGCGCTGCCGGTGCGAAGTGCCAGACTGACCGCGAGCCCGGAAAAGAAGAACGGGGTCGCCGCGAGAACCTGATAGAGCAGCAGGACCAGCGCCTGTTGCGGCTCGTCGAACAGCGCCATCGGGTTCAGCGGAATCCAGGCAAACAGAACCAGCGCGCCGACCATCGTCAGCCCGGAGGCGAGCGCGCATCGGGACAGAGTCGAACCGAGATCGGTTCGGCCCGCCGTTGGGCGAATCGCCAGGATCGTTCCCGATGCGCCGAAACCGAGCAGCGCGGTCGAGATGACGACGTACCCGAAGTGGTGCCAGATCGTGAACGAGAACACTCGAATGAGTGAGATCTCGAACAACAACGTGCCGAAGGCCAGCGCGAAGATCCCGAGAAAGAGTGTCGACCAGGGCAGCGAACCACCGCTTGCCGAACCGATGTCAGCGCCCTCTTCCCGGTTTGCGTCCATGCCCGTGCTGCCTCCCACCTGCCGCTCCGCCGTCCAGTTCGGCCGACCTCTCGGTTGAAACCAACGGCCCAGAACTCATTCGATGCGGCTGCAAGCAGGATCGCGGGCGCAACCATAGCGCCATTGATTCCCCGTGCAGAATCGAACGCTTAGCCAATGCCAACTGCGACGGAACCACGCATCCCGAACGTGCCGGCCACCAGCAGCAACACGCAAGGTCGAACCGGCAACTCCGTCAGGCTCGAGCCAACACGGACAGATGCTCGTGGCGGTGCACGAGCAGGCTCTGAGCGAGAACGGGCGGCGTGTCCGGCGACAGCGACAGCTCCCGGGTGCCGGCGAGCAGTTGTTCGCAGACGACCCGGGCTTCGAGCCGTGCGAGCGGCCCCCCGATGCAGAAGTGCCGCCCACGTCCGAAGCTCATGTGGTGGTTCGGATGCTTGCGGTCGAGCCGCAGTTCGTCGGGATCGTCGAAGTAGGCGGCGTCGCGATTCGCCGAGGACCAGTACAGCATCAGTCGATCGCCCGGAACGAGTTCGGCCCCACCGAGTTCGCAACGGGTCCGAACGACCCGGTAGTGAAAGTTGAAGGGCGCTTCGAGGCGGGCCACCTCTTCGACGAAGCGGCGGACCAGGCTCGGATCGTCACGCAGCCGCGCGGCGATGTCGGGGGCCTCGGCGAGGCGCCGCATGACGTTGCCGATCAGCGCAGCCGTCGATTCGCCTCCGGCGCCGAACATCACGATGGCGATCCCCACGGCCTGCTCGGTGTTGATGGCGCCCTCGTCGACGCCGCGTGCCAGCGCGTGAAGCATCGGCGCTTCGGGGTCGGTGCGAAGGTTCCGCCGGGCGTCTTCGAGATGAGCGGTCAGGTACTCGACCATCTTCACCGTCTCGGTGGCGATCATCACCATGGTGTCGTGATCGACGCGTCCGGCGAGCATGTCGCCGCCCACCATCGCCCACTGGCGATGCAGGCTGACGTCGCCGTCCGGCAACCCGAGCAACGCGGCGACCACGCGTGCCGGGATGACCTCGGCGATCGGGACGAAGTCGCCGCCGCCAGCTTCGATCCAGGGTTCGATCGCCTGCTTCGTCCACATGCGGATCGGGTCTTCCATCGCGGCGGTCCGGTGGGTCGCCAGGCGGGGTTGGACCAGCGCACGGTGCACGGCGTGTGCCGGCTCGTCGGCGGTGGCGATGATTTGATTCGCGGATGTCATCGGCAACGGGAAGATCGTAGGTCCGCCGTCTTCGCCCTGGATCAGCACACCGGTCAGGTTTGCCGAGAAGTCGCTCTCGCGGGCCAGGGCCTCTTCGATCAGGTCCCAGGTGGCGACCAGGTGCACACCGGTGTCGCCCACGCGCGAGATCGGCGCCTCTTTGCGCAACCGCGCGAAGACGGGGTGCGGATTCTCGATGAATTCGCGGGTGAGGATCTCGCCCGCGTGCTGCGAGTACAGCGGCGCACGCATCAGCCGAAGCCTCGGCTGCACCGCCGCCGGCACGGCAGTGTTACCCCCGCCACATGGAAGCCGTCAGGCACCTCGGAGAATGTGCCCGGGCAACGCGCCGGTGTGTTGGCCGTCCTCGAGCAGCACCTGCCCGTTCACGACGACGGTGCGATAGCCCGTGGCATCGACCACGTAACGCTCCGTATCCGCCGGGAAGTCTCGTGCGAGGTACGCCTCGCCCGCGGCGATCTGCGCGGGGTCGAACACCACGAGGTCCGCCCACGCGCCGACGCGCAGGAATCCTCGATCGCGCAGGCCGTGCACCGTGGCCGGCATCCCCGCGAGCCGCCAGACCGCCTGTTCGAGCGAGATCGCACCGGCCGGCACCCACTCCGCCAAAAGACGCGTCGAGTAGTCGGCTCCGGTGAACGAAGCGAGGTGTGCGCCGCCGTCGCTCGAACCCGCCATCACAATCGGGTCCGCGACGCCGGTTTCGACGATGTGCTCGATGAACTGCCGGGCCACGTCGCTCATGCGTGTGCGGAAGCTGGTGTCGAGATCTTCTTCGAGGGCCAGATCCAGGAAAGTGTCGAGCGGGCTCGTCCCGCGCTCGCCCGCAAGCTCTGCGACGGTGCGCCCGACCCAGCCGGCGTTGCGCTCGTCGCGGACCGCCTCCACCTCGAGTTCACCGACGTCGAACGCCACGGCACGCGCTTCGCCGTCGTCCCACTCGGCCTGGAGCCGCGCGCGACACGCAGGGTCGGCGAGACGTTGCGAGCGCGTCGGCTCGGGAGCCGTCAGGACCTCGCGCCACGCGGGCATCTCGTCGAAGACGAAGGTGTCCGAGAGCTTCAGGTGCAGCTCGAGCTTGTTGGTCGTGAACTGCGGGTGCACCCGCACACCCTGCTGGAAGGACTCGCGACAGAACTCGAGCGCGTTTTGCCAACCCATCGGATGCTGCGGAGTCGGCGTCAGGATGTTCAACTCGATCGGCTTGCCCGATGCGCGATACATCGCGTGGATGAGTTCGCGATCCTTCGCATCGTACCCGGCGGCAAACGAACGCGGGATCACCTCGATGGCGCCGTGATCGAACTCGGCGAGCACGCTGCACAGCGCGATGATCTCGTCGGCCGACGCGTGGTTGCTGGGAACCTCGCGGCCGTCGTCGCCCACGTGGATGTCGAGCTGCGAGGTCGAAAAGCCGAGCGCGCCCTCGCGCATGGCCTGACGCACGAGCACCTGCATCGACGCGATTTCGGCGGCGGTGGCCTCGCGCTCGGAAGCGTCGTCGCCCATCACCCAGCGGCGGACGGCACAGTGACCGACATAGCCGCCGGCGTTCACACCGAGGCGGCCTTCGTGTCGACCCCAGAAGTCGGCGAACGATCCGCCGTCGAACCGGAAGCCTTCGGCCAATGCATCTTTCGACATGCCCTCGACGCGCGAGAGCATCGCCGCGAGCCACGGCACGTCCTCGGGCCTGGCCGGCGCGAGCGTGAAGCCGCAGTTGCCCGTCAGTACGGTCGTCACGCCGTGGTAGCAGGAGGGAGATGCGAGCGGATCCCAGTCGAGTTGCACGTCGTAGTGGGTGTGGACGTCGATGAAGCCGGGCGTGACGACGGCGCCGCCGGCATCGACCGTGCGCTTCGCGTCTTCGATCACGCGGCCGATGCGCGCGATCCGTCCGTCCGCGATCGCGATGTCGGCCTGGAAGCCCGGCATTCCGCTGCCATCCACTACCCGCCCGCCGCGGATCACCAGATCGAAGGTCATCGGACTCCTCCTGAAGTGCAGCATGCTGCGCGGATACAGCATGCTATACCTCGCCCGCCGAAAGGTTCCACCATGGCGATCCGAATTCGGACGGGAAACCGGGCGTCGGAGCGCCGGGCGGGCTCGATGCCGGACATCACCGAGGAGTCTGGAGGTTCGAGGTGTCGGGAGGTTCGACGTGCCGATAGAGACGAGGTTCACGATCATCGGAGCGGGGGCCGGCGGGCTTTGCGCCGGGATCAAGCTGCTCGAGAGGGGCCAGGACGACTTCCTGATCTTCGACAAGGAGCCGCGCATCGGAGGAACCTGGCAGCGCAACACCTATCCCGGCCTCGAGTGCGACATCGCCTCGCCGCTGTACTGCTACTCGTTCGCGCCGAATCCGGACTGGTCGGCGCCCTACCCTCCGCACTCGGAGATCCGCGACTACCTCGAACGCGTCGCGTTCGACCACGGGCTCGAGCCGTACCTCCGACTCGGGACCGCGGTCGTCTCGGCCCGCTGGAACGAGCAGACCGCCCGCTGGCGGCTCGTGCTCGATGACGGCTCCGAAGTGGAGTCGCAGTTCGTGATCAGCGCCGTCGGCATGTTCGGAGCGCCGGTGGTGCCGGACATCCCAGGGCTAGACACGTTCGAGGGTACCCTGTTCCACTCGGCGACGTGGGACCACGAACACGACCTGGGCGGCGAACGCGTCGCGGTGATCGGCAGCGCCGCGAGTGCGGTGCAGTTCGCGCCGGAGATCGCACCCGAAGTCGAGCAGCTCTACGTGTTCCAGCGGACCCCCAACTGGGTCGCACCGAAGCAGAACGAACCCTACAGCGAGCAGCAGAAGAAGGCCTTCCACGACCACCCCGAGCTGTTGGCCCAGGGCCGCGAACAGCTGTTCAACCTGATCGAGACGGTGCTGAACTACCTGCAACCCGAGCGCTTGCAGGTGGCCGAAATGGCCGCACGCCAGGCGCTCGACGTCGTGGAGGATCCCGAACTCCGCAAGAAGCTCACACCCGACCATCCCTTCGGAGCCAAACGGCCACTGGCCTCGAACAAATACCTGCAGATCTTCAATCGCTCGAACGTCGAGCTCGTCACCGATCCGATCGAGAAGGTGACGCCGGGCACGGTCGTGACCTCAGACGGACGCGAGCGACCGGTCGATACGATCCTGCTGGCCACCGGCTATGAAACACAAAAATACGTCAGCGTGATCGATGTCACCGGGCGCGACGGGCTCGAGATCGACGACGCCTGGGAGAGCGGCCCCGAGGCCTACTTCGGTGTGTCGACCAGCGGCTTCCCCAACCTGTTCATGCTGTACGGGCCGAACACCAACGGCGGAAACTCGCTGATCCTGATGCTCGAGTTCCAGGTCGACTACGTGTTGCGCCTGATCGACGAGGCCAACCGCGCCGGTGTCGACTGGATCGACGTCCGCCGCGACGTGATGGACGAGTACAACGCCGGTCTCCAACAGGACATCGAGAGGGTCTCGGTCTGGAAGACCGGGGCCAACGACTACTACCGCGCGCCCTCCGGCAAGATCGTGACCCAATGGCCCCACGGATTCGCCGTCTACAAGGAACAGGTCTCGAAGGACGATCTCTCGTCGTTCGA
>Ga0055479_10000187_pt1 | contig 11149 bp, 12 predicted proteins | sample Muzzi_PWC_D1_FD_57941 | JGI IMG/M metagenome (GOLD analysis project Ga0055479, IMG submission 57941) | Wetland microbial communities from San Francisco Bay, California, USA, that impact long-term carbon sequestration - Muzzi_PWC_D1 | ecosystem: Environmental > Aquatic > Marine > Wetlands ...
CCCGCCCGGCTCCACGGTCAAGCCGTTCATGGGCCTGGCCGGACTGGAACAGGGTGTCACCCGCGTGCATTCAAGCACCTACTGCCCGGGCTTCTATATGCTGCCCGGGAACAGTCGCAAGTATCGCGACTGGAAGCGTACCGGGCATGGCACCGTGAGCCTGCATGACGCCATCGTGCAGTCCTGTGACGTGTATTTCTACGACCTGGCGCTGTCGCTCGGGATCGACCGCATCCATGATTACCTCAGCCACTTCGGTTTCGGTCACAGGACCGGCATCGACATCCTCGGCGAACTGCCGGGCCTGCTGCCGTCACAGGCCTGGAAGCGCCAGCACCGCGACCAGCCGTGGTTTCCCGGGGAGACCATCATTACCGGTATCGGCCAGGGGTTTTTCCTGACAACGCCGCTGCAGCTGGCAACCGCGGCCGCGGCGCTGGCAAACGGCGGCCGCATCCTCCAGCCCAACATTGTGATGGCGGAGCAGGAAGCCGGCAGTGATGAATTGCAGCCACATCACCCGCGGCTGCTGGAAACCATTACCATTAACGACCAGGCCCACTGGGACGCGGTGATACAATCCATGATTGACGTGGTGCACAGCGCCCGCGGCACCGCCCGCAAGATCGGTGCCGACAGCCCTTACAAGATCGCCGGCAAGACCGGCACGGCACAGGTGTACGGACTCAAGCAGGAAGAGAAGTATGACGCCGAGTCGATCGAGGAGAAGCTGCGCGACCATGCCCTGTTCATCGCCTTTGCCCCCGCGGAGCAGCCGCAGATAGCCGTTGCCGTTGTCGTGGAAAATGGCGGCGGCGGCGGCTCGGTTGCAGCCCCGATCGCGCGTGCCATCCTGGATGCCTACCTGCAGGACACACCGCTGTGAACGGCGCCCTGACCCGCCATCGTGACGATGCCAGCCGGCGCGGCTGGCAATACCGGTCGCACCTGGATGCACCACTGCTGATCACGCTGGTCGCGCTGTCGGCAATGGGACTGATCGTGCTCTTCAGCGCGGGCGGCGGCGACATCAGGCTGATCGAGCGGCAAATGGTGCGTCTGGGTATCGCCTACACCGGCATGTTCGTCATTGCCCAGTTCCCGCCGCGGATGCTGCTGCGCCTTACGCCCTGGCTGTTCGTGATCGGGGTGCTGCTGCTGCTGGCGGTACTGGTCACCGGGGAAACCAGCGGCGGTGCACAGCGCTGGCTGAACCTGTATTTCGTGCGCTTCCAGCCCTCGGAAATGATGAAACTGGCGGTCCCCATGATGGTCGCCTGGTATCTTGCGGACATCCGCCTGCCGCCGAACCGCTGGCAACTGCTGACCGCCGCAGTGCTGATCGCCGTCCCCATGCTGATGATCGCCAAGCAACCCGACCTGGGAACCGCACTGCTGATCGCAAGCTCCGGATTTTTCGTGGTGTTCCTGGCCGGACTGCAGTGGCGGCTGCTGGCCTTTTTCAGCGTGCTGATCACCGCCGCCGCGCCATTGATCTGGCACTTCATGCACGACTACCAGCGGCAGCGGGTCATCACCTTCCTGAGTCCCGAGCAGGACCCGCTGGGCTCCGGCTACCACATCATCCAGTCGAAGATCGCCATCGGCTCCGGTGGACTGTTCGGCAAGGGCTGGATGAACGGAACGCAGTCACAACTGGACTTCCTCCCGGAACGCTCCACGGATTTCATCTTCGCGGTGCTGGGCGAGGAGTTCGGCTTTATCGGCATCCTGGTGCTGTTCACGCTCTATACAATCATCGTGGTGCGCGGCATGATGATCGCCGTCCAGGCGCAGGATACCTATACACGGTTGCTGGCAGGCAGCCTTTCCATGACCTTCTTCGTGTATTTCATCGTCAACACCGGCATGGTCACCGGCCTGCTGCCGGTGGTCGGACTGCCGCTGCCGATGATCAGCTACGGCGGCACCTCGATCGTTACCCTGCTGGCCGGTTTCGGCATCCTGATGTCAATCCAGACCCACCGCAAACTCCTGGCGACCTAGGCGATCAAAACGATGCTAGAATGCGCACAACTTGCTACCGGGGGACAGGTATTTATGCGGCTACGCGGCCTGACAACAGCAATCATAATCAGCCTGCCAGGACTGGTGTGCACCACGGCACACGCCGGCTACGGCAACGAGCCGCAGGTACAGGAATTCGTCACCGAGATGGTCGACAAGCACGACTTCAATCGTGATGAACTGCTTGCAGTGCTCGGCCAGGCCGAGCGCCGCGACGATATTATCGAATTGATGAGCAAGCCGGCGGAAAAGCGGCTGGCCTGGTACGAATACCGCAAGATCTTCCTGACCCCGAGCCGCATCGACGGCGGGGTCGCGTTCTGGAAAGAAAATGCGGATATTCTGGCAAAGGCCGAGGAGGCCTTCGGCGTCGACCCGCAGGTTGTGGTCGCCATCATCGGCGTTGAAACCCGCTACGGCAGCAACACCGGGCGGCACCGGGTGCTGGACGCACTGGCCACCCTGGCTTTCGACTACCCCCCGCGCAGCCAGTTCTTCACTGCCGAGCTGGAACAGTTCCTGGTACTTGCGCGCGAGGAGGACATCGACCTGCTCAGCGCCACCGGCTCCTATGCCGGCGCCATGGGCTATGGCCAGTTCATCCCCAGCAGCTACCGGAATTTCGCGGTCGACTTCGACGCCAATGGCAAGCGCGATCTGTGGAACAGCCCGATGGACATCATCGGCAGCGTCGCCAACTATTTCCACGTACACGGCTGGGAGCACGGGGCGCCGGTCGCGGTACGCGCCGAGGTCAGCGGCGACGATTACCAGGCCCTGCTGGAGCTCGGTTATAAACCGAATACCGCACTGCATGCGATGCGCCATGACGGTGTCACCCCGGTCACCGAGATGCCGGATGACCTGGAGGCCTCCCTGCTTGCCTTCGACCAGGAAGACGGCCCCGAGTACTGGCTGGGCTTCAATAACTTCTACGTGATCACCCGCTACAACCACAGCCCGCTGTATGCCATGGCGGTATACCAGCTGAGCAAGGAGATCCGGGCAGCCTATGAAGCCAGCCTGCTGCAGGATGACCAGGACCTGTGACGGGAAATCATTCGGGATGTCTTTCCTGCCAGCATTCACGAGAACCCTTGTACAGGAGTTCAGCACCATGAAGACAACGCTCCGGGTTGCCGCACTGACCGTGACAGCCGCCGGTTTCTTCGCCGGCTGTTCGACCACCCCGCCGCTGGTTGAACCGCAGGACGCGGCTCCCGCCAATCCGATCGATGTCTCGGCAGTTCCAGATGCCGTCCCCCGGTCGGAGCCACGCAGCCGCTACGGCAATCCGGAATCCTACATGGTGTACGGCAAGCGCTATCACACCCTGCCCTCCAGCAAGGGCTACCGGGAACGCGGCATGGCCTCCTGGTATGGCACCAAATTTCATGGCAAGCGGACTTCCAGCGGTGAACCCTACGATCTCTACGGCATGACCGCAGCGCACAAGACCCTGCCCCTGCCGACCTATGTCGAGGTCACCAATCTGACGAACGGCCGCTCCGTTATCGTCAAGGTAAACGACCGCGGGCCGTTCCACGACGACCGCATCATTGATCTGTCCTACACCGCGGCAGCCAAGCTCGGGATACTCGGCCATGGCACCGGCGAGGTGGAGGTCAGGGCCATCGATCCGGAATCCGGCGGCAACCTGCAACTGGCAACCGTTGCCCCGACACCGCCAGCGGCTGACACGGCCAGGAGCCCGGGACAATCCCTGTACCTGCAGATCGGAGCATTCAGCAGCCAGGCAAATGCCGAGCGGCTGAGCCGTGAAATCCAGGCCCAGCAGATCGCCGAAGTCCGCATCGTGGAATCGACCGGCACGGCAGGCACCTTCTACAAGGTGCAGGTCGGCCCCCTCACCGACACGTCAGAGGCGGACCGGGTGGTGCGTGAGCTGAAACCGCTCGGCATTAACGAAAGCCATTCCATTGTTCAATAGCCGGCGCCGGGCGTTGCAAACAGCTACTCACATGCGGACAATGCAGGCACCCCGAAGAACCCTCACCACCAATGGGATGCTCATGCACAAGATATTGTATCTATTCGTTATTCTGACATTTTCCAGCCTCTTTTCCAGTGTCGCCCAGAGCGCCGCACTGCCGATTCCCAAGGCCCCGTCCACCGGCGCAAAGGCCTTTGTCATCCAGGATTTCAACAGCGGCAGGATCATCGCCGAGGAAAATGCCGATGCGCCGGTGGAACCGGCCAGCATCACCAAGATGATGACTGCCCACATCGTCTTCGGCGAACTGCAAGCCGGCAACCTGGCACTTACCGACATGGTCACCATCAGCGAAAAGGCCTGGCGGACGCCGGGCTCGCGCATGTTTGTCGAGGTCGGCAAGCAGGTCTCGGTGCACGAGCTGCTGCTCGGCCTGATCATCCAGTCCGGCAATGATGCGACCGTGGCCCTGGCGGAGCATATCGCCGGAAGCGAGGATACCTTCGCCGCACTGATGAACCGGCATGCCGAGGAGATCGGACTGAAGGGCAGCCATTTCATGAACTCCACCGGACTGCCGCACGAGGACCACTACATGACGGCCCGGGATATCGCCAGGCTTGCCGCGCTGACCATCGAGCAGTACCCGGAATACTACAAGTGGTACTCCCAGAAAGAATTCACCTTCAACGACATCACCCAGTACAACCGCAACAAGCTGTTATGGCAGGACGACAGCGTGGACGGCATCAAGACCGGCCACACGGATTCCGCCGGCTACTGCCTGGCAACTTCCGCCCTCAAGGACGGCATGCGGCTGATCACCGTTGTGCTGGGCACCGGCAGTGAAAATGCACGGATAGAAGCCAGCCAGGCCCTGCTGAACTACGGTTTCCGTTTCTTCGAAACCCACAAGCTCTATGATGCCGGCACCCAGTTGACGACGTCGCGTGTCTGGAAGGGGGCCAGTGACAGTGTCGCGCTGGGGCTCTCCAAGGCGCTTTATGTGACCATTCCCCGCGGCCAGTACAAATCCCTGGATGCCTCGATGAGCATCAATAACCGCATCGTTGCCCCGGTAGCCGCCGGCCAGGCCCTGGGGACCGTCCAGGTCAAACTCGGCGAGGAAATCATCGCCGAACAGCCACTGGTCAGCCTGAATGCTGTCAACGAAGGGGCCTTCTGGCAGCGCATCACGGATGAAGCCCTGCTGTATTTCCAGTAGTGTCCACGGCGCACATGGCAACTGCATATCTGAACGGCAGCTTCCTGCCGCTGGAAGACGCCCGCGTACCGGTGATGGACCGCGGCTTCCTGTTCGGCGACGGGGTTTACGAGGTCATACCTGTCTATGGCGGCAGGCTGTTTCGCCTGGCGCAGCATCTGCAACGGCTGCAGGACAGCCTGGACGGCGTGCGTATCGGCAACCCGTTGACGGCACCTGAATGGCGGGCGCTGCTCGAGGAACTCGTCAGCCGCAATGCCGGCAGTGACCAGGCCGTCTACCTGCAGGTCACGCGCGGCGTTGCCGCGAAGCGTGACCATGCCTTTCCGGCAGGCGTCCGGCCAACGGTGTTCGCCATGAGCAATCCGCTGCCGCAGGCTCGTGACATCACCGGAGAACAGGGCATCCATGCGATCACCCTGTCCGATATTCGCTGGCAGCACTGCAACATCAAGGCGATCACCCTGCTGCCGAATGTCATGCTGCGGCAACAGGCCGTCGAGGCCGATTCTGCGGAGGCCATTCTGATCCGCGACGGGTATGCCACCGAGGGAGCCGCCAGCAATATCTTCATCGTCCGCAACGGGGTACTGGTAACGCCGCCCAAGGGTCCGACGCTGCTGCCCGGAATCACCCGCGACCTGGTGATCGAACTCGCCGCCGGCAATGCCCTGCCCTTCCGTGAAGCGGCCATCTCCGCAACGGAGTTGCACGATGCCGGGGAGATCTGGCTGACCAGTTCGACTCGCGAAATCTCGCCGGTGATCCGGCTGGATGACGCGGCAGTCGGCAACGGCAGGCCCGGGCCGCTCTGGAAGCGCATGATCACCCTCTTCCAGGCATACAAGGATGCAATCCGCCGGGGTGAGGCTGCGTAACGTACTCCGCCTCCGACCGGCTGTTAAACTTCGGGATCTGGTGAATACCCGGCAACTACTTTAGGCTTGCAGTTGTCATACACTCGCCTGAGGCAAAGAGGTAACCTGAAAATGTCTGGCAAAACCTGGCTGGCAGCCGTCCTGATGGCATTATTCCTGCCTCCTGCGCATGCTGACGAATGGAGTTCCAAAATGCTGGATGGCAGCACCGTGACTGTCGATCCCGATACCAATCGCGCCACCGTCACCCAGGATGGTGTCACGGCCCCCCTCTGGAACGGCATACACCGCATGCAGGACGGTTCTTCGCTCATTGTTAACCGCGGAATTGCCGTCCCCAACGAACCCATCATCGAATCACGGCGCCTGCCACCCCCGGAAATCGAGGAGTGGAAAGACATCAATATCATCGGCTATTCACCCTGCGAACAGCTGGTACGCCAGGTCTGCGGCCAGCAGGACCAGTGTGCCGGCGTGGAAGCCTGCAACCCGGCCCGCCAGCTGCTGCAGATGGAACAGGATGAACGCAATGTCAGCAGCAACCGCAACCTGATGACATACACCAGCGGCCAGTGCCTGAAAGCGATGAAAGACAGGGCATATTTTAGTATGTGCCCGCCTCCCGATAGCGTCGGGGACAACTAGCCCGGGTTACTCAGCGGACTGCAGTGGCAGGTCATATCCTGTTGCAGGCATCATGGCAGCGGGATGCAACGGAAAACCGTGGATGTGACGGGGACACCCTCGACGCCCCGGCCGGTTATCGGGCACTGGCACGTTGCTGCAGTCCCGGCTTGCATCGGGATCGTGCCTGGCACTGCACGCGACCTGACCCGACAGGATCCCGGCAGGCGCCATCGCGGTATGCCTGCAATTACAACCCAGGAGAACAAAGTGCGCGGGAAGTTCGAAGTACATTATGACTTTGTCGCATTGATCGTAATCGTCTTTGCGCTGTCGGTTGGTTTCAATCTCTATCAACGCTATCAATACAACGACCTGCTCAGTCAGCATACCGCGCTGCAGTGGGAGGCACAGGATCTGGAAATCAACCAGCGGCTGAACCTGCACAAGCTGGAGGCGTGCAATAACCTGGCTACGAAGTAATTTCATGCGGGCACAGGGCCGCCACGCCCCCCCCGGCAATCAATCCCAGGCGGCGCCCGCCAGCCGGTCACCTCTGCCGTTCAGCAGGTAAAGGGCCCTGCCAGCCTCATCGTAATCAACCCCGAGACGTACATTGCAGCCGTAAACTGCTCGCGCCTGACAGGGTGGCCGAAACAGAACGCACAGAACCCTTCCCTGCAGGGCGGCTTTCTGCAGGCGTTTGTCCATCAGTTCGGTGTCGCATCCCGGCCAGGCCATGACAACACCGTGATCGCCTGACTGCAGCAGCGATTCAACCGTCCACAGGGCACTGCGCCCGGGATGGGGGTTGACCTGCAGTACGCCGACGGGCTTTACCGCGGCATCGGTGAAAATCCGCTTCCGGGCTGCATACGGCGGGGCCACCAGCACAACGCCGCGGCCATGACGGGTGACGCGCGCCAGTGCCGGCATGAACAGCCCCATGGCATCGGCGCGGTCCCCGGACTCGGTCACCTCGACTACACCCGCCCTGGGCCAGCCTCCATCCGGGAGTAAATCATCAAGCTCGCTTATCCCGGTTGGGAGCATGCGCGATGCGCATCTGGTTGACCTGTTTTCCCAGGCGTTGAGATGATGCAGTTTTCCGACGCCGTGCATTAGCCTATCTCCTTGCGCAGGATGCCCACGGCCAGGCCCTCGATAACCAGGGACTGCTCGCGCAGGTCCACGCGAATGGGATCGTAATCGGGATTCTCGGGCAGCAGGCGCACGATAGCCCCACGCTGCCGAAAACGCTTCACCGTGACATCGTCATCGAGACGCGCCACCACGACCTGACCGTTCTCGGCATATTGTGTACGGTGCACGGCAAGCAGGTCACCATCCTGAATGCCGATATCCCGCATGCTGTCACCACTAACACGCAGCAGGTAGTCGGCACGCGGCTGGAAGACCGCCGGATCCAGCTGGCAGTAGTCCTCTATGTGCTGCTCGGCAAGAATCGGTTCACCCGCCGCTACCCGCCCGACCACCGGCAGCCCGGCTCTGTCCTCCACGAGGCGGATACCCCGCGAGGCACCTGGCACCAGCTCGATAACGCCCTTGCGCTCCAGCGCGCGCAGGTGATCCTCGGCTGCGTTCGCGGAACGAAACCCGAGTGTTGCAGCGATTTCTGCGCGCGTGGGCGGGCAGCCTTCCTCTGTAACATAGCTGCGGATCAGCTCGAGAATCTCAGTTTGTCGCCTGGTCAGCATTTCCCGTGTCATGACATTATACTGGTTGTTTGTACAGTACCTGTGATTATATACAGTAACACATGTCCCGCAAGTGTTTTTTATCTTGTTGATTTTAAGGCGCATATGCCTTCCCACCGCGGGCATGCCTGTGGACGATGGTTACTGCCACACACTTACCCGTGTCGCCGCCGAGTCCTGCAGCCACCCCCCATGGTCAGAGTGAATGATTTTTCACCCGGCTGGTACAATACCCGGTCTGTAACCCAGGTACTGGAAACCAGCCATGAGCACATACCTCCCTGTCCCGGGCTCCCGCCACAGCATCGCCGTATCCGTCGGCAACGTCGTAATCGGCGGTGGTGCGCCGGTGGTGGTGCAGTCCATGACCAACACAGACACGGCCGATATCAAGGCCACTGTCAAACAGATCAGGGAGCTTGCCCAGGCCGGTTCCGAACTGGTCCGCATTACGGTAAATTCCGAAGCAGCGGCAGCGGCAGTGCCGGAAATCTGCTCGGCACTGTCCACGGCGGGCGAGGCTATTCCGCTGGTCGGCGATTTCCATTTCAATGGCCACAAACTGCTGGCGAAATATCCGGGCTGCGCACAACAACTGGCCAAGTACCGCATCAATCCCGGCAACGTGGGTCGCGGCAGGAAGCGTGACGAGCAGTTTGCCGCAATGATCGAAATCGCCTGCCGCAACGACAAGCCCGTGCGTATCGGCGTTAACTGGGGCAGTCTAGACCAGGCGCTGGTAGCGCGCCTGATGGACGAGAATTCGCAGCGCAGCGAACCCAAGGATGCCAGCGAGATCATGCACGAGATCATGGTGACGTCGGCCCTGGAGAGCGCCGCCCAGGCGGAAGCGCTCGGCCTGCCGCGCGATCACATTACCCTGTCGGCGAAGATGAGCGGCGTGCAGGACCTGATCGCCGTTTACCGCCAGCTTGCCGTACAGTGCGACTATGCCCTGCACCTCGGCCTGACCGAGGCCGGTATGGGCTCGAAGGGTATTGTCGCCTCCAGCGCCGCGCTGGCCGTGCTGTTGCAGGAGGGGATCGGCGATACTATCCGCATTTCGCTGACGCCGGAACCAGGGGGTGACCGCACCCGTGAGGTTGTCGTCGCACAGGAACTGCTGCAATCCATGGGGCTGCGGCATTTCACTCCGGCCGTAGTTGCCTGTCCGGGATGCGGCCGAACCACCAGCAGCTACTTTCAACAGCTGGCACAATCCATCCAGGCCCACCTGCGCCGGCAAATGCCCGAATGGCGCAGGCGCTACCCCGGGGTGGAGGAAATGACCGTGGCGGTGATGGGCTGTGTCGTCAACGGTCCCGGTGAGAGCAAGCATGCCAATATCGGCATCAGCCTGCCGGGTACCGGTGAGAACCCGGTTGCACCGGTCTATGTCGACGGCATCAAGACAGTCACGCTGAAAGGCGAAACGATTGCAGCGGATTTTCAGCAGCTGGTGGATGACTACGTGCAGCAGCGCTATAGCTGAAGCGGCCACCTGCCCTCCGGAAGTCCCGCCCGAACCGGCCTGGCCCTGCCTGTAACACCCCGCCTGCGACTACCCTCTTTGCACAACTCCTGCGCAACTGCATCGCGATTGTGCGACAACCCCTGATGCAGGTCCCCGACTGCAGCAGGACCAGCACCGGCAGCAAGCAAGGCAGCAGGTCAGGTGAATAACAGAGGCTGCGGTTGCAGTCCGCGATGCACTGCCCCGGGAAAACGCACAAACACGAAGGCTTTCAGGACGTGATTCACCGGGAGGCAGGAACAGCGCGGCAGACAAGGCCGGACACCGGCACACCTATTGCCGCGGCGACGATACGGCGGTTACCGCCGGTTTCGATGCAGCCGGGAAAGAGCCGCTGAATCAGTTGTGACGCGGCTGGCGTGAAATCGCACCCGGCTGCGGCGCCGCGATATCAGCCATCAGGGCGCCCTGGGACTGCAGCAGGAGCAGGTCTCCTGCCGGGTCCCTGCCGCCTTCATCAGCGCTCGAAAAAGAGATGGTGGTAAGCAGGACAGCGGCACAGACAAGCAGTGCAATGAAGCCGAATGAGTTGAATGCCCTGGTCCAGATTGATTCCACCACTGCCCCCTTTCCTTGTTCCGGTCAAACAGATTTATCCGAGTGACACCCGCTTATCGGCAACATGACCGGACATGTTAGGAGACCAGGATTGTTTTGTGATGGCGGTCACTGCCGGGGCCGCGATAAACCTGTATGCAGGCAGACATCGCCGGTCAGCAGGCGTCAAGAATCATGCTCCGGAGCCGCTAACCCGGCTAAGGCAGGCTCTTCATTCTGGTGGGTAAGCGAGGTATGTCATGAGAAGCAGAAAAGACAGGCGGGGGACCGACTCGATTGCCAGTTTCCCGCTGGAAGACAATGATCGTGAGCGCGTGTTCAACGAACGCCGCAAGCCTGGCGAACGTCGTATTGAAAATCTGGCAGAAGACGAACGCCAGCTGCTCCTGTCCGAAATGCCCGCGCCGACTTCCGGAAGCCAGCAACGCTGAAACCATAATTTACAGAAAGCATCACACCACAATATCCCCGCAAACCTCCTGAAAACCGGGTTAATCTGCACGCAATCAAGGCAATCGCACCCTCCTGGTGCCTTGTGAAAAACAGGGTACTCGCCTGAAAAAATGGTGTAGTATTAAGGTGCCATCGAGGCTGCGTGAGGGTACATCTCCACACACAGTCGCAGGCGCC
>Ga0055479_10000189_pt1 | contig 11105 bp, 9 predicted proteins | sample Muzzi_PWC_D1_FD_57941 | JGI IMG/M metagenome (GOLD analysis project Ga0055479, IMG submission 57941) | Wetland microbial communities from San Francisco Bay, California, USA, that impact long-term carbon sequestration - Muzzi_PWC_D1 | ecosystem: Environmental > Aquatic > Marine > Wetlands ...
GCCGCCGACTTCGGCGCCGCGTCGGACGGCGACGGCGACCGCAACATGATTCTCGGCGCCGATTTTTACGTCACGCCAAGCGATAGCCTGGCGCTGCTCGCCGCCAACGCAGGCCTGGTTCCGGGCTATAGCCGCGGTCTCGCCGGCGTGGCCCGCTCGATGCCGACCAGCCAGGCCGTCGACCGGGTGGCCGCCGAACTCGGCATTCCCTGTTACGAAACGCCGACCGGCTGGAAATTCTTCGGCAACCTGCTCGATGCGGGCAAGATCACCCTCTGCGGCGAGGAATCTTTCGGCACCGGTTCCGACCACGTGCGCGAAAAGGACGGCCTTTGGGCGGTGCTCTTCTGGCTCAATATACTCGCCGTGCGCGGCGAGCCGGTCGCCGAAATCGTGCGCCACCACTGGCAACATTACGGGCGCGACTATTACAGCCGCCACGATTACGAAGCCATCGACAGCGACGCCGCCAACGCGCTGGTCGAATCGCTGCGGCAGCGGGTCGGCGGGCTGGCCGGCCAGACGTTCGGCGAACACGAAATCGAGTTCGCCGACGACTTCGGCTACACCGACCCGGTCGACGGCAGCTGCAGCGAACGGCAGGGCATTCGCATCCTGCTGCGCGGCGGCGCGCGCATCGTCTTTCGGTTGTCGGGTACCGGTACCGAGGGCGCCACCCTGCGCGTCTATATCGAACGCTACGAAACCGATACGGCGCGCCAGGCGGAGGACCCGCAAGTCGCGCTCGCACCGATTATCGATCTCGCCGCGCGGCTCGCCGAAATCGAGAAATTCACCGGCCGCGGCAGCCCCGACGTCATTACCTGATGGCGCAGGTGCTGATGGTCGCGGCCGAAAACGGCGCCCTGCCCGGCGGCAAGGTCGGCGGTATCGGCGACGTGTTGCGCGAAGTGCCCGCGGCGCTGGCAAAATCCGGCTGCGAGGTTTGCGTGGTGACGCCGGCCTACGGCGTGTTCGGCAACCTGGCGGGCGCGAAGCGAATCAGAACCCTGACGGTCCGCTTCGGCGGCAGTCCGCAAGCGCTCGAACTGTTTCGCCTGCCCGCGGCCGGCAGCGGTAAAAAAGTTCACCAATATGCGATCGAGCATCCGCTTTTCAGCAACTGCGGCGCGGGCCGGATTTACTGCGACGACGGGCCCGGCCGGCCTTTTGAAACCGATGCCAGCAAGTTCGCACTGTTTTGCCTGGCCGTCGCCGAGGCGATTACGGGCAATGATTTCGGCGCGGTCGATATCCTCCACCTGCACGACTGGCACGCGGCCTTCCTGCTCATCCTGCGCCGCTACGATCCGCGCTACGAGGCGCTCGCGAAAATACGCTGCGTCTACAGCATTCACAACCTCGAAGTGCAGGGCATCCGGCCCTTCGATAAGCATATCTCGGCGCTGGAGGCCTGGTACCCAGGCCTGAAATACGATCGCAAACTGCTCGGCGACCCGCGCTGGCCCGACTGCGTGAACCCGACGGCGAGCGCGATTCGCCTCGCCGACGCGGTACACACGGTATCGCCGACTTATGCCGAGGAAATTCTCCGCGTCGGCGATGCCGCCAGGGGCATACACGGCGGCGAGGGCCTGCACCGGGAACTGCGCGCGGCGCGCGAGGAAAAGCGCCTGTTCGGAATCCTCAACGGCTGCGTGTATCCGCGTAAAAATCCCGCGGTGGCGGAAGACTGGACGTCGCTGGTAGCGCATATGCGACTACTCGTCATGCGCTGGTGCAGCCGCGCCGACAACCTGGCCAGCGCGCATTTCATCGCCCTCGAGTCGCTGGCTAAATTACCGCGCGAGCGCCCCGCGATGATGGTCACCAGCGTCGGCCGGGTAACCGCGCAAAAGGTCGAGTTGATGCGCAGCAGCACGACGGACGGCAAACCCGCGCTGCACGCCGCGCTCGATGAACTCGGCGAAGACGGGGTGCTGTTGATGGTCGGCTCGGGGGACCCCGTTTACGAACGCTTCCTGGCCGAGACGATGATCGATCACGCCAACTTTGTCTTCATGCGAGGTTATTCCGACGTTATCGCGGAAAACCTGTATCGCCAGGGCGATTTATTCTTCATGCCCAGTTCTTTCGAGCCCTGCGGCATCAGCCAGATGCTGGCGCTGCGCGCCGGTCAACCCTGCCTGGTGCATCACGTCGGCGGCCTGCGGGACACGGTCGAGGATGGACGTACCGGGTTCGCCTTCGAGGGCAGCACGCTGACCGGGCAGGCCGATGCGCTGGTAGCGACGATGCGCCGCGCCCTGTCCCTGCACCGCGAGGAGCCCGGGAAATGGCAGGAGATGCGCAAGGCGGCGGCCAGGGCAAGATTTACCTGGGCGGACAGCATCGACGCCTACAAAAAAAAGCTCTACCGGATTACCTGAAGCGCCGATATACGACGGCCGGGTTCCGGCGGAGCCAGGCGATGCGGCCGTGTAAGCAGGTGACTCGCTTGATGGAAGAGCGGCGCCGGGAGGGGCTGTTCGAAACGTGAATATGTGTTTATCGGCAGCCCGCGTCAGGCAGCGCGCCGGCCGCGGTTCGAATCGTTCTCCGCGCGGCCATGGCGTACCGCGTCGTCGATATCGCCGCGCGTCAAACCCATATCCTCGAGCACTCGATCGCTGCAGTTTTCGAGGTGGACGATGGCGTTACCGATTTCATTTTCCGATGCATAAGTCTCGGGATTCACGGTCCTCGACCAGAGTTCCGTTGCTATCAGCTTGATCATAAACATGGCATTGGTTTCTTGCTTACCGCGCCACCGGCGGCGGCGCTCGAATGATATTAGAGTCTAGGAAAGCCCGCCGGCATCCACAAACGAGATATATTTACCGACCGGTTAAGCTACGCTTATCGCGCGTTGCACAACGAAAAAGCGCGGGTCCCGACAGTTTCGGGACCCGCGCGAGAGGCCGGGCGGAATAGACGCCGACTAGAAGGTCAGCGTCGAGGCGCCTTCGCTGACGACACCCAGCATCGCGGCCGAACCGGCGATATCGACACCGTCGATGAAATCGCTCGGCTGGTAACCGCGAACCCTGGCGCAGGGCGGGCAAACCAGTATCGACGCGCCGCTGTCGATGACGTTTTGCATCATTTCGCCGACGGTCGGGTCGAACGGGTTCAGCTGCGCCACGCCGGCGCCCTTGCGCACCCAGTCGACGCCGGAGCTGACCAGGAACATGGTGACTTCGAAGCCCATGCCGATGCCGCCGTTGGCGACGCTCCAGGCGACCGACGAACGCTCGTTGTCAAAGCCGTTGGTTACTACGATGACCAGTTTTTTGGTATCAGACATTTCAGTTTCCTCTTTCAAGTTTCGCCTATCAGGCGGTGGTTAAAATCGAGTTTCGGGTCGTTTCGGCACCGGGCCGGGCTGCTTCCCTCTGCTCTTTAGCTAACTGCATGCAACCTCGTTGCCGGCAGCTTGTTAACACGACGGGCAACAAGCTGCCCGAAGTCGTGATCGTCGAATTCATCAGGCCGCGTTCCGCTGCGCGCGGTAATCGGGGTCCTGCCGCGCGCACCAGGCGGCAAGCTGCTCGAACAGCCGGTTTTGTGCGCCGCTGCCGCCGACGCCGGAAATCTCCGGCATCATCGCCTGCAGCAACAGGTCTGCCTGACGCCAGGCTCCCGCGGCCAGTGCCAGCAATACCGGCGCGAATTGCCGCAGCTGCCAGTCACCCGGCGTCACTTGTGCCGCGCAACCCGGTTCGAGCCAGCGCCGTACGCCGGCAACATCGCCGGCACCGGCGATGGCCAGCAGGTTGTGCAGTTGCACGAAGGCGTTATCGCCGAGATGCAGGTTGGCGAGCGCGGTGCGGCGCAGCGGCTGCCAGGGCAAGGCAACGGGTTCGGGCGCGGTTATCGCCAGCCGCCACAACAATCCGGGTGCATCGGTCAACGCTTCGGCGCCATTGCCTGCAGCCGGTAAAATCTCGTTTTCGAAGCGCTCGTAGGCATGCTGCCAGTCGCCTGCTTCGAGCTCGAACAGGGCCAGGTGAAAATGCAGGTGCAGCCATTCGCTGCCGTTACCCTCGCGCCCGGCAATCCAGGCACCCAGCCCGCGGCGGCCGGCATCGATTTGTCCGCTATCGAACATGCGGTGGGCGAAGGCGTGGGCGGTGCCCGACTCTCCCGCGGCGAAGATTTCGTACCCGGTCGCGTCGCGCACCGTCGGCGACGGGCGGCCGATCGGCGCCTGCGGGAGGATTTGACTGGTGATCGAAAATGTCATGGCTTGCCTCGTGGGTCCTGTTGCCGTTTCAGTGGACTCATGATCGGCCGCGGGCGTCTATTAACCCCGTCGAGGCAAGTCAATACTGCGTCTATTTTTCGTCTATAATCGGGCGCCGTGAAAAACAGCGCGCAATTTAATGTCCTGGGCCCTTTCGAAGCCCTGGATGACGATGGCCAGGCCGTGGAATTCAGCCATCGCAAGGTCCGGGCCCTGCTTGCCTACCTGGTCGTGGAACGCGCGCGCGCGCAGGCCCGCGAACAACTGGCGAGCCTGTTGTGGGCGCGCACCGGGGACGAGCGCGCACGCCATAACCTGCGCCAGGCGCTGTCGAAAATCCGCGGCTTGTGCCCGGCACTGGTCGCCAATCGCGGCGACCGGGTCGCGCTCGACGCCACGGCCTGCCGGATCGACCTGGTGATATTCGAGGAACTGGCGCAGTCCGGCGACATCGACGACCTGCAAACCGCGCTCGATATCTACCGCGGCGACCTGCTCGAGGGTTACAGCAGTAGCGAAAATGAATTCCAGGACTGGCTCGAGGTCGAACGCGGCCGCCTGCGCAAGCTCGCCTGCGAGGTCGCGGCGCGGCTGGCGGCCCTGTTCGCCGACCGGGACCGCGTCAGCGAGGCGATGACCGTGCTCGATCGACTGTTGCGAATCGACGCGGCCAACGAAGCCGCGCACCGCGAGTTGATGAAGTTGCTGGCGAGGGCCGGCCGGCGCTCGGAGGCCCTGCGCCAGTACCAGCAATGCGCCGCGGCACTGAAGCGCGAGCTCGACGCCGAACCCGGCGCCGAAACGCGCCGGCTACTGGCGGAACTGCGGCAATCGCCGAATGACCAGACGCCCGCGGGCGCGGCGGAAACAGGAAACGAGCGTGCGGCCGAAGCGCCGCTGCCGCGCAAGCTGGCGGCGATACTATACGCCGATGTCGCCAGTTACAGTCACCTGACCCGGCAGGACGAAGACGCCACCCACCGCACCCTGCGCCGCTACCTCGACCTGATCGCGTCGCGGGTCGCCGAACACGGCGGCCGCGTCGTGCATTACGCCGGGGACGCGGTGCTGGCGCGCTTCGACGCCGCGGTCGACGCGCTGTCCTGCGCGCTGACCGTGCAACGCGAGCTCGGTGTCATGAACGAAGAGCTGGACGCGGCGCGCCGCGTGCGCTTTCGCATCGGCGTGAATAGCGGTGACGTGATCGAGGACCGCGGCGACATCTACGGCGACGGGGTCAATGTCGCCGCGCGGCTCGAATCGCTGGCGGAACCCGGTGGCATCTGCATCTCCGACGCGGTGCGCGTCGCCGTCGGCAACCGGGTGGCGGCGGAATACCTGTTCATCGGCGAGCAACGGGTGCGCAATATCGCCGAGCCGGTGCGCGCCTATCGCGTACTCGCTCCCGGCAGCAACGCGGCCGGGGTCCTGCGCCGCGAGAACCGGCCGCCGCTGGCGGTGCCGGGCAAGCCGTCACTGATCGTCAAACCGTTTGCCAACATCAGCGACGATCCGGAACAGGATTACTTCGCCGAGGGACTGACCAAGGAAATCAGTATCGCGCTGGTGAAAATCCCGGGAATATTCCTGACCATGGACGAAACCCCGGCCGCGCAACTGTCGCGGCAAATGAGCGTCGACGAGCTGGGCCGCGAATTCGGCGTGCGTTACGTGCTCACCGGCGGCGTGCGCCGTCGCGGCGAGCGCGTCAGGGTCAATGCCGAACTGGTCGAGGCCGACACCGGCCGCATCCTCTGGGCCGAGCGTTTCGACCGCGAGCTGCACGACCTGTTCCTGATCGAGGACGAGATTACCGAGGAAATCGTCACCGCGATGGATGTCAAGTTGATGCGCGGCGAGGCGGCGCGCTACATGCGCCGGGCGTTCGACAGCCCCGAGGCGCTGGACCTCGCCTACCGTGGCTGGCACGCGCTCTACAACGGCGGCAGCCTGCAGCACGTGCGCGAGGCACAGCACCTGTTCGAGGAAGCGATTCGCATCGAGCCCGAGTCGCCGCTCGGTTACGCCAGCGCGGCGATGGCTTACTGGTCGGAAGCCGGCTTCGGCCGCGTGGTGGTAAATTCACCGCTGATGGAGCGTGCCGCCGAACTCGCGCGCATGGCACTGGAGCGCGGCGATACCACGGGCTATGCAAACATGACGCTGGCCCTGGTACACCTCGCCAGGCACGAGTACGAGCAGGCGATGGCGCAGGCCACCGAGGGTGTCACCGCACGGCCGAGCTGCAACGGCGCCTATGCGCTCAAATCGAGCATTCTCAATTATCTCGGCCGGCCGCGCGAGGCGATCGAGTTCGCCCAGTACGCGGTGCGCCTGACGCCGGTCTACCCGGCCGAATTTCCGGCGATCCTCGCCGCCGCGTTTCACGACAGCGGCCGTTACGACGAAGCCATCGCCGCCGCCAATGCATCCTTGCAACTGCGCGACGACGATATCGATCCGTTACTGATTCTCGCCGCGTCCCACGCCGCGCAAGGCAACCTCGACGAAGCCCGTGCGGCCGCCGGTCGCGTGCGCGCGCTCGACCCGGGGTTCGACCTCGACGACTACGCCGCGACCCAGCCCTACCGGGATTCACAGGACCTGGAGCGCTTGCTCGGCCGCTTGCGCGAGGCCGGGCTGTAAAGCCGATTCCAGCACAGTAGCGCCGCACTGCCGGCGCAAGGTCAATCGATGCGGTCGCGGCCAGCAGGTCGGGCCGTTACCTTCAGCCCGGTTTTCAGCCAGTCCGAAAACACTCGCGCCAGCGACGAACCGGTGCTTCCGGTCGCCAGGAAGTAGCCATCCCGCGCGGGTATGGAATCCCCGCCAATCCGCGCTAACGAGCCGTCGGCGAGACAGGGTGCGGCCAGCAGCGAACTGGTCAGGGCGATGCCGGCCCCGGCGACCGCGAGGTCGAGCGCCGCGCCGTGGTAGTCCACGAACAGTGACGGGCGCAGCCGTTTCCCGGCACCCGTCGCCTTGCTCCACAGCGCCCAGTCGTCGGCGGTGCCGACGGTTTCGATCAATGGATACTCGGCCAGGCGCGCGGGGTCGACGGCGAGCGCCGGCGAAGCCACCAGGAGCAGCTCGTCCGGTTGCAGCCGCTCGGCGCCCTTGCCGACCAGCGCCGCGGAGCCGAAGCGGATTTCGACATCGGCATGCGCGGCCCTGAAATCGTCCGGCCAGACCGTGCTGATCAGGCGCAGTTCGAGCCCCGGATGATCCGCCTGCAACCGCGGCAGGGCAGGAGCGATGATCCATTCGATAAAACTCACCGACGCGGCCACGGTCAGCAGGCGCTCACTATCGCGCAGCTCGTATTCGCCGGCGATATCGGCGAGCAGGCCGAGCGCGGCGACGACCTCGGGCAACAGCCGGCGCGCCTCGTCGGTGAGCGCGAGCCCGCGCGGCAGACGCTGAAACAGCCGCACCCCGAAACGGATTTCGAGCGACTTCACCTGCTGGCTGATCGCCGATTGCGTCAAATGCAATTCCTCGGCGGCGGCGGTGAAGCTCAGGTGGCGCGCCGACGCCTCGAAAGCACGAAACCAGGTCAGTGGCGGCAGGGCTCGAGACATAGATATAAATAAGACATTAATTTTACTAATGTCTATACCCGCAAATCGCTTGATTGTCAAAATCGAGGCCTGGCTCGATACTCGCTGCCTTTCAGCCTGCCCGGAATCAAGATGCTCGCGACGCACGACAAAACACGCGGCTTGCGGCCTTCACGGCAGCGGTGTCACCGATGAGTGATCTCGACCCCGTCGCGCTGCGCGAAGCCTTTGGCCGTTTCATGACCGGCGTTACCGTGGTGACCACCCGGGACGCGGCGGGTCAGACACTCGGTTTCACCGCCAATTCCTTCGCCTCGGTTTCCCTGCAACCGCCGCTACTGCTGGTTTGCCCGTCGCGCTCGCTGTCGAGTTTCGACGCTTTCGCCGCCTGTGAACACTTCGCGGTCAACGTCCTCGCCGAGCGACAGAGACGCGTTTCCAACACCTTTGCCAGCGGCAAGGGCGATCGCTTCGCCGCGGTGGATTGGCAGCCGGACGCGGCGGGCTGCCCGCTGCTCGCCGGCGCCGCGGCGCAATTTTCGTGCCGCAGCCGGCAAGTCGTGCCGGCCGGCGATCATGTCATCCTGGTCGGCGAAGTCACCGATTTTTCATGTACCGGGCTGCGCGGCCTCGGGTTCGCTGCCGGGCAATATTTCAGCCTGGGCCTGGAGCATGACGCGCAGGAAGGCGTCGTCGACGCCAGGCGCGCTTACGCCGGGGTCATCATCGAGTACGACGGTCGAGTACTGCTGTGCGGAACGGACGACAAGCTGCATCCGCCGCGTTTGCCGATCGATCACGCCGCGCGCATTCGCTCGACGTTGCGTGGCTGGCTGGCCGACAAGGGGTTCGACACGATGCTCGGCAATGCCTATTCGATTTTCGACGATCGCGACGGTCGCGATCACTTTACCTATTTCCGCGCCGAGGCCGCGAACGATTCGACCCGGGACCTCGGTCGTTACTACCGCATCGACGAACTGGCCGGTCTCGAGTACGAGTCCGCGGCCCACGCGAGCATGCTGAAGCGCTACGCGTTCGAGTACCAGACCCGTTCGTTCGGACTTTACCTGGGCGACGAGCACGCCGGGGACTTACTCAGCTACGGCAACGGGAGCAAGAAATGAGATTTTCACTGTTCGCACACCTCGAGCGCATCGACGACGACCAGACGCACGAATCGCTTTACGCGCAGTTCCTGGAACTCTGCCGCATGGCCGACGATGGCGGCATGCACGCGATCTGGACCGGCGAGCACCACGGCATGGAATTCACCATTTCGCCGAACCCGCTGCTGCCGCTGGTCGACCTCGCGCACCACACGAAGCGGGTTCGCCTCGGCACGGGCACGGTGATCGCGCCCTTCTGGCATCCCGTCAAGCTCGCCGGCGAAGCGGCTTACGCCGACCTGATCACCGGAGGACGCCTGGACCTGGGTATCGCGCGTGGTGCCTATGCATTCGAATACGAGCGCCTGATGCCCGGGCTCGACGCTCTCGAAGCCGGCGAGCGCATGCGCGAGATCGTACCGCTGCTGCGCGAATTGTGGAACGGGGATTGCGCCCATCACGGCAAGTATTATCAGTTCCCGGCAACCACGGCGATGCCGCGCCCGCTGCAGGACGGCGGGCCGCCGCTGTGGATCGCCGCGCGCGACCCGCTGAGCCACGAGTTCGCCGTACAGCAGGGCTGCAACGTGCAGGTGACACCGCTGTGGCAGGGCGAGGAAGAGATTCGCGCACTCTACGGGCGCTTCGACGAGGCTTGCGCCGGATACGAAGGGCCGCGTCCGAAAATCATGCTGCTGCACCATACCTTCGTCGGCCGCGACGACGCCGATGTCGAACTCGCGGCGCGGGAACTATCGCGCTTTTACGGTTATTTCGGCGCCTGGTTCAAAAACCAGCGCCCGGTGACCCGGGGCAGGATCGCGCCGCTTTCAAAATCCGAGATCGATGCCAATGCGATGATGGCGCCGCAAAACCTGCGTCGCGACCTGACCCTCGGCACGGCGCGCGAAGTCATCGAGCGTCTCAAGCGCTACGAGGATCTCGGTTACGACGAGTACTCTTTCTGGATCGACAGCGGTATGAGCGCCGCGCGCAAGCGCGAGTCGCTGGCGCGCTTCATCGACGAGGTGATGCCGGCTTTCGCGTAATCATCCGCATTACGCGGCCGGCAACCCGATCGGGTTCACCAGGGATTCAAAGCAAAAAACCCCGCCGGGGCGGGGTTTTTAAGTCGATGCCAATCGCAATCAGGACAGGCTGGTTCGGCGCGAGTAGCCGATGAAACCGATCAGCGCGGTGCCGAACAACCAGATCGCCGCGGGGACCGGAACTTGCGGCGGCGGCGGAATCGGCGGCAGTCCCCGCGCCTCGTCGGACAGGTGCAACTGCAGGTTGGTGACCCCACCGACCAGCGCCATCGCTTCGCTCATGGAACTGAGACCCCGGAACAGCAATTCGATGGACATGGTGGTATTCAACATGAAGCAATCGGTCGTGGTACAGCCATTGTCGAGCACCCAGTGGCGGGAAGTCTGCCAGTAGATACCGTCATTCTCGGAGACGTCGTCGACCGGATTCTTGTAGACCGTGACTTCATTTTCCTTGCAATTGCCGCCGTCGTCCTGCAGCCCGAAGCAGATGTCGAGACCGTTGAAGCGAAAGTATTCGCTGCCGGTCTGCGTGCCGTAGTCCATTTTCACCGAACTGTGGTGGGTGCCGTCGTAATAGGCATCGAGAACGTCCATCGGGATACCGCCGCAACCCGCCGGCACCGGATCTCCGGTCTTGTAGTCGCAATTGCCGGTCCACACCATGCGCCGCGCGTAGTCCGGCACTTCGGCGAACATCGCCAGCGACCAGTCGGAGCCGCCGCCGTTGATCTCCCAGTACATCTGGTTCATGTTTGCCGCGGCCAGGGTATAGATCGAGTTGTGGTCGTTGAACCACGTCAACGATTCCATGCCGCTATTGGGACCGGTGTACTCGCCGGCGGAGCGAATGCCGTCGATATTCACCGTACCGACCATGATTGCCGATGCGGAACCCGAGAAACCGAGGAGCGTCATGACAACCATCATGGCGCCGAAACCGGACAGTTTCCGCATCGATTCTTTTACTGCGTTGCGTCGCATTTCCTTTACCCCGATTGTGTTATTCGTCGCGCATTATTGAGAAGATTTTTACGCCTTACTATGATCCTCGTTTTCGGGCCCGCTTTACATCACCCAAATGGGTGAAATTTGTCGGTTTTTCTTTACACCGACGAGCAACTGCCCTCGTCTCGCCGGC
>Ga0055479_10000191_pt1 | contig 11076 bp, 9 predicted proteins | sample Muzzi_PWC_D1_FD_57941 | JGI IMG/M metagenome (GOLD analysis project Ga0055479, IMG submission 57941) | Wetland microbial communities from San Francisco Bay, California, USA, that impact long-term carbon sequestration - Muzzi_PWC_D1 | ecosystem: Environmental > Aquatic > Marine > Wetlands ...
CCCCCGGCGCCAGTTCCAGCATCATAATGATGAACATGAAGAGGACCATGATGGCGCCGGCGTAGATGATCACCTCCCAGGCCGCCACCAGGGGAGCCCCGAGCAGGTAGAAGAGCATTGCCAGGGCGAAAAAGGCGTTGACCAGGTAGATGACGGCATGCACCGGATTGCGGCGGGTGATGCACATCCCCGTTGCCCCGAGGGCGGTAATGCCGAGTATGTAGAACAAAATGGTCGTCATAATAAAAGCCGTGATTCGTGATCCGAAATCCGTAACTTGAAAGAACGAAACCCCGCAACCCGTCAGGGCATGTTGGTTTTAATGTCCGCCGGGGGTAATTCGTCCTCGTTCCCGCCCCGCGAATTGACCACGCCAATGCCGGCGTGGCGGTAAAAGTTGTAAGTATCGTCCTTGCCGCAGCCGTCGATCAGCAGATCTTCCTTCTCATGGACCAGTTTGAGCAGGTCGCGGTTGCAGATTTCGTAATCGGGCGTCATCTGGATCGCCAGGGTCGGGCAGGCTTCCGCGCAGAGCCCGCAGAAGATGCAGCGGGAAAAGTTGATCCGGAACCAGGCCGCGTAGCGGCGGCCGTTCTCCCGCTCCGCCGCCTGCATCGAGATGCAGTCCACGGGACACGCGGCGCTGCACAGATAACAGGCCACGCACCGTTCGTCTCCGTCAGGGTCGCGGGTCAGGACGATCCGCGCCCGGTAGCGGGGAGCGGGCTGGCGCTTCTGCTCCGGATACTGGATCGTCACCGGCCGCCGGAACATGTTGCGCAAAGTCACCCAGAAGGATTCTGCTGTTGCTTTAAGGTCCCGCCAGAGATTCATAAATCCGCGCTGTCTGTGAACGGTGAGCGTTCACCGTTCGATGGTTTTATCCGTTAAGCCACACCATGATCCCGCCGGTCACCACCACGTTGAGCAGGGCCAGAGGGATCAGGATTTTCCAGCCGAAATGCATCAGCTGGTCGTAGCGCAACCGCGGCAGGGTGCCGCGGGTCCAGATGAAGAAGAAGGAGACCGCCATGACCTTGCCCAGGAACCAGAGTACCGGGGGCAGAACCGGCCCCAGCCAGCCGCCGAGGAAGAAGACCGTGACCATGGAGCCGAGAATGATCATGTTGATGTATTCGCCGACGAAGAAGAGGCCGAAACGCATCCCCGAATACTCGGTATGGAAGCCGGCCACCAGCTCGTTCTCCGCTTCCGGCAGATCGAAGGGGACCCGCTTCGATTCGGCCGCCACGCTGACCAGGAAGATGAGAAATGCCAGCGGGTGGACGAAAATGAACGGCAGGCCTTTCTGGGCCATGACGATTTCGGTCAGGGAAAAGGACTTGGCCGAGAGGACCACCGGCACCACGGCCAGGCCCATGGAAAGTTCGTAGGAGATCAACTGGGCCAAGCCCCGGATGCCGCCGAGGAGGGCGTATTTGGAATTGGATGCCCAGCCCCCCAGAGCCACGCCGTAGACCGCCAGGGAGGAGAGCCCCAGAAAATAGAGGACCCCGACATTGAGGTCGCAGATGACCAGTGGGACTTTTTGCCCGAATAGCTCCAGCGGCGGCCCGAACGGGATGACCGCGAAGGCCAGCAGGGCGGTGACTGCCGCCAGACCCGGGGCCAGCAGGAAGAGCCATTTGTCGGCCTGGTCGGGGACGGTGTCTTCCTTGGTCAGCATCTTGATCACGTCGGCCAGGGGCTGGAACATGCCGAAGGGCCCGACGCGGTTGGGGCCGTAGCGCAACTGCATCCGACCGAGGATTTTCCGTTCGGCCAGAACAAGGTAGGCCGCCATGGTCAGAATGACCGCGAAGACCAGCCCGATCTTGATCGCAACCAGAATCAGCGTGACGAGCAGATCGCTCATGCCGTTCCGTCCTTGGTCAGGGTACAGTCGAGATGCCCGCTGCCGGGGATGAAGTCGTCCAGGGGCGTTCCCCTCAGCCGGGGAAGGATCGCCAGGCCCGGTGCGCTTTGGTCCGTGACCGCCACCGTGAGGCGCAGATGCCCCCGCGATGTGGTGAGAAGAGCGCGGTCACCATCCATGAGATCCAGACGTTCCGCGTCGGACCTGTTCAATAGAACGGTCGGTTTCGGGCGAACCGCCGCCCAGGGAGCCGAGAGACTGCCCGGCAGGTCGGAGCCGAACCGGGCCGTCACCGGAACCAGCCGCAAGGTCCCCTCCGGCTCCCGGTGGGGGACTTCGGCGGCCGCCGGCGGCAGAGAGGGAGCTTTTTCCGACGGGGGGGCGACCCGCTGCCCCCTGCGGCCCGGCTCCAGGGACGCCAGGCCGGCGAAGCGCGGTTCCTCATTTTCGATCAGCGATCGAAGGTCGTGCAACGATCGGGGGAGGTCCTGAAGGTCGGCAAGGATTCCCCAGGCCGGTCGGGGCAAGTCGCCCGGTGTGTCGGATGAAAAAGTGCGGGGAGGGTGGTCCCCTTCCCCCGTCACCCGGATCGGCAGGCCGGGCGCGAAGACTTCGGCAAAAGCCTGCATCCGTCCTTCGTTATTGATAAAGGTACCGGAGCCTTCGGCCGTAACGGTCGTCGGCAGGAACAGATCCGCCCGTTCCGCCGCGAGGGTTGGCAGGCCGTCGATTACCGCCAGAAAATCGATGCCGGCCAACAGTTCCTGGGCCTGGCCCGGGTCCGGAAAGTCCGTCAATGGGTCCGCTTCCAGGCAGACCAGGGTTTTGATGGTTCCATCACGAACGGCGTCGAGGATCGAATCGAAATCGATTAACGAAGTCGCCAGCAGTCCGCCGGCGAAGCTGTTGGGACCCTCAAGCAGGACCATGACGCCGCAGGGCCGGTCGACCTTGGTCAGGATCGCGGCGGCCCGCAGCAGTTTCTCCGTCCCCGTACTTTCCAGGAAATCGCCCCCCCCGATCAGGACGGGCCGCCCGGCCTCCCGCAGGCGCCGGGCGATCCCTTCGAGGACGAGCTGCTCCTGGCGGGAAAAATGTGCGAAATCACCATTGGCCAGACCGTCAAGAACGTCCGGCAGACGTTCCGGCGGCAGCGGCAGGTGAGCGGCGGCGCAGGGAAGCTCCACGGGACGCGGATCGAGAGCCGCGACGAAGGCACCGCGGCGCACCGCCTGCCGCAGGGCAGCCGCCAGCATCGGGCCTTCGGCCAGGGGATCGGCACCGATCAGCAGCACCGCGTCGGCCCTGGCGATCTCTTCCAGGCTGCGGGTTTTATCCCCCAACTCTCCAGCCACGGTCCGGGCCGTCCGGTCCCGTTCGGGATGACAATCGAAGATCACCTGGGCGCAACCGAGTTCAGAGGCCCAGCGGCGCAGCAGAAAATTAGCCTCCAGCGACGCGCGGGGTGAGCCGAGGAGGGCGATCGAATTGGGACCGTGTTCCTTGACCATACTCGCGATCCTGTCGCGCAGGTATTTCAGGGCCTCGGGCCAGTCCGCGTCCCGTCCATCTATTCGTGGCCGCCTGGGCCGGGCGGGATGGTTGGCGTGGCCGTAGCCGAAGCGGCCACGGTCGCAGATGAAGAAGCCGTTAACCTTGCGGTTGACACCGGAGCGGACCCGTTGCAGTTCCCGATAGCGGGCACCGGGAATGACGGCGCAGCCGAGGGAACAGTGGGGGCAGATCGAGGGAGCTTCCTCGATGTCCCAGTAGCGGGTCCGGTAGCGGAACGTCTTGTCGGTGAAGACGCCGGTGGGGCAGACATCGACCAGGTTTCCGGAGAATGGGCTTTCCAGTCGTCCATCACGGAACCGGCCGAAATAGATCCGCTGGTTGCATCCCAGGGCGCCGAAGTCGCTCCCGCCGAAATAATCCTGGTAGGTCCGGACGCAGCGATAGCACTGAATGCAGCGGTTCATTTCGTGTTCGATAAAGGGGCCGAGGTCCTGGTTGTCGTAGGTCCGCTTCTTCCCCCGGTAACGGCGGATGCCGTGGCCACCGGCCACGGTCATGTCCTGCAGCTGGCATTCCCCCCCCTCGTCACAGACGGGGCAGTCGTGGGGGTGGTGCATCATCAGCCATTCGATCACGTGCGCCCGCAGGTCGGCAGCCTTTTTATCCTCCGTCGAAACAACCATGCCTTCCTTGGCCTCGATCAGGCAGGCCATCTGCAGGCCCTTGACCGGACCGTCCTCGAAGGTCATGGCGCAGAGCCGGCAGGCCCCCACCGCCCCCAGCGCCTCGTGGTAGCAGAAATGGGGGATGACGATCCCCAGGCGCTTGGCGGCCTCGAGAACGTTAGTGCCGTCGGGGACGGTGACGGTCTGGTTGTCGATAGTAAGAGTCGGCATTTTGTTCGTGATCCGTTATCCGTTATCCGTGATCCGAAGAAAGATTTCTAAACCTGGTTGATCCAGGACAAAGCATGACCCGGGTCTCGCTTTTGCCGATCACGGTTCACCGCTCACGGCTCACGGATTTTTTAAGGGACATCGCCCCTTTTTGACATGATCCACGACCTCTTCTTCGAAGAGCCGCAGCAGGCTTTCCAACGGACCGACCGCGCCCTGGGCGAGGGCGCAGAAGGTGGTCCCGGTGATATTGGCGATCTGGTCGCGGAGGGTCTCAATATCCTCCATGGTCCCCTCGCCATTTTCGATTTTCTCCAGCAGCCAGTTCACGAAGTAAAGCCCGTCCCGACAGGGGGTGCACCAGCCGCAGCTCTCGCGGGCAAAGAACCGGTTGAGATTGAGGGTCGCCGCCACCATGCAGGTGGTGTCGTCGAAGACCGTCACCCCTCCTGTGCCGAGTCGACTCTGGTGGTCCTCCAGCGGCTTGAAGTCCAGTGGCACGTCGATATGATCTGCCGTCAGGTAGGGTGTCGAGGCACCACCGGGGAGGCAGGCCTTGAACTTCCGCCCCCTGCGCACGCCGCCGCCGTACTTTTCCACGACCTCCCGCAGGGAAATGCCGATGGGGAGCTCGTAGCATCTGGTCTGAACCAGGTGGCCGGAAAGACCGTAAAGTTTGGTCCCCGCTCCCTCCCGCGTGGCCGCCAGACCTTTGAACCACTCCGCTCCGTGCATCACGATGTGCTGGATATTGGCCAAAGTCTCCACGTTGTTGACCGTCGTCGGCCGGCCGAAGAGACCTTTCACAGCGGGGAAGGGAGGCTTGGAACGGGGATTGGCGCGCCGTCCCTCCAGGCTGTTGAGCAGGGCCGTCTCCTCGCCGCAGATGTAGCGGCCGGCGCTCCGGTGGAGATGCAGCTCAAAGGAGAAGCCCGATTTCAGAATGTTTTTGCCCAGGTAGCCCGCCTCGACCGCCTCGGCAATGGCCCGTTGGACCCGGACCGCGCAGTCTTCGTAGGCGTAGCGGAGAAAGATGTAGCCGACCGGGACCTGCAGGGCGAACCCGGCGATGATCATCCCCTCGATCAACTGGTGCGGATCGGCCAGGAGCAGTTCCCGGTCCTTGTAGGTCCCCGGCTCCATCTCGTCCCCGTTGCAGACCAGATATTTTTCCCCGTCTTTGTCGGCGGGGAAAAAGGACCATTTCAAACCGGTGGGGAACCCGGCGCCGCCCCGGCCGCGCAGTTCCGAAGCCTTGACCACCTCCCGAACTTCTTCCGGAGTCATGGCCTTGAGGGCCTTTTTCAGGCCTTCGTAGCCGCCGCTTTTGCGGTAGCCGTCGAAAAAGACCGTCTCACCGGGGTGGCGGTTTTTGAAAAGGACCTGAGGGGTTTCGTTCATTTCCAATCCGAGTTTGCAGGCTGATGAAAAACGCCCATCTGCGGCGTTACCCTTATCCCTTGTCAACGACGTACATCATGGAGTACGCCTTATTCCTCGGGATTTCGGTCGCCTTGCACCTGAACATTTTTGATCAGCCTAAAGCATGTTTATCCACAATTACGGGTGCAGGCTTTTCCGTTCCTGCTCCAGAATCGCGTCGATCGATTCCGGAGTCAGGCGGCCGTAGGTGGTCAGTCCGATCATCATCGCCGGAGCTTCGCCGCAGGCGCCGAGGCAGCAGGTCGGCAAAAGGGTGAAAAGCCCATCATTGGTCGTGCCGCCGGGCTCGATCCCCAACTTTTTTTGCAGGTGGCCGTAGACCTCTTCGCCGCCGCGGCTCCAGCAGCAGATGGAATCGCAGATGTGGATGACCCGCCTTCCCACCGGCTGCCGATAAATCTTGTCGTAAAAGGTGGCGATCTCCTCGATCTGCAGGGGGGCGAGGCCGAGGATCTCCCCCGCCAGTTCCACCCCTTCGTCCGGGACCCACCCGTTGGCGTCCTGAATCGCGCGCAGCACGTCGATAATCATCTCCCGGGGATGGGGGATGGAGGCGGCTTTCGCCTTCAGGGTGTCAATTGTTCCCGGCGCCAGCAGTTCAGACATAAATAGTTTCCGCCACAGAGACACAGAGGCACAGAGGAAGACCCATAAAACCTGAATTCTTTTTCTTTATGGTCTTTAAACCAAGCCCTTTTTCTGCTTTTGAATTTCTCCGTGTCCCCGCGGCCAATTGATCTTCATCGATCCAGGTCAGCCAGCACGAAATCGATAGCGCCGAGGATCGTGATCAGATCGGCGACCAGCCAGCCTCGCGCCATCAGCGGGAGCGCCTGCATGTGGGCGAAGGAGGGCGTCCGGATGCGGACCCGATAGGGAACGTTGTTGCCGTCCGAAACCAGGTAGTAGCCGCACTCCCCTTTACTCGATTCGATGGCCCGGTAGCATTCCCCGGGTGGAGGAGTCATGCCCCGGGTGACGTTGAGGAAATGGTGGATCAGGCTCTCGATGTCGTTCAGGCCGTCCCGCCGCTGGGGATAGGCATAACGATAATCGTCGGTCATCCAGCGGCCGGACGGCATCTTCTCCGCCGCCTGGCGGACGATGTTGAGACTCTGCTGCATCTCCTCCATGCGCACCAGATAGCGGGCGAGGCAGTCTCCACCCGTTGCGGTGGCGACGGCGAAATCGAATTCCTCATAGCCGCCGTAAGGCATCTTGCGCCGCATGTCCCATTCCAGGCCGCACGCCCGCAGATTCGGTCCCGTCACCCCCCAGTCGATGGCTTCATCCAGCGTCAGCGGACCGATCCCCTCGGTGCGGGCCCGGAAGATCGGACCGTCGGTGAGGAGCCGGTGAAATTCACCGAGGCGCTGTTCGAAATCTTTGGTGAAGGTGTCGACCACCGATTTCCAGCCTTCGGGCAGGTCCTCGGGAACTCCGCCGATGCGGAACCAGGACGGGTGCATGCGGCCGCCGGTGATCATTTCGACGATGTCGAAAATCTTCTCCCGGGACTCGAAGGCGTAAAAGACCGGCGTCATGGCGCCGACGTCGTGGGCGAAGGTGCCGAGCCAGACCAGATGATTTGATATCCGGAAGAGTTCGCAGAGCATGACCCGGATATATTGGGCGCGTTTCGGCACCTCGGCGCCGAGCATCGTTTCCAGGGGGTAAAGATAGGCCAGGTTGTTCTGCACGCCGGAAAGGTAGTCGATGCGGTCGGTGTAGGGGATGAATTGGTTCCAGTGCTGGCGCTCCCCCATCTTTTCCGCGGCCCGGTGGTGATAGCCGATGTCGGCGTCGATATCCGATATCTCCTCCCCATCAAGTTTGAGGACCAGGCGAAGAACGCCGTGGGTGCCGGGATGGTGCGGCCCCAGGTTCAGAATCATCGAATGCTCGCCGTCTTCCAGCGGCCGGCCCTTGAAGAACTCCCCCCCCTCCCGGGGCACCATGGAAGCGGCCGTTTCCGCCGTGAAGGCGGGCATTTCCGTCCCCCGAAAGGGGTGTTCCTTGCGCAGGGGGTGCCCCTGCCAGGAATCGGGCATGAGTATCCGGCGCAGATTTGGGTGGCCGGCAAAGCGGATGCCGAACATGTCGAAGACTTCCCGCTCATACCAGTCGGCCGCCGGCCAGATGTCGGTGATGGACGGGGCCTCGGGAACTTCGCCCCGCAACGGCACCTTGATGCGCAGATATCCCGGATCGTCGAAGTTGAGGAGATGGTAGGTCAGCGTGAAATCGTGATCGGGCCGTCGCGGCCTGGCCCGCTCATCCACGGCGGTCAAGTCTTCGAGACGGCGGTATTTGCGGGACGTCTCCGATTTCAGAAACCGCAGCAGCTCCGGGAGGTGCTGCGCCCCGGTGACCAGGGTCGGCATGTCGTGGGCGACTTCATCCTCCTTGACCCGGTCGTCGAACCTCTCCCGCAGTGCCTGGCGCAGATCGACCGTGGAAACTGGAAACTCGACCCGGGGCTGAGAGGGCCGCCACATGCCGTCGGACCGGCTCTCCCGGAAATCCGGATGTTGCATGGACGTGCCGCGAACCGGGCTGTTGCCGAAGCCGGGGCCTCGCGGATCGCGGCTTTTGCTGACGCCGTCGATCAGAACCGGGACAGTGGTCCCTTCGCTGCCTCCCGCCATGCCGAGCACTTTGCGGGCCGGCTGCTCCTCTTTGGCGATCTTCTCCTGCAGCAGCATCAGACCCTGCATGAAGGCTTCGGGGCGGGGCGGGCAACCAGGAATGTAGACATCGACCGGAACGATCTGGTTCACTCCCTGGATGACGCTGTAGACGTCGTACATCCCCCCCGAGTTGGAGCAGCTCCCCATGGAAACGACCCACTTGGGGTTGGCCATCTGCTCGTACAGGCGCAGGATGGTGGCGCCCATCTTTTTAAAGGGCGTGCCGGAAATGACCATCAGGTCGGCTTCCCGCGGGGTGCCGCGCAGAACTTCGGCGCCGAACCGGGCCAGGTCGAAGCGGGGCGTCATGCTGGTCATCATTTCGACGAAGCAGCAGGAAAGACCGAAAAACATCGGCCAGAGACTGTTCTTCCGCCCCCAGTTGATGGCATCGTCCAAGCTGGTCAGAACGATATTGTCGGGAATTTCCCGGTTCATTTGGTTGCCCTCGATTTTCGAGGATGGGCGGCGGGACCCCAGTCCAGTCCGCCGCGCCGCCAGAGATAGACCAGGCCGAGAAAGAGAACGAAGATGAAAAAGGAAATCTGCAGAAATCCGGCCCAGCCGAGCAGGTCGTAGGCGACGGCCCAGGAGACGACGAAAATCATCTCCACGTCGAAAACGATAAAGAAAATGGCCACCAGGTAAAAGGGAACCGGCTCCTGCAGCCGGGCGCTGCCCGTGGGAAGAACTCCCGATTCATACGGCTGGCCTTTGACCTCCGTGCGGGTACGATGGCCGAGAAACCGGGCCATGGCCAGCAGCAGCCCGATCAGGAGGACCGCCAGAGCCACGTAAAGGCTCAGGGAGAGAAGGCCCTCAAAAGAGGGAGGGCCCTCTCCCGGCCCGAAAGTCTGGGGCAGGGATGCTGAAAGTGAGAGGTTTGTCGGCATCATATTATAAGGATGGGTTGATCCCTGCAGGAATGAAAAGAAAACAACCCTGCCGAACAGGTCAGAAGGGTCGCTAATTTCAAAACAGTCAAATTTTATCAGAGAATCGACAGGTGTCTAACCGGCTGATGAAAAACACGCATGTGTCCCGGCACCTCCTTCACATTGGTGCCTGCCATCTGAAATCGGGGAGGGGAGGGTTACTTTTTTGTTCCGGCTTTAATGGCTTCCCGGGCCAGTTGGTCACAGCGCTCATTCTCGGCATGTCCCGCGTGACCCCTTACCCAGTGCCACTCGACCTGATGCTTTCCGGTCAGGGCCAGCAGCTGTTCCCATAGGTCCCGGTTGGCCACCTCCTTTTTCTGACTGTTTTTCCACCCACGGCGGACCCAGCCGTCAATCCACTCAGTCATCCCTTTTTTCAAGTATTCGGAATCGGTAGTCAGACGAACCCGGCAGGGCCGCTTGAGGGCCTCCATGGCGACGATGGCGCCGGTCAGTTCCATCCGGTTGTTGGTGGTTTCGGGGGCAAATCCCGACAACTCCTTTTCCTGACTATTCCAGCGCAGGATGGCGCCCCAGCCGCCCGGCCCGGGGTTTCCGGAGCAGGCGCCGTCTGAGAAAATTTCGACAGTCATTTGAGGGTTTTTCATGGCTCAACCTGGGGAAAACAGTCGCACCCGGTCCAGATCGGAGTTCGAGACTCTGAAGAATTAATATCATTAACCCGCAGGGCTACGACCCGCAGAACGAGAAGGGTTTGGGTTGGTCGGATTTGGCCTGATCTTATCCGCTGCCGACGCCTCTTTTAAGGTTCATTCGTTCTTCAGAAATCCTTTTCGAAACGCCGGAACAGGGTAGCACAATCGACCGAGGGAGATCACCGATTTATCGTCAGGCGGGGAAAAAAGAGGGCCGACGAAGGTGTGTCCACTCTCTGAAAAGCGTCAGCCGAAACGGATGGGTGATATTAGGAGCGGCACCAATGCCGAGGGATCAGCAGAAAGGCAGGTTCTGACTCGCGTCAATAGCAATCTTGGAAAGAGCGGGACCGACCTGGTAAAAGAGTAGTTCCGGGCACATGGTGTCCTCCAGCTGTTGGACGAAAGAAGGGACCCAGCCCGGAAAATGAAAAGTGTTGCTGATAATCAGAGCTTCGCTGGCCAGTTCCTTCTCCAGTTTTGGGACGAGTTTTTCCAGTGCCTGGGGATGGAGGTAGCAGATGATCAGGCCGGCGGAAGCCAGGTTGGCCCTGAGGAAGTTCCGGCGCCGGATATTAAGATTCCTTGGACCGGTGAGATGCCAGCGAAGTTTCATGAAGAGCCAGGGCAAAGGGGAAAGTTCATAGGCGACGACTTCTTTTCCCGGGTAGCGCCGGGCCAGGGGGAAGGCAAGAGTTCCCCATCCGGCGCCGAGTTCGTAGACTGTTCCGGAGGGATTTTCCGGGAGGGAAGCCAGGATCGCTTTCCTGGAGGTTCGGGAGCTGGGAACGGGGGAAATGCCTGTGATGCCGCAATATGCGAACGTGAGGGCAAGTCCGAAAAGGACCCCCCCGAGCAAAAAATAATCGAAAATCATGGTCTCCTCAGAAGTCCGGCAGGAAAAACATTAGAAAATTAAAACATTTGGTATGAAAACCTATTATCTATTATGCCGGTTGGAAGGGATCGGGTCAACCCTCTTTAGCTAAATCTCCGATGGCTGGCAGGTTTTCCTCTGAATGTTCGTGCCAAATAAAAACAGCCCCGCCGTGATCACGGCGG
>Ga0055479_10000193_pt1 | contig 11067 bp, 12 predicted proteins | sample Muzzi_PWC_D1_FD_57941 | JGI IMG/M metagenome (GOLD analysis project Ga0055479, IMG submission 57941) | Wetland microbial communities from San Francisco Bay, California, USA, that impact long-term carbon sequestration - Muzzi_PWC_D1 | ecosystem: Environmental > Aquatic > Marine > Wetlands ...
CGTGCATTACATCACGCCGCAGTTCTCCCGCACCGACATCAATTTCCAGCGGGTACCGACTGTCGACACCTCCAACCCGTTTATCGCGCGCGACATCCCGACGGCGGACGAAAGCTTCGTGGTCATTCGCTTCAAGGACCCGAAACAGCTCGATGTCGATTTCAGCTACCTGACGAACATGCTGAAGGACTCGTTCATGTCCAGGCGCAACACTATCGTGGTCCCGGCAGGCAAAATGGGCTTTGCCATGGAGATCATCCTCGCACCGATCATCGAGAACATGCTGGCTGGACGCAGCAGCTGACGGCTGCCCTGGCGGGCGGGACAAATCACGCTTGTCCCGCCCGCCAGCCCGGGCCCTTCCGTCAACCGCCAGTCGCCGCCCGTGCCGGCCAGCTAGAAGTAGACATACCCTTCCCTGACCAGCCGCCCCACCTCACCGGGCCCATAGGGGACCTGTTCGATAAAGGCGGGGATATCATCCCGCTCCACGCCCAGCTTCTCCATCATGGAACGGCAGATCTTGACATCCACCACGTCGAAGGCGTCCAGCCGCGCCGCCTGGTCGACGATATCCCGGTAGCGGGAATAGTTGCTGATCGCAAAGAACTCCACCTCCGGGCCATGCAGCACCAGCACGATGCCTGCCTTTTCGCCCTGTGGCCGCGGGCGCATGGCAAGCGTCTCGGCGCGATCCAGCAGGACTTTCAGCTCGTCCTGGCTGTGCACGCTGATGTCCAGCACCATGCCCTGCGATACGCTGCCGTTCTCTGGCGCGCCGCCACCGCCGGCCGCGTCCTGATGATCGCCAGTCGGCCCCTGCAACAGCGGGAAAAGACCGAACCAGGCCAGCAACAGCATGCCGGCGAACAGGAACAGCAGCAGCACCGCTTTCATCGACGGCCTGCGCAGGCAGCGCTGGAGGAACACATGTTCATGCGACATTCTAGCGCGTCGCACACATCACGGTAAGCACGGTTCGCCGCGGTTTTCCGGTACAATGCGCAACCATCCGACAGCAACCTGCAACACACAAGGCAGATCCAGGCATGCATACCGACACCTTCAGCGCCCACACTAATCCACACGACCGGCTGATCGCAGCATGGCTGTTTGTCTGCTGTGGCATGGTGTTCGCCATGGTCATTCTTGGCGGCGTAACCCGTCTCACCGGATCCGGCCTGTCCATGGTCGAGTGGGACCCGATCTTCGGCATCATTCCGCCACTCGACCAGGAGACCTGGATCAAAACCTTCGAACTCTACAAGCAGTCGCCGGAATACCTGAAGATCAATGCCGGGATGGATCTCGCGGGCTTCAAGCAGATCTACTGGTTCGAATTTTCCCACCGCCTGCTGGGGCGCCTGATCGGGGTGGTGTTTCTGCTGCCGTTGCTGTTCTTCCTGCTTCGCGGCTGGGTGCGAGGCTCACTGGTGCCACGACTTCTCGGCATGTTTGTCATCGGCGGATTACAGGGCCTGCTGGGCTGGTACATGGTCAGGAGTGGCCTGATAGACAATCCGCATGTCAGCCAGTACCGTCTTACGGCGCACCTGGGTCTGGCTGTCGCCATCTATGGCTACATGCTTTACGTCGCGCTGGGACTCTGGTTTGGCACACAGTCTTCCACCGCAACCCCGGCCGCCCTGCGCCGTGCAACTGCCGCCCTGTGGGGTCTGGTTTTTCTTACCTTGCTGTCAGGCGGATTTGTCGCCGGGCTGAAAGCAGGTTTTGCCTACAATACCTTCCCGTTGATGAACGGCAGACTGATCCCGGAATCACTGCTGGCCCAGGAACCGCTGTGGCGAAACTTTTTCGAAAATGTCGCCACCGTGCAGTTCGATCACCGGTTGCTGGCTATCACCGTGCTGCTGGGTAGCGTGACGCTGTGGCTTGCAGGCCGGCGGCTGGCCTTGCCCGGCCAGGTCAGGATCGGCCTGCACCTGCTGCTGGCAGCCGGACTGCTGCAGGTCAGCCTGGGAATTTCCACCCTGCTGTTGCACGTGCCGACAGCACTGGCCTCGCTGCACCAGGCCGGCGCCCTGCTGGTCTTCAGTATCGTGCTGTTTCTGTACCACCGCATGCTGCACTGCCAGCCCCGGCCGGCAGGCTGAAGAGAGATTACTGGCCGGCCTGAAGACTGCTGTAGTAAGCCGCCAGGTTGTCTATGTCGGCATCACTCAGTGTCTTTGCCATGGGTGTCATCAGCGGATCAGTCCGCACCCCTTGACGAAATGCCTGCAGCTGCTTTACCAGGTAGCCTTCCTGCTGGCCTGCCAGGTTGGGCCACATCGGGTTGCTGCTGACGCCGTTGACTCCGTGACACCCCGTGCAGGCGGCGGACTTGTCCTTGCCTGCCGCGGCATCACCGGCGTATGCAGCACCGTCGGCAGAACCCAGCAAGATCCCGAGCAACAGGATTTGCATGTATGTTTTCATGAATCGACTCCAGTCTGTGGGGCCTGCCGGCGGTTCTCTCAGGTTAAGCCGGCACGCTCCGAATTGGCAATACTCTGGCAAAAAAAGGGCTGCCCCGAGGCAGCCCTTTCAGCGTTCACCGGTTCCCCGGAAGGACTTACTGGCTCTGGCTGACCATGTACTCGATGGCGCTCTTCAGGTCTTCTTCGGTACACGTGGCACAGGCACCCTTCGGGGGCATGGCACGCAGGCCTTCAGTGGCATGTTTCAGCAGGGTGTCATCGCCCTGGGCGATGCGGGGAGCCCAGGCTTCCTTATCACCCACCTTGGGGGCACCGGCGGCGCCGGTAGCATGACAGGCCTGACAACTCGACTGATAGATTTGCTGGCCGTCAGCCTGAACCGCGCTGCTCAGGCCAAGCAAGGCGCTGATTGCAATTATACTTGCGACTTTCTTCATTGTTTGCACTCCAGGTAATGTTGATGTTCCGGTCGGTGTCGATACGGCACACGACAGTTATTCATCCGGCTTCTGCAGCTGCTGCTGGCCGCTTGACGACCGAGGCTGGCCCAATAGTATATTAAAGCTGGTTAATATTCTTCAATAGGAAATATATTTTCATTATTTAACAGCATGTTAGCTTAAGCAATCAGGTGGCGAACAAGCGCTGCCACCAGCGGCGCCGGTTCCCGGGTAGCGGGGCCGGGGCTTTCAGGTCAACGGGTGGCAGCTTGGAAAGTATCCATCCCGGCAGTGGCGGGTGGTCGCTGTAGCCGCAGGAAACTCCAAGGTTGTGGGGGTCAAAAATCTTCACAAACGCCGGCGCCGTGGTTGAATCGGTGTAGACGATCCCGCAATAAGTCTCATCATGTTCCCGGCGCAGCAACTCGCCGATTTCCACAAGGAACTTCTGCAATATATCACTACTGGCAGGCATCACGGGCGGCTGCTCGCCGACCGCGTAGATGTGCCAGCCGCCACCGGCATCCCTCGCCAGAACCTGCCAGAGCGCATCCAGCTGCTCCCAGCGCAGGATGTTTTCAAAACGCCCCCTGAAGGCAACCCGAAACGGATTTTCTGTATGTTTCTCTTGCATGGACCCCATGCCACCCAACAACGGAACCGGATTCACATTATACTGGCGACAGGGGTAAATAGCGGCACCATCGCGCCCGGGGGAGTTTATGGACATCGATTTCTGGCATGCCCGCTGGCAAACCAACCAGATCGGCTTTCACCAGAACGAGATAAACCCCTATCTCGTGCGCTACTGGCCCGGCCTGCAACTGGACCCGCAAAGCAGGGTCTTCGTACCGTTGTGCGGCAAGACACTGGATATGATCTGGTTGCTGGACCAGGGACACACCGTTGTCGGCAGTGAGATCAGCCAGCTTGCCGTGGAAGCGTTTTTTGCGGAAAACAGGCTCACGCCGGAGATCCGGGAGGAAGCCGGCTTCATCCGCTGGTCCTGCGACCGCATCGAAATTCTGTGCGGCGACTTTTTCGGGCTCACCGCCGCCGGCACCGGCAGGATCGATGCGCTCTACGACCGTGCGGCATTGATAGCGCTTACTCCGGCGCAGCGCGTCCGTTACGCGGCCCGGATTACGGAAATGCTGGAACCGCGGACGCCGGGATTGCTGGTGACACTGGATTACGAACAACAGCAAATGCAAGGTCCGCCCTTTGCGGTCTCCGCCGGGGAAGTCAGCCGCCTTTACCAGGGCGGGTTCTCCGTCGAGCAACTCGCACACACCGATATCATCGATACCCAGCCACAGTTTCGTGAAAAAGGCCTGGTCTCCCTGCATGAGTCTGCCTACCTTCTGCGGCGCAGTTAAGGCGGAATTGCCGTGTCTGTACCAGGACGATATATAACAGTGTTTCCCTGCAGCCATGGTTCACACCGAGAGACCATATGGAAACAGTTCATCTATCAGCGGTGGCCGGCCGGGTACCGGCGGCAGGGGCTCTGCCCGCCTGACAGGCATGGACCCCAGCAGCCCGATGGCAAGCAGCCTTGTTCGTGCAGGGATGCTGCGACTGCCACCCAGCGCTGAAGAATGACGATCAAGTCTTCACCAGGCCTGCGCAAATCTCCCGGGTCGCAGGCACGAAGGGGGGCCCGGAACAACCAGAAAAGGACGCCGTGACGACGCCCGCATGGGGGCTGCAACCGGGTATCAGTTCTCCAGTTCCGCCTCGTCGGCAGTCCCGTCCGGCCCGCCGCCTGACAGCTTGTCGACGACCTTGACCCGGAAGCCGCCGGCTGCCTGCTGCGTACAGAACGCAGCCGCGGTTCCTATCGAGCCTTCATTCTCGTCTGTATAACTGGTGATGTTGTCGTCCAGCACATAGCCAAGCCCGAGGATGCTCACCGTCACCCCGTCACAGCTGTCGACAGGGCCCTGCAGCTGGTCATCATCCGGGGCATCACGGCGTACCTCGGTGGCAATCAGCTCGCCGCTGGCGTCGTCGCGGTAGGCCTCAATTTCCAGATAGTCATTGGGCGCGAGGTCTGCCAGGGTCAGCGGGTCCACCGCACCCGTGTTGTCGCGCAGGATCGTACGGCTGTCTACCAGCACATCCAGGCTGCCGGGAACCAGCAGCAGTGTAAGGCTGCCGGTAGAACCTCCGGAATCGGGTGCCACCTGTTGCAATATGGCACCGACCTCGACATCACCGCCGCGGGACTCCACCTTGAGTGCCTGCAACACACCATTCACGATGGCGCCCTCCACCTCGACCTGCATGCCGTCGGCAATACTCATGGCCAGACCCGCCGGCGAGAAACTTGCAGCGCCGGCGTTGACCTGCTGCCCGGCAACCTGGAAGTCGCCAATCCCGCCGGCCGCGAACCCGGTGACAATCCCCTCGATACTGGCCTTGTCGACGTTGCTGTCAAAGCCTTCGTCGATACGCTCTACCCGGGTCGCCGCAATGGTGGTATTTGCCAGCGCCCCCTTAACCTCGACAAATTCACCCGGAGAAAGCAGCGCTGGAAGGGTGATGGCCGAATAGTCCACGGTGTACTGAACTGCACCATTCCTGACATCCAGCGTAAAGGTCCTGCCGAGAGGACCGAAGCTGTTGACCTGGCCCTTGACCTCGACCTGGCTGCCGCCCTTGTCCTCGATGCGGCTCGCATGCAGGATACCGGCGCCATCGAAGAATCCACTCAGTTCGACCAGGTCTCCGTCAGCCAGCAAATCATAATCCGTATTTGCAAACACGGTGGCTATCCTGTCCACGTCAACCTGGATCCCCATGACGCTGAAGGATTTCGTCTGGTCTACCTCGACGATCGGGCCCTGCAACGGACCCTGAACGTCGTCGTCGTACTCGATCTGGTCAGCTGTACCGTTGACACCATCGGTGCTGAGGGTCCCCTTGACGGTTACGACCATTCCAACTGCGAGAGCCGCATCATCGGCCGCAGGCACGCCGTCGACAATCCGGGTTGCATTGGTGGTGTCAAACACAAGGCCATTGAGCTTGATGCTGCCGAAGCCGGTTATCGCGCCCGAAGCGGTTATCCCCGTGCCACCGATGCCGCCACCGGCTACAGAACCGCCACCACCTCCTCCGCACGCGACAACAACCAGGCCGGCAATCAGCAAATAAAGAGGGAAAAGCCGTTTTGTGTTGAGTATCTTCACGCTATCGCTCCCGAGAATCCTGCTCATAGTAATAAATGCCAAGACTGATGTACTTTCCCCCGTCCGCGACATGCCCGCTGGTATCGTGCCTGGAATATTGTTTATCCAGCTGTTCCAGTAACGCCTGCGCCTTTTTAAAGGATATTTTTCGTAATTTTCCGACAGCAGCGGGATCAATGTTGTCATAGGAAACCTTGCGCTGGTACCACAGGTCATCCGGGGCTGCAGTCAAATTGTGGTCCAGTGTGGAAATGAGCTCAAAGACGTCGCTGCCGAGAATCTTGATCTTTTCAATGGCGTCATTGCCCGGTACATAGGCATGCCGTATCAGCCGCACCCGCCCCTTCGTCACGGACACGGTACCGCCCTCCTCCAGCATGGAAAGCATGGCTACTGTTGGAATATCACCACTGTATTCCTTCACCAGCAGGGCGAAGGATTGTTGCCCGCCATCGACCGGCAGGACCGCGGGCTTGCCATTCACGCCGAGAAAGCGCTCATCGTGCAGCCAGCCACTGATGACCCGTACCGCACGGCTGTAACGGGCCTGGCCGCTGGCGCCGGACTGCGACGCCTCCAGCAGGTGTTTCACTTCCTTGCGGGTCAGGCCGGTCAATGCCGAGACGCGTGAAACTGTTTGCTTTTTGCCCTGTGGCGCAAATTCCCTGAATGCCACATCGACGTAGACCTGCCTGATAAGTCCGGCCAGGGTACCGTAGGCGATACCATTGCGCAGCAGAATCCGCGCCAGCGGCTGCAGCAGCCGGCACAGCGCGGCATTAAGCGTATCCTGGAGTTTCCTGCTCATTCTATTTGGTATCTTGTTCCCAAATTTTTACTCTGTCAATCAGCAGGTAAGGTGAATACCCCCTTGTCCTTCTGACAGTCTGCAGGGGAAGCTTACGCCACAGCACCTCATTAAAACACACCGGTCATGACTCTGGCTTGCCGGCCCCGGATGGTCATGGATACTGGCCGGGAACCCTGACCTGGGCAGGGGAGCTACAGACTGCGAAACTTTCCAGGACTTGACCTATATCAAGGAACCGCAGAGAGGATACGCTTAGGATGATTTTCACAGCTTTTTGACATGCTGCAACATTGGAGTCTCCCATACATTTGCGGGCGTACAGCCCGCATTTTTTTGCCCGGGAAACAATCCAGCCGGCCTCAGCGTGCAGCACTCACGTCATGAAAGATCGAACGCAGATCACTTTCCCAGCGGTCAAATATGACCGGGTCAACCTCATCCCCCGCGATTTCAGCATAGATCGTGGGATTGATCGTAACCAGAACGGTCTGCTCATCCTCCGCAAATATCGATATCTTGGGCGGCAGGTAGGGGGTCAGCTCGGGTGAACTGGAGGTCAACTCCCTTATTTCATCGATTTTTCCGGCAAAAACGACGCGATACTTGTCAGTCTTGTAGCCCTTGCCGGTGAGGCCTACGTCAATACGCTGCACCCTCGAGACGGTATAGCCATGCGCCGCAATTGACTCCTGCAGGGCAAGCATGGCCTCGGGGAATGGCAGCACGGAACGGATCATGATCATCTCCTCCGCAGCCGCCAGCGCCGGCAACAGCAGCCAGCAGCAGAGCATGAGTATCGCGCGCCGGATCACAGCGTTGCCTCCTCGATGATGACGCTGTAAAGATCGTGCATCTTGTGACAGTACTCGTCCAGTTCGGCGTTATTGAAAAGGTGGCTCAGGTAGAGTGGATTGATCGCCGAGACCATCACCTTGCCCGCTCGTTCCACGACCGTAATCCTGCACGGCAGGAACATCCCGACCCGGGGATCCACAGTCAAGGCATCAAACAGGAAACTGAAATTGCAGAAATGCAGAATGATCTGCCTGGGATTTTCCTCTCCCTCGGGCACCAGTCCATGTTCCAGCGTGTCGGTGCGGATAAGGATGAAGTTCTGGCTGACAAGTGCCTGTTTCAGGTTCTCAACCGTTTCCTCCAGCGTATAGCCCGACTCGACCTCAATTATTCTGGATTCCTCCTTCGCAGGCTCCCGGTAAGGGGGTGGCCGGGTCTCGAAGGAGCGCACATAACTGACAAGATCCTGAATATCCTGCTCTGATAATCCCTGGACGAGAAAGGAACGCATCGGCGTATTTTCCCGTCCGTACTGCAGTGTGTGGCGAATCATCTCGTCCGATGCCGCGGCAAGAAACCCGGGGTTATTTAACGCCGGTGCGATAATCGGGAGATTACGGCGGCGCGAGAAAGTCACGCCGGTACCCTTGCCACCCTCACCGTTCTCGCCATGACATCCCGCACAATAACCGGCGTACAGTGACTTGCCGTGAACCACATCACCGCGAACAGGGGCGCTGGAATATTGCGGTGCCGGCTTGTCGGACCAGGCGCGGATATATCCGACAATGGCATCGATCTGGGCATCACTGAGCTTGCTGAAAGCAGGCATGACACGGCCGGGCCGGCCATGGCGTATCGTCCTGCGCAGGAAATCATCATCGATGCTGTTCAGGAATGACGGAAATGACAGGGGCACACCGACACCGCCTCTACCCGTATCACCATGACATGCGGCACAGTGAACTGCATAGAGTTCCCCGCCGTCTGGAGCAGCGGCAACGGCCATGGTCAGCAGCAACAGGCCTGCCGCTACCATAATATTAAATGCATCATTCATGCCAGACCCGGACCCCGTATCCAGACATGCTCCAGTCCTTGCCTGCATAGCCGGAATGTTTGCCACACCATAGATGAGTAGAAAATATTTGATAAAAATCCCGGCCATGTTGACGCAGGTCAAATATTTGCTTATACATAATGAACAGAATGGATTCTGTCAAAGTCAAGACGTTTATACCTTTAATAAAGCAGGAGGAAGTATCTATGAAACTTGTGAAGACAACAATTGCTGCCACCTTCATCGTCGGCCTGGCGGCACTGCCATTGACATCTGCCAATGCCTGGTGGGGCGGTGGTCCATGGGATCGCGGTGGCTATGATGACTGGGGCAGTGACTGGGGCCCGTTTGACAGCGACGGCGACTTCGACGGCGATTTCGACATGGGCTTCCATGCCGGTGGGCGTGGCAGTGGCCGTGGCCATGGTTATGGCCGTGGCTATGGTTACAACCGTGGTTACTATGGTTATGGTCCTTATGGCGGCTATGGCGGCCCGTATGGTTATGGCGGCTATCCCGGCGGCTACGGGTACGCCCCGTATGGCTACGCGCCGGCAGCACCGGCAGCACCTGCAGCACCCGCTGAGAGCAAGTAAGGCACTCTAGCCATTCCGGTGCGGGCGCAGGATGGCGCCGGCACTGGAAACCACTGCCGGTATATTGTATAAGGCAGAACAAGCAGGCTGGCATTGGCCAGCCTGCTTTTTTATTTTTCTCAAACCCGGCATACACATGAGGTCTCAATGAAAGCAAACCTACTTGCTGTATTTACCCTGCTTGTATCCATTACTTCACTCAATGTTACTGCAGCCCCCTACCAGCCCTATTACCCCGGCGGCTATCCAGGCTACGCACCCTACCAGACCAGAACATCTGAACCTGCTGCCATCCTCAAGGCAGGCATTAGCAAACTCACCAAATTCATCAAGAGCGGCGCGGCAAAAGACCAGGCACGGGCCATGCAGTTTATCCAGACACAAATTGCGCCCTATTTTGATTTTGAATACATGACCCGCTGGGCTGCAGGCCCTGCCTGGCGGCGCATGTCACCCGAACAGCGCGCCACCATGCAGCAGCAACTCACCACCTCGTTCCTGAACACACTGGCCCAGAAACTGACTACTTACAGTGACCAGCCGATCCGCTATTTCACTCCCCGCGGCCAAGGCCGGGACGATGTCAGTGTCAGGGCCTGGATCATGCAGCCAACAGGCATTCCGACCAAACTGGAATTCCGCTTCTACAAGGGCAAGGACGGCTGGAAGATATTCGATGTCAAGGCCGAGGGTAACAGCGCTGTCGTCTACTATCGGAAGCAGTTCAGGGAAATGCTGTATAACACCAACCGCCCGCGCAGGTACAACTGATATACGTCAACTGCGGGTCAGCCGAGACTGCCGGCAGACCCGCAGTATTTTCCTGTAGCACATCCAGCAGCTTCCCCCAGGACATACCCGGCGGCTGTGCCCCCCCTTACAGGTCGGTGCACACAAACTGCACCACGCAAAACCCGTTTAACCCGGTGAAATCCAGGCACCAGTAACACGCCGATAGTATTTTGGCGCGCCGCAAGGTAAAGCTGGCCGGTGGCACAGGCACTTGAAGTTGCTTCTCCCCCGGGGCGGCTTAATATAGCCTTGGGAATGCCGCTATAGTGGCATGGGTTGCATGCGATAATCCCGGACCGTTGAAATACAGACGGCGGCAGATTATTGCGGAATAGTTTGTTTACCGTCCGTGCCGACATTGCCTGAGATGCACGGAGAAGCCAAAAGGATATCCGGCAATGACACCGTACACAAAAACGCTGATAGGCCACCTCACCAGTGTAGAGGCGGGCGCGCTGTCCGCCAGGCTGGTCGAGGATGACGAGGGCCGTTTACCCAGAATTTCCGCCCCCAGGGACAGGGATATGAGTGGCCAGCCGGGGGCCTACGTCGCCATCATTCAGGGTGATATCAAACTGCTTGCCATCGTCACATCCATCGCGGAAGTCCCCATCAGTTACGGTCCCGGCACGAACAGGGTCATTACGCTGATTCCCGTGGGAGAAGTCACGCCAGGTGGCGTATTCAGAAACGGCATCAAGAATTATCCGGTTACCGGTGCCGAGGTCCACACCGTCAACAAGGAAGACATCGAGTCAATTTTTGTAAAATTCAGGACCCAGGGCTATGCCGTCGGAACTGCGGCGGCGGATGAAACGGTTGATGTCTGCCTGGATCCCGCAGCATTGTTCGGACGGCATTGCGCAATCCTTGGACAATCCGGGGCAGGCAAGTCATGGACTGTCGCCAACCTGCTGCAACGCGCAGTCAAGACC
>Ga0055479_10000194_pt1 | contig 11053 bp, 12 predicted proteins | sample Muzzi_PWC_D1_FD_57941 | JGI IMG/M metagenome (GOLD analysis project Ga0055479, IMG submission 57941) | Wetland microbial communities from San Francisco Bay, California, USA, that impact long-term carbon sequestration - Muzzi_PWC_D1 | ecosystem: Environmental > Aquatic > Marine > Wetlands ...
CTACTGCACGCGCATGTTCGAGAATTTCGGGCTCGGGAGGGTACCCGTGGTCGACGGCAAGAAAGTCGTCGGTATCGTCGGCTATACCGATATCGTGCTGAGCGGAGTGCGCGACCGGTTGCTCGAATGAGCTTTCCCTGCCGCAGCTCGGCGGCACGGTTGTCAATGGGGAAATTCTGGATACCTTCTGTACCCGGATTCCGGGCCCGGTTCAGGGGTGGATCGACAATTCGGGCCGCGGGAACGTCTTTATCGGAGCAGCAGGTTGATGAAAACGGGATTCAAGGCACTGGACACGGTCCTCATCAAGGACGATTTCTACAGCGATCCGGACGCGAACCGCCAGCTCGTCCTGACCAAGTTCTGCCAGGAACCGCCCGCCGGCACCCCGAGACTCGCGGTGACCGCGGTCCACGACGAACCCGAAACCGGAATGATGTGCGAGCTGTTGAATCCCTACGTGGTCCGGCAAGAAAATAACGAGGTCGTCGGCGTCAACATATTGCCAGGTACACCCTGGCCGACGCACAGTAAAAGGTGTTTTGCCACGTCGACGGCTGTTACCGTGCCGGTATCCCTTACCTGACCCGACCGCAGGATTGCGCCGGCGGGACCAGTATTTACCGGCATAAACCGACCGACGACGAAATCTAACATGCGGCGTACAAGCATCTCCATGACTTCAAGGATCCCTCGCAATGGGAGTTGATGCAGGACCCCGGATCGGCCGACAACGCTAACCCCGCTGGCGGCGAACGACCTCGCCGCGAAGCCCGGACAGGTCTCAGCCAAACTCCTGCGCGCGCAGAAACTCGACCACTTCGTGCGCATGTATCTCGGCATTGCGCACCAGGTTGTCGAAATGACGCACCAGGATGCGTACGTACTCGGTGGTATTGAAGGCGAAATACATTTGCCCGACGTAAACCGCGGCGCGGCGCGCGCCGAAAATGGTATAGGGCACCGAATAGCGCTTGCGTCCGTCGAACAGGTACAGGCGCACGCTGGGATATAACTCTTCCAGGGTGCTCCACATGAATTCAACCTGCTCGCGGCGCACCTCCGCATCCAGGTGCCGCCAGATTCCCTCGCCGAGGCAAAAACCTACCAGTTGCTCGACCGGCATGCAGATCTCGAGATCGTTGTCAGGCCCGCGCGAAAAGTTGCGATGTTGCAAAACCTGTTCCTTGGCGCGGCTGACCGGTCGCTCGACCACCTCTGCGTACTCGTACTCGAGTACCTGGTCGGTCTTGACGATATCCGGCAAACCCACGGGGACGTAGCGGATCTTGAGACCTTCGGCTTCCTCGTACCAGCGCTTGAGATTGTCGTCTGCGGGACTCGGTTCGTGCGGCGCGACCTCGAAAGACTGACGCAGGATTTCCGCCCCGAAGCGGCTGTCCTGGCTCAATCCCAGCAACCAGTCGGTGCTGACCTGCAGCGATCTGGCCAGCGAGGCGACCGTATCGGCGCGCGGCATGCGCAGGTTTGCCTCAGCCAGCAATTGCGACAGCGTCGAGCGATCGACGCCGGTCTCGCGCGACAATTCCGACTGGTTGACGCCCCTTTCCTGCATGGATTCGAGCAGGCGTTTACGAAAGATGGCGACGATTTCGCGTTTGTTCATGTCAGGTCACAAATATTGTTTTGCAAATACTACATAATTCTTATTTATAAATCATTATTTACTTAATGCTTTACATAAAAACGTCGACAAAACAAGGCATCGAAAATAACCTCGATAGCCATTGTAATCAAGATGTGTCTACATTTATGAAATCCAGTCCGCTTCGCGATGTGACTTTCGATTCTGCGAAGATCGAATGGCCGACCTGGCTACTGCTGGTCGCGAGCTATGGAAGCTGGATTACCCTGACGCTCAATTGGGCGGCAATCCCCGGCTGGATTCTCTGGCTGCTCGCCGGTTACACCGTCGCGCTGCACAGTTCGCTGCAACACGAGGCCATCCACGGCCACCCGACCCGCAATACCCGCCTCAACCTGGCGCTGGCGTGGCCGCCGTTGGCTCTGTGGTTACCGATCGAGCTGTATCTCGAAAATCACATGCGCCATCACCGCAATGAACTGACCAATCCCGAGTCCGATCCCGAATCGTTTTTCCTGTCACGGGAGCGATGGCAGCGTCTGAGACCCTGGCAACAGTCACTGCTGATCGCCAACAACAGCTTTGTCGGCAGAATACTGATCGGACCCTGGCTCGCGATCGGCCAGCAATGGCGCGCGGAATTCGCCCTGTTGCGCGCGGGTAATCTGGTTCATGCCGGCATCCTGGCGAGGCACGCGGCGAGCGTCGCGCTGCTGCTGTTCTGGCTGCTCGCGATATGCGATATGCCGCTCCACGTCTACCTGCTGGCCTTCGTCTGGCCGGGCACCAGCCTGATGCTGGTGCGCTCGTTCCTCGAGCATCGCTACGACCCCGAAGAAACGCGTCGCACGGTGCTGGTCGACGGTTGCCCGCTGACCCGGTTGCTGTTCCTGAACAACAACTACCACTGGATTCACCATTACTATCCCGGTCTCCCGTGGTATCGGATTCCAACCGTCGCCCGGCAACAGCGCGACGAGGTACTCGCACGCAACGGCAACTACACTTATTCCGGGTACTGGTCGATCGCCTGGCAATATCTGTTGAAGCCCTGGACGCATCCCGCCTATCCGTCCTGAACCTGTCGCGGCGTTAGCGCCCGGCCGCACAACAACGTTTGAATTTGTTTCCGCTACCGCAGGGACAGGGCTCGTTGCGAGCGGGCTTCCACGACGCGAACCGCGCTGCGAGCTGTTCGCCACGGGTATAGAACCAGCGGTCTTCCAGGCGCAGAAAATCACTGATCTCATGGATTGTGTCGACCCTGCCGTCGATCAATAAGCGCGCCTCGAATTCGACTTGCGCCCGATCGCCGTCCGCCGAACTGGCGATGATATCCAGCCCGAGCCAGCGGATGCCGGGATCGACACTACAATCCGCAGGCCGGTATTCGGGGTGCCAGCTGTCGTGCAGATAGCCGGCCTCGCCGAGCACATAGGCGCTGTAACGCGAGCGCATCAGCTGCTGCGCGTTTTCAGGCGTCGCCTCATGTGATATAAAACGTCCGCAGCAGCGGTCGAAATGCCGACCCGAACGACAGGGACAGTCCATAAACTCTCACCAAAAGGAAGACTATACCACCATGCCCGATGCACTCGACATCCTGCGCAGCCGCTTCGGCTTCGACGGTTTTCGTTTTCAGCAGCAGCAGATAATCGACAGCCTGATGGCCGGCGAGGACGCGCTGGTGCTGATGCCGACCGGCGGCGGCAAGTCGCTTTGCTACCAGATCCCGGCCATCCTGCGCGACGGCGTCGGCATCGTGGTTTCACCGCTGATCGCGCTGATGCAGGACCAGGTCGACGCCCTCGAGCAGAATGGCGTGGCAGCGGCATTTCTGAATTCGACCCAGGACTCCCAGCAACAGCAAGCAGTACGCCAGCGCCTGCTCGACGGTGAAATCGATCTGCTCTACGTGGCCCCGGAACGCGCCGTCGGCGACGATTTCCTGGCCTTGCTCGAGCGCTGCCGGATCGCCCTGTTCGCGATCGACGAGGCCCACTGCGTGTCGCAATGGGGGCACGATTTCAGGCCCGATTACCAGAAGCTGCAGCGTCTGCACGAGCGGTTTCCGCGGGTTCCGCGCATCGCGCTGACCGCGACCGCGGATCGGCGCAGCTTAAGCGAAATCGAACAGCAGCTCGAACTCGAGCAGGCCGCGCATTTCGTGCACAGCTTCGATCGCCCCAATATTTTCTACCGCGTCTCCCAGGGCGACAACAACCGCCAGCGACTGTGGCAATTCATAGAACAAAACCACCCCCGCGATGCCGGCATCGTTTACTGCCTGTCGCGCAAGAAGGTCGAGGATACCGCGGCCTGGTTAAGCCAGCGGGGCCGCCGGGCACTGCCCTACCACGCCGGCCTCGACAAAGCGACCCGCGCCGAGCACCAGCGCATCTTCCTGCAACAGGAAGGCGTCATCATCGTCGCCACCATTGCCTTCGGCATGGGAATCGACAAACCCGACGTACGCTTCGTCGCGCACCTGTCGCTACCGCGCAACCTCGAATCCTATTACCAGGAGACCGGCCGTGCGGGACGCGACGGCGATCCGGCGAACGCCTGGCTGGCCTACGGACTGCAGGATATCATCAGCCTGCGGCAGATGATGGAACAGAGTGAGGCCGACGACCGGTTCAAACGCGTACTGCGCCACAAGATGGAAGCCATGCTCGGCTTTTGCGAGCAAACCGGCTGCCGCCGCCAGACCCTGCTCGGCTACTTCGACGAAATCCTCGAGCAGCCCTGCGGCAACTGCGACAATTGCGCCGAGCCGCCGCAAACCTGGGACGCCACCGAGGCCGCGCGCATGGCCCTGTCCTGCGTCTATCGCACCGGGCAGCGTTTCGGCGTCAATTACGTGATCGACGTGCTCAGCGGCAACGCGCGCGAGCGGATCGTGCAAAACGGGCACGACAGGCTCAGTACTTTCGGTATCGGCGATCTCGACGCCAATGCCTGGCGCGGCCTGTTTCGCCAGCTCGTTGCGCTGGGTTACCTGTACAGCGATATAGATAATTACGGCGCGCTCAAAATGACTCCCGAATGCAGGCCGTTGCTGGCCGGCGACGCACAGCTGCTGCTGCGTAAACTGGAAAAGCCGGTAAAGGCCCGCAAGCCCGCCGCGGCCAGGACCGCGGGCAGCCTGCGGGGCGCCGACAACGATTTGTTCGAGGCGCTGCGCACGCATCGCCGGCAATTGGCCGAGCAGCAGGATGTACCGCCCTACGTGATCCTGCACGACAAGACCCTGGTCGCGATTTGCGAACAGCGGCCGCGAAGCATCGACGAGCTGGCCTCGATCCCGGGAATCGGCGCGCGCAAGCTGGAACTCTACGGTGTCGATCTGCTGCGGATTACGGATCAGTACCTGGCCGAAAACACGGAACGATCGCCCGAGATCGATCCGGCGTGATCGAATTCAACCTGCTCGAGTTCTCGCCGGCGCAACTGGCGGTGAGCTTCACGCTCTTCGTCTGGTCGGGATTCGTGCGCGCCGGGCTCGGCTTCGGCGGCGCGGTGCTAACCCTGCCGTTGCTGTTGATGGTCGACGACCGGCCGCTGTTCTGGCTGCCGATACTGGCGTTGCACCTGTTGATTTTCAGCGCGATTACACTGCGCTCACGGCTCGGCAACGTCGACTGGCGGGTACTGCGAAAAACCCTGCCCTATATACTGCCCGCGAAATTGATCGGCGTTTTCGGCCTGGTCAGCCTGCCTACCCAGTGGCTGGTAACCATTATCTACGGGATCACATCTTTTTACGCGCTGCTGTGGATCGCCGGCACGCGCATCGAAAGCGGCAAACCGTGGCTCGACAAGCTGATGCTGGTCGGCGGCGGATACTTCTCCGGTACTTCGTTGTCCGGGGCGCCGTTGATCGCGGCGGTTTATCTGCGGGAAATCGTCCGCGGCAGTCTGCGCGACACGCTATTCGTACTCTGGTTCCTGCTGGTATCGATCAAGCTCGTGACCCTGGTCTGGTTCGGCATCGAGCTGCAGACTGGCAGCATGCTGCTGCTGATACCGGCCACCGCGGCCGGCCACATCGCCGGCATGAAGATTCACGATCGGCTGCTCGACAACGATCGTCTCTTCAAGCGGGTGCTCGGCGTCGGCATGATTTCCATCGCCGCGATCGGAGTCGCGCGGGCCTGGTAGCTCGCAGGGTTCGGAATCACTGCCCGAACCGATTATGCTGCATGCTATGGTCGGTTTTGGCCCGCAGCCGATCAAGGGCGGGTTTGCAATGTTCGCGCTCGCACACTTCTATCGAAACCTGGCCAGAATTCGACAATACGGCGACATGATCCGAGGAACCGAACATTCGCCTCTGATTTTTACCAGGCAATTAAGAGTATTTCCGGTGCTTGTCGATTCGATGTCTCGCCAGCTTGTCATATAAGCCCTGCCGGCTGACACCGAGAATTCGCGCTGCGGCGGTACGGTTGCCGTCGGCGAATTCCAGCGCGGCCATGATATAATGCCGCTCCACCAGGCCGACTGTAAAAGACACGATTTCCTTCAAAGGCGCTTCTCCCGGTCGCCCGACTATCTCTCTCAAAAATTCCGGCAGCCTCTCGGACCGCTCCGAGATCTCTAGCCGCTTGCTGACGTCGCGGATATACATGACAATAAATGCCGGGGGCGGATTCGAATTCATCACCGCAGAAACCTCCACCCGGGTATTGCCGCCAAGATTACCTTTGATCGTGGTCGAAAACTTCCGCACCGACTCGCAAAGTCGAAGGCTGTCGATCTGCATTTTCAGATCGCCGACTGCACTATCGATCCAGCGGGTCAGCGACCTGCCGATTATCGGCGCCAGCGTGGCCTCTTCGGCGAGATCGAGAAAGGATTGATTGGCATGCAGAATTTGCCCCAGGTCGTCGAGCACGACTATGCCGTCCGGAGATAAATCGTATACCTGCCCGACGGGAAAAACCTCGTCCTGCGACACACGGTACCAGACCGGCGTCTCCGCACCCTGACGAAGGTCGCGGCCGATGGCGATGAACTCGCCACTTTTTATACCGTGGAACACCAGATACTCGAATGGGGCGGCCAGGCCGCTTGGAAAATTTTGCGTTAGGTGGAAGATCGGCGAAGCATCCTCCACGTGGGTACCAAGCACGAGTTCTAAAAGGGCCGAAGGCTCGATGCCGCTTACGGTATCCCCCCAGGAATTACCAATCCAGCGATTCACCGACTCGTCGGAAACTTCATTGGCCGTTGCCACCTGCCTGACGACACCATCAGAATCAAGAACAATCTTGATATCCGGCGACAACGTATTCAGTTGCATACCGGGCCCCTCAAACAACCGAAGCACAAGAGACCATGCATGCCTGTCACGGTTAGCGGCAGGCGACGGCATTTAAATGCAGTGGGGTTGGAAATACTCACGACTATCGATTGTATCTATTTGCCAGATGTAGTAATAGCTTGACAGTTACCCTATACATCGCAATCTGACTTGAAATCCCCAGTAGCCTGAACAAGTTCTCCCCGGGGTTTTGTCGTCGAAAGGCGCAGGGTATTGCCTCCATTCAGAGGTGAACGACAGTCATTATCACTACCCACCTCTGCTTTTTTCCTAAATTTATCGCCGCGGGAACGCGCCAGGCACTACGCGCGCAGGCGTTCGAGCAGGCGCTCGTCGAGCAAGCGCGCGACGCCTTCCGCGTCGAGACCCGGAGAACGCTCGCACAGGTAACCGAAGGCGACCCGCCAACGCCGATCGTACTGTTCCCAGAATTCCCGCTTCGCATCGGGGAAGCGCCAGCCTTCGCCGATCACGATCGCGTACAGCCGCACCGCCTCGTCGCTCAACCAGTGTTCGCGAATAAAATCGTCGAGCTCGCCTGGCCCGTCGAGCGTCACGATCACGGGTTTGTGATCGTCGATCCAGCGGCGCAGCACGGCTTCCATCAGCGCCGACTTGTCGGGGAAATGATTGTAGACCGTGGGTTTGGAAACACCGCTGACCTTGACCACCATATCGATCGACATGCCCTTGAAACCCTGCTCGAGGAACAGTGGCAGGGCGGTGCAGACGATATGGTCTTTTTTGGAACGCTGCGCCATACGGGACTTGATTATCCGATTGAATTATGCAAACTATACTAAACCGTTTAGTTAATGTCATTAAAAGTATGCCCACAGCGCCCGGAGGCCACCATGATTCGCAGCGATAATGGATATTTCGGTGAATTCGGCGGACGTTTCGTCCCCGAAATCCTGTTACCCGCGTTGACCGAACTCGAAGAGATGTTCTTCGCCCTGCGCGAGGATCCCGGGTTCTGGCAGGAATACGTCGGTCTGTGCCAGGAATTCAGCGGCCGGCCGACGCCGCTAACCCCGTTACGGCGGCTATCGAAGCAGCTCGGCGGCGCGCAGATCTGGCTCAAGCGCGAGGATTTGAATCACTCCGGCGCACACAAGGTCAATAATGTGTTGGGACAGGGATTGCTGGTACAGCGGATGGGCAAGCGACGCGTTATCGCCGAAACCGGTGCCGGACAACACGGCCTGGCAACCGCGATCATGGCCGCGCGACTCGGTCTCGACTGCACGATTTACATGGGCGCGGAGGACATCGAACGCCAGTACTCGAATGTTTTCTGGATGCGCCAGCTCGGCTCCAACGTGGCGCCGGTCGAGACCGGTGCGAAAACGCTGAAAGAAGCTCTCGACGAGGCCCTGCGCGACTGGGCCGCGACGGTCGAAACGACCCACTACGTGCTCGGCACGGCCTGCGGTCCTGCGCCTTTTCCGGAAATGGTTTCCTACTTCCAGGGCGTGATCAGCGAGGAAATCCGCGAACAATCGCTACGCCATATCGGGCGCCTGCCCGACGAAGTCGTCGCCTGCGTGGGTGGCGGCTCCAATGCGATGGGCGCTTTCGGCGCCTTTCTCGACACGCCCGAGGTAGCGCTGATCGGCATCGAAGCCGGCGGCATCAGCCTCGAAGACGGCCAGCACTCGGTGCGGCTGTCGCAAAACACCGGCGAAACCGGTATCGCGCAGGGCTACAAGACGCTTTTCCTGCAAAACGACGACGGTCAGCTCGGTAATACGCACAGTATCGCCGCGGGCCTCGACTATGTCGGCGTATCGCCGATTCTCGCCTACCTCACGCAACAGGGCCGGGTGATCGCCGATTCCGCCAGCGACGACGAAGTCACCGAGGCGTTCAGCCTGCTGATGAAAGTCGAGGGCATCATCCCGGCGCTGGAATCGGCGCACGGACTGGCCGGCGGTTTCAAGCGCGCCCGGCAAATGAACCCCGATCAGCACATGGTGATCAATCTCAGCGGGCGTGGCGACAAGGATATCTTCAATATCGCACGCGCTTTTCCGCAACCCGAGTGGACCGGCTTCCTGCAGCGCGAGGCGACACGCGCGACCGAATTGCTGGCGCAAAAGGGAGGGCACTAGCCATGTTTCCGGCTCAATACGAAAACCTGCAAATCATGTCTCACGCCGTGGTCGGCTTCCCGAGCCTCGACGAAAACGAGAAAGCCATCGCCGGACTGGCCGACGCCGGCGTGCGACTGATCGAGCTGCAAGTGCCGTTCAGCGACCCGGTCGCCGACGGACACACGCTGGTCAATGCCTGCTACGAAGCGCTCAAACACGGCGGATCGGTGCGCGCGACCCTGGATCTGGCAACAAAGGTCTGCGCGAGTCACCCTGAAGTGACTTTCATCCTGATGAGTTACCTGAACCCGCTGTATCGCTTCGGATTACAGGATTTGTTCGAACAGGCCGTGGCAGCCGGAATCAGGGGCATGATCGTGCCCGACTGGCCGGTCGAGGAAATCGAACCCTGGTTGCCTAAACTCGACGAACTCGGGCTGGCGCCGATCCTGATGGTAACCCCGAATACCCCGATCGAGCGCGTCGAGAAAATCGCCCGCGCCTCGCGCGGCATGATTTACGTGGTTTCCCGCCTCGGAGTCACCGGGCACGAAACCCAGTGGGGAGACAGGTTTCAGCAGTACATCGCCGAAATCCGCAAGCATACCGACCTGCCGCTCGCGGTCGGATTCGGCGTGCGTACCGAAAAGGATCTCGCCGCGCTCGCCGGCAAGGCGGAGGTGGCGGCGTTTTGCTCGCAATATATCGAGTGGCAACGCGACGTCGGCAGCGAGATCGCGGCGGAACGAATGAAATCCCTGATCGCGTCGATGTCTCCAGCCGCTACCTGAGCCGTCGACACGGCGATGTTCGGCCTGGTCAAGCTGTTGCTTTTGCTGCTGCTCGGCCTGGTCGCGGTTTACTGGTGGCAAAGCGGTTTCTACAAGGGACGGGCGCGCGACTTCGCGAGCCTGCATTGCCGGCGGCTGGATTTGCAGCTCCTCGACCAGAGCATGGTCATTACCGGTATCTGGCCTTTGCGGCGCCACGACGGCCGGCTGACTCTGCGCCGCCGCTACCAGTTCGAATTCGCGTCGCTGGGCGATCGCCGCTACCAGGGTGAGCTGGTACTCGTCGGTAGCGAGTTGCAATCTATCCGACTGGAGACCTACAAGCTGCCGCATGACGAGTGAACGGAGTCTGACGGAATCAGGAATCTGTTCAGGTGGAATTAATTCAGCCTGTCTATAATCAATAACAGACAATCCGTTCGCAGTAATCCGTTCCCTGGAGAAAACATGAAAAAACTGTTCGTGATGATCACACTCGCCAGCCTCGTGCTGTCATCCGGTTGCGAAACCTTCGATCCCTATACCGGCGAATCGAAAACCTCCAACACCGCCAAGGGCGCGGGCATCGGCGCGGGTATCGGCGCCGTACTCGCCTATGTCGCGAACCGCGACGAAAGCGCCAAGAAACGCAAGAAAAAGATGTTGCAGGCAGCAGGAATCGGCGCGATCGCCGGTGGCGGCATCGGCTATTACATGGACACCCAGGAAGCCAGGCTCAGAAAAACCCTGCGCGACACCGGTGTCAGCGTCGAGCGGGACGGCAACAATATCAACTTGATCATGCCGGGCAATATTACCTTCGTCACCAACGGCTACGATTTGAACTCCGGCTTTTACGAGGTCCTGGATTCGGTGGTGCTGGTGGTGCAGGAATTCGAGAAAACCATTATCGTGGTCGCGGGACATACCGACAGCACCGGATCGAACGCCTACAATCAGCAGCTGTCGGAGCGCCGCGCGGAATCGGTCGCCAGGTATCTGCTGTCGAAGGGAGTGATCGAAGCGCGCATCGAAAGCGTCGGCTTCGGCGAGGACCACCCGATTGCCGACAATTCCACCGACGCGGGACGAGCCCTGAATCGCCGCGTCGAACTGTCGCTGCTGCCGATCACCGAGGAAAACCTTTAGGCCGGGCGCGAGCCGTGTCGCCGGCTCAGCCGGCGATATCGTCTGCCGACAGATGACGCCGAATCCGCGGCGCCAGCAGGAACAGCAGCAAGGCCACGACAAC
>Ga0055479_10000196_pt1 | contig 11039 bp, 12 predicted proteins | sample Muzzi_PWC_D1_FD_57941 | JGI IMG/M metagenome (GOLD analysis project Ga0055479, IMG submission 57941) | Wetland microbial communities from San Francisco Bay, California, USA, that impact long-term carbon sequestration - Muzzi_PWC_D1 | ecosystem: Environmental > Aquatic > Marine > Wetlands ...
CATCCCCCTGACCTTCATAGTCGGTGTCTATGGTATGAATTTCACTCACCCCGGCAGCCCATGGGCGATGCCTGAATTACATTGGTACTACGGCTACCCTATTACCTGGGCAATCATGATAGCAATCGTTATCGGTATGATTTTTTACTTCAAAAGGAAACATTGGCTTTAGTTAGCACTGCGTATGAAATCCGGTAAAGAAAAAATATTGATGAAGGTCGGCTGGCGCGAACGGGTTTCACTGCCCGAACTGGGACTGGATGCGGTGATAGCCAAGGTGGATACCGGCGCCAGAACCTCCTGCCTGCACGCCTTTTACGTCACGCCATTTGTCAAAAATGATGAAAAGTGGGTGCGCTTTGGTATACATCCACATCAGGATGATTCCCTAACAGAGGTAATCTGCGAAGCAAGGATTCATGATGAGCGCTTGATTTCCGATTCAGGTGGACATAAGGAAATGCGTTATATCATATCAACGACGATAATTCTGGGGGCTCATACCCGGCCGATAGAACTGTCTTTAACCAACCGTGATACAATGCGCTTTCGCATGCTGCTTGGACGTACGGCAATGAAAAATATCATCGTTTATCCGAAAAAGTCTTTTTTGCTGAAGCAGAAATAAATTTTACTTAACGAGATAACTCATGCGTATTGCCATACTGTCCCGTAACAAAAAACTCTATTCCACTAGCCGTCTGGTGGAAGCGTGTCAGCAACGCGGCCATGAACCCGTGGTGCTGGATGTATTGCGGACCTACATGAATATCTCCTCGAGCAAGCGCGAGGCCCACTTCAATGGCCAGCTACTCCCGCACTTCGATGCGGTTATCCCCCGCATCGGTGCCTCGGTCACATTTTATGGTACTGCCGTCCTCAGACAGCTTGAGATCACCGGTACCTATCCGCTCAATGAATCCGTGGCCATCACCCGTTCACGGGATAAACTGCGCTCACTACAATTACTGGCACGCAAGGATATTGGCATGCCGAATACCGGCTTCGCCCATAACCCGGATGATATCCAGGATTTGATTAAAATGGTCGGTGGCACTCCGCTGGTAATCAAACTGCTGGAAGGCACCCAGGGCATCGGTGTGGTGCTGGCAGAGACCAGGAAGGCTGCGGAAAGTGTTATCGAGGCGTTCCTGGGACTCAAGGCCAATATACTGGTACAGGAATATATCAAGGAGGCAGGTGGTGCCGATATTCGCTGCCTGGTGATCGGGGAAAAAGTGGTTGCGGCAATGAAACGTCAGGCCCAACCGGGGGAGTTCCGCTCCAATCTGCATCGTGGCGGCAGTGCTTCGTTAATCAAATTGTCACCAAATGAACGCGCAACCGCGATTAAGGCCGCCAAGATCATGGGTCTGAATGTCGCCGGCGTCGATATTCTCCGCTCCGAGCGCGGCCCGCTGGTGATGGAGGTCAACTCATCACCCGGTCTCGGTGGTATAGAAACAGCGACCGGCAAGGATGTTGCCGGCATGATCATCCAGTTCATAGAAAGGAATGCCCAGCCGCACAAGACCCGCACGCGAGGAAAAGGCTGATGTCTCCCTTTAATGAGTCCTTCAAGATCAATGGAATAACCATCACTCCCGGCAAGCGGACCACTATCGACCTTCCTGCCGGTCGTCTGTACACCCATGCTCCAATGACGATTCCAGTCCACGTGATCAGCGGAAAAAAACCGGGACCGCGGCTGTTCATCAGTGCCGCCATTCACGGCGACGAAATCAACGGCGTCGAGATCATCCGTCGCCTGCTGAGACGACCGGCACTCAAGCGACTAAAGGGCACCATCATAGCGGTCCCTATCGTCAACGTCCACGGCCTGATTAATCACTCACGCTATCTTCCGGACCGCAGGGATTTGAATCGTTCCTTCCCCGGCTCGGAAAAAGGTTCGCTGGCAGCACGCCTTGCCTATCTCTTCATGCACGAGATAGTCGCCCAAAGTACCCACGGTATCGACATCCATACCGGCGCCCAGCATCGCAGCAACCTGCCACAGATTCGTGCCAATATGGATGATGAAGAAACCGGAAGACTCGCCAGGGCATTTGGAGCACCCGTTATCATCTCCTCGAATCTGCGTGATGGCTCTCTCAGAGAAGCGGCTGCCGAACATGGTATCCCGATGTTGCTGTACGAGGCCGGTGAAGCATTGCGTTTTGATGAAGTCTCCATTCGCGCCGGCGTCAAGGGAATTATTAACGTCATGCGCACACTGGACATGCTGCCTCCTTCACGCAGCAAATCGAAAATATGTTTCGCCCCGGTCGTGGCCCGATCGAGCAGTTGGGTGCGCGCATCCAATAGCGGCATCATAAGAACCATGGTACCACTCGGTGGCAGGGTAAAAAAAGATTCCCTGCTAGGCGTTGTCGCCGATCCTTTCGGCGAAAGCGAAGAGAATATCACCGCCTCATACAGCGGCATCATTATCGGCCGCACCAATCTGCCACTTGTCAACGAAGGTGATGCGCTGTTTCATATTGCCCGCTTTGAAAGGGTACATGAAGCGGCAAATACAGTTGATGAATTCAATGTAGAGCTGTCTCCCGAGCCGATTGCAGCACCCCATTCGGAGGGTCCGATTATCTGATACCCGGCTTGTTGATTCACGATTTCATGAAAGTGACTGACCGCAGACCCGCGGCCGCTCTCACCAGCCAGGATCGCCAGCACTTCAACAAGCGGATACACGACTACCCGGGACTGCAATATTCCATTTTCTCCCGGGCGTTGCGTGTTCCAGACGCACATCCTCATTATCAGCGGTAATCAGATGATTATCGCCGGGATTTCCATTATTGCGCCAGTCCATCCACCATTTTCCTGGACATGCCGTTGACTGGTCTAGTGGTGTATGGCCACCGCCTTCAGCGCGTTCATGGTTACATCATAGCTCGGTGCCTTTCTCAACCGGCCCTTGTCTGCATACGAAATAATATCATCGATTGATAAAATGCCCGCAAGAGAACCGTCTTCTTCCACAACCGGCAACCGGCGTACTTTTTTATCCTGCATGATTGCCAGTGCGTCTTCAATAGTGTCCGTACCCGAACAGGTATACAGTGTCCGGTCAGCGGTAATTATCAATACGGATAATTCCTCGGGCGCCCTGTTGTTCAGCGCACAACACATAGCGATGTCCCGGTCCGTTACGATGCCGACCGGCCTGTTGTCGTTGACAACGGGAATTGAACCGCAGTCATTTTCCCACATCATGAGGGCGGCCTGGGCGAGGCTGGTATCCGGCGAACAACTCTTTACGTTAGAACTCATTATGTCATTTACATTCATGTCAGTGCTCCTTGCTAGTCAATGCAGTTACCCGTTCTGTAAATCGATTTACCGGCGCTAACCGGTAAATAAAAATTATGCTATTTTTCCCTTTTTAACAAGCATTTTTCAGCCTGGTCGCACCAGCTAAAATGGTCATCCATATGCATTAATCCGGCCAACATTCAGCAGGGGGATAGCTAAAGGACCCCGGTCTGCTATCATTAAAGCTGTTTAAATAATTTCGCCCGGTATTGAACCGCTTACCGGGATAAAATGAAAAGATTGACCTGCGTTACACGTTCCCCATGCAGGTCTGTGATGTCGGCAACCGGATTAAGACCATTGTATAATTGATGCTTTGCAACATCTTTGATAACAACGCACAATCACTTGACGGAAACCGTTAACGATGAAAAAAAAACCCGCTACAGATATCAAGGACCCCGGCCTGGCTGCACAGGGCAAGGAACGTATCGATTGGGCTCTGCATGAGATGCCTGTATTACAGGCAATAAAGAGCCGCTTCGCCCGTACCCGGCCTCTGCAGGGGCTGCGCATCAGTGCCTGCCTGCACATTACCACTGAAACCGCCAATCTGGCCCGCACACTCAAGGCGGCAGGCGCTGACCTGGTCCTGTGCGCCAGCAACCCGCTCAGCACCCAGGACGATGTCGCCGCGGCCCTGGTAGAAACGTTTGACATCCCGACATTGGCGATCAAATGGGAGGATACGGCCAGCTATTATCGGCATATCGAAGCGGCTATCAGCCACCAGCCGCAAATCACCCTCGATGACGGTGCCGATCTGGTCAGCCATCTGCACAGCAACCATCCCGAGTTATTGTCACAGGTCATTGGCGGTACGGAAGAAACGACTACCGGTGTCATACGCCTGCGTGCGATGGCGCGCTCAGGTGCTCTCAAATACCCGGTTATCGCCGTCAATGATGCCTTTACCAAACACCTGTTCGATAACCGCTACGGCACCGGTCAAAGCAGTCTGGACGGGATTATCCGTGCAACTAATATTCTTATTGCCGGCAAGGTATTTACCGTGTGCGGATACGGCTGGTGTGGACGCGGTATTGCCATGCGTGCCCGGGGTCTGGGGGCACAGGTTGTCGTCACCGAAGTCAATCCATTACGGGCACTGGAGGCAAGCATGGATGGATTTCGTGTGCTGCCGTTGCTGGAGGCTGCCCGTGTGTCTGATTTCATCGTCACCGCGACCGGCGACAAGCATATCGTCGATAAACAGCACTTTGAAGTTATGAAAGACGGCTGTGTCATGTCCAACTCAGGACATTTCGATGTGGAGATAAATATCCCGGCACTGAAGGCCATGGCCAAGAACTCGCATCGCCCACGCACCTATGTCGACGAGTACACACTCGACGATGGCCGTACCCTGCGCCTGCTGGCCGAGGGGCGGCTGGTCAACCTGTCAGCGGCGGAAGGTCACCCCGCGGCGGTCATGGATATGAGTTTTGCCAACCAGGCCTTATGCGTCGCCTACCTGGCACGTCACGGAAAGCAGCTGCAAGCTGACGTGCATGCGGTGCCGGCTGATATCGACGACGAGGTCGCTCGAGACAAGCTGACGGCCATGGGTATTAGCATCGATACACTGACACCTGAGCAAGAGAGCTATCTCAAATCATGGCAGGAGGGTACATAAACACATTCCGACCATGAAAGGACCTCTATGATGACACGCCGCAACGCTAAGGCAAGCGTGTATATCGGCACCAGTGGCTGGTCCTATCCACACTGGCATGACAACTTTTATCTTGGCATCCGGCGGGATCAGTGGCTACAGCATTATAGCCACCGCTTCCGCGCCGTTGAGATCAATGCCAGCTTTTATCGTCATCCGTCGTCCCGAACCCTGCAGAAATGGCATGATACGACCCCTGATGATTTCCGCTTTGCCCTCAAGGGCCATCGCTTTATTACCCACAACAAGAAACTACGCGATCCACACGCTGCCATTCAGCGTGAACGAGACCATATGGCCCTGCTCGGCGAAAAATTAAACGCGGTATTATGGCAACTACCGGCCACGCTAGCTATAAATACAGACAGACTCGTCCAGTTTATAATTGCCCTGCAACAATGGGCGAACGTTCGTCATGTGATCGAATTCCGGCACCCTTCCTGGTTTTGTGCCGACGTCGAGGAAATCCTGCGCCACCATGACGTTACCAGCTGCATATCGGATGCCGCCGACTGGCCGGCCTGGACTGCCGTCACCAGCGAAGTGGTCTATATCCGGCTGCACGGCCATAACCAGACCTATGCTTCGAGTTACAGCCCGGGAGAACTCGAAAAGTGGGCGAAGCGCATTCGTCACTGGCATGCCCGGGACATGACCGTGCATATCTATTTCGATAATGATGCCAACGGGGCGGCGCCACATGATGCCTGGTGTTTGCAGAACATACTTGACATCAGTCGTTAGAAAGCGGGCTTGTCATCCGGATTCAGGCCTTTGGCTTCAACTCTTGATCACTTTCTCTGTATACAGGATGATTACCGATATATGGATATTCCACATCAGGATACTTTAAAGGTCAGGTACATAAATATGCCAGGTTGTGTGTGGTTTCGTTGCTACGCGGAACTCAATGAATTTTTGTCCCGGTCAAGGCGCTGGCATACATTCAGACTTGCCTTCAATCAACCGGCTTCGATCAAGGACATGGTCGAATCACTCGGCATCCCGCATACGGAAGTCGACCTGATCCTGATCAATGGTGAGTCGGTCGATTTCAGTCATATCGTCCATAATGGAGACCGGGTCAGTGTCTATCCCCATTTTTCGATCATGGACATCAGCAACATCAGCCGTTGTCATCCCCCGCCCTTGCCCGCAGTGCGATTTATTCTCGACGGCCATCTCGGACGTCTTAGCGCCTACTTACGCATGCTGGGTTTCGACTGCCGATATAATAACAGTCTTGATGACCCGACGCTGGCTGACATTTCAGCCTCCGAGCAACGAATCCTTCTGACGCGCGACAGAAAATTGCTGATGAGAAAACAGGTTGTTTATGGCTATTATGTGAGAGAGACGCATCCGCGCCGACAACTGCTCGAAATCTTAACGCGCTTCAGACTCCATAATCGACTGTCCCCGTTTTCACGCTGCATGAAATGTAATAGCGACCTGACAGCAATCAGCAAGGTCGAAGCCATCGCATCAGTTCCACCACTGGCCGCAGCCCGGCATGACGAATTTCGGCAATGCCTGCGGTGTAAAAAAATCTATTGGCAGGGCACGCATTTTCAACGTATGAAACGATTCATCTCCCGAATAGAGAAAGATTTCTCAAAGGCAGAAACAGAGAAAAACGGGACAAAAGACTATGCAGGAACCGAAATACGATAATCAGAACGGCCACCACCAGTGCCGGTTCAATTCATCTTCGCATCGGGATAACTGTGTATGGTAGCGTGAAGCTCTCAGTTTTACCTTCTTGGCCACACTTATCAACCAGGGTTTTTTCAGATAGGTCTTCTTCTCATAACCACCGTGCCCCTCATGATAGGCCAGATACTGGCCATAGGCGTCCCACTTTGAAATTTTCAAATGGTCAAAGCTGATCTTGCCATACCAGGCGATAAATTCGACGGCATCCCCGAAGTCATCCCGGCTGGCATACCGATGGCCGCTTTTTTCACGATACCAGTCCCAGGTCTCATCTTTTACCTGGGCATAACCATAGGCGGTTGAGGGCCTGAACCAGGGAATGATTCCGAATATCCATGTGCGTTTGGGTTGTGCCTCGTCACGAAAGCGTGACTCCTGATGGATGATCGCCATCTGCACATGTATGGGAAGACCGTAGGTTTCGAATGCGTGTTTACTGCTTTTATACCAGGAATGATTTTGCTCGAATATCTCGCAGACATTATCCAGATTTTTGGGTGGCACGGTTGTGCATCCGGCATTGATCAGGGTCACAACAGCTACCAACACCAGGCACATTAACCGTATCATTGCTAATCCAAAGTCTGCTTATATACCGCTAATGTAAATAGTAAACCGATGTTACCCGGGCGTGCAAACGTACTAGTTGGTTTAATTTAACAGGATTGAAGTAAGAATTCGCGCCGGGGAACCCTTCAATCCCTGCCGCTACACTTTATTTCCTGGCGTAGCGGAAGACGAACCCGGAAACAGGTGTCCTTGCTCACCAGGCTGGTGTAAAAAAGAATTGAATATCCTCTGCAGATTGATCTCTTCAATTTCACTGCTTTTATCCTCAATGCCAATCCACATTGAATCCAATCAAGCTGCCCCTTCCTTAAAGCAAGATTAAACAACACCGGATAACAAACGACAGTAGCGCCTCCATTGTCGACATTGTAGACAATGTCTGCACAATTAATCCTTTAATATTTTCTTAATAAATACTAATGCCTATATAGATCATTGCCTTATACGGCAAGCACTACTTGGCACGACTAATGCAATTACCAGGTTGTCATTAACAACTCAGGAGATTTTCATGACAGACAACCTTACCCCTTACAGTCGCGCGATTCGTTTAGTTGTCGGCTTTGGTATCATTGGCGCAGTTCTGGGCATGGAGCAGATGCCAACGTGGCTCTTGCTGCTATCACCCTACCCGGTAATTACCGGGGTCATTGACTGGGACCCGTTCTATGCCATATTCAAAAAACTGAATATGCAGACCAATAACAGCGGAACGATTCTGCCACACGACACACATAACGCATCCGCGTAAGCCTCCCATCCAGGTGTGGGGATGTATACACATCCCCACACTTTTTTAATCCTGCCTTAAGCTCACCAGTTCACACTCCCGCGCAAGGTGACAAGACATATCATGCACAAATCACACTATTGTTATCAACGATAGCAATACCAACATAAATGTGATCCAGGTCCACATTCAAGTTGCCTTTGTTGTGTAAATTACCGCCCGGATATGGGAATTATAATAAGACCATTGCGGAATCATTCATGAAACTATCCTGATCTCTCGTGGTCAAATGGACTGTGTTGAATGCCAATATAAATGTAACGGGAGCTTGTACAACATATTGTAATATGAATGTGGTTTGCTCCATAATGACACTTACTACAGGGAATTGAATGTCACAGCGTACCTTATCATCCAGTTCACCTATTAGTACCGAGCAACCGCCTCTATTGACCGCACACTCATCAGTACTGCTCGCCAGCGCCAGGTCGATCGAGAATTCCAGCGATATAAAAACCTCTATCGATGAAATCCTGCGCCTGTTATCAGAGTATATCGCCCTGGAGAAGGCCAGAATCCTGCTACCCGATACAGAAACCGGCGCACTCCGTATTCGTTATTCTTACGCACTGAGTGAAGACGAGATCGGCCAGGCTGTATACCGGCCTGGAGAGGGCATTACCGGTCGCGTCCTCTCCAGTGGCCAGTTTGCCGTTATCCCAAACCCCGATCTGGATCCTCACTATCTTGGCCATCTGTCGTCAATTTCAGGCAGCGATCTGCCCGCCGCCTATATCGCGGTACCCATCGTGTATAACGACGAAACTGTCGGTGTACTGGCAGCACAACGCGCCCAGCTACAACTTCCTCACCCCGATGCTGATCTTAACGTCATGCTCATCATTGCCACCATGATCGGCCAACTGTTGTATATACAGAAACTCAATAATGAACTGCAGAAAATAAACATGAACGAGGAAGCCCAGGATATGTCCCATCACCCGATCGATGATGACGGGGTCCATGGCATCATTGGCCGCAGCCCGGCTCTCCGTCGGGCACTGGTTGATGCGAGCAAGGCGGCTGCAACACAGGCTACAGTGATGCTGATCGGAGAATCAGGTTGCGGTAAGGAACGATTCGCACGCATGATCCACCTGGCCAGCGAACGCCGCGACCAACCCTTCATATGTATCAATTGTGCGGCAATCCCTTCCAACCTGCTTGAGACCGAACTGTTCGGACACGAAAAGGGCAGCTTCACCGGCGCCACGGCCCTGCATAAGGGTAAATTCGAAATTGCCGCAGGCGGTACACTGTTCCTGGATGAAATAGGTGACATGCCATCGGATCTGCAGGCTAAACTGTTGCGCGTGTTGCAGGAAAAGGTGATACAAAGGGTCGGCTCGAATCGCGATATCCCGGTCGATGTACGCATTATCAGCGCCACCAATAAGCAACTCGAGGGTGCCGTCAAGACAGGTGAATTTCGCCTCGATTTGTATTACCGTCTCAACGTGCTGCGTATCCAGCTACCCCCTCTGCGTGAGCGCCATGGGGATATAAAACTGCTGACCCTGTATTTCCTTGCCCGTTACAACCAGCAGCAATACCGCAACCTGGTCCTGAGCAAAGAGGCCTTTCAGCGACTGGATCAATATGACTGGCCCGGTAACGTCCGCCAGCTCGAAAATGTCATCGAACGGCTAGTCATCATGGCCGACAGCGATCAGATATCCGCTGACGAGATCGATCACCTGCTTAAAATGGAAACCGCCATTACCATCGAGGACATCAATGACGAGAGCGCCTCGGCTACTGACAGCGACACAAATAACGGCAACGATTCCTTTCGCCCCTACAGAAAGGTTGACAGCAATGAGCGTAGCCGCATCATCGCCGCATTGCGCGAGGCACGTGGCAATAAAACCCAGGCCGCACGCATGCTCGATATGAGCAGCCGCCAGCTGCATTACAGACTATCCAAGCTTAAAATTGAACCTTGAACAGCGACCGGGAATTATACAAAAGGCATCACTTCTTATTTTCGAGTTTATTCTCGACGTCACCCACTTTAACGTATATTCGATTTCCCTAGCCTTGTATTGGCGGTATTTAAAACAGGGTTTAAATCCTGTCTTTGCATTGCAGGTATCCTGTAAGCAAAAGACAGGTAAACAGGCGGGCCCTGGCAACATGACTTACAGCTAAACGCGGCACATCCACAACAGGCTGGGATTTATTACGGGACCACATCCAGCCCGCTAACAACAGCGGTTCAATGAATATCGACTGAGTGGGCGTCGAAAGCCGCTTCCGCCTGCAACCAGTCACTGATCGCCAGATCACCCTGAAATCCACGCTTTTCCGCGATAAAGTAGGCAGCCTCTGCAATCTTGCGTTGGCGTTCGTCCGCAGAATCAGCCTGATCTTGCAGTTTCTTTGCCGCCAGATCAATTACATCGTCCTTTACCGAGGATGATTTTTTAGCCTTGCCCTTCTTCAAAACCTGTGTGTGTTGCGTCATTGGAGTTTCTCCTTTTCGCCAATTTTACAGATTAATTATGAGCGCAAATTACCGGCAATGGTACATAAATTCTTAAAATTTTCTGAATGATGGCGGCCCCTATGGATACAACCACCCCCTATGGTATTTCAGCCCGGTACCTGGATAAATCCAAATGACGCCAAATAACATAAACCCGTCAATAATAATATTTAATGTTTACAAATAGTTATCGATAATAATGACAATAAGACCGCCAACGATGAGGTTCGCCCGGCATCATGTATCGACACCACCCTGATCCAATCAGGGCCAGGGGGCCGATTATGTTCACCACTGGCCGCTTTTCCGCACCGGGCAAAACCAATCACTTATTTAATAGCCCGTCGCGGCTAAAGCCCCCGGACTCATTACCCGATAACCTTACATAGATGACCTAACAAGGATAGCCGTATGAGCAAAGATAACCGGGATAAAATGCCACCCATTCCCGCGAATGTTGA
>Ga0055479_10000201_pt1 | contig 10967 bp, 6 predicted proteins | sample Muzzi_PWC_D1_FD_57941 | JGI IMG/M metagenome (GOLD analysis project Ga0055479, IMG submission 57941) | Wetland microbial communities from San Francisco Bay, California, USA, that impact long-term carbon sequestration - Muzzi_PWC_D1 | ecosystem: Environmental > Aquatic > Marine > Wetlands ...
CTGGCCGGCAAGAGCACCGCGATCGGCGATGCCATCGGGCTGGCCGTGAAGCGGCTGCGGAAACAGCCGCAGCAGAATCATGTCCTGATCCTGCTGACCGACGGCGCGAATACCGCCGGCAGCGTGGATCCCCTCAAGGCAGCGGACCTGGCGGCGGCCGAAGGCCTGCGCATCTACACGATCGGTGTCGGCGCCGAAAGCCGGCTGGTTCCGGGCCTGCTGGGAAGCCACCGGATCAGCAACAACGAACTGGACGAAGCGACTCTGACCGCCATTGCGGACAAGACCGGCGGGCGTTATTTCCGCGCCCGCGACATCGCCGGCCTGGAGGCCATCTACCAGTTGCTGGATGAGCTGGAGCCGGCCAGCCAGGAGGGAGAAGTCTTCCGCCCGGTGCAGGAACTGTATGCCTGGCCACTGGCGGGGGCGTTGCTGATCAGCGCGCTGCTGGCGCTGCTCAGCAGCGGTCTGGCCATGCCGGCTGGGATACGCGGGGTACCTCGTGCCTGAGACCTTCCATTTTCAGCATCCCCAGTGGTTCTGGCTGCTGCTGCCGTTGCTGCTGCTGTGGTTGCGTGTGCGGACACCGGGGACGCACGACAGCCCGTGGCGGCGCATCTGCGATGCGCGGCTGCTGCAGTATCTGCTGGTCGATACCGCCGGCCGTGCCGGGCGGCTGCCGGCCTGGCTGCTGGCAGTCGCCTGGCTGCTGGCTGTGACTGCGCTTGCCGACCCGGTCTGGGACAAGCAGCCGCAGCCCGTGTTTCGCAGCCAGGAGGCGCGTGTGGTGGTGCTTGACCTGTCGCGCTCCATGCTGGACGTCGACCTGCCGCCGTCGCGGCTGGCGCGGGCACGCTACAAGGTCGCGGATATTCTCGACCGGAGCCCGGATGGCCAGACCGGACTGGTGGTGTTTGCCGGCGATGCATTTACGGTCGCTCCCCTGAGCAATGACACCGACACCATCCGCTCCCTGCTGCAGCCACTGGAACCGGGATTGATGCCGGTGCAGGGCAGTCGCGTTGACCTGGGGCTGAAACAGGCGATGGACCTGCTGAAGCAGGCCGGGCTGGCGCATGGCGATGTCCTGCTGCTGACCGACGGCTATACCGGCAAGGCTGCCCTGCAAGCCGCGCGGGCGCTGCGTGCGACCGGCTATCGCCTCTCCGTGCTCGGCGTCGGCACTGCGGCCGGTGCGCCGCTGGCAGACGGGCAGGGCGGCTACCTGCATGATGCCCGTGGCAACATCGTCATGCCGCAGCTGGATGCCGCCGCCTTGCGTGAACTGGCCGCGGCCGGCGGCGGGCGCTATGCGGGCATCAGCGGCACAGACCAGGATGTCCGCTACCTGATGGAAGGCGCATCCGGTTCGCTGGGAACCGGGTCGGAACGCACCGGGCTGACGACCGATGCCTGGCAGTCACACGGCCCCTGGCTGGTACTGCTGCTGCTGCCGCTGGCGGCACTGGTGTTCCGGCGTGGCTGGCTGCTGGTCCTGGTGCTGCAGGTGGGCATGGGGCTGGGCCTGCCCCGGCCTGCCATGGCGCTGGGCTGGAATGACCTGTGGCTGCGTCCGGACCAGCAGGCGGCCCGCTCCCTGCAGGCCGGCGCGCCGGCGGAGGCCGCGCAGCTGGCGCAGGACCCGGGGCTGCGCGGTACCGGCGCTTACCTGGCGGGTGATTACGAGCAGGCGCTGAACGCTTTCACCGCTGCCGGGGGAGCCGACGGGGACTACAACCAGGGCAATTCCCTGGCGAAGCTCGGTCGTTATAAAGAGGCCATCGCAGCCTACGATCGCGCCCTGGCCGCCCAGCCGGGCATGGAAGATGCCGCCTACAACAAGGCGCAGATCGAGAAGCTGCTGCAGCAACAGCAGCAGCAACAACAGAACTCCGGCGAATCGCAGGACCAGGGTGAACAGCAGGAACAGAACCAGGGACAACAACAGGCAGGGGAACAGCAGAACCAGGGACAACAGCAGGCGAAGGAACAACAGGACCAGGGTCAGGGGCAACAGCAGCCAGGCCAGGAGGAACAGCAATCCGGCCAACAACAGCAGCAGAACCCGGGAAAGCAGGAACAGCAATCCGGGGAATCGCAGCAGGCTGAACAGGCTTCGCCTTCGGCTGCAGGTGAACAGGGACAGGATTCACAAGGCCGGTCCGGCTCCGGCGAAGCCGCTGAGCCCGAGGCGCAGTCCGCGGCTGCCGGAGAAGCGGCTCGCAGCGAAACCGGCGACAGTCCGCAGGATGAAGACAACGCGGCCGCGAGTGCGGCGGCGAAAGCCGGGGATGAGCAGGATACAGTGGACCAGCAGCAGGCGGAGGCGGAAGCACAGGCAGCTGAAATGCCCGCCGGGGAGGCCGCTCCGGAGCGGGCCATTGCCGCCGCGACAGCAGACACGCTGGACAGCGAGGAGCAGCAGGCCGCGGAACAATGGCTGCGGCGGATCCCGGATGATCCCGGGGGGCTGCTGCGCCGCAAGTTCCTGTACCAGTATCGCCAGCGTGCCGGGGCCGCGGCACCCCAGGGAGGGCAGGCATGGTAGGCAGGCCTGCCGGCAATACCGTTGACCGGGATGTCCCGCCGCCTTTCCATGCAGAGGCAGCCGTGCGTGCCGTTACTTAACCCGCAATTGAAGAACCGACCTTGATTATGCGCAATACACGAGTGTCAAGTCAGATGCATCCGGGAATCCGCCTGTCTGTGATGCTGCTGCTCCTGCTGGTGACCAGCCAGTCGGTTTGGGCCGAGGTGCGCGCCACCCTGAATCGCAGCAGCATTCAGGACGGCGATACCGTAACCCTTGTCATCGAGGCCACCGGCAAGGATCCCGGCGGACAGCCTGACCTGGCCGTCCTGGAGAAGGACTTCGAGATCGTCGGCACCAGCACCAGCCAGCAAATCCAGTTCATCAACGGCAGGCGTTCCGGCAAACACCAGTGGCAAATCGAACTTGCGCCGCTGCATGGCGGCGAACTCACCGTGCCGGCGGTAACGGTCGGCAGCGCCCGGACCCGTCCCCTGACGCTGACAGTGACGGATCAGCCTTCATCCGGCGTGGCCGCCGCAGCCGGAGAGCCGGTGTTCCTCAAGGCATTTGTCGAGCCGGTGGACGGCGACAGCCATGTGCAGCAGCAGCTCAATTACACGCTGCAACTGTATTTTCGCGAACCCCTCATGAACGGCAGTTTCGAGGGGCCGGATATCGACAGGGCGCTGGTGGAGCGCCTGGGAGAGGATGTCCGCTACGCCAGCCGCGTCAACGGCATCGAGTACCAGGTGATCGAACGGCGCTATGCCATCTTCCCCGAGGAAAGCGGCAAACTGGTCATTCCGGGAGTCGTGTTCAACGGCTACCTGCGGACGGGGTCGGGGCGCCGCATGGGTATTCCGGGCATCAACTCCATGCTCGATGAATTCATGAGCGGGACACCCTTCGGCGGCACCGGCAAGCGCATCCGGGTGCGCAGCGAGCCGCAGACCGTGCAGGTCAAGCCGCGTCCGTCGGACTACAGTGGCAAGACCTGGCTTCCTGCCGCGGAGCTTGCCGTGCACGACAGCTGGGCGGACGGCCCGCCTGAATTTCATGTCGGCGAGCCGGTCACGCGCACCCTGACGCTGGACGCCAGGGGGCTGGAGGGCTCGCAGCTGCCGGCCCTGGAATTCCCCGACGTGGCCGGGTTGCGTCTCTATCCGGAACAGCCGGTGCACGAGAACCACACCGACGGGAAGTGGGTATACGGCAGCAGCAGTCAATCACTGGCCTACGTGCCGTCCGCCAGCGGCAAACTGAGCATTCCCGGAATACAGGTCGACTGGTGGGATACCGGCACGCAGCAGCAACGCATGGTTGAGCTGCCACCGTGGGAGATCAACGTCTTGCCGGGTGCGGCGACACCGTCATCACAGCCGCCGCCTGCACCGGCACCCGCCATCCAAAACCCGGCCCCAGCGGTCACTGCTGCCCCTGTGGCGACGCCGGAAAGCCGCTGGCAGGATGCATTGCAGCATCTCTGGCCCTGGCTGGCGGGCATTGTGCTGTTGATCGTCGGGGCCGTCGTACTGCTGCGACGGGCAGCGCGGCCGCGGCAGCAGTCTGCAGACACGCCCGTGGCCGCGGCAGAAAGACTCCCAGCGAACAACGGACAAAAACAGCAGCGGCAGGCCGCGTTGACCGATTTGCAGTCTGCCTGTAGCGGGAATGACCCGCAGGCGGCTGCGCGGGCGCTGCTGCGGCTGGCGGAGACGCAATGGCCAGAAGACCCGCCGCGCAACCTGGAGGCGCTGGCACGGCGCGTGACAGCGGCGTCCGCGCCGTTGCGTGCGCTGGAACGGGCGTTGTATTCGGCCGGCAGTGCCGCCTGGCAGGGTGAAGAACTGTGGAAGCTGTTCCGCAATGGCATCCCTGCAGCGCAACCGGACAGCGTCACTGCGGATCCCGGCCTCGCGCCGCTTTACCCGGACTGGGACAGGCAGCACCGGGGAACCTGACTGGATCAGCGTGCAGCAGTCTGTTGAACCGGATTGCGGTCGTTGACACGGCCGGACTCACCCGAGGTCAGGGTTTAACCCCAAGGCATTCCAGCGCCCGCGACTGCAGCACGGTTACGCCGAGCCGGTCCGATGACCGGCTGGTTGCGCAGGCCACAAACAAAAGGCCCGCATAAGCGGGCCTTTTGACGTCGAGCCGGGTTGCCGCTACTCGTCGACCAGCAGCTCTCGCTGCTTGTCGAACAGGTAACGCACCTTGTTGTATTCGAATGGCGAACCCAGCATGCCGTAGCGGAAGGGTGTGATGTCACGCTGATTCAAGGCATCGAAGATCTTCAGCGTCCAGCCGCCGGCATCATTGCGGGACTCGGCCTCCTTCACGCCAAGAAAGTTAACTTCCTTCTCGCCGAAGTAGTCGGTCACCAGGCCGGTGGTGTCACGCAGGTTGGATGGGCCGAAGATCGGCAGCACCAGGTACGGGCCGGTGCCGACACCCCAGTGTCCCAGTGTCTGGCCGAAATCCTCGTTGGCGCGCTCGAGTTTCAGCCACTTCGTCGCCGGGTCCCACAGGCCGCCGATACCAATCGTGGTGTTGACGACCAGGCGCCAGGCACTCACCGCGGTCCGTTCGATCTTGAACTGCAGCAGCGAATTGTAGATGTTGGGGATTTCACCGATGTTCGCCCAGAAATCCTGGAAGCGGTTGCGCACGACCTGCGGGAAGATGAAGCGGTAGCCCCGCAGTGCCGGCAGGAATACGTAGTCATCGAAGATGCGATTGAAGGCGTAGATGCGCTTGTTCAACGGCTCCAGCGGGTCGTAGACGTCGAGAAAATCCAGCGGCGTGGCCTGTTCTTCAATATCCACATACATCTGCGGGTCGCGGAGTTCGGTGATGTCGCCCAGTTCGCTGATGTCGGCCTTGGCCTGTGCGGCAGACATGACGCCGAACCAGAGGCCCGAGGTGAGAGCAGCGGCAACTAACAGTTTGTTCAGGAGTGAGTTCATTGTGCTATTCCGTTTCCGCGATCAGTTTTTGAAGAAGTCCAGCATATCGATGACATTCTGTGAGTACTCCATGTTGCCGCAGTGGCCGCCATAGGGATAAATCTTGGCGCGGTCACCCAGCACGTCCTGCAGGAACTCGATATCACCCGGCCCGAGAATGATGTCATCCCTGTTGGTCATGACACCCACGGACTTGTCATTGCGCAGATAGTCCTCGATGGCATACAGGCTGACCTTGTTGATGATGTCGTCACGGGTGTCACCCGGGTGCTGCTCCTGCCACCACGGCACGATCATGTGATCGAAGTAGGCCAGGAATTTCCAGCGCAGCGAACGCTTGTACCAGTAGTCGAGATCAGCAGACATCGGGTTGTATTCCTGGTCTGCCGGAATGATCCAGCCGGTGTGGTTCAGGGCATCCGAGGTGAAGGCCAGATCGGCAGAGGAAAACTGGAAGGAGATGCCGATCAGCAATTCAATCTCGCTCACGGACATTGCATACTTGCCTTTCTGTACTTCGTAGACGGTTTCCGGACCGAACTTGACCGCCCCGGTTTCCTTGAAGTGCTTGGCCAGACGTTCAAAGACGTCATCGAAGACCTGCTTGCCGGACACATCAGGGTGTTTCTTGCGGTAATTGGGGATGATGTTGTCCAGATTGGAGACCGAGGTGTACAGGTTAACCGGAGGGTTGATCATCAGCACCTTGTCGAAGTTGATTTCCTTGCGCTGGCTGTCCAGGTAGCCGACAAAGGCCGAGTCGATGCCGCCGAGACTGTAGCCGGTGACGTACTTCGCCGTGATCTCGATCTCGTCGTCGACAATCTTCAGCGCGCGCTTCATGACCTTGTACAGGTCTTCGGCGTCATAGGGGGTCAGGCCGGGCAGGTTGGTGCTGGAAGCTGCGGCCATGAAAGGCGGCTTGGTCGGCGATGATATCGTGATGACGTGATAGCCGGCGTTGTAGAAGGTTTTCAAAAGGAACATCACCTTCGGCGAGTCGTAGGCAGCCCCCGTGCCGGCAATCACGAAGATCAGGGGTGCCGGTTCCTTTTGCTTGGCAAACAGCAGCTTCAGGTCATCAATGCCAAAGGTCTTTGCCAGCGGAACACCGGTCAGGTCCTTGTCGAAATTCAGCTTGAGGGTTTGCGTTTTTACCGTGCGCGGATCCTTCCAGTCGTAAATCTCATCGGGGGGTGTACCGACAACAGTCGCCTCATAGGGATTATGGATCGGAAATTCGTAGGCAAACACAGGGCCGTTGAATTGCAGTGTGGTCAGCAACAGTGTGACGATGGCAGAAATCGGGTGTTTCATTTCCTGTCCCATTAATATCAAGTGAGTAAACGCGCCTTTGGGGCACTCGGCAAGCGCGCGTAGCATATTGAAATATACCTTATTTAACAAGAGTGTTTTTGCGTCATTCATATTTGCACGCGGTGCTTCTCCGGGGTTTTTTGCGGCTTTGTTGTGAGCCCCCTGAGCAGACTGGCGTCCTCAGGACCCGTCCGGCCGGCCTCGCTTAATGCGTGATTCATCTATAGGTATTTCAGCAGCATGGGGAAGACTTTAAAATTCCGGTGCAGGTTTTGAGCAGCCACCCGGGAGTTGCGCTTCCCCGCAGTGCGGGCAAGCATGGCCGGTATAAAAAAGACCCGCACTCGGCGGGTCTTTCATCCTGCTTGCATCGCAGTGATCAGGTGATCGGCGTCAGGATGATTTCCACCCGCCGGTTCAGCGAGCGACCCTGCGCCGTTGCGTTGCTGGCAATGGGACTGGATTCACCCGCACCGCTGCTGACAATGCGTGCCGGCAGCACGCCCTGTGATTCCAGGTAGCGGGCCACGCTGCTGGCTCGCGCCTCGGAAAGCTTCTGGTTGTACGCCTCCGAGCCGGTGTTGTCGGTGTGTCCAATCACGTCCACGTAGGTCTTCTCAAACTCCTTGATCACCAGTGCAACCGAATCGAGCACCTGATAAAAGTCGGCGGAGATATTGCTGGAATCGGTGGCAAAGGTGATATTGCCCGGCATGTTCAGGATGATGCTGTCGCCGTTGCGGGTGACGCTGACGCCCGTGCTCTGCAACTGCTGACGCAGCTTGTCTTCCTGGCGGTCCATGTAATAGCCGACGCTGCCACCGACCAGTGCGCCGATGCCGGCGCCCGCCAGCAGTTTCTTGCGGTCACCACCGACAAGGATGGCGGTGGCAAGGCCGGCCAGTGCGCCGATACCGGCCCCCTTGCTGGTCTTGTTGACTTCCTGCTCACCGGTGTAGGGGTTCGTGGTAGTGCAGCCGCTGATGCCCAGTATCAGTGCAAGCATGGCGCCGCTGAGGCGTTTGCCCGCAGTCATGATGAAACCGGCGCCTGCGGCCGGGGTGGTGTTTTGCATCGTCCTTGCTCCTCTGGATTGGGTGGCGAAAAACCTGATAGCGGAAGTATGCATCAAAGTCATCACCCGATAAAAGCGTGATTCCTCCCTTTCAGGGGATCTTGCCGCGAACCAGCCGGCAGCAAGCTGATATCTGCGGAAACGGCTGTCGCAGCAGGTACACAGCGCGGACATGGATGCGAATTTTACGTCGCGTCGCGGTTTTAGCATCTAAACCGAACAGATACAGCCGGCAAGCAGGGCCACAGGAAACCCGGCCATCTGCAGTTACCGGCAAGCAGACCGTCATTGACCGCGAGGACAGACTTCCCGCTTAATAGCGTCGACTGCAGATTCCTGTTACCAACAACATTCACAATCAATCCGAGGTTAACATGAGAAAAATTGTCTCCTTTATCACCGTGTTCGCAATTTCGCTGACACTGCTGGCCTGCGCCAGCACCGGCAAGCAGGATGCCGACCGGCCCGGTATCGAGATGTCCAGCACGGCAAAGATTTCCGCAACCGTGGAAGCAATCGATCATGAGAAACGCCTGGTGACACTCCGGGGACCGGAAGGGAACCAGGTGGTTCTCGAAGTCAGTGAAGCTGCCCGCAATCTGGACCAGGTCGAAGTGGGAGACACTGTGGATGTGGAATACTACGAATCGGTAGCCCTGTTTGCCCAGTTGCCTGATGGTGAGTCTGCCAATCAGGTGCAAGTGTCGACGGCCCGCACACCCCCGGGCGAAAAGCCCGGCGCCGGCGTCGCAAAAACAGTTACCCTCAAGGCGACCGTCGAGGCAATCGACTACGATACCCGGATGCTGGTACTGCGAGGCCCCGAGGGCAACACCCTGACCACCCGGGTGGATGACCGGGTGACGCGCCTCAACGAGGTCAAGCCGGGCGACGAAATCGTGGTGCAGTACACGCGGGCATTTGCCATCTCGGTACGCGAACCCTGAAACAAAGATGTCATGGCAGACCGGTAGCGGCGTTCGCTGCCGGTCTGCACAGGAATCCCTGGTTTATTCGCCGCTGTAATGACTGCAGGGGAAATGATTGCGGGACCGGCCTGACGACATTGGCGCGGGAGCAAGACGTGGCGCGCAGTCGCCGGGGAGCCAGGATACAACCGCCAGTGCTCCCGGTGACGCAGGGAGCCGCTGGCAAGGGACGCGGTGACGCAGCGAGTGGTCAGCCTCCGGTTCCCGGGTTGTGGAAAGGCTTACCCCCGGTATCGCATTCGCCATGCCGGGGTACGGGTTCGTGATCAGCGGTTCATCCGCCGTCGTGCTGCCCGGTCCTGCAGGAGCGGGTCGCGCAGACGATCGTCAGGTCATCGGCCAGCGGCATCCTGAAAATTCTGTTCAGCTCGCCGGCAATTGACCTGACCAGCTGCTCGCGGGGTGCGTTTTTCAGGCAGCGGACGGCCACATTGATCAGGCCTCGCTCCTCAAGCCGGGCGCCGTCGCGGGTCTTGCCCTCGGTAATGGCGTCGCTGTAGAGCAGCAGTGAACAGCCCCTGGGAAACGGCAGTTCGCGGTTTTCGTAGGTGGATTCGTCAAACATCCCCAGCGGGTAGCCCTTGCCATCACCGACGAGCGGTTGCTCTTTGCCGGGCAGGAACAGCAGCGGACTCGGAGTCGCTGCGCTGGCGTAGATCAGCACGTCCCGCGAAAGGTCCATGATGCCGTAGAACATGGTGGCGTACTGGCCCGGCGGCAGCAGCGGCGCCAGTCGCTTGTTCAGGTGTTCCAGGAAACTCGCGGGATCGCCGCCGAACTCCTTTTCACTGTCCAGCAGGGCATGCAGCCTGAAGGTATTGAGCGCGGCATTGATGCCATGCCCGGAAAAATCCACCATGAGTATGGCGGCATGCAGCGGGTCCAGCGAGCGCAATCCCCAGAAGTCGCCGCCGAGTTCGGAACTTGGCTGGAAGCGGGAGTCGATGTGGATGCCGTGCGTCTCGTAGAGGGATTGCACGGTGGCCATGTCGGGCAGCAGCACCGTCTGGGTTTCCCGCGCCATTTTCAGTTCGCGCGCGACCCGGTCGCCGTAGGCCTCCAGGTCCTCGGTAAGCCGCTTCAGGGTATCGCGCTGCGCCGTGAGGCGTTTCTCGCTCGCCTGCAGGGCGCGCTTCTGCCGCTGGACCTGGCGAATCCAGAGTCCGGCCAGCAGCAGCAGCACGGTCAGGGTGCCGCCGACCTTCCAGAGCAGGGTGTAATCGATCAGCGGGTCGTACTTGACGTTGACCCAGTTCTGCTGGATGGCGGTATGCTCGTCGGGGGTGATGGTGTCCAGCGCCTTTTCCACGATCGGTACCAGGGGCCCCCAGTCCTGGCGGAATCCGAAACGCATCTCCAGTGGCGGAACCCTGGCCGGGGCCGCGACCTTGAGATTGGCGAGGTTCTGCTTGCGGATATAGTAGATGCCGACCGCCAGGGTATCGATAAAGGCATCGGCCCGGCCGACGGCTACGGCTTGCAGCGCATCCAGGGTATTGTCCATCAGGACCAGTTTCAGCCCCGGGTAGTCACGTTTCAGGATATCGGTGATCGAGTAGCCCTTTACGGCTGCCACGGGTTTGCCCTGCAGTGCCTTGAGCCCGCTGATGTAAGGGTAGTCCTCCCGTGTGAAGATGACCTGCGGACTGGTGATGAAGGGTTTGGTAAAGGCCAGATAGGTTTCCCGCTCCGGCGTCTTCGAGATGCAGGAAATGACATCCAGCTTTTTATTCCTGATACCGTCCAGCACTTCGTTCCAGTCCAGGTCCGGCACCAGTTCGAGCGGCAGATGCAGCCGCTTGACGATGAGGTTGGTATAGTCCTGGCACATGCCGGCATAGACACCCTGCTTGTCCCGGAACTCGAAGGGCGGCCAGGCGGGGTCGGCGCCGCGGCGGATCGGTGTGGGCAGGGTGGCAAGCCAGTGTGTCTCGGCCGGGGTCAGGTTGACCGTGAGCGTGTCGTTTTCACCTGCGCCAGCGACCAGTGTAACGAGCAGCAGCAGGGCAGCGGCAATGCTGTGCCACAGGCGGGTGTCGGATGGCAGGGCTGGATTCATCCGGACAAAGATATCACAAGATCCC
>Ga0055479_10000202_pt1 | contig 10961 bp, 9 predicted proteins | sample Muzzi_PWC_D1_FD_57941 | JGI IMG/M metagenome (GOLD analysis project Ga0055479, IMG submission 57941) | Wetland microbial communities from San Francisco Bay, California, USA, that impact long-term carbon sequestration - Muzzi_PWC_D1 | ecosystem: Environmental > Aquatic > Marine > Wetlands ...
GAGCGGCAAGACGACCGGGCTGGCGATCCCCTCGCTGCGCGAGTGGGAGGGCCCCGCGCTCGTCACCTCGGTCAAGTCCGACCTGCTCGGGGCGACCTTCGCCGCGCGTCGCGAGCAGGGGCGCGCGATGGTCTTCGATCCAGTCGACGCGACCCGCTACACCGGCACCTGCGCGACCCCGCTTCACGGTTGCAGCTCCTGGCACGGGGCGCTGCGGGTAGCCAACTGGCTGAGCAGCGCCGCCCGACCGGGCGGAGAGCGCCTCAGCGACGCGGACTTCTGGTACGCGGCGGCGGAGAAGCTGCTGGCGCCGCTGCTCTTCGCCGCCGCGAGGGACGGGCGCTCGATCGACGCCGTCGTCACCTGGCTCGACAAGGGGATGGGCGCCAAGGAGGAGGTCGAGGAGATCCTTTTGTCGGACGAGGAGGACGAGGAGGACGAGGAGGACGAGGAGCGCGATGCCGTCGCCACGGAGCCCGACAGCGAGGCCGAGGAACTGGAGGCAGCGCGGCTCGCCTGGGAAGCAAACTGGCACCGCGAGCCGCGCCAGCGCAGCTCGATCTACACCACCGCGGAGACGATCACCGCCGCATTCGCCGATCCGCGCGTGCGCGAGGCCTGTAGCGCCGCCGAATACACCCCGGCCGCCCTGCTCGACGGCGAGCCGAACACGCTCTATCTCTGCGCCCCCGCCCACGAGCAGCAGCGACTGCGGCCGCTGTTCTCGATGATGGTCCGCGAGCTGATCTCGGTCGTCTATGAGTCCTCGGCACTGAGCGGCGATCCGATCGACCCTCCCCTGCTCCTCGTCCTCGACGAGCTGGCCAACATCGCCCCGATCCCCAACCTCGACGAGGTCGCCTCCACCGGAGCCGGGCAGGGGATCCAACTGCTCTCGATCTTCCAGGACATGGCGCAGATCAAGTCCCGCTACGGGGAGAGCGCGGCGCAGACGATCACCAATAACCACCGCGCCAAGCTCTTCGGCTCGGGAATCTCCGACCCCGACACCCTCGCCTACATCAGCCGCGTGGTCGGCACGGGCGAGTTCGAGCACCGCTCCGACACGGCCGACGACAAGGGGGGCGCGGCGCGCACGCAGGCGTCGATCTACCGCGAGCTGACCCCGGCGAACGTGGTCCGGGAGGCGCGGCGAGGGACCGGCCTGCTCGTCTACGGTCACCTTCCCCCTGCCAAGATCAGGATGCGGCGGCCGCCGAAGCGAAGGACGGTCGACGCGCGGGAGCTTCCGAGCGAGCTTCCGACGGGGGATGAGGCCGGCAGATGAACGGCGAGGACGACACTCGGGAGATCCCCTTTGACGGACGGGACGACCGCCGCGGCAGCCAGTTGGAGCCGGACCTCGGCCCGTGGGGTCCCGAGGCCGTCCGGCTCGGCAAAGACGAGCGCGATCGACGGCCGACCGACGACACCACTCGCCGCACGGAGGCCAATCGTCGTCGCTGGATTCCCTCGGCCGCCATCGCCTGTGCGATCACCTTGATCGCGGTGCTGGGCGTGAACATCCTCAGTGGTGGCTCGCGGCCCCAAACCGACGGACAAGGGGCCACGAAGACGAGAAGGCGGCCCCCCGCAGCCGAGCGGAAGGACAACAGGGCCGGGGCAGCACGCCAAGCAGAGCAGCGGCGACGCCGACTCCGGCGCCAGGCTCGTCCGAGGTCGCGCCGGCGTTCGGTTTCTTCATCGCACTCGACGCATCCCACCCCGAGCCCCACCTACGCGCCCGCCCCCGAACCCGCTCCAGCGCCGGAGCCGGTGGCGCCCAGCCCAGCACCGGCTCCGGCGCCGACAGCCACGCCGACCACGAAGCCACCGCCTGCATCCGGCCCGACCGTCGCCGAGGAGTTCGGCTTCGAGCGGTAGACGGGGCTGCTACGGCTTGCGCCAACGCAATACTCGACCTGCCCGCCTTCGTGTTCACCGGAGCGATGTAGATCCAGACCTCCGCTTCTCGTCGAGTCGGGTGGCCGGGGGCATCTCAGCCCCCGGCTCCCACAGATCCCGGCGTGACAGTCTCCCGTCACCGGGCTCCTCTGACCAGCCCTAGCATGTGCGGACCAGGCGCCAATGCGCGAACAGGCCCGGCTGCCGTGAGAGCACCCCGGACAGCCACGCGCTGTAGCGCTTGTTGGTTCGCAGCCGCCTGAACTTCCTCCCAGCCCAGCGCCTCAAGTAGGCATTGACGCGCTTCAGGAGGGGATCAAGCGCGGTCCGGTAAAACCGGCCGTAGTAGTTGATCCACCCCGACACGATGGGGTTCAGCCACCGCGCCAGGTCATCCAGCGACAGGTCGGTGCGACGATGAATCCGCATCCTGCGGAGCTCGACGCTTTTGGCCTTGAGCGCCTCGGGGCTGATCGCAGGCAAGAACCCGGTAAAGGACCGTCCGTTCTTGGTGCGCGCCCCCCGTGCCCGGAAGGCAAACCCAAGGAAGGTGAACGAGGTGTGCTCATGCTCTCCCCGGCGCCGACCGTCCTTGCAGTAGACGATCTGCGTCTTGTCCGGGTTGAGCCAGAGTCCAACCTCCTGCATCCGCGCGGCGATCCGGCTCAGCACTCCTTCCGCTTGGCGGCGCGTCTTGCAGTGCACGATCGCGTCGTCGGCGTAGCGCTCGAAGGGAAAGCCCGGAAGGTTCCGAGCCATCCACAGATCGAACGCGTAATGCATGAACAGGTTCGCCAGGATCGGCGAGACCGCCGACCCCTGCGGTGTTCCCTTGCTTCGCTGCTCAAGGGCGCCGTCTGGGCGCACGAGCGGGGCGCTCAGCCACCGCTCGACATATAGCAGCACCCAGCGGCAGTCGGTGACCGCCCTCACCGCTTTGACAACGAGGTCCCACGGCACTTCATCGAAGAACTTCTGGACGTCTAAATCGATCACCCAGTCGTTCTTCCAGCACCGCTGTCGGCATGTCGCGAGCGCGTCGTGGGCCGAGCGGTTCGGGCGGTAGCCGTAGGAGTCCGGGTGGAACCTTGGCTCCGCCCGCTGCTCCAGATACTTGGCTACCACCGTCTGCGCAACCCTGTCGGCGATCGTCGGCACGCCCAGCACTCTGACCCCGCCGCCATGCGGCTTGGGGATCTCCACTGCCATCACCGGGGGCGGGAAGTAGGAGCCCGAACTCATTCGATTCCAGATCCTGTAGAGGTTGTCCGCAAGACCGGCCTCGAACTCCTCGAGGTCCTGACCGTCCACTCCCGGTGCACCCTTGTTGGCCTTGACCTGCCGCCACGCCTCCCAAACCATCGACTTGGGGATCGCAAACGGCTTGTCTTCGGACTTTGGCATGTTCTCTCGCTTCCTCCCGAGGCATCGCCTCGGTTGATCGATTGGACATTCCAGGTCAGCCGGCCCCTTGGCTTCACCCCCACCCCAGCAAGCGGGGGCTTCGCAGCTACTACGGGCCGGTCCGCCGGCGAGCGCCGCGTCGGTACTCAGTGCCTTCGGGTCTCCGCCTCGGCACGCTCCCTCCTGCGACCTTGGGGACCTACGTCCAGCGGTCGCCGTATCGACACTCGCCTTCTCACGTTCCGTGCCAGAGCCGCAGACCAGGATCACGCCGCCTTCACGCCGGACACCACCTGGCCAGTAATCGGGAACCCGCCAGGCTCATCGCGAGAGAACAGCCAGACCCCTCGCTTTCGATGCCATTTCGATTGTGCTAACGACGCCTCAACAGCGCACGCCCTTCCCGGAAGCCCGGGCCGAGCGCTTCTGGAACGTCTTCCTGGTCCCCACCTGACGCGATCATGCGCGCCTTCTCCCTGTCGCTCACCACGACGGTCTTCAGCCAACGCAGCACAGGGCGGTTTAGCGCCTTCCCCCGAAGGCCGACGCCGGAGGGCCAAGCCTCCATCTCCAGCACAGCACCGCCTATGAAAGATGCCTCCTACATAGCAACCTCCTCAGCGTTCGTGACACACGGCTGTCGCACAACCACTCGCGGTCGATATGGGTTTGATTCAACTCGTGAACACATCAATCGCGGACATCGTCGTCGTTACGCCAGCCGGTTGCTGACCAAAAGGCTGCCTAGTCCCGCTATTACAGACGCGGAAAGAGTCGAAGGAGTTTGATCACCCACTCGAAAGTAGGGCCGATCACCAAGCTGAGAGAGCTCCTTTCCTAACTGAAGCTCGGGTCCGAGGCCAGCGAGAAAGGCCTCAAACACACGACCATCGACAAGAAGCACATAATGTCGAACGACCTGACTAGCCGCTTGCTCTCCCAAGCGCCAACCTCGGACCGTTTGCCGGGGGCGCCGGAAATGCCGTCCGATCAGATAGCGCTCGTGACCTACGTAGACGAACTCGGTGCCGGGGTTGTCTGCAATCCCCATCCGAGAAAGAAAGTCGTTGATTGCAGCCCGCGCCTCTTCATCAAGGCGCCGGTTATGGGAATCGTGCCGTTTCTTTGCGTCCTGCTGTCTTGCGACTCGCTCGCGGGCGGCACCAGCGGCCTGGTCGAGCGGGGACCCGTTGGCTTGTTGCATAAGAGAAACGCACTCTACAGGGTACGGGGACCAAAGCGAGGACAATGAGTATGACCACCGCGATCCAGTCGAACGCTACGCACGTGTTCGTGAGGATCGACGGGCGCGACTGGGCACTAGGGAACGAACTTCGCCCCAGGGCCCCGGCCAAGCCGACCACACCCACGCGGGGTGTGTCGCCAGTCACCCGCCCGGACTGTAGAGAGCAGTTACGGGATTGGCTCCCAAGCGCTGATCCCCGTGCTGCGGGCTACCTCGCGTTCCCAGCGCGCTGCGAGCTTCGCGCAGTCTGTCGCGTCTGCCGGGATGCTCAGGACGGCGGTGCCGCAGTGAGTCACTTCGGCTAGCTGATGGTGCTGATACTGGCCGCTCTCGCTCATCAGGCTCACCGCTCTCCGCGGGAGCAAGTGGAGGTCGAAAACGGCGTCACCGAGGGCCTCGGCCTCCCGCAGCAGCTTGGCCACGGCATCGATCGCTGGGCGAATGTACATCTCGCGCAGTTCGGCAACCTTCACCACGTTCACGACCGGCCACACGACAAGGACACCGAAGACGCCAGCGCAGTCCGCGGCAGCGATCACTTCGTATCCGTCGCTCTCGAAAATGCCGCCGTCGCGTTCGGGGACGACCGCCGCGACGGCGGCCCGGCCGAATGGGCGCAGATCCTCGCGGCGCGGCCGTTGCGCCCCCATCGTCGACGCCAGCTCCTGCGCTACCGCCACGCATGTTTGAGGACCGGAGGAGATCGGCCACTCGGCGACCTGCGAACCCACGGTCAGGGGGGCAGCCCGAACCGTGACACGCATGTGCGTGTTAAGTCGGTTGTCGAACCGACCGAGACCCAGAGCGTCGACCGTTAGCACGTTTTGGTCGGGCCGCTGCTGCGCCTCCTCCTCGGCTTCGCGGCCTCGGTGCGCCAGGTCCAGTAGCGACAGGTGGTCGGAGATCGGACGTTTGCCGCCGTCGTCCCGGGTGTAAACGGCGCCGGAGCCGGTGACGAGGACTGGCACTGAAGCCGGGAACACCCGGAGGAATCCCACTGTCGTCTTGTCGACTTCGAGGACTTCCGCCAGGAATGGTGGTACGGGATCAACCGATTTGCGGAGGAGATTTCCGACGTGGGACTGGATGTCGATCCCCTTAGGGAGTTGCAGGGCCTCAAGGGCGCGCGTATTGTCGTCGACGCCGAATAGGATCCAGCCTCCGAGCATGTTGGCCATGGAGGCCACCTCCGCGCCGAGCTTCTCGGGCTCTGGAATCTGAGCCTTGCGCTCGACTAGGAGATCCTCGCCGTGGGCGGCGAGCTCTCGGTAGAGTTCGGGGGTGACATTCGCGGCCGGTAGTCGTTGGATCTCTCGACGCTCCACCGGCCGATCCTACCCTGGCGCCCGCTCCCAATTCTCGTGAAGCGTGCCTGCCCGTCCGTTTCGGGCGTACCGGGCACGCAAACACAACTGATCGCGAGGAGGGGAATGAAGAAGGTGGGGCGCTAGCCGAAGACGATCAGCAACCATCTGAACTTCCTCCACGGCCTCTGGTCCGGCTCAGAGGATACGAAATCAGCCTACTTAGCCTCGGATCCCACTCGGACGTCGCAAAGCAGCTCCGAGGTCGTTCTCTCACCGCGCGCCAGCCGGGACAGCACTCTCTCTGCCTTTACCTTCCCAGCTTCCAGCTGATCGCCCAATGCCGCGTCCTGAAGCGGAAGCGGCGCGGCCGGGTCAGCCGGACGCCCCTTGCGTCAATGTGGCGATTGAGTTGCCCGGGCTAATCCAGGTCGGCGGACCCGAGCACCAGCCACTCGAGCTCGCCGTTGACCGTCGGCACCTCGTCGGGATAGCGAGATGCCCAGACGGCTCGCTCGTGGCGGCTGAACCCTCCGCTGCGCGACGCCTCGATCCGCTGCCGGGGGCTCATCCGCGCCAGGCGAACGATGACGGGGTCGTCGGGACGCGGCGCGACGCCGGGCGGCCGACCGTTGGAATCGGGGGCGTCCGCCCTCTTGACCGCCGTTGTCTCGGGGAAGAGGGACTGTAGGGGTGGGCTGCTCATCTCGAACCTCCTCTGTCGTGGCCCCGCCCTCGCGGGAGCCGGTGCCCCGCTCCGCCCGCCTCGGGCGGGCAAAATGCGGGCACGAGGCGGCTCCCGCGCGGGCGGGGTGCTCGCTCTGCTCTGTTGTCCGCGCGGCGCGGCGAATGCCTCGCCTCAAGCGCCGACAGAGCGGATGGCGGCCAAGCTCAGTCCGAGGCGGCGGGCCTGACTTCGACCGTCACCACGGACCCGAAGGCCGTCTGGAACTCGAGCCAGCTCAGCTCGGTGTCCTCTCCGCCGAGAAAGGCGCCGATGTCGGTGGGGTCGAGAAAGAGCCCCTCCCCGCGCCCGACGACGATGCGGATCGCCGAGTTGTCGGGCGGCAGGGTCTCGACGCGCCGCAGGTTCCCCAGCATCCCGCAGCCGAAGAAGCGCCCGTGATGGTTGAGGACGACGCTGACCTCGCGGCCGATCGCCTCCTGCAGCCAGGCGAGGGCGTCGGTGAACTCGATCGGCCGCAAGACCTCCATGTCCCCCAAAGCGCTCGGGTTCACGATCTCTCCCCCCTCTCCTGCTCCAGCTCGCGCAGCCGGGCGCGCCCCTCGGCGGCGCAGCGGTTGACCTTCGTGCGACTCCAGCCGCGCAGTCGGCCGATCTCCTCATAGCTCGCGCCGAGGCCGATCAGGATCAGCGTCGTGCGCTCGTCGGGCTTCAGCTCGCCGAGCAGCTCGATCCGCCGCTGCAGCGCCTCGGCCCGCTCGGTCAACTCGGCCGTCCCGGCGCGCTCGTCGACGAGGACGATCGCCTCCCGGCTCAACTCGCCCGGCTCGACGGTCGCGACGGGCTTGCGGGAGCCATGGCGGCGGGCGTGGTTGCCGATCGCCCAGGCGAAGCGCTTGACGACGAGCTTCAGCCAGGCCAGCGCAGCGTCCCCCTCGCCGCCCTCGTAGAAGCGCAGGAAGGCCAGATAGCCGTCCTGCAAAGCGTCCTCGGCGTCGGCAACGTTGGCCGAGTTGGCCCGGGCGACCCGCCGCAGCGCCTCCCTCTCGCGGGCGAGCAAACCTTCGAGGACCTGCACGCGCGCCCTGGCGGGGACGTCTTGGCTCTTGGGCTGGCCGGCCATGGAGGCGGCCAACGCACGGCTTCGCCGTGCCACGATGGCCGCCGGACGGCCAGCCCAAGAGCCTCGCGGCTACCCCAGCGTCAGATCTCGATGCCGATGTCCAGCTCCGCCGTCTGCTCGGCGCCGCGGCCGTGGTCGAGAACCGCGCGCACCTGGGCGAGCCGGCGCTGCGTCTCCTGCCAGGCCGACCGAGGCCGGCCTTTGCCCGGCTCCGGCCCAAGCGGACCAGACTCGTGAGAGTGGATGCCGTGGCGCCAGCGGTAGGAGTAGATCGCGTCGACCCCCTCGTTCCAGGCCGCAGCCCGAACAGGATCGGCCGGGCGCTCGCCGAGCGCCTCGCGGATCGTCGGCGAGGGGTCGAGGCGCTCCAGGGCGACGTCGCGGCGGCGAAGCTGTGCCATCCGTTCCTCGATCAACCCCATCTCCAGGCGCTCGGCGGCGCTGAGAGGCGACGGGCGTTTCTCGCCGGACACCTTCTCGACAAGCTCAGCCCGCTCACCCTGCAGTTGAGCCAGGCGCTCGCCAGCGTCGCGACCGGCCTCGGCCACGCTCTCGACGCGTTCGGCGTCGGGGCGGCGCTGGGCGACGAGCTCGGCGTACTCTCGGCGCAGCCCCTCAAGCTGCTGCTCGATGCGGACGATCCGGCGGTCGAGCGATGCGAGCCGTTCTTGCGCGGGAGTGCTCCGCTCCGAGCCCTGCTGGCGCTGCTCCAGCTCCCACAGCCTTCCCGCCAGGCTGAGCTCCTCCATCGCGGCGACGCGCTGGCGCTTAGAGACCTCGAGCGCGGGCAGTTCCTCGGCGGACCGCTCGGCAGCGAAGCGAATCTCATGCGCAGCATCCTCGAGCGGTCGCAGCCCCGGCCCGAGCTCCGCGTCGGTCAGCTCCAGCGCGGCGACGCCATAGGCGGTGGTCGGCCCGCGCGAGCGCGAGACTGAGACCAGGAACTCCTCGCGGCTCGCGCCGGCGTCGAGCAGGGCGAAGGCCCGCTCGAAGGTCTTCGACTCCGCCGCGTAGGCGCTGATCGCGTAGGCGTGCTGGAGCGAGGGATCGCCACTTGGCGTGCGGTAGTCGAGGTACTGCGAACGCAGCACCACGGCGCGCTCGTCGCCGCCGATCCGCCGCAGCTCGATCTCCCGCCGCTCGGCCTCTACCGCCGTCACCTCCCAGCGCTCGCGGTTGGAGACGTGCGGGGTGTTGACGCGGGTGATCACGTGGTCGCCGATGGCGAAGGGCTGCTCGGCTACCAGCAGCTCCTCGGCACCGAGCCGCCCCTCTGCCCGAAGCAGCTCGCGACCCTGAGCGTTCAGCTCGGCGACGTCGCGGTTGCGCCTGGCGATCATCACCGCGTCATCGCCCGCGGCGAAGGCGGCGTGCCAGTCGAGGGTGAGCGCAGCAAGCGCCTGCTCGTGCGTGTCGGCGATCACCAGGCGCTCCTCGGCGCGCAGCAAGTCGAGCGCGTCCGAGCCGCGCCCGGCGTGGGCGAGACGGACGATCTCGCGGTCGACCTCGGCGCGCTGGCGGCGGATCTCGGTCAACACGCTCGGTTCGACGATCTGGGTCAGATGCCCGTAGAGGCCGCCCGGCCCGATCGCGCCGATCTGACGCGGGTCGCCGATCTCCACCAGCTTTCCGCCGCACTCCACGGCCAGCTCGGCAAGGGCGAGCGAGTCGGCGGTCGAGGTCGTGCTCGACTCGTCGGCGAAGATCACCGTGCCGGCTCGCAGCGGCTCAAGGCCCATCGAGCGCGCTTCCTCGACACGGATCAGAAGCGCCGCGATCGAGGTCGACGGAACCCCGGCATCGGCCAGCTCACCGGCAGCCGAGCGCGCCGTGGCGACACCGATGACCGGGTGCCCCGCGGCCTCCCAAGCCTCGCGCGCAGCGGCGAGCGCAGTCGTCTTGCCGGTGCCGGGCAGCGCCGCCACCGGGACGATCCGCTCGCCGCCCCCGAGCAGCCGCTCGACCATCGCGCGCTGGTCGGCGCCGAGGTAGCGGTGGCGCTCCAACACGGCGTCGAAGGTCGCCTGATCGACCGTGGCGACGCTGGCTCCCCGTCCCTTCTTCGCGATCTCTACGAAGCGTCGCTCCTGCCGCCAGGTGCGTGGGGTCGTGAAGTAGGTAGGGGCGAAGCCATAGGAGCCTCTGTGCACCTCGATCACCCGATCGCCCCCCAGCAGCCGGTCCGCTCGCCCTTCGATCGTCGCAGTGCTCGCGCCCTCTTCCATCTGCGCGGCCAACGCGCAGATGACGTCGCGGCGATCGAAGTGCGAGTGGGTCGACTCGAGCGAGGCGAGCGCGGCTTCCTCCTGTGCCAGCCCGACTGAAGCCGGCTCGTGGGGCTGACAGGCGGTGAGCAGCTCGTCGATCGACTCGGCGCTCAGCTCAAACTCGGCGGCGCGTGCGATCCACTCGGCGCGGCGCTCGTCGACGTCAACGCCGTAGTCCTTTGCCTCGCGGGTGCGGTAGGCGGCGACTTCGGCGGCCGCGGCCGAGGCGACGCCGCGCTCGGCCATCGCCGCGACGATCTCCATCCTTCGCTGGGAGAAGTGCTCGATCACCGGCCGCTCGATCTCGGCCAGGTCGGCGTAGCCGTTTCTGAGCTCTCCCCACTCCGCCCCCAGCTCGCGGGTCACCTCGGCTCGCAGCGCGGCCTGGTAGACGTAGCCGGCGGCCTTGGCATGCTGCCAGAAGGCCGAGCGGTCCTTTGGCGAGGCGAGCGAGAGCCAGCGGCCGTCGTAGGCGCCGCGCGTCGTGTTGGGTACGACGACGTGGGTGTGCAGCGCCGGATCGCCGGCGCGACTCATCCTGTGACGGAAGGCCATACCCATCAGGCCGACACCAGGCTGGAGCTCCTTGCCGCCGGCTCCGCGCTGCACGAAGCAGGCGTTTCGCTCCAGGTAGGAGAACGCCTCGCGCACCGCGGCGTCGTGCGCGGCCACAACCGCCTCGCGCACCTCGGGCGAGCCCACGGCGTAGAGCAGCGAGACGGACTTCGGTGCGGAGAAGCGCACGTCGTAGCCGAGCACTGCTTCGATGTGGCACTCGCGACCAACCGAGTCGGTGAAGGTGCGCGGCTTGGGGCGACGCACCAGCTTCTCGCCCGTGTCGGGGTGCTGGCCGGCGAGCGCGGCGGCGTATTCGTCGCGGTCGATGCTGCCTTCGAGGCCGAGCTCTGCGGACAGCTCGCCGATCCACTCCCCCGGTGCCTCGCCGGGCTTGGTGTAGTAGTCGTCGTCGCCTTCGGCGACGGCGTTTATCCAGTAGTTGGCGTTGGCGCGCTGGATCTTGGTGATG
>Ga0055479_10000203_pt1 | contig 10952 bp, 7 predicted proteins | sample Muzzi_PWC_D1_FD_57941 | JGI IMG/M metagenome (GOLD analysis project Ga0055479, IMG submission 57941) | Wetland microbial communities from San Francisco Bay, California, USA, that impact long-term carbon sequestration - Muzzi_PWC_D1 | ecosystem: Environmental > Aquatic > Marine > Wetlands ...
CCCGCCCTCAGCAGGAAGGCTTCCTCGCCCTCGCGGTTGAAGCTCTCGACCTGAACGCTGGTGTAACCGGGGTACCCGCTCCACGGGCTCTGCATGTCCGCGTCCCCGAACGTCGTGGTGAAGCCGGTCGTCAACAGCACCGGGCCGATCGGCAGGTCGAGCTTGGCACCGAACTGATGGGCCCAGAAATCCCCCATCAGCTTCTCGGCTCCGGTGCTGTGCTGATCCGAATACTGGAGGTTCACTCGCAGCCCGAGATCTCCGGGCAGCGGTATCGTGTAGCCCGCCTCCGCATAGCCGATGTTGATCACGTCCTCGCTGTAGTAGTCGATCGCGCCGATCGACAGATCTCCGAGCTGCCAGCGCGCGCCGATCCCAGCGACTCCGCGCTTCACGCTGGCGCCGGCATCCTTCGACATCGACACGAAGTCACTGTCGTTGCGCTCCTTGATCTTGTCGAAGTAGCCGGCTCCGTAGCTCAGCGTCCCCGCCTCCTCGCTGATCTTCCGTTGGCCGATCAGCACGGCGGCCTGGAAGGTGTTGGGCGTCATCCGCGCATCGTTGCCGTTGATATAGGGTGTGTCGAAGCGCTTGCGGCCGATGAAGAGGTTCAGCTCGTCGACGATCCGGATGTCGGCGTAGGCTTCACCCAGGACGGTGTAGCTGTGCTGAATCTCCTTCAACAGCTGTGTGCCGGCTTCGCTCTTCTTGCCGGTCAGTCGCTGTGAGGTGTAGCCGGTCGCGCCCACGCTGACCCGCCCCAGGAAGAAGCCGGTCTTCAGTCCCAGCGCCCCACCGATCGCCCAGGCCTGGCTCCTGCTGGTGTCGAACTTGTCGCGGTCCAGGTAGAACGTGCGGAACCGGACGCTGATTCGGGTCTCACTCAACGCATGGCGGCGCTGGGAGCGGATGCGTTCGGGCCAGTGGTTCCACTCGAAGACCTCGGCCAGCGACGTTTGCCCCTGCTCCCGCGACGAGAGTGCGCGCGGATCGTCTTGTGGATCCGGCTCGGGATCCGTCGCGATCGCCACAGGGGCACCGAACAGGGGAACCAGCAGAGCGATTGCCACGAAACGCGTTGCGCGCGCGGAACCGTGTATCAACATCGTCGGATCCTCACTGCGGGCGCACCATAGCGAAGCGGCCGAACACCGTGCGCGGTACGCGAGCGCGCAGCCCTTCGAACCTTCTCGATTCCGCTGCTACGGCAATCTACTACGGCATCGATGATTGTGGCTGTCGGAACGCCTCCAATCCTGCTAGAAAGGCATGGATGCGTCGCTCGACCCGAATGGGAGTCTTCGCCCGCCGCGCTCTGGTGGGTGCGGTGGCCGCCGGGTTCGTGTTGACGCTGGCCGCGACGGTATCGCCCGGGCTGCATCATCACTTCCATCACGATGCCTCACAGCCCGGCCACGCGTGTCTGGCGACCTCACTGCAGGGCGGCAAGTGCGGGACCGTGGTCGCCACGGTGGTGGCCGTGGTACCGACCACGCCGTTCGACGAAGTGATCCCGCCGCGAGGCGGCGACAAGGTGGAATCCTTCTACCTGAGCTGTCGCCTGCTCGAACGCGGTCCACCGCTCCTCCTCCCGAGCTAGAGGCAACCGGCGCAATCCGCCGGTCCGGAATCACAGAAGGAGCGGCGGCACTCGCCCGTGTCGCGCTCGCTGTCGCCCGGCGATCTTCGCCGGTGAACGTTCGCTGATGCACGTTCGCTGTCGAGTCTTCCCCGGCGAGTTCCGCCTTGTGGACTTCCCCTCGTTGGAGGTGAAACGTGATCTTACGCATTTCAATGTCAGTCGTGTCCGTAGCGCTGCTCGCTGCAGGGACGGCACACGCCGAAGCCGATGCGTCCGCCGGCGGCGGACCGCCCGATGTCGAGTTGCTGCAGACCCAGATGCTCGAGATGCAGGCCGCACTGAAGCGATTCCGGGCAGAGCACCAGCAGCAGGTCGACGCGCTCGAAGCCCAGGTCGAAGGCCTGCGCAAGGAGCTTGCCGAGCTGAAGGGCGCGGGCACGGCTGTGGCGGGCTCGAGCGGCGCTGAGGCGTTCAGTGCGGAGACCGATGCAGCCTTCCCGACCACCGACGACAGCGTCGTGGCGGGGTCAGCCGGAGCCGAAGCGTCGCCGGGGTCGGACGACGACACAGTCTTCCCCACTACCGACGACAGCGTGGTGGCGGCGTCGCCAGCGGGGGCCGGGGCGGCGCCCGCCGAGACCGAATTTCCGACGACCGATGCTTCGGTCGCACCGGCCGCCGAGCCCGGACCGGCGGGCTGGCTGAGCGGCGCGCCGATCACGTTGGCGGGCGGCGGCAGGACCTACCTGAACGTGTCGTTCAACTCGCAGCTCGTGGTCGCAGGTTCTTCGAGCTCCCATCTCGACCGGTTGGAGACCGGCGACCACGATCCGCAGCAACGCGGCTTCAATTTGCGCAACGTCGAGCTGGCCCTCGACGGCGCGGTCGATCCGTTCTTCGAAGGCTTCGCGAACATCGTCTTCAAGCTCGACAACGACAACGAGACATCGGTGGAGGTCGAGGAGGCCTACGCGCAGACCACGACGCTGCCGTGGGGCCTGCAATTGAAGGCCGGTCAGTTCTTCGCGCCGTTCGGCCGCATCAATGCCCAACACCCGCACACGTGGGACTTCGTCGACTCGCCGCTCGTGACGGGCCGTCTGCTCGGCCCGGAAGGGCTGCGGGGCATCGGAGCGCAGGTCGCGTGGCTGGCGCCGTTGCCGTGGTACTCCCAGCTGATGCTGGCGGTCCAGAACGGCGCCGGCGAAGACGGCTATTCGTTCCGCAACCGCGGCGACGACGACGTCTTCTACGGACGGCCCACGATCCACCGCGACCTCGACGACGTCGGCGACGCGGTGTTCGCACCGCGTCTGGAAAACTCGTTCGACCTGTCACCCACGCAGACCGCGGTGCTGGGCGTTTCGGGCGCCTTCGGTCCCAACGATACCGGCCACGGCGCGCGCACGGAAATCTACGGCGCCGATCTCTATTACAAGTGGAAGCCCGCCAATGCGGGTGGCGGGTTTCCGTTCGTGAAGTGGCAGACCGAAGCGCTGCTGCGGCGCTTCGATGCAAAGCGCGGAGAGAACGACGCGTTCCCGGTCTCGGAGAAGTTCGACGACTGGGGCGTCTATTCCCAGCTCGTCTGGGGATTCTCCAAGGGTTGGACGGCCGGGCTGCGAGGTGACTACTTGCACATGGAGAACTCGGCCTACACGTTCGACCTCGATCGACAGAGCCGCTGGCGCGTCTCTCCCAGCCTCACCTGGTACCTCAGCGAGTTCTCGAAGCTGCGGCTGCAGTACAACCACGACTTTCTCCTGTCGAACCATTTCCTCGACAGCGGCGACGCGGACTCCGTGTTCCTGCAGTTCGAGTTCAACCTCGGTGCCCACGGCGCCCACAAGTTCTGACGAGGGATTTCCATGAACCAGAAGATGCCCATACTCGCCACACTGCTGATGCTGACGGGGCTCGCTCCATCCGCCGACGCTAAGCTGAACGTGGTCGCGACGCTGCCGGATTTCGGCGCGGTCGCCACACAGATCGGCGGCGACGCCGTCGACGTGACCGTGCTGGCGAAACCGACCGAGGATTCGCACTTCGTCGATGCGCGGCCGAGCTTCGTAGTGAAGCTGCGCAGCGCCGACGTGTTGATCGAAGGGGGAGCCGAGCTCGAACTCGGCTGGCTGCCGCCGCTGTTGCGCAACGCGCGCAACCCGAAGATCGCGGTCGGCGCGCCCGGCCGCGTGATCGCGTCGCAGGGCCTGCGTCTGATGAACGTTCCGGCCAACGTCACGCGAGCCGCCGGCGACGTGCACGCCCTCGGCAATCCCCACTACATGATCGACCCGATCATCGCGAAGGCGGTCGCCCACCACATCGCCGAGGCCTTTTCGGCGGTCGACCCGGCCAACGCCGCGGTTTACACCGCCAACGACGAAGCCTTCGACGCACAGATCAACGCGAAGCTGCAGGTGTGGGGCCGGGCAATGTTGCCGTTCCGCGGCGCGAACGTGGTGGCCTATCACGATTCCTGGCCGTACCTCGCGCACCGTTTCGGGCTCGAAATCGACACCTTCCTCGAGCCCAAGCCGGGGATTCCCCCGTCCCCATCCCACCTGGCCGAGGTGATCTCGAAGATGAAGGCGAACGACACGAAGGTGATCCTCGTCGAGCCGTTCCAGAACCGGAGGATCGCCGAAAAAGTCGCGTCCTCGACGGGTGCGACGATCGTCGACGGCGGGCAGTACCCGGGCTCGATGCCGGATACACCCACCTATGTCGCGACGATCGACCAGTTGGTGTCGCGGCTGGCGGCCGCCCTCGGTCGGAAATAGGAACGAAGGAGGGATACAGAAATGTGGGACGTGATGTTCTGGCCCAGCGTGGCCTGCGTGGTGCTGCCGTGGCTGTTGATCTACCTCGGGATCCACGTGGTGCAGCGGGGAATCATCTTCGTCGACATCGCGATGGCCCAGATGGCATCGCTCGGGATCTGCGTCGCGGTGCTGCTGCACATGGACCTGCAGGGCGCGGGCACGTTCGCGATCGCGCTGGCGTTCACGCTGGTTGCGGCAGCGATCTTCTCGCTGACCGGCAAGAGAAACGGCGAAGTGCCCCAGGAAGCGGTGATCGGCATCGCGTACGTCGTCGCGACCGCCGCGGCGGTGCTGCTGCTCAGCCGCTCTGCCGAAGGCAACGAGGAAATCAAAAACATGCTGGTCGGCAACATCCTGCTGGTGAGCCCCGCCGAGGTGGCCACCTGCTTCGGGCTGTTCGCCGCCGTTGCGATCTTCCACGCCGTGCTTCGCCGTCAGTTCATGCTGGTGTCGTTCGACCGCAAGGCGGCCGAGCAGTCCGGCATGTGGGTGCGCTGGTGGGACTTCCTGTTCTACGCGTCGTTCGGCGTCGTGGTCACCAGCTTCGTCCGGATCGCCGGTGTGTTGCTCGTGTTCACGTACCTGATCGTGCCCGCCGTGTGCGGGATCGGGTTGGCATCTTCGCTGCGTGCGCGGCTGCTCGTCGGCTGGCTGCTGTCACTGGTCGGCGGCATCGCCGGCCTGTTCCTGTCGTTCCAATACGATCTGCCGTCGGGCGCCGCGATCATCTGCACGTTCGGCGGCCTGCTCGTGCTGACGACCGGAGCGACGATGCTCGTCGGCGCACGGGCGCCGCAGACGGCGCAAGCCGGGGGCCGAGGGGAGGATTCGCAGCCCGCCACGAGTTCGCGATAGTCGCCTTCAGGATGCGAAGAACGCGAGCAGGGACAGCGCGAGCACAGCGGGAAACGCGATCCTCGCCACCACCTGGATCCGGTCGGCTGGCCGGGTCCAACCCCGCTCCGCGAGCGTTCCCACGATGATCGCTTCGAAGAAGGCCAGGAGCACGAGCCCCGACAGCACGATCAGCAGCGTGTCCATCCGCGTCAGGTAGGTGACCGGCGGCAACACGTTCGCCAACGTGAATCGATAGGCGATCAGAGTCAGCATGGAGGTTGCTGCCAGGCCGACCTGTGGACCCAGGTTGCTGGGACTGATCCAGAACACCCCCCACGACATGAACACGATCATCATCAGCGGAACGACTGCATTCCAGATGTAGTATCGCGCTATTCGATTCGCGTGCACCGCGACTCGGGCGCGGGTAAAGCTGATGTCTTTGAGGACGTGGATCCTGGAGACGTCGGTTTCGACCCCTGAGATCGACCAGTTCGCCACAGAAAAGACATCGCGACGTCCGGACAGCCCCTCGTCGAAAGCGAGTGCGATGTCGTCCTCCGTGAACCCGGAAGCCACCGTCGAAATCGCAAGAATCCGGCTGTCGAACGGGAACGCTGATACGTCCCCCGCGCTGATGAAAACCCCCGCGAATCGTTGCTCGTACGAAACGTTGCCGGCGGAATCGACGTTGACGACGTCTTCGAATCGCTTCGCAACGTCGCGTTGATTCAAGAGCCTGAGTTTCGGGTTCCAGATGTCGACGAGGGCAAACGTGCAGAGGTTTCCGCTGGCCGCCTCCCGCGCCAGGCGCGGGTCATTCCAACGAGCCGTGAAATAGAACTCTGCATCGAAGGTCTGGTGCCGATCGTCGATCTCCGAAATGTCGATGACATACATCGAAACCGTGACCGGCGTTGGCTGTCTACCGAACCCCGGACGAGCCGAGAAATGGCGAGGGATGCATTCGTCCTCCGCCGGAGCTTCTGCTGACGCTGCAGGCGCAGTGGCCACGACGATGACTGTCACGAACCAACGCAAGCGCATACCCATCATGGTGCTCTCGGTCCCCGAAAGATCAGATCGACGAGAGGTGCAGGATAGCCGGGCCGCATCCCCTGCTGGGTGGCCGGATCAGCCCTGCTCGAGATGCGCGAACAACTCTTTGCGCACCGCAGGGTTCGAGATCTTCCACAACACGCCGTCGGCGAAGTAGTGATGGATGTTGATGAAGTTGCCAATCGCGAGTTTGATCGCCGCCAGGGAGCCGACGGGGGCGGCCCAGGCGAGCAGGCGCGGGGACACCTCGAACACCAGAAAGCTCAGACCCAGAATCAACACGACGAACAGAACCACGGATCGCATCGGGCTGCGCCCCTCGAGTGCTCCGCGATTGATCTCGACACGTGTCGGAAACAGCAGGTATTGCATCGCGTGTCCGATCTGGACCCAGAAGATCGCAAACGGGTTGATCGCCATCGACACATACCACAGCACGATCGCGGCGAAGGGTATCAGCACATGCGGCGGTGGCGTTCTGCCGATTCGATTTCGGTATCGCACGAGCCCGACGATTCCGAGGATTGCGCCGAGTGGGATCAACGCGAAGGTCGACCCGTCGTAGAACTGCGCAAAGGCAGCGGTGACGCGTTGCGGTGCACCGCTGAAAACAAAATTGTGCAGGTACCAGATCACGTGCCAGGCGAGCATCAGCCGCAGACCGGAGCGGATCCAGGTTCGCTCCGCGCCCTGGAGCCCGTCGCCGCCGAGGAACGAAAACGACGCCATCATGCCCCAGGCCTGCCCGGTGTAGTGCCACGCGAGATAAGCGCCTGCGACGACCGTGAGGAGTCTCATCGCTGCGGGGGCGCCGAATGCGTTTTCCAGGACTACGGCTGCAACCGACACGATCACGAGGAGCGCCGGCATCCACTTCGAAGCCCACGGGTACCGCCGCACCGTGTCGGGTGACCGATACATCAGCGCGTAGGTCGCCATGAAATGGGGCCAGTTCAGCACCGCGGTCAGGATGACGAACCGGCCCGCCAATTCGCTGTGATTCCATTCGGGGTCGATGAGCAACAGCAGAACGAGAGCCACGATCGACAAGCCGCCGATCGCGATCATGTCGACCGTGGGATTGATGATCGACCTCGGCCGGGCTCGAGCAAGCATCCCCGAACACTAGCGCCAGCAGGTTGCGCGTGCGTGGCTCGGTTCATCCCGCGCGATGACGGAATCTCGGTGATCGGGACGTTCTCGATGGTGGGGAATCGTTGTCGAATGTTTTCTTTTCGCCAATGACTGACGTAGACACCCGAGCCACGATGGCCCACACCGTCTCGGTCAGATCGGTCTTGACAAACGGGTACGTACGCGGAGAGGATGAGGGGCGGGAAGGGGCCGAGGTATCACCGGTGTCGTATCCGACCCGTTCCAAGATCTCCGTCGTCAGTCTCGTAGCGGGAATCCTGCAGCTGTCAGTTGCAGGTGGATCCGCCGCCGCCGTTCTCCACGCGATTTCGGGTGATGGCGCGACGCCGTCGAGTTCTTTGTACAGCCTCGATGAAAGCAACGCCGCGCCGACGCTGATCGGCTCTCTCGGCAACGGAGACGATGGTGAAGGAATCGCCTTTCGACCGGAAGACGGTTTGCTCTACCACACGTCCGGGGGCACCGATGGGCTCGAATTCTTCGAGGCCGTCAATCCCGACGATACGACCGTCGGCGCGAATCTCGTTCCAGCGGATACCTACGGGCCGTCGGCAGCCGGAGAGATCTTCGCCATCAGCTGGTACGCCCCCCTCGGCGTCTTCATCGCCAGCGACTTGAATTTCGACTTCTATCACCTGACGCCTGCCGGACAGTTCACGCTGGTGGGCAACTCCGGCGTGCAAATGCGCGGTTTCGCTGTGGTAGGCAGCCGGGTCTACGCGGTGAGTCCGTCCAGCGCGCAACTGTTCGAAGTGGATCCCGCCACCGGCGCCATCCTCGCGACGCTTCCGCTTTCGGTCGGCGGCATGGCGACGACCGGCAACGGCCTCGCGACCCATCCCGAGACGGGTGTGGTGTATACCCTCGTCAAGAACCCCGCCGCTCCTTCGGGCGGGCGCCTGCTTGCCACCCTCGACGTCTCGACGGGGCAAGCGGTGAGCATCGGCAACACGGGCATCAAACTCGCGGGCATCGCGTTCCGCACCCACGCTCCCCTGTACGCGATCACCGGCGACGGAGCGTTGCCGGCGAGCACGCTGTTCACGCTGCACCCCGCGTCCGGCGTGCCGACGTTCGCGAAGGCACTCGGCAACGGAGATGACGGGGAAGCCATCGCGCGGCGGATCGACGACGGGCTGCTCTACCACGCGTCGGGTGTTTCGAGTGGTCAGCAATTTTTCGAGACGATTGATCCCGACACGCTGGTTGTCGGGTCGAACCTGGCGCCCGGTGGCAACTATGGCCCCGACCCGATGGGCGAAGTCACCGCAATGGCCTGGTATCCACCCCTCGGGGTCTTCCTGGCCTGCGACGGATCGTTCGACTGCTTCCACGTCGCGCCCGACGGTGCAGCGACTTTCGTCGGAAGCAGCGGGCTGCGGATGCGCGGCTTCGCCGTCGTCGGTTCCAAGGTCTACGGCGTGAGCCCGTTCGCCCATCAGCTCTATCGGGTCGATCCATTCGACGGATCCATCCTCGAAACCCTGCCCCTCACGGTGGACGGGTTGGGCACGACCGGCAACGGTCTCGCAACCAGTCCGGATACCGGCGTGGTATTCGCGATCGTCAAGAACCCGCTGTCCCCGAGCGGATCCCGGCTACTGGCCCGACTCGACGTGACGAGCGGTGCGGCAATCAGCCTCGGCGATACCGGGCTGAAGTTCGCAGGTCTCACTTTCGGCCGGCGGGAGCTCCCGCCCGAGGTGCCGGCGCTGACCCCGCTCGGCCGTTGGGCCGTGATCATTGCGACGCTCGCGGTCGCACTCCGCCGGAACGGGTCGATGTAGCCTTCTGCCACAATCCTGCTGGTACTGTGCATGTACCGGCACTGGTTCAGGGGGTTTCCGTCGGCGAAGGTCTTGATCTAAACTCCGGTTCGTGAGATGATTCAACACGTTCAGGTGTAAATGTGCTGGTTTTGCCGAGTGGAGCCTGAGTAGAGCGCTTGGGTAGAGCGCTTGGATAGAGCGCTTGAGTACAGCGCTTGAGTACAGCGCTTGAAAAGTGCTTGGGCTCGCTCGGAATCAGGGAGGGCGCCATGGCTGCTTCATTCGCGTTTCGCATTCGAGTTCTCCGGTGCAGCTCGTTGTGTGTCGGGATGGCACTCGCATCGGTCCTCCTCGCTCCATCGGTGCTGGCTGAAACGCTGAATCTCCCGGACCATCAAATTCAAGTTGTCCTGCCGGATGGATGGTCCGCCGCCCAGGTGGCCAACTTTCACAAGATCTACAGCGTCGCAGCGACGGACCAGGCGGCTCTCGATGCCGAGGGACGCAAGGCGATCGTGCAGATCTCGGTGCACACCTATCGCGCGTCCGATCACGCCGCCGCGGTTCAGCGCCTGCGAGAAATCGCCTCGGGTGCCCAGGTCGCCTCGCAGTTTCTCGAGCTCGGCGGTTGGCCGGCACTGCAGCGCCGGCAGCTGACGCTACGCCCTCAGCCTGGAGCAGAACCCGGCGACAACGACGAGAAGGCGTGGAACCTGACGACCGCGATTGCCGTTGACGACGTGGTCGTGAGCTTCGATGCCTGGGCGCCGGCCGACGCGTCGGACGAGCTGCTCGCGACGATCGAGGGAATCGGCGCCAGCCTCACCGCGTTGCCGACCCACGATGCCAACGCGACCGAGCAGGAGGTGCTCGACCTGCAATCGGATCCGAGCCGCGGACTTCCGGAAGCCCTGCAGATGTCGGTGATGCCCGAGCCACTGGCGAGCGGTGCCGGTGCCGATGCAGCCGGAGCTTCGGCTCCCGGCACCACGACGCGCGTTTTACAGGGTGGTGGCCGCGAGAGCGAAAACGAGATCGCGGTGTCGGGCACCGGGCAGGAAGTCGTCATCGGCACCAATGCGGGGTTCTTCTTTTCGACCGACGGTGGCGACAGCTGGGCAGCCTCGGCGGGTGTGGGCAGCAACGACCCGTCGATCTCCTGGGGGCCCACCGGAGGCCCGATGGGAACCTTCTACGCCGCGAACATCGCGAGCCCTTCGACCGGCTTTTGGACATCGACCAATGGCGGTGCGAACTTCAACGGCCCCAACGCGCTGTACACCTGCGGCCAGAACGGCGACCCGGCCTGCGGCAGCACGTTCCCGGACCAGGAACACATCGTCGCCGACCGTTTCAACCAGACCGCCGGCGGCGACCAGGTCTACTCGACCTGGCGTCACCTCGACGGCAACGTCGGCATCGTCTGCTCCACCGACGGCGGCGCGACCTGGAGCACGAACGGGTTCTTCTTTCCCGGGGACCTGCCGAAGATCGGCATCGGTCAGGACGGGTTCGTCTACGTGGTCTACCACCCCAGCGGTGACGACGACATCCGCCTGTCGAAGTTCACGTCGTGCGAAGCCAACCAGAACCCGATGGTGCGGGTGTTCGACCGGCTCGTCGTGTCGAACCCCGTCGCGGTCGCGTGTCCGACCCCCGGTCTCGACCGGTGCAACTTCCGCAACAGCCTGGCGAGCCCCACGGTGGCGGTGGACGACACCGACC
>Ga0055479_10000205_pt1 | contig 10944 bp, 10 predicted proteins | sample Muzzi_PWC_D1_FD_57941 | JGI IMG/M metagenome (GOLD analysis project Ga0055479, IMG submission 57941) | Wetland microbial communities from San Francisco Bay, California, USA, that impact long-term carbon sequestration - Muzzi_PWC_D1 | ecosystem: Environmental > Aquatic > Marine > Wetlands ...
AAAGAGTCGGCGGCCCTCATCGATATCATGAGCAAGGAGATCAAAGAAGGTCCCTTTGACCACCCCCTCATCCACCAAGGCCTGATTGTAGAGGGCAATATCCGAAACGATGATTCGGGCCAGCCGCTCGGCTTTCACCCGCGCTCCCGTGTCTTCGGCAGGGGCCGGAGCGATCTCGTGTTCTTCCGCCCCACGAATCTTCTGGTTGATTTCATCCAGAAAAGATTCCGCCCCCAGGGCCGGGGCCTGGATGGCAGCGGGTGGATCGGGTGGCGGGTCCTGGGGGACTGGTGGGGACGGCAGGTCCGATAGGGTCGCCGGTACCGCGCCTACCATCCGTAATATTTTCTGCACCAGACGATCCCCTATGTGATGTTTTTCGATATAGTCGTCGGCGCCATAGAGGGAGGAAGGATGACGTTTATAGGCCGTCCGATTGTACACGGAACTAAGCAGAATGATTTTCGGCGGCCTCGGATCGGTCCAGCCTTTGACCTCCTCCACTAACTGAAAGGCAAAGAGGCCGGGCAGGGCAACATCAATAACCGCCGCCGGGAAGCGGCCGGTCTTTAGGTAGCGAAGCACTTGATCGCTGTGATGGCAAAGTTGGGCGGGAATCGAATCGCGGTCCAGGATTCCCCCGATGGCGACGCAGAGTTCCGGATCGCCGTGGGCGACCAGGACCGGGAAAGGTTCTCTTTCAACGGCGGGAACCGTGATCTTGAAGACTTCACCGCAACGTACGCACCGCAGCGTAAGGCGTTTCCCGCCAACCCGCTTCCGGTCAAGGCGAAACCGGGCCTGGCAAGCTGAACAATGAATGATCATGCAAACCTCTTGTGCATGTATTACTGATTATTCGCGGACATCCACCCAAGCCATGGCATCAGCTGGGGGAGGACGGCTGGGTGGCAGGAGTGTTCTCCTGGATCTTTTCCAGCTCTATTTTTTCACCGGAAGTCAGGATTTTTCCCAGATCCAGAAGCATCACCAGATCGTCTTCCCGGCGGCAGACACCGAGGAAGAATTCGGCCCCCTTTCCCTTGAGATAATGGGGGGCGGGCTGTACTTCCTGGCGGGTATATCGGCGGACCTCGGCGACCTCGTCCACCAAAAGACCGATAATCATTCCCGCGAGAGCGCAAATTATGACCCGAGCTTTCCGATCGGACATCTGGACCGCCTGGTCGAATCGTTTGCGCAGATCCACCACGGGCAGAACTGCCCCGCGCAGGTTGATCACGCCCTCGACAAAAGGGGGCGCCTTAGGAATCGGGGTCAGCTTCTGGGGACGTATGATCTCTTTGATATTCATAATATCCAGAGCATACATCTCGCCGCCGACCCTGAAACAGGCCAATTGCACTTCCTGCTGACCTGTCTCTTCCCTGCCGGCTGTCGTATCTCGCTTTTCGGCTATGACTCGACGGCTCATTGACCGAGAAATCTCTGAATGGTTTCGATAACCATTGCCGACTTGAAGGGTTTGGTAATATACCAGTCGGCACCAACCTTTTCTCCCCGCGCCATGTCCTCACGACTCTTTTTGGCCGTCAACATGATGACCGGGATATGTTTGGTCGCCTCCTCTTCCTTGATCCGGCGGCAGACCTCAAATCCGTCAATCTTGGGCAGCATGATGTCCAGCAGCACAAGATCGGGAGGATCTTCCGCCAAGGCCTCAAGAGCTTCCTGGCCGTTGGAGACTCCCCGGACTTCATATCCTTTTGAAGTCAGAAGAATACTTTCCAACTTAAGCAGGCTTTCCTCATCCTCGACGACCAGGATTTTCTTTTTGGGCACGGTCTCTCTCCTTTCTTCGGAAGATCCGCGAGTTAAATCAAATCGGCGTTCAATACATTGGACAAGTTGAGAAGGGTCATCAGCCGCCCCTGCTGCCGCCCGACACCCTCCACCAACTCACGATCCAGCCCGGTCAGGACAGAAGGCGGGGGCTCAATGCGATTTTCCGGCAGGTTCACGACCTGGGAGATGCTGTCAACCAACAGACCGCCGACCTGACTCTCATTCTGGCAGACGACGATCCTGGATGCCATGGTCACTTCGCCGCGGCCCAACCGCAGCCTCTGCTTCAGATCAAAAACCGGAATGATGATTCCCCGCAGGGAAATAATTCCGAGAACAAATTCCGGAACCCGGGGAATATCGGTAATTTCCCTCGGTTTGATTATCTCGCGGATTTTCCTGATGTCCAGTGCAAACTCTTCCTTGCCCAAGGCAAAGGTCAACCACTGCCGCTGTTCCCTGACGGCCTCGTCTTTTTGGTCGGACAGCCCGCGCAGATAAATTTCCTCGGTGGCCAGGCCGATTTCTTTGCGCCGTGAAAAGAGCGCCTCCAGAGGATCGATGCCCGAATTTTCCAGTGGAGCAACCGGGCCCGCGGGTTTCTCGGAGACCGCCCTTTTCTCATCCTTTTGCGGCGGCGCGGGAACCCCTTGCACGGCCGTCGAGGAGCGGGTCTTTTCCTCCGACCCGGATTTACGCGACTTGGCTTTTTTGCGAATTTCAGTCAGGTCCATGAACGGACTTCTCCGCGGTCTCCGTTAAACGGTGAGATTCAATTCGTCCATAATCGCGGCAACGATCTCGGAGCTGATGGAACGAGTTTCCCGGCCGAACCCTTCTAGGAGGGCCAGAGAGGCCGCATGGTTGATCTTGCGAGGGATGCCTCCGGAATACCGGAAAATCTGCTCCACCGCACCATTGACGAAGAGCCCCGACCGCCCGCCGGCCACCGTCAGGCGAAAATCCAGATACTCACTGGTTTCTTCAAGGGACAACGGTTTCAGATCATACTGCATGCCGATCCTCTGGCGCAGGGGCTCGTAGGCACGATGAGCAAGGCGCTTCCGCAGTTCCGGCTGGCCCATTAAAACCAGGCTCATCAGATTACGGTCATCCAGCTGAAAATTGGTCAGCAGCCGGATTTCGTCAAAGGTCTCCTTGTAGGGGACAAGCTGAGCCTCGTCGATGATGATGACCGGGCAGACATCTTCCTCATAAAAGCGAAACAGTTCGGCGCCGATCTGTTCCAGAAGATCCGCTTTGGTTCTGGCCGGTTCCGGCACACCCAGCCGCAACCCCAGAGTGCGGAGGAATTCCATGGGAGTAAGCCGCGGGTTGATGAACAGAACCACCCGGCAGTCTTCGGCAAGCCGGTCCATCAGTGCTCTCGACAGAGTCGTCTTCCCGCAACCGATTTCCCCGGTCAGAAGAATAACATCCCGTTCCTCAACCGCGTAAACCAGGCGGTTCAGGGCTTCCTGATGCATTCGGCTGAGAAACAGGAACCGCGGGTCAGGGGTCTTGCTGAAAGGCCGTTCCTGAAACCCGTAAAATTCCTCATACATAGAAAGTCGCCTCGCCGCGCAATGCTTCTCCCATCAAGCCGCCGACATCGAGGACTAGTACCGTGCGCTGGTTCCCCAGGTCGGCCGCGCCGGCGATACCGCGTACGAAGGCCAGGGTATTCCCCAGGGACTTGATGACCACGTCCTGTTGCCCCAGCAGATCGTCCACTACGATGCCCATGCGCTTGTCGGCCAGTCCGACCACCGCGACAAAGGACTGCTTGGCGTCGCCGGAATCGGCAAGATTGAAAATATTCGCCAGGCGCAGCAATGGCAGAGTGGCTTCCCGCAATTCAATGACTTCCCGCCGCTCGATGGTCTTGATGCTGGCCGGATCGACCATGAGCGTTTCCAGGACCGAGTTGATGGGAATGGCGTAGGTCTTGGTCCCCACCCGTACAATCAGCGCCTTGATGATCGCCAGGGTTATCGGCAGGGTAATGCCGAAAAAGGTCCCCGCCCCCGGCTCGCTGTTCAGTTCGATCATCCCGGACATGGCGGAAATATTGTTCTTGACCACGTCCAGACCGACTCCGCGCCCGGACAGATCGGTGACCTCATCCCGGGTAGAAAACCCGGGAGTGAAAAGGAGTTCGAAGAGGGCTTCCCTGCTCAAATCGGCTTCCTCGTTGATCAGTCCCAGATGAACCCCTTTGCGGCGGACATGCTCAAGGTCGATGCCGCGCCCGTCGTCATCGACCTCGATAACCACATGGTTTCCTTTTTGAAAAGCCCTGATTCCGATAGTTGCCTTTTCCGGTTTTCCGGCTGAAACTCTTTCCTCGGGGCTTTCTACTCCGTGATCGACGGCGTTGCGGATCAGGTGCATAAGTGGATCGGAAAGATCCTCGACGATTAACTTGTCCAATTCGGTTTCGGTCCCGGCCAGGTCGAGCCCGACTTTCTTTCCCTGCTCGCTGGCGATGCGCCGGACAATCCGAACCATTTTTTCAAAGAGCTGGGCCACCGGAACCATGCGGACTTCCATGACCCCTTTTTGCAGCTCGTCCAAACGCCGCTCGAGAATCCGGGTGGCCTTCTGCAGCTCCCCTCCCAGGGCGGCCTGGCCTTTCCCCTTGAGCTGGTCGCCGATCGTGGCGATGGCGCCTTTCGATAAGACCAGTTCGCCGACAATGTTCATCAGTGTGTCGAGTTTGTCGATATCGACGCGAACGGTCCTGCTGATCGATCGCAAGGTCGTTGCGTCGGTCCCGGCCGAAGCCTCGAATTCTCCATCAACCTCGGTCGGTCCCTCGGCCTCCCCTGCCGCTCCTGGGGCTTTGCCCGGCTCGCCCTCCCCTTGAACCAGCACTTCGACGGAAATGTGTTCGCTGGCCATCGCTTCGGTGATCTGATCAACCCCGGCGGCGGTGCCGCAAAGGATTTGAAAGGCAATGCGACCGGGCTGGTCACTGGAACTGGGCAGGGTGCTGATGACCTCGCCCTGACGTTTGAGAATGTCCGTGATCTCTGCAAGCTCCTGGTCGAAGCTGGCCAGATCGAGGGTCGCGACGATGCGCAGCAGATGGCGCCCCTTCACCAGGTTCTCTCGAAGCCGGTGTTCCTCGTACTCGGTCAGAACATTCAGAATGGCCCGGTCGATGCGATATTTTTCGAAGGGATCATCGCCGGCCGCCGCGCCGCCGGTTCGCAACGCTTCGATGCGAGCCAGAGCCGGAGCCAGATTGAGGGTGAAATTCTCATCCTCCCCTTTGCCGTGAACCAGTCGAAAAAGGATTTCCAGCACTTCGAAAAGGACTTCGATCAGCTCTTTGGTGAGGGGAAGTCGACCAAGGCGCAGACCGTCGAGGAGATCTTCGGAATGGTGGGCCAATTCGGAGATGTCTTCAAACCCGAACATCCCGGAGAGGCCTTTGATCGAATGGGCGCCCCGGAAAATTCGATTAATCAGGTCGGGATCGACGTCACCCTGTTCAGCCGCATCCCCCAGCGCCACAACGTCCATGTTGAGGCTTTCAATAATTTCTTCAGCCTCACCGAGAAATTCCTTGATGGCCCTGGAATTCGTTTTGTCCGCCATGGTTTACTCCCGACCCAGGTACTTCTGAAGCAGGCTCTGCAGGTCTCCGGGGGAAAATGGCTTCACCAGGTAGGCATCGGCCCCCAGACGCAGGCCTTTTTCACGGTCTTTTTCGCTACCTTCGGTGCTGATGATGATCAGAGGTGTCTGCTGGTAATGCTCATTGTTGCGAATGAAGTTGACCAGTTCCAAGCCGTTGATGTCGGGCATGTTAATGTCGGTAATGACCAGATCGACCTTTTCCTGGGGCAGGATGCGCAAGGCGTCAAAGCCATTGGCGGCTTCGACGATGGTAAAATCGCCCAATGCGGAAATGGCCGATACAATCAGCGCCCGCATGGTCGATGAATCTTCAGCTATGAGAATTTTCTTCGCCACGCGGATCTCCCCGGTCAGACTGTTTCCCGGCTGCGCAAGCGCCGTTCCAGAAGCGCCTTTTCCATGGCCAGGCCGGCCTGGGACAGAAATATCTCCAAGGCCTCGGTATCGCCGATCGGCGTCTGCTCAGGAAGATTGTCGCCATACAGAAGGGCGACAACTTTCCCTTCGCTGAGTATCGGACCGAGGAAGATTTCCTTGGCCCGGCCGCCGCCCAGCTGATCCTGAAGGTATTGATCCCATTCCCCGGCTCCGGGCGCCATTTTCAACGGGGTCATTTCATCCAGTGCGCGCTTCAGAACCGACTGGCCGGCAGTCGGCAGTTTCATCCGCCGCACCCGCTCGTCCGCCGATTCTTGGGGGATCTCGATGCCGAACTGCCCGAGGCCGACAATCTCCCGTTCCTTGGCCAAGAAGACCACGGCCCGATTCATCAGTTCGCTGGCAAAACGCAAAACCAGCAAAATGATCCCCCCCCCAAGAGACGGATTGTTCAGCTCTTGAAGCATCCCTTTCAAAAGGTGGAGTCCGGGCGATTCAGGCCCCTTGGCCAGCAGTTTCTCCGGTTCCGGCTCCCCCATTTCCCGCAGGAGTTCGGCCCCGAGGTTGAAAAGCTGCTGGGATTTCCCTCCCGGCACGCCGGCTGTTTCTTTAAGCCAGGCGACCATGGTGTCACCGAGCGCTTCAAATGCCTTGCCGTCGCCAGCCGAGCCCTGGTCGTTTCCCGGTTTTCTGATCACTCCCCGGATGCCGAGGGCGCGTACTCCTTTACCCAATTCGGCCAGATCGGCCTGGGCGAGGGGCATCACTCTCAGCTCCGGAAAATCGCGGCGCAGAAGTCGAAGCAGATTCAGCCCGGCAGGAGCGTCGTCGCCCGATTCGGCTTCAAGATCGACAATCAGAACCGGAGGCGGGTCGGTGGCGACCATATCCTTAACGGCCTCCAGAAACCGATCGGGAGATTCAAAAGGCTCTACGACAACCTTGCGTTGTTCCAGGACATCGGCCAGACGATTACGAATCGCCGGGTCGTGTTCCAGCAGAAAGACCGGGGCCGCTGCTTCGGAAGAAGGGGCGGCCGTGCCCGGCTCCCCCTCCCGCGGGGTGGAGGCCGACTCACCCAACAGGGTTTCGAGAGTGACGACCGATTCGTGGGCCTCTTCCTCAAGCGACTCTCCCCGATGGCGTTTTTCATCGAATATCCGGCTCCCCTCCATGGCCAGCCATTGGGGGTTTAGACCCTGCTGAAGCATGAATTGAAGGGGGTCGAGGGAGGTCGAGTCGAGCTCCTCCGGTTCACTGAGTTCAAAGGAAAAAGTCCCCTCGGTCCACCCGAAGAAACTGTAGACGATCGTTTCGACCTGCTCTTTGACCGCATCCTCGATGGCGGCCTTGGATACGCCATGGTGTTGGGCCAGGATATCCCCCAGGCGGGGCTGTGGCGGGTCCATTTTCCGCTGCCGCAGCAGAGCGCTGCGCAGGGTGTCGAGATCGACCAGGTGGCGGCGCAGCAGGATGTCTCCCAGGTTCTCCTGAAAGACGTTGGACGTGGCCCGAACCACCTGGCCGTCCCGGAAAACAATTTTTCCCTGCCGCTGCCGACTTTCCAGAACAAGCAGGCCGGATTTTCGGCTGAGGCTGACGATCTGCAGAATATCGCCCAGACTTAGATCTTCGAGATTGCCGACAAGACTCATGAATTAGACTCGGTGAAAAGGCCTCCCCATCCGACCGGAGACCCTAACAATCGGAAATTTAAATGAAATTCAATATAGCCCAGAAGCCCAGTGAAGTAAAGGACTTTAGCCCTTTCCGCCCCGGGCTTTCCCCAACAGAATATTGTAAAACTCCTTTTCCCCAGGCTGATAAAAAATGACCAGATTTTAGGAGTCGGCCCCACCCGGGACTGAATCGACTGCAAAAACGGCAAATCGGCCCATATCGTTCGATCCATAGTCCTGCCATGCATCCTCACCTCTCCGAAAATCTGTCCTCGATGTTCAGTTCTCTCGTGACAGTCCCCCGAGGCCGGCCGGCTCCTCGGCGGTCTAAATTCCGGGGAGTAAGACGTAACTGAATAGGACGTCGCTGACAAGGGAAGAAAACAACACGGCAGATGGGCGTTTTTGATCAGCCTGCTAATGGACCCGGTCCTTGAAGATCAGCCGGATCGGGCATCCGGAAAAACCGAAAGCCTCGCGCAGCTTGTTTTCCAGATATCGCTGATAGGAAAAATGAAGCCCCTCGGAAGCGTTGGCGAAAATGGTGAACGTGGGCGGCTGGGTCCCGGTTTGGGTGATATAGAAAAGTTTGACCCGCCGGCCCCTAAAAACGGGGGGCTGATGATGCCTGACAGCGTCCTGAAGAACCTGATTCAAAGGGGACGTCGAAACGGTTTTGTTATATTCCGCGGCAACTCTTTCCACCTCTTCGAGAATTTTTCGCACCCGCTGACCGGTTTCCGCGGACACGAACAGAATCGGCGCGTAGGCCAAAAACTTGAAGCCTCTTCGTACCTGGTCGACGAAACGGCCCAGGGTGGCGTTGTCTTTGGCGACCAGGTCCCATTTGTTGACGACCAGGATAATGGCCCGTCCCTTCTCGTGGGCGTACCCGGCCACCGTCGCATCCTGGTCGGTGACTCCCTCCTGGGCATCCAGCACCAACAGCGCCACCTGCGCCCTATCCAGAGCCTTCAGCGCCTGGATCACACTGTATTTTTCCAGACGCTGGCTGACCTTTCCCTTGCGCCGGATACCGGCGGTATCGATCAGCAGGTAACCGCAACGATTGTACCGAAACGGGGTGTCGACGCTGTCCCGGGTGGTTCCGGCTTCAGGATTGGCGACCATCCGCTCCTGCCCCAGCAGCTTGTTGATCAGCGACGACTTGCCCACATTAGGCCGACCGATGACCGCCAGCCGAACCGATTCCTCCGGTTCGCTGTCACCGGTCGCCTCGGGTAACTCAGTAACCAGAACCTCCATCAGGTCCTCGACCCCGCGCCCGTGTTCGGCGGACACTGGATACAGCTCGTCCCAGCCCAGCTGGTAGAATTCCGCCACCGACGGTTCCTGGTGGTGACCGTCGATTTTATTGACGGCGCAAAAGACGGGCTTTTCCACCCGGCGCAGCAAATTGGCAACCTCCAAGTCGCTGGGGGTCAAGCCTTGGGGGCCATCGGCCACGAAGAGAATGACATCCGCCTCTTCGATGGCCAACTGGGTTTGTTCGCGCATCTGGGTCAACAGCCTGTCGGTGCTGGCCGGTTCGAACCCCCCGGTGTCGATGAGGAGAAAGGGACGTCCGAAGCGCCTGACCTCGGCATAGTGGCGATCCCGGGTCACCCCGGAGAAATTGTCCACAATGGCCTTGCGGCGGCCTAGTATCCGGTTGAACAGGGTCGATTTACCGACGTTGGGACGGCCGACGATGGCGACAACTGGAAGCATTGATAAACCACTTTGGTTGAAAAGGATTAGGACCGGATTAGTTACGGTCCCGAAACAAATGAGTGATCATCCGGAAACCCTGGATGGCCACGAAAAATGCTTATAAATCGGAAACCGTAAAGGTTAGTGGTAACCGAACTCCCTGAGCCGGTGTTCCGAGCGGGTCCAGTTCTTGCGGACCTTGACGAAAAGATCGAGGAATACCTGGCAACCCAGCAGGTTTTCGATCTGCAGGCGCGCGGCCCGGCCGATCTCCTTGATTTTCGCGCCGCCCTTGCCGATGACGATCCGTTTATGGCTTTCCCGCTCCAGATAAATGACCGCATCAATCATGATCAGGTCGCGGTCGGTCCTTTCTTCGAAGCGTTCGACGGCGACAGCAACCCCGTAGGGGATTTCCTGCCCGGTTTGTTCCAGCAGCTGTTCCCGAACCATTTCCGCGACGATAAACCGTTCGGGCAGATCGGTAATGACGTCATCGGGATAATACCGGGGACCGTGGGGAAGCTTTCCGCAGACCACCTCAAGCAGATTGTCCACCCCGTCGCCGGTGAGAGCCGAAACCGGAACGATGTCCTGGAATGGGAACTGCCGTGCATAATCCTGCATGACCGGCAAAAGTTTTTGGGGAGACGTCCGGTCGATCTTGTTGATGGCCAGCACTGCCGGGCAGCCCGATTTTTTCAGCAGGTCGAGGCTGTATTCGTCCTTCGATAAAAGATCCCCGTCCACGTCGGTCAGCATCACCACGAGATCCACCCCCTGGCAGGCCGCGACGGCCTGGTTCACCATAAACCGGTTGAGGGCTCCCTGGCCCCGGTGCAGGCCGGGCGTGTCCAGAAAGAGGGCCTGACCGCCTGGGAAATGGTGTACCCCCAGGATTCGGTTGCGCGTGGTTTGCGGCTTGCTTGAAGTGATGGCGATCTTCTGGCCAAGAATGCGGTTCAACAGGGTCGATTTTCCGACGTTGGGACGGCCGAGAAGAGCGATGAATCCCGATCGGAAAGATGTCTCGTTCATAAGTGGACTCGCTTTTAAAGTACCTGCGTCGGGGCCGCGGCCGAATCGGGCCGTGAAATAGGGTCGCAGGGTTAATTTTCACGTTCCGCGAGGGCTTCCCCGGCGGCATTCTGTTCGGCTTCCTTTTTGGTTCCGCCATGCCCCCGTCCGATGACCCGGTCGTCGAACCGGACCTCCACGGTATACCAGGGCTGGTGGTCCGGCCCCTCGGTCTTGATCAATACATACTCGGGGGTTCTGCCCCATTCTCCCTGCATCATCTCCTGCAGGCGGGTCTTGTGGTCGAGCCCCTGCTTCCGCCCCGCTGCCAGATCGATCACGGGGGAAAAAAGCGTCTCCACCACCCGACATGCCGATTCATAACCGCCGTCGCGGAAGACTCCCCCAAGCAGGGCTTCCAGGCCGTCGGCAAGGAGGCTGTTTTTGCCGCGGCCGCCGGTTCGCTCCTCGCCCCGCCCTAGTAGCAGATATTCCCCGAGACCGAATTCGCGGCTCACCCGAGCCAGCCCCTTTTCGCTGACGACCTCGGCGCGAATCCTGGTCATTTCGCCTTCGCTCAGCCCCCCGGGCAGTTGGAAGATCAGCTGGCCGACCGCCAGATCCAGCACCGCGTCTCCCAGGAATTCGAGCCTTTCGTTGTGCGGAGTCCCCTGGCCCCCCGGTTCGTTGGCATAAGACCGGT